>Ga0302140_10008450_pt1 | contig 12803 bp, 18 predicted proteins | sample I_Bog_E1_1_FD_202095 | JGI IMG/M metagenome (GOLD analysis project Ga0302140, IMG submission 202095) | Peat permafrost microbial communities from Stordalen Mire near Abisko, Sweden - I_Bog_E1_1 | ecosystem: Environmental > Terrestrial > Soil > Wetlands > Peat | place: Sweden: Abisko, Stordalen...
TGAGAATGCCGGAATTGTCTGAGTTATGGTAATTGAAGTAGTTGAGCACGTTTGGTGTGTAGTAGAAATCGGTATTGATATTGACTATGTTCAAGCCTTGCTTGGTCGTAACTGCGTATGCCCCGTAATTCGTTGAAGCATAAGATGCAGTTTTGTTGTCCAGCCAACCTTCGTGCTGCCAGAGAGAGGACAGGAGTTCGTAGTTCCATGCCATTGCATTTGCAACAGAGTCGTTGCGAATATCGGCTGGAGTAGCGTATCCAGATGGTATAGAATCGTGATTGCCCAATGTTGCGTAGAGAGGCTTCAGAGGTAGTCTGATCAGCTGCATCCTCAATTTAGTTACGAAATCGCTTCTTACTATGTTGCCCAGCTGACCCTTGAAAGTATTGTACGAGACCTCCTCCTCGAACAAGACAACGGTACAGGTACCCAGTGACGCGGCATTTTCATTCGTGCATACCACGAGGGACTTCTTTGCAGCAGCTACCGCGGCAAATAAAACCAAGCTCATCATTGATGTATCTGGTAACGGAGGTGGGAATACTATTCTGCCAAACGATGTCGTAAGCTACCTAAGATGTAAACTTCAGGTGTCACATTGACGATTATATAGTTCAAGCGTCTCTTCCCCAACATCGAGCCATACGGGGCCTCAAGACTTCGCGGCAATGATGTAGCCAACATCTACGGCTCGACATTTGCAGCTATTCCCGACAGCGATCTGGCTATCATGCAGAGTGACAACGACACTGTCGCTGAATACAAAGCTGGCATCTACACCTCGCATGGGATTATCGCGGTGCTCTTACCACCGATCTCCAGAACTTCACCGGCTGGTCAGGAGGCGAAACCCCTTTCTACCCTCCCAACATAAATCATGGCGACAATTCCACAGCTCTGAGTAGGACTCCATCGAACAGCACCCTGTACGATGAAACAACTGATTTAATCATTCCATACGGCTATGCCGGGCAGCATGAAAATCCCCAGCCATTTGCAGCTGAGAACATCATCCTGCTCACGGATGGCGTCTGCGCTTCTGGTACGAACCCTTCTCCTCCTCTACAAGAATATTCTAACTTAAAACAAAAACAGCCTGTTCTATCTTCTCCGAGTTCCTCACACGCCAAGCAGGCATCAAGACCATCGTCGTAGGCGGGCGTCCCCAAATCGCACCCATGCAGGCAATCGGCGGCACCAAAGGCTCACAAGCCTACTATTACAACAACCTAGTCCAGCAATCCGAAGCCACGGTTACGCTGCTCGCCGACTACGTCCCCGAATCCCTCGTCTCCTCTCTCAACGACACTCTGCCCGGTCTCAACCCTCTCCCACTCGGCTACCCATCCCCTCTCGCGAAGAACAGTTTGAATCTGAGAGATAATATCCCACAGGGTGATACGGAGGGCGTCCCGCTGCACTTTATCTTCGAGCCGGCGTATTGTAGAATCTTTTATACGCCGGAGAGTGTACTTGAGCTGGTCGCGCTTTGGGAACAGGTTGTTGGTATTGCGTGGGGTGGCGCGAAGTGTGCTTGGGGTGGGATGGACACGGTGGTTGGGAATAATGGGACCGGTGTTGGTGGTGGGAGTGGAAGTGGAAGTGGAAGCGGGAGCGGCAATGGGACGCAGACGTCTGCGAATGGTGCTGAGGGTTTGAGAGGTGGGATTGTGAGTGTTGTGGTTGCTGCTATTGCTGCTGCGGCGGTCTTCTTGTGATTTCGTGCTGGCGTAAGAGGCTCAATAAACGGATAGTGTGCTTGTAAGAATACACATAGCAAGTAATCGTAATCTAGACACAGGTGGTGAATGTAGTGCTTTCTACTTATCTAAACTGACTGATAATTGTGCTCCTTTCAGAGGTCCACCAGGAGCATTCCACTTGAACCTCGACCCAGGATGATCAGGTGCCAGACCAGGCTCGCCAGGAACATTATGCAGATTCTCTCTGAAAGTTCCACCAGGAACGTGGTAATCACTCCACATAAGCTTCCTTTTCTGCAATTCCGGAACCAAAAGCTCAACAATATCTTCATAACTCATTGGGTTCGAGATGTCTGTGAGGTTTAAATATTAGTTCCAAGATCCTCCGAGCAACCAGGGCAGCCACTTACAAACGAGATTGAATCCATCGATGTCGGTCTTGTGGAACCAGTCCTCCAAGATATCTGCAACTCGTTCTGGAGTTCCTGTTGGTTTCGGCGTGCTTCCAAACCCAGCCATTTTTCCAATGTACTCAGGAGTAAACAGCTCAGTTGCTTCTTTCTGCTTCAAACTGTAGTTCTTAATCACACCAGCAACCTGATTATCGGCATGCGTCAATTCAGTATTGAAAGGTTCCTTGAGTGGATATTTCGACAAGTCAACATTCGTGTATCCGCTGAACTTAGCAAGTCCTGCTTGAGTGCTAGCCAGCGATTTCGCCTTGTCGTATTTTGCTTGTGCTTCTACCTGCGTCTTTGCTACGATCGGAGCCATGGCCATGAAAATCTTGACTGCTCTTGGATCTCGCCCATGTCTCACACAAGCGGCGCGGACGTCTCTGACATATTCGGCCAAGGAAGCGATTGTGCTATTGTCGGTGTATATGGCTTCCGCATGCTTGCCAGCGAAGTCGATACCAGCTTTCGATGCTCCAGCTTGAAAAATGACCGGTGAACGTTGTGGAGAGGGGTGAGTTTGAGCATACGCATGGCATCTGTGATGTTTGCCATCGAAGTGTATTTTGTGTATTTTACTCGCATCGTACGCCATTTCAGGCTCGATTTGAAACTTGACTGCTCCGTCTTCCCATGACTGTTCCCAGAGCCTTTTAGATATCAGTAAGAGCGAGTGCTTGGGGAGCAATTGAGTAAACGAACTGGTAGCACAGATCCATATATTCATGGGCCGCTTCATAACGCTCAAGCGATGACTTCACATCATCCTGGCCCATGGCTTGCGCAGCAGTGGTGTTGAAACTTGTGACAACATTCCATGCTACCCTGCCTTTGGTGACATGATCCAAAGTCGCCCATGTTCGAGCAAGAATATAAGGTGCTGTAACCAGATTAGAGTTTAAAATGCTCATTGGATTGATAGTACATGCAGATATAGCTTGTGCTTCCGGTAACCCCAAAAGAGACTGACTTAGTAACTGCTGCCATCGCAGGTATTAACGGTACTGGATCCAGGTACGCGCACATTGAACCCCCAGCAAAGATCGCGTCTGGTTTGCCTTGATACACATCAAAAATACCGTAGACATCTGCAAAGAAGATTGACGTGATTTTGCCTTTTTCTGCAAGCTTTGCTAGCCAGAGGTAATGATCGATGTTTGACTTTCCCTGGGTGTTGTCATTGGGGTGATCCTTCCATTGGCCAGTACACATATGACTGCCATTGCATGCTAATTCGAAGAAGTTGAGGTGCATCTGCTTAGTATTCTTCGGCGTCTCCTCGATTGAACCCATCTTGAATAATATATGGCTTTTTGATCAACGTTGAGGTCACAGTCTTTGCGAAAGCTGTGCTATATTGCTCGCGAACTTTGTGCTTCCGAAGACTTATTACGGATCGATAATCATGACTCTATTCAGACGTCCCAAGTAATAAGGAACGGTAGTGGGATTCGTTTTCGGATTATGTTTCCGTTCATTCTTGCGGGTCGGGAGCCCGCACCCGCCCCGAAAACCCCACTGTACCCGTCGCCACAGTCCCCACAGAAGCTTGTTCTCGCCGAATATAGCGTGCAGAACGCGTCCTGGGTTCATGAAATGACAAGCTTTTGGCTTGGATTAAGCCTGAAGCCACAAACTTTGGCGGCATGGTGTCGAGGAACCGACCCATCGCTACTTGTTTGCGCATGGTAGACCCGACTACGACTACCCAGAAATGTCCCACGTTCACTAGTGCTATCACTGATTGGGATAACATTCAAGATAAGTGTCGTATTATAAGTGAACTCCACAAGGAATCGCAGATAACAATAGGAGCTAGGCCCAGGATGTAATACATGTCCTACACCCCACCGCAGTAGCCCATTTGGCTGGAGAAGTTAAATAGAGCTTGCTCCCACGCGACTTGGCATTGCTTGGCTTGCTTGGTACGATAATTCTTGCCATCTATAACATTGTTTCTGTCACGAGCAGCACACTTCAACATGGCCAAGTCCAGGACTGGTGGCCCGAAGTGGCTGGAGTGGGCTGAAGTACCACCCGGCAAAGACGTTTACAGCAATTACGGTACTACGAAATGGGGTAATCACGATCTTTATCCTATTCCAATGAAAGAAAGACAGTTCGGAGTCTTGGCATACTTTGCTTACTGGATAACGACTGGCGTAAGTGTTGGAACGTTCACCTTGGGAAGTGCATACATTGCTGTCGGTTTGACTGCTGGCGAGACCCTTGGCGCCATTCTCGGTGGTTGTATCATCTCCTGTATTGTTGGTTGCCTCTGCGGAAAGCCTGGAATGGATTACAGCATTGGATATGTAAGTACTTTCGTGTGTGGGATCGAATCGCAAGCTAATTTGACTTTCAGACTTTGATGAACAGAGCAACTTTTGGATTCTGGGGTACAAGTATTCCAATTACTGTCGTAGGACTTGGCGGCATAGTTTATTCGGGCTTGCAATCATACTACGGTGGCGAAGCCTTCACCCTCATCTTGGGCGCTATCTTTCCCTCGTTCCATTCCATGCCGAACACATTACCAGCCAGCGCGGCCATCACAACGCAAAACTTAATTGGATTTGTCTGCTTCATTGCAATCTATATTCCAATTGTCTGTGAGTTAATCCTAATCTATCTTTGCCTTTTTCTAATTTCTTTTTAGGGTTCGTACCACCTCACCAGATCAGAAAGTTTTTGTACCCATCATTCATCATGATCTGCGCCTGCTTCATTGGTCTTCTCGCCTGGGCACTTCACTCCAATGGCGGACCTGGAAATCTGATCAGCTCCTCCATTGTTCTCACGAAGTCTCAAAGAGCCTTCCGGATTGTTCAGTGCATCAGCAGTGTGGGTGGAACGTGGGGAGGGGCAGGAGAACGATTCTCGGATTGGTCTCGTTTCGAGAAAAGGAAGAACACGGCTATGCCTGCGATGGCTGTGGCACTTCCCATCACCGTCACTATTACTGCCATGTTCGGGGTATTTATCACTACCGCAACTGAGCGCTTGAATGAAGGTACTCCCCAATGGAACCCGCTCATTCTCATGATCAGCATCCAGCAACAAACCTATACCCCAATCAGTCGATGCGCCACGTTCTTCGCTGGTGTTGCTATCCTATCATCGCAGATTTTTGTCAACATAACTCAAAACACTATTCCTTACGGTATGGATCTTGCTGGGATGTTCCCGCGATATCTCTCCAGGCGTCGTGCCTGCTTGATCTTGGTTATCCTGACTTGCATTGCGCAACCATGGAGATTCTTGAGCCAAGCGCTGATCTTCGTCAACATTCTTTCCGTTTTTGCTCGTAAGTTGTTCCCCTCTTACACTTCGTGACTCGACTAATTGTAGACAGTATACATTGCAACTTCGACATCAATCCTCATTGCCGACTACTGGATCGTCCGCAAGCGGATGTGGAAAGTACCCGACCTCTACGTTGAGAACGGTATCTACTGGTACAAAGGAGGTTGGAATCTTCGAGCTATTGTAGCCTTAGCTGTCGGCATGATTCCAGGACTTCCAGGCTTCTTCATGACTGTCATAAACACATCCGACACCAGCAACGCTGGGGTGAAGATCTTCCAGATCTACTATTTCGTTGGGTTTCCGCTTGGTGCTCTGACTTATATTGTCCTCTGCTACTTCTGGCCTCCTGCTGGTCTTGGCGAAAAGGAAATGATGCAAGAGGATGAGGGCGAGACTGGTGTGTCTGTTCTGGAGGGAGAGGGGATTGAGCCGATAGATGATAAGGCAGTTGCAATTACCGAGAAAGGAAAGACGGAGAGTGATAGCATGTGATACGTCACTGAATACTTGTGTACGAGAAGTTGCCATCGCGTAATGTGGTGTCTATTTGAGGAGACAGGGCCGCAGCTGGTATAAGCAAAGACTTCCTTCGCTTAATTTGACACTAAGCCCCCCCCTTTTAATCTCGATTAAAGTTCTGAGAATCAAAGATTGGGACCCGACATTTATACGGCTCACAGATCACATATCTAAATCAACAGCTTGTGCAAAAGTTAGAGATCACCAAAGAACAGTCCTAGTACCCAAGTTTCTGAGTGATTGCTTAGAATCACGTGATCGTAAGTTCTCCTTCCAAAGCTAGCCAGACCTTCGCCAGCTAGACTGGAAACAATGTATATGAAGCTTAGGTTTATTGATTCCTATAGCATGTTAGAGTTTCAAATCTCTCTGCTCCCAGTTCCTTCCGTCGCGCAGTACCGGCGGACAAGCCGTCGTCTTCCATATATAATTGTACCTTTGTGGAGGCATTGTGATCCATTCATCCTTAACAGTGACGACTCTGTGCCCACAATAAGCCCCGTCCAGGTATTGTAGTATCGCCTCATAAAGAGGATCCCAGGGCAGGATCTTCCGATCAAGTTTCTGGGAAGCTCTACTTTGTGCTAATCCGAAACCTCATTTCTAAAGTCTGACACCTCGGAATACTCACCCACCAACGACACCACCAGCACCCGGTCCACCAAGATACAAATAGGAGCCCCAGGCATTACCACTGGAAGGGAATTCTTGATGATCGTATCTCGTCGGATCAGAATCGAAGAATGAAGCATTAAAGTCTAGGCTATTGGAGTTGGTGTCAATGTAGTACCTAGAATTTTCAAGTTAGAACAGAATGCTCTTCAAGCGAAATTGAAACTCACATATTACGCATATATGCTGAATAGCCAAACCCAGTCTGGGCGAATTCGCCACTTCCCATGTCACTGTTTGTGGGGGGCCCCTCGTTTTCGCTCTGAGCGACTTCGCCATAGAAATAGATCGTATCCGATTTATTAGCAAGGGATGGACCACCTCTTGTCGCAGCACTAAACAAGGAGCCAGGATAGTATCCGATGAAGCTGTAATTATGGTCAGTATATAATCTCATGATTGTTCGTACACGGTATTGTTGGTCTTGTTTAAGAAGGTATCTGAACATGAACACGTACCGATCAATTACTTGTAGCCACCAATTCCCTTCGTAAAGTTGATACTGCATAGCTATGTCGTACTGGGTACCGTTGATCGTCGAAAGACTTGAGAAAACTGTGCCCGGGAAATATGTCGAATCAACTTGGACCCAGCCAGTGACATTTCGATTCCATCCACTGATATTGTTTCCGTCGCTGGTATAGCCGTTGGTCGTAAAGAAAGTGAAAATATGTGGCTGCGAGACTTGGTCGGGAAAAACTATCCATCCTGCTTCTACCGTTTGCATTCCTGCTGATGTATTGGCGGTCACAGCAGTCTGGAGCAGCGAGAAGTCGCCAGTGTTATTGACAAATGGAGCAAACAAGGACACGCCAAAACCGCTGCCGTGATTATCAACTTTTTGATCTGAGTTGATATACCAATGGACCCCAGCATCTTGTCGTCTCGTTATGCCAGGCTGTTCGGGTGGCGGCTTCTTTTGACAGTCACTGTTCCGATATGTGGGGTTTACTCTTGGAATTGGAACAGTTCCTGCAGGTCCCTTTTTTATTCCTGGCATCTCCAATTCTGAAATTGGTCTAGAGGTCTTCCTGTTTGGGTCTTGAGGAAGAGCAGGAGGTAACGGAGGGGCTTTCGCAATTTTGCCTTGAGACGAGACTTGTATCCAATCAAGAGTGTTCGAGTGTGTTTCTGTCGTCTCCACCACATTAAGGTTGTGACTCTGCCTTTTCCCTCTGGACTTCTCGACATATTGAAGGCTGGACCAAGCCGGTATGGATAAAGTTTCAGCAAAAAAGGACGACAGCACTGGCAAAAGCCACAGCTTCTTCAAATTTACATAAAGCATGATGTTGGCTATAACATAGGGAGCCACATAGTGTATACCACTGAATTACCAGTCAAGACTGATGTCTACGCGGAAGTGCTAGTCCCTTTATATTCTTTATGCTTCCACGTAGAAACAATCTCGCTTCGTGTGTCGTCACCAGCCATCCAACGAGGCAAGGGTCCAAGAGTAGAAGGAGTGCCGGAGAGGCGCTGCTCCGAATATCGCACTCGTAAAATGTGAGATGGCTGCACAAGTATGACTTGCAGGCTGCAATAGAAAATGGAGGGTGCCTGGGGCCAAGGAACTTCTCAAATCAGTTCAAATACTCCCAGTACGTACAATGGTTTTTACCAAATAGGAGCATTTCATGATCTGGTCATATTGCTTCACTAAACTAGGTATCCAATAGGCTTGACAGGAACAGATCAGAGAACAGATGAATCAAGTGATATGGCCGTGCGTAGTTGTCTTCATTACCAGTCCAATCCTTCGCATGAGTCAGGTGGATGCCGTACGTGAGGAGTGGAAAGAATGACCATACTTTCTGGTCGCCTCCAATAGCAGAGGGCCAGGCTGAGAACCACCAACAAATTGTTATATTAGGTGGCATGGTAGATTATTGGGGCAGTGAGTGGCGTAGTTAGCTGGTCTAATTTTGTTGGTGTAGATAAAGGGCACGGATTGGAGGCGCTGTGCCATACAGGATGCGTCAAGGAGGCATCAGCTGCCCCTCGGGACGGGACGCGCAAGCTGCTTGATATTTTGGATAGGTCAGGTCTGCCTTTGTATTGTACGTTTTGTCACCCATTTAGGAAGGTCGTCCACTGGTGGAAGAGAAACACACCCTACATTGGGGAGCTGGATTTGGGAACCCGGATAATGTCAAGTAAGCGGTAGATGTTGTGTCGCTTCGCGAGATCAGACCCCTAAATCAAATATACCCACGGAAACCAACCCGCCTAACCGAGTTGCTATTGTATTAGGGGACGCCTAAGGGCCTCATCCTTTCAAATTCAATGAAGAGAGTTGTTTCTTATTGCACGTAGCGTTAAGAGCGTGTTTCTTGGGGCTGTGTTCTGTTGTCAGCTTAGAGTTAGATGAAAAAGCTCACAGCCCCTGAGCACTGCTTAGGCGAGGTATTCGCCAAGTTTTCGAAAAAGGGGTCAAGGTTCATCCTCCTCTGAACTTTGAGGTCAAGGACTATACTTTTTTTCCGGAATAGTCTTTAAAACATGAAATGACATCCAATGCTTCGTGACAGTATCGAATATCGTTTCAGAAGAACAATTCTTCGACCAAGATTCTGCTCGAGATGTCAAGAAGTCCATGATAAAGTGCTGGAAGCACCACGAAATCCCATCGTTTCCACTGACGAATGGGCCGCAACGGTCTGGGCCGGAATGTTGCCTGTGCATGCTCCACGACGCACTGGCAATATCGGATCATGAGTCTGGCCCTCGTGAAGGCTGACTTACACAGGTGTAAGCCACAAAAGCGCTTTATCCAGATATTAGCCATACTCCGAAGTGGGGTAAAAGTCAGATGAGGTCCTGTGCGGTGCTAAGTGGATGTCGTCACGAAGAGAAAACTAGCTAACGATTACGTAGGAGCAAGACATCTGATGGACCGTCGATGACCCTTGAGTGGTTTGTGTGCTTATCGAAGAAGTCCATTGTAGATGTGGGGGCTGCAGGACGTCTTAACGTAACCAGTTGAGGTCGGCGTGACAGCAATGCAGTCAGCTTGAAATTGATCCCCCCCTCGAGATGCAACTTCCAAGACAAAAAGCGATGCCGGGGGGAATGACCGCGTCTGGAACCTCAAGGGTGTAGAAAAGGGGACGCCCCGTAAATTCTCCGGGTGGCTTAGCTCAGACCAACTGCATCCCAGTTCCTGGGCGTCTCCATATAAAGCGAGACGAGCCGCTCCTTGGAAGGCACAGCACAATGAACGTCTTCGGAACAGATCTTCCAACCGACTTGGCAAACACCCGAAGCGCAGCCGCTTTATAGGCTTGCCGTTGTGGTACCTTCGCCACGATGCAGCAGCGTTAAAGTGTCCACAAAAGTTGATCCGTATTGACAGGCCAGCTCAGCTCCCAATCTGGACCAATTTGGGGAGACTTTTCGGGAGAAGCTAAAGTCGAGGATGAAGATGGGATATTGAAAAACGGGAAGGAGCAGGGCGAGATATGCTCGATGGCGAACACGAAATCATAGCTGAGATAGCAAACTCCAAATAACACACGACTGTATCGAATTGGTTTCTATTTTCTCTTTTACTCGCAGTCTTCGCAGTATCAACTTTCATGATTCCCATCGTCATGAGATACATCGCCCATAGCAATACTCTCATATCCTCCTTCCCTCTTGATTGGTTTCCTCTTCCACCATGCAAAAACAATCACCCCCACACTAGCAACTAGAAGACTCCCCAACGCCAAGTATCTGAACTGATCTGGGCGACTCCAGCCCACGGTTGCAGCCCAATGACACAAGGCGAAGAGAGAATTGAACGATTGCTCGGTACCAGCAAAGGTAGATCGTTGTGAGGCAGGTATTTCGACTTGACCGAGTTCTTGCACCATGAGGTGGAGCATGAAATGACCGACTCGAGAAAGGGAGAGGAAAGCGAAGAGTGTGATGGGGATTATTAGAGGCAAAGAGGTAGTTTTGCTTGTGTCGTAGGTGGTCGCCGCACGCCGTGGTGTATGTGTTACTTGATCTGAGGATCTGGGGGAGAGGTTCCAGAGTAGAAGAACGATTGGTATCTCCATAATGTTAGCTGACATGGATATGGTCTCATTGGAATGTGCTTACCAGGCATATAAACTGGAAAGAAATACCCCACAAGCCGACAGTTCGCACAGCCTTGCCCTCTACTTCATCGTCTTCTTTCTCTTCGCTGTCGCCATGACTGAATCTGTTGCGGCTCAATCTCTTTCGCATGTGTCCAACGAGAGCTGGCGTGATGATTGTGCTAGACAATGCCATGATAGCACCTGAAGCTCTCGCAATCGTGATCGAGGACAACGAAAAGCCGATTTCTAGCAGGTATGTGATAAGTGTAGCCGAGTACGCCAGAACAGTAAGCTGAAGAAGTGCTGCAGCTATGGACGCCGGCCACATTGGAATTGAGAAGTAATGCCTCAACCGTACAGCTGGGTCTTGGTAGAGTACGAAGTACATCTTCTGCGGCAAAGATTGTAGTCCAGGCTTGAGGTGCTTGTACCGATCCTCGATTGCAAGGTCCTCGTCTGTCGCTGAGTCGTGTGATGCAACCTTTAGTGCATCCAGTTCTAAGTTTTCTATCGCAATAATGCGAGCGCACCAGACTTCTAGAGCCCACAAGAGTGCCGTCAATATGGCCAGGACTAAGATCCATGCCGTTCTAGAGTCCAAAGATGAGATTATCACCGGCAGCAGAGACGGTGCAACAAGTTTGCAGACTAGATCAATCCTGGTCATGACCGCGTTGACTTCTGTGAGGCCGTATTTGATGTCTGGGTTGATGTGACCGACTAGAACAGGGACCCAGTCTCTCTCAAGCGACAATCTGTTACCGATGGCGCCAAGGTCGTGAACGATATCTAGCAAGAGAATGACTCCGAACAGTATACCCTTATGAAAGTTTGAAAATGGGCTTTCTGGCTGCGATGTCCCATCTGCGGGAACAGGGAAAGAGAGCCAGCAAATGTACGAGACAACGACGGCGGCATGATTAAAACAGATGGTGGTGAGAAGTGTGCGCAGTCGGGACGGCGAGCGATCGATCCAATTGCCCACAGCTGAAGAGAATAGTAGCCCTGAGACTGTAGATGTGATGCCCCTGAAGTAAAGTCAGCACGTGACCGTCTTCCAGTTACCACGACGTACTTTATGGACGTCGCCGTTAGGCTCTCAGGAAAAGCTGAAGCAACAAGAAATATCTAGCCAATCAGTACGAAAGCGAACAAAGACCTGAGGATGTTTTACCGAAACATATTCAAACGTCCTAGAATTCCACATGAACAGAAAATGCAACGCGTACACCTTCCACCACTTCATCCTCTCCTCCCAGCTCGTCTTCCCATCTTGGTCACTAGACATCCCACTCACGGACGACTCTAGCTCATCAACCATCGACTCTTGACTATATCTTTTGCCATCTTCGTCCCAGTCCGGCTGTCTTGATACTCCATCCGCCTTGCTCATCTGCTGCCAAGGCCCTCTTCTCCATACATCGTCTTCTGGTGACTCGCTCTTGCTAGGCCTGGTAATCTCAATCCGCGGTACCATCGCCCTCGTTACTCTCTAAGGTCGCGTTGAAGGGCGTCTGGCGTGCTCAATTCATGTTTCGACTTCTCTGATGTTTCAAGAAAGGTGTTCAATTTTCCACGTTGCGGCTGAGGAGTGTGGCGCTTTGCGCCTGGGCTGAGTCGACGATTTCTCACGTCAGAATGAATGTCACTCGCGAATCTGAGTGGACCTGCGCGGTGATGTCAAAAGGAATTATGAGGCTCGCAATTCTCTTAAGCACGATGGTGTTGTATGAGGAATGGTTTGAAGGTTGCAGGGTTGAGGTTCAATATCACGTGTGGCTGAAATAGGGGTAAAGGCTATTCCAAATCGGCTCAGGGGGTGGATAATAAGTGGAGATTCAATAATGATGTCTTTCTGACTTCATATTTAGATCTATTCAATGTCGCACGTTCGCGGACTTCGCTAGGATCACACCGTTGGTAAAATCTCTCATGAATGATAATGTTGGGATAATTCGTGTTTTCGCGGCCACCAACGCTCGTCTGAGACGACTTTCTTCCTCTCCGCCTTCAGATCCCAGTCTCCATTCAGTGGACCAGACGTTATTCACCATTACTTTCTAAGTTTCTAC
>Ga0302140_10008451_pt1 | contig 12803 bp, 17 predicted proteins | sample I_Bog_E1_1_FD_202095 | JGI IMG/M metagenome (GOLD analysis project Ga0302140, IMG submission 202095) | Peat permafrost microbial communities from Stordalen Mire near Abisko, Sweden - I_Bog_E1_1 | ecosystem: Environmental > Terrestrial > Soil > Wetlands > Peat | place: Sweden: Abisko, Stordalen...
TTTGATGTTTCTCATATATTCTTTGATGGTTTCATAATTTTCCACATCATTTTTATTTAATAGCTCCTCAATCAATAATTTATAGGTGTGTGTTGTTTTGTTCATTTCTTCTTTTTTCTTGGCATCCTTTTCATCAAGTTTTCTTTCTTTCTTCTTAGAAGAGATCGCTAGTTCGATTTTTTTAGTTTTTCTAATATCTTCAATGGAAAATTCAATAATTGGAGGTTTATTTTTATTGAATTCTGAATAATTTTCTTTCTTGGAAAAGTGAGTTATGAACTTCAAGGCGTCTTCTGGATCTACAAAATCAACAAAAGCAATGCCCTTTATAACAAAAAATATTTATTTTGCTTTTAAATAAAAACTTTTGATTTCGGCTCATTGTTTTCATTCAACATTTCCTTATTTCTTAAAATTTTGACCTGTATATCATTAGTTAAAAATTTCATATTATCGATGACTAAAAAAAATTTCATACAGTTTTAAGCATTTTTTTCTTCTTTAAAATGTTCGCCTCATAGTTTTTTTTGAAGTAGTTTTGAACTATCTCCTTGATCGAGCTTTCATCAAAATTTTTTTTGGGCAAATGTTTTATTAAAATTCCTTTCGAATAGTAAAAATAACTTCTAAAAAATTATTTGCTACTTGTTTCAGAAACGAAATAATTTGGATTTTTAAGTTTTTGTATCTTCTCGTCAACATAAGCCGCTCTTCTCTCCTGTTCTTCCTCATCTAGATCCTTTAAAAAATGTATTAAACATTATTTTGAATAAATACTTCTGTTGGTTGGAAAACACCGAATTTAGCTAAATGCAATTTTCTTTTATTTTTTCTGTCCAATTTCACCAAATGATCTAATTCCTTTATTTTTCTTAAATTCACAGGCTTTCCTTTATTTTCCTTTTCTTTTTGTGCAATTTCTGCTCGATTTTTTGCGTGCTTGGCTATGACTCTTCTCTCTTTTAAATTCAGATGATTCGCCTCCACTGAGTTTAAAACGGATGTCGAATTCATTTCAATTTTTTCACTTAATTCCACAATATAATCAGCAGTTTTTTTCTCTTTAAATTTGATAAAAGCTGTTCCTTTGTTTTGTAAAGTTTCTTTGTTTTTTACAAGCTAAAATATGAAATGAATAAGAGAAAAATAGATAATGATAAGGCACTTTAGCGTATTCAAAAGGGCCAAAATTATTGGCGAAATCTCTAAATTCTTTGTCTGTGAGTTCATAAGTCAAATTAGAAAGGAACACGGTGTTATCAAGATTTTCATCTTTGACTTCTGATAATTTTTTATCTTTTTCTTCCTTTTGAAGCTTTTCATCATCGTTTAAATTTTTTTCCAATTTCTCTTCCTCTTTTTCAATTTCATCATTTTCATTTTCAACATTCTCTTCATTTTCTTTTTCGTCTTCAATATTTTCATTATCACCATCATCATTCTCTTCTTTTTTTTCCTCTTCGTCTATTTTTCCTTCTTTCGCAGAGTGATCAACATTGTTTTTTTCATATTCCTTTTTGTCGAATGCTAAATCAAGTAAAACGGTCCTACCTTTGAAAGTTTTCTCATTTAATTCCTTACATAAAATGGAAATTTTAATGAATCATTCGTAAAAATACTTTAATAGCTTTCAAGGCGTGGTTTTTATTCGAAAATTGAACAAAGGCAAACCCTTTGCTTTTGTTCGTTGATGGGTTGATTGGGATATTCACCTCTGTGATTTCCCCATATTTTGATAATAGGTTTCTTAGATGTTTTTCATGAACATCATATACCAAATTTCGAATTACAACACGTCCCTCTATAAAAAAATAAATTAAATATGATAAAATTGGGACATTTATTAATTTGGATTACTTTTATTAGAAGCGGAAGACATTTTGGAGAGCCGAATCAAAAAGATTTAATAATATCTCTATTAATTTTGAGATTTCTTTTTAAAATGTTATTGAGATAAAAAACTCCATTTAAAGAGAAAATCTCAATAAATTTGAATATCATAGTTAATTTCATTTATGATTCTCCATTTTAAAGGAATCCAAGTGGAAAATTGATCAAATTCATTTTTCTTGCAGGTGCACTAACCCTCAAAGTCCCAATCAACATCCCCAACCAATTAGCATTTGCAGCCTCGTTGTGTATTCTTTTCAAGCATGCCAAAATTAAATCCGAATGAACAAAATTGTCATCGAAAATATTAGGAGCAGTGTTAGTTGCAGTGTAAAACTCTCCTACTGGTAGATTGTTCGTTAATACAAAATTAGTATTTGGGGCTTGGGTTGAATATCCTAATAAAAGGTTCGCGATCATGTTTCTGGGAGCTCCTGGGGGAAAATTAATTGGGTGGAAATTCAATATAACCCTTGGATCGTCTAATTGGGCGTTAGTTAAGCATTCCAATCCTTTCAAGCATTCTGTCATTTTTATTTTGCTCTCAAAGTCATCATGAACTACGGAATTTGAAGAGATTTCAAGCTTTTGAGGTTCATCAAGATCTGCCACGATCTCAAAGTATAAATTAAAAAATAAAAAAAAATACTAAAATTAGTTTTACTCGAATCCTGATGCAAACATCCAAAAAATCGATGCTGAAAGAACAAAAAATTGACCCTTTTAAACATTTTACTGAATAATTAGTTTTCTTGATTTTCCTGATTAGATCGCATAATTGATAGATAGTTTTAAACCAGGCTGAAAATGTGTAAGGAGGGTTGTTGTTGCCTTCAAAAATTCTTAAAATTTCGTAATCGTTTGTTGTTTCAAACTCATATTGATGACTCAACACCATGTTTGCTATCATTTGGGAATCAATGCCTCGCATTACATTATTCAAAAGGCATATCACTGTCAAAGGCTCATTTTCCAAAATTATGAAAAGCTCTTCCAATCTTTCTGGGGGGATATCGTAGATGTCCAGTGTATTGCTTGATTCCATTGATTTTTTAAAAGTGTTCAAGAGAAGCCCTTTCTTCAACTTGTGGATGTTTTTCATGTAAAAAACTGGATTTTCCTCACTATAATTATTCTTAACGAAACCCAATGTCCCTACAGCATCATAGGGCAAAAAAAATCTCTGACTTTCATGATAAACAAAGTTTGGAGCGGAAATTTCGAAAATTTCAACATCTGCAGAGACTATCACTTCCTTAAGAGAAATTCCAGGAATGATCAAGGTGTCATTATTAAAGCTATATTTGTTCCCTCCAATATTGAATTCCAATGAGTTGGTTGGTTTTTTCACTTTCTTTTTCAAAACAATAAAATTTTGTGGGCCAATATAGCTCTCACCCAATTGAGAAAGAAAAGGGTGTTTGATCTTAACTATATCATAAGTCCAACTACTGTTGTACAAGGGGTCAGACCAATATACCAGGCTTTTCGTAACTTTATCATTGTGTGAATGATGTCTGATTTTAACACCGTTGAGTTGCACTCTTCCAATTGGCTATATTTCCAAATGATTTATTTTCAAAAAATAAAGATACTTGCTTATTTTTGGTCTCTGTTTCTTTGGGTTTGGGAGACTTCGAAGGAGATTCTTTGATTAATTCCTGCATAAAATTAAGTTTAGTTATTAGAAGGAGATACGCTGTTTCCCACTTTTTCGATTTTGTTAAATTTTTCTTCTTCCTTTGAGTCTTCCACTTCATTTTTCTTCTCCTCCTCTCCTTCTTTTTCTGATAGCAAATTGTGTTGTTTTCCTTTATTTCCTGAAATGAGCTTTTTTCCATTGTTTGATAACAAAAGTATAATTAATAAAAAGCTGAAAACTTTGCATTTACCTTCTTAGTTATTGGGTTCTTCTTCCTCTTGAACGTTGGTGAAATGCTTTTATCAATTGGCGAATATTTTCTCTTCTTTCTTCCCGAAGAAATGACTTTATTTACATTTTGGCCTTCTTCTGTTGTTTTAGGTTCCATGTTTCAAAAATTTGAATTTCCGGGTAATTTGAAATTTTTAATTTTTAGACACAAATTTTTATTTTTTTAGATTGGGCAAAATGGATTTTTATTCTAGATTTCTGATAAAATCTGTTGTTTTCTGTTCCCCGTTTTAGGAAAAACAATTTTTCCCTTTTTGGGGTCAAAAAAAAAAATTTAATTTCATTTTTAATATTACTCAAAAAGAAAATTTTGAAGGCACTTAAAATTTTATTTTTTTGAGTTTCAAGAAGAATTTCAAAATTTATTTTTAATTTGAATTTTAACAAATAAAAATAAATGAGACCTTTCACATTATTACCATCTTTTGAGCTTTTCATATCCCCGCATAGCACTTACAAGCTTTACATTTTGTATGCCATCCTAATTATTTCCACTACCTTTATTTCATTTATCATATCCCTCTCTCTTTTCTCCTCTGCTAGTGAAAAAACCTATCCATATTTCCAACTTCTTGAAAATTGGAATCAACCATTTTTGGCAGATATCAAATTTAGCAGCCAGGAAGATTGTCCAGTTGGGTATTCAAGATTATTTCATTATCATTGGCCTGGTACAACATATGGTTGTTATTGTAGGAATGCACATTGGCTGCCTGAAAATCGAAATGGCATGAGAGTTATTTTAGATAGTGGTCGCTGCACATTTAATCAAACAAGGGCTGGATGTGAAGATATAAGACCGATTCCAGCAAAAGAGTTATTACGTTGGAGGGATTTTAAAGTTTTATGTGGCAAAAAAATGGATGGAACAAGTTTTATTGAAAATTTCCCAAAATACCCGGGGGATTGTCCAGAGGATTCATTAAAATGTGGAGGAGAAGATGCAGATTCAACATTTTGTATTCCCAATAGCTTTAAAACTTGCCCTATCACTTCAATACTCTCTTCAAAAAGCAATCCTGGAGAAGAATATAATGAATCCTTGATTTTGGATGAAGGGGATAACTTAAAATTATATTGGACTCGAGAGCCTTTGAAACTACCGATATCTGAGTTCAGAATAAATGAAGAAGCAGTTTGTTTGAATAACCATGCGCTTAATTTAGCCTATGGAAGGTCTGAGTATAGATTAACCCTCCAATCAAGGTCTGTATGCAAAGAATATGACCCTCGCTTTCAGGATTTTGACCTACTTTCTGAGAGACATTTTTTTCATTACAATCAATTGAGTTATTTAGAGGATGTGCTTCCGGAATTTCGGTTCAATAATAACATTAATTGGAAGTTGTTTACAAGGAGCTATATCAAATTCAAGCTTGAATGCAGATATATGATGAGGAATCTTTTGAATTATAGAGAAAATGTGGAGAATATCCAGAACGCTAATGAAAAATGGGTGAGTTTTATTTGTATATTTGAAATTTTAAGCTTGCTTTTGAATATAATTTATGCGGTCTTGTGTTTTAAACGTGCCACAAATACATTAGTTTTACAAATAATAACTTGCCTTCTCAATTATATTGGTCGATATTGTTGCTTGTCTTTTTCATGGGATGTCATGAAAACTTCTGGAGCTTTCAAAGACTTGATAAAAAATATGAATGTTTTTGACTGCTCTGATGATATGACGAATTCTTATTTTAGGATGGTTCGGGATGATGATGTAGGATTTTATATCGGATTTTTAAATAACATGAATATTTTCGTCATTTTTGTTGATGTTATAATTTTGTTGGGAGCTGTTTGCTTAGTAAAAATGAACAAAATTGGAGTTAAAAACCAATGAATAAATAAAATTTCAAAATATAAAAAAAATTGAAAATAAAAAAAAAAACATCCCAATCAACATTTTTGCAATTCAAATTGTTATGAATTTATTATCTATAAATAGCAATTAAAAATAATCCGAAATATTTTTTTACGATGGAACTCAATAATAAAAAATTAAAAATATCCATTGTAGGAGGAAGTCTCGCAGGTTTATCCGCAGCAGTCAGCTTGTTGAAGAAAGGTTTCACAATTATTATCTATGAAAAAGCAGATCCTTCCAGAAAAGGTGGGGCAGGTTTAGGTCTAGATCGTTCGACGAAAGACACATTATCCCAAATGGGCTTAGATACGAGTTTTTTGATGCCAATGTCCATTGAAGAAAACCGAGATATTACAGGTCGTTTGTTAAACCGAGATGAGAACATTCAATACTTTTCTACATATTGGAGATCTTTATATGGGAAATTATTAGACGCAATACCAAAAGAAGCAATTTTATTTAACAATACTGTGATTAAAATTGATCAAGAAGGTGAAAATGGAATCAAATTATGGGTCCAAAATAAGGAAGGAAAGATATTTGAGGAAACAACAGATTTTTTAATAGCTGCAGATGGAATCAATTCTATTGTTAGATCTTATCTTCTCGGTGAAGAAGAGTTGAAATATTCTGAATATATAACATTCCGAGGGATAATAGACATAAATGACCCTTCGACTCACAAATTCAACGATGATAATTTAAAACAATTTACAAAAAAACTGTTGATGGAATTTAAAGATCTTGGAAATTGTCTCTATTATAACATCACCGACAATAAAACCTCAAATTGCATATATATGTTGCAAGAAGGATTGATAAATTGGATGTGGTATATTAACAAACCCAAACCCCAGACTGAATATCTCACCTATGTCCCAAACGAAGTTGAATTAAACGAATTCAAAACCTCGGCAAAATTGCTTTGGAATGAAAATTTCAACGAAATGATTGAAAATACGATGAATCCTTGGGTGAATTTAATCGTGGATCGCGATCCTATTGATAAATTCGTTTATGGGAGGATCGTTCTCATTGGAGACGCAGCACATCCTGCAAGACCTCATCGAGGCCAAGCCACCAGTATGGCAATTAAAGATGCTTGGACTTTAGCTTGTGCACTTAATGATTTGGAGATCGATGTAGCTTTGAATAAATATGATAAATTAAGAGTGCCTGATTCGAAAAATGTGGTGCTTTTTTCAAGATTTCTTGGAAATCTTAAACAGGGATTAATCCATACAAATATTAAGTGGTCCCAGGCCACCAAGGAAGAAGCCAATTTATGTGCACAAAACCGTCTGTTTACTTGGAATTTAAGCATGGACAAATAAAACTTAAAACTAAATTTATAAGAAATTTTATGATCCTTTATATGTTGAATATCCATAAGGGTTTAAAAGCAAGGGAATATGGTAATGTTCTTTTTCATTCATCTCGAAAATTATGTCGATATAGGGATATAAAGAACTTTTGCCTTGATCTTTGAAATATTTCTGAACAAAAAAAGTCAATTTATAGATTTGGGTATTCAAAATTATTTCTTCTCCTTTGAGAAAATCCATTGGCTCTTGTTTTTCATTTTTCCACTGTTTGATTCTCCCGTCTTTATCAGTAATATTTTCTGAAATTTTGAGAAAAGTGTTTTCGAATTGCTTTTGCAGATGAACCAGGATTCCAGAAGCTGGAGCTCCTTTCGTTGTATCCAAAACATGTGTGCTGAGATCAGGCACTTTTTGGAAATCCATTATTTTTTATTCTAAATATTCGAGAAATTTTTTGTTCTTTGAAATGATTTAATTTGTGCAACAAAATGTATATTATATTTACATTCAGAAATAAATGAAAGTCTCGGAATTTTTTTTAATTAAAAAATGAATAAAAATGTCTTCATGCATTAAAAACTTTTTTTAATTAATTTAAATTAATATTGTATTTTATTGATCGGTCCCTCCATCATCAACACTAACAACAGCTCCATTCAAATAAGAGTTTTCATTATCCAACAATGAAATTATTGCTTTTGCGATTTCCTCTGGTTTCGCAATTCTCTTACCAGGCAATTGAGCCTCCCATTCAGCTTTGAAAGGAGGCCATAATGGATTGTTATCATCGATATAATCTCCTTCCCAATTTTGTAATTTAAACTTTTCCATTTTCACTTGATTTCTTGTCAATGAAGTGTCAACTATTCCAGGACAGACTGCATTAATTCTGATTTTTGGTTTAACATTGATGAATTCCAAAGCAGCAGATTTCACAACTCCAATGATTCCAAATTTGCTGGCTGCATATAAACTGCATCCTGGGCAGGATTGTACTCCATTGATGCTGGAAATAGTCACAATTGAATAAGTTTCATTTGGGTTACCATATTTATACCAATATTTTGCTTCTTCTCTGATACAATTCAATGCTCCATAAAGATTATTGATAATTGGGTCATGTTCTGAAAGCAAATGCTCATCTTCTAGATCAATCAAATTGAGAACATAACCTCCAATGCCCGCGTTATTTACAGCATGATCTATTCTTCCATATAAATCATGAGCAAATTTAATGAAATTCCTCACTTCTTGAGCATTTCTCACATCAGCTTTGAAAAATCTAGCAGAACCTCTTCCCATCAAAACCAATGGATCAGAATTTATTCTTTTTTCTGCAGAGGAACCATTGAACCATAAGGGATTGGAGTCTCTGGCACAAAAAACTACTTGGGCTCCTTTCCTTGCCAGGAGAAGAGATGTGGAAAAACCAATGCCTTCACTACCTCCGGTAACTAGAACCACTTTCCCCTTAAAATCTGGAGAAAAAAAAGAGGAAACTGAGATAATGAGCAAGAAAAGAAATAAAGTGTCAAAAATAGACATTTTTTGCAAGATTTCTTTTTTGATCTGTTTTTAACAAATTTCAAATTTCTTCAATATTTTTTTGTTTTTAATGTCTTTTATATATTTTCATTGCTTTTAATATGGATATGCTTCATAATTTTCATTTTTATTTATAAAATTATTAAAAAAACAGGAAGAAATAACTTTTATTATTTTATTTTTAAAAAAAGAAGTTTTCTAATATTTGATCAACTACAAAAAATAATAAATGAAATGATCTGAGATCTGGATTTGAAATAAAATTAAAATGAAAATTAAATAATTTCATATAAAATCATATCAAACCGAAAAAATACAAATATTTCAAATTTATGGGAAATCAACAATTATTTCCTTCGGCCACCCCCTCTCAAGGTTTTTCCACTGCTTCCTTTGACAAGGACTATACCTATGAGAAAGAAGTCAACGACTCAAGGTTTGGCTTGATAAAAATTTACAGAAATAAAGCCAAGCCTGATATTTTTGCCATGGTTCTAACGAAATCTTCTCTGGATGGAAATTTTGACACCTTCTCTCGAGAATTGGCTGTGCGTAGCCAATTGAGTCACGCTAACATGTGCAAACTCCTGGGTCATAGTCAAGATAACATGCAGAAGCTATGTGGAGCCTCATCAACACTGACAATTTATTCCGAGTATGAGAAAAATAACCTCGAGAAGGAATTACAGAAAAAAAGCAGCGGAAAAGTATTTTTTTTTTCTTTTAAAAAACTTATATTTTTGTTAGGAATATCTCTCAGAGCCTGAACTATGGTACATCATAGACAGTGTGACCAAGGTGATGGTGTATCTTGAGACTAAACGCATTGTGCATGGAGATCTTCATGCCAATTGCATTTTTGTTGATCCAAATGGGTTTATTAAGGTCGCAGACAACGGTTTTTTAACTCCTTACAAGAATTGTTTCAATCGAACGATTTTGGATGGTGAAAAGCGATATTTGGCACCTGAGCTTTTGACCAAGGTTTTGCGGAAAGATTTCCAAGCAAATTACTCTTGGAAACATGACATTTTTACCTTCGGTATGACTTTGCTTTCTGCTGCATCTCTCACTGACTTGACACCTGTTTATGAGAACAATGAAATTGATTTGAATGCGCTTAATGGGGTGATTTCTCAATTGAGATCCAGATATTCAGCGACTTTCATTGATAGTGTGGTCCAAATGCTCAACTTCAATCCAATTCAGAGATTGTCTTGGGGAGAATTGAATCAGATTTTGGAGAAGTTCAGAAACAAACCAGATGCAGTTGATAGTTACCCTCGAACCAAACAAGGAGTGGTGTATCCTGTCAAACCAGAGACTCAAATTCTGGCTCATGCCTCCCAGAAAAATGTTGGACAATATGTGGAACAGAAATCTTTGGGATATGTGGAACAGAAACCCATCCAATTCCAGCCTCAACCACCTCAACAACCACCAGTTCTTTCCAATAAGAACTATTATGTGAGCACAGAAAGCCAAGAAGGTCCCTTGCTTTATAAATCAAATTATATCCCACAAGGACAATTCACCTACCAGAATTTCCAAGCCGAGGAAAGCACTAACTATTTGAATGAAAAGCCCACTCAGCAAATCCCCCCTCAACAATACCCTCAGAATATCAAGCTTTCCAATGTTCTCCCACCTCAAAATTATGCAAACTTTCAGAACCAATTCCCAATCAATCAGCAATTTAACCCACAGAATGTGATGGCGCCAGTCCAAAATCAACAAAGAATTGTTGAATACCCTCCAAGAGGCACTGATCAACAACAACCTATAATCTTCGAGCAACAGAGACCACAAGAACAACTTAATGTCGTTCAACAACCTAGATTCTTTGAATCACAAAGCGGCCCTCTCCAACCGAATGTAATCCAGCAACAAAGAGTCTTGGAACAAGATCAACACATTGATCAACAAACCAGAATCATAGATCAACAGCCCAGATTCGTTGATCAACAACCCAGATTGGTTGACCAACAACAGAGATTCATTGACCAAGAACCCAGATTCATCGAGCAACAACCCAGATTCATTGAACAACAACAACCGAGAATTATTGAACAACAACCGCAAGGATTCTTTGTCGATCCACAAGGAAGATTCATTGAAAATGGAAGAGTGCTTGAAGGGCAACAAAACATCGAGGGATTCATGTCCTCAAAACCAATGAACCTCAGCCTGATTCACCAACAAGGTATGCCACCCCAAGGATTTTATTCCAATACGGTTTTCAATCCAAACCAACAGACTTTTGTCCAAACAACCAGGGTTAATCAATTTGGTGTTCCACAAAATGTCATGAATTTTGAAAACTATGCTCAACCACAAATTAGATTAGTTGATGAAAATTTCGGTAAACCACAACAACAGGGCGAAGGATGGAGCAATGGCAATGATTTAGATAAAAGGATACAAGATGCGTTGAAAGCCAGTGAAGAGACTTTGAAGAGGAATCAAGAATATTTACTTCGAACAAATGGTAAGAATTTTTTTTTGAATTTATTTGTTTTGTAATGGGTAAATTTTTTTTATTTGAAGAGAATGAATGAATAGACATGTGGACAGGAAAGAGGAGAAAAGGAAATTTTAAATATTAAATTAAATTTTCAAACAAAGAAAAAATCAATGAAATTTTGCAAAAATATCAATAGCAAGAAAAAAAGAAATTAATTAAAAAATCAATGAAATTTTTGCAAAAAATCAAAAGCAAGAACAAAAAAGAAATTAATTAAAAAATAGGGTCTTTTTTTTAAAGAGCTAACTTTTCAAATCAAAAAAGCGAAAAGAAAAAATTATAAAAATTGTAATTAAAACGGAAATGGAAATCTTTCTGTATTTGAAGAAAATTATACAATATTCAAATTTAATTTTTCCAAAATAATCTAAATTTCAAAATCAAATGGCAGAACGAAAGAGTGAAATGTTAGCCACCAAAAAAACTGTTATTTTAATTTTTAATTTTTAGAGGAGGGATCAAGATCATCGAACTGATCCCTGATGAAATCACATTCCAATTCGTCCGTAATAAAAACCTCTCCACTCAATTATCCTTATTGAACAAAATCGCCAACATGGTCGCCTTCAAGGTGATTTTTTTACTAAATATCATAATTTTCAATAAAAATTAAGATCAAAACAACTGCGCCTAAAAACTATATTGTAAAACCGAATGTTGGCATCGTTGGTCCAGGTGAGAAAATTACATTAGATATCACAGCTCTTTCCCCTGTAATCAAACTTTTTTTTTTCAATGATCTGTCTATTTGATTGATAAAAAAAAATCTAGTCTTTGCAACAAGATTTGCCTTTGAATGATAAATTCCTCATAATTGTCAAAGAATGTGAAAATCGAGTAGATTTTTGAGAAATTATCAAAGATATTTTTTTCTTTATTGAAAGACTGTATCTGCTGAAGAGTTTTGGAAAACAACTCCTCCGACGGGACATCAAGACCAAAAGCTAAAGGTGGTTTTCCAGAAATATGGTGGGTCACCACAAAAAGATTCCCTTGAAAAATCCGAAAACAGAGCTTCAGGAGCTGCGCCTGCAAAAAATGAAAATGACCTCTTTGTTTCGACGATAAATCGGGTGTCAGAACCTTCTGTAATAGTAACCATTGTTTCAATTTGGGGCTAAAAATTTATTTTTTTTCAAAGAAAACAAAGGAAGTTGAAAAAAATATAACAAAAAGCCAAATGACTTATGTTTTGGGAAACCCCACCTCAGAAAAACCCAACGTTATTGTGAAAGACTTCGGACAAAAGAATGAGGAAATGCAGAAGAAGATCGAAGACGCAGAAAAACAACTGGTTTTCATGTTTTTTTTTTTAATAAGGGTTAAATTTAAACATTGTAGCTGAAAGTCTCAGAAGAAAGAAACAAATATAAACAAGAGGTCAATCAAATGATGACTTATGGACCGTCAAGAAATGACATGGAAAAAGGTAAATGATCAATGATAACTAATAATTTGTGTTTTTTTCGAACAGGAGGAATGAGGTTTATTCATATTCTGATTGCAGCAATAATTTTAATTTTTCTGGGATTATATTTTAGATATAAATAAGAAAACAAACGTATTTTTTATTTAGAAACAAATTAGAACCAAAAATTATCTAGAAAATTTAAAATTAGTTTCTTCTTAAAAACGATTCACCAAATATATTTTTTTTTCAAAAAAATAAGCATAAAAAATTTGAATTTCAGTTTTGGTGTTTAAATCTTTTGATTA
>Ga0302140_10008454_pt1 | contig 12801 bp, 9 predicted proteins | sample I_Bog_E1_1_FD_202095 | JGI IMG/M metagenome (GOLD analysis project Ga0302140, IMG submission 202095) | Peat permafrost microbial communities from Stordalen Mire near Abisko, Sweden - I_Bog_E1_1 | ecosystem: Environmental > Terrestrial > Soil > Wetlands > Peat | place: Sweden: Abisko, Stordalen...
AGGCAGGGCCAAATTCAGTCTGCAATTGAAAGAAACCATAACCTGGCCAGCTAGCGACCTGAAAGGAAACACTCGTTGTCCTCGATACGTTATTGTCTTCCGGATACATGATGGTGTGTTGTCCGTGAGAACAGCGAGGAAAAGCCGAAGGGCACATCGAGCTCGCAAGGTTATTGTAAGTACATTAGTTGTGGATGTCTTTAGCTCCTTGTCCTTGGAATGAGGCAGCCTCACCGAGGCTTACTTTCTTTCGAGAGGGTCTGCGTGTGCTCAAAGCACGGTGGGCCAGATCCACAATTGCAGACAGAGAGGGCGTCGCAAGTCATGTCCAGCTGTTTGGTCCAAACCGTCCAACTTGCACGCAAGGTCAGATAGATGTAGGCAGCGAAGATGGTGTGGTTACACGCAGTAAACACAGCGGGCGTGAGCAGAAATCTTTTGCCTGAAATTGTTCTCTCGTCAGGAGAGGGAGAGCAGTTGAAGACCCGACCTATCCCGTCCTGCTCTCATGGCCAATGGAACCCAATGCCAAGGAAGTCTGTGTAACACGTGATTGTGACGGAGGTGGTGCCCGGGAGTGGGCTGACGGGCAAGGATTCTCAACTCCTCTCAATTGGCTGGAAGTGAAACAAGATGGAGATGGCGAGCGTCATGGACCACGGTGAGATTGTCAAAAGCCGCCACCTGCGTCATTCTGCAGACATCGAATGGCAGCCCCCGTATAACTTCCCACTCATCCCGTCGAACAGAACTCATCTCTCGAGCGACTGCTGCCGCGGTGATGGCAGGCCAGGGGCAGGCGTCGAAGTGATTACATTGTTGTCCTCAGCTGAGAATTAGTGACCACACAGCTATGTTGCGGGAGTCTGGGCCTCCAGTGGACGGCCTCACTGCCACTATTCATAACCGTTTGTGCGGGACGGCGACATGATTTGATGCGCGAATCATTGCTGGATGTCTGCTTTGGGTAACGATCTGTAGTTTGCGCCGCATGGTGAAGCTGGGACCGGTTGCATCTTCCGCGCCTCTGGATTCTCTGGAAACACAGCAGATGAGGTTCCAAGCCCGCAGACCGTCCGTGAAGGCTAAGAGGCTTGAACGTCCCCCCCGGTGAAGCAGCAATTAGGGGTCCAGAGGCAAGCCGATCCCCTACCCGCAGTCGCCGCACAGCGCCCGCCGGGAATAGGCCCTGCTAGCACGCGTGATGTGAGAAATACAGTGCCCGTCCGCCAGGAATAGACTGCAAGTGAGGAGACTTGGCCCACGCGCAGGGGAAGGCTTGAGTAGGCTTGAAAGTGGCGTGTTATCGACGTACATTGGCAGGCAGAATTTGACTTCCTCGAGATGCAGAGCTGCAGCTCCCGCAACCCAGCGTATGCATTGCTTCCCGCAGAGACTCCTGACTCCTGAGTCCTCCATCGACAGACGTGAAACGAAACCCGCCCCAGAAGCCTCGTAGAACTCGGGAAGAAGCAGCTCGTCCTAAACCCTCTGGCGCAGGCAGGCATTCTAGCAGACGTTGTATCCGCCTCCCTAGACGCTCCCCCGGCAAGCTTTTTGCACCTTGTTCCTGGACACCCATCCCCACTCCACTTGCTGGCTTGCTGGTGCCACTCACCGAGCCTGCCCTGGGATCTTCACCAGCCCATCCATCCTCTCTTCTAGTCCTGCAACCACCAAACCCCTTCAACTCGGCCTCTCCCGATTCCTCTCGAACATCGCGCCTCGGGAATGAATGTGATTGATGTCCGCTACTGATCCTGCGTCGCACCTGGCTCGGTGCTTTCTCGAGAAAGATCGTGAGTCGTGAGTAGGACAGGTCCCAAATACGTCATCCCGCGAGAAGACCTTGACACGCACCCACCAATATCAACACCACAAGAACAACACCCCTTTCTACGAATGCGGTTCCAGAGGCCAGTAACGACGATCGCGACCACGAAGACACGCTTCAACCTGGAGCACCTGCATCCTTGACAGTGCTTGGGGGTGATCCAGAGCTGGCTATGCCACCTCCAAAGTCGCCTCTGGATAAGCCTTCCTCCACACACTCTCGCCGACCAGGGAGTTCCCGACGCTCCAGCAGTGAGCAGTCTGTACCCAAGTCGCCGAAGCATGGAATAAGGCCTGGACACTCTTCTCACAGCAAGTCCAAGGACTCAATGTCAGATCCGCCTTTTGGTGCCAAAGCACCACCCGAAGTCGCTGATGAGAAGGAGGCAACAGCGAACTTTGACAGTAGCACTTCTGAAAGCGCAAAGCTGGGGAATTCAAATGCTACTGGACCCTCGGCTGCCAGTGTTGCACCAGTGAAGGTGAAGGAGGAGGCAGACCGGGAAGCACAAGTCCGATCGGAACGTGGTGGTAGTAATGTGGCTGGGAATACGTCAGCACAGGAAGTAGAGCGTCTCCGGGCAGCCATGAATGCACAGATACAGTTGCATCAACAAAGAGAGCATCTGGTCAAGCGTTTGGGTAGTAAAGACGAGAGAGGAAGCACTGGGCCCGTGGCTTCAGGGGGCAAGTCGAGAGTCTCTCCAATCCATGAAGAGACATTACCACCACTGGATGAAGCCTCCACTGTCCCCTTTCCTTCAGCTCTGGAGACTACCTCGACAGAATCGGCAAGGACTATTCGCGGGGGAACAACCCCAGGAGTAGCAACTGCAAGACCCTCTTATCCCTTTCCATCAATGCGGACTCCCGGCCAGTTCAATTACGGACATCGTCCCTTCACCGCTTTGTCACCTACTGTCAACCCAGCAAACTTTGCCGGTGGCTCATTTGATGGAGCTCCTAACGACCAGATCTTGTCAGGGTCGGTGACACCTGCCTCAACTTTACGATTCCAACCTGTTGGCACGTATCAAGAGGAGCACAATCCCAATTTCGAGACTCCAAATACGTACGAACTAACCCTGATGCTTAATGCCGAACCAGGACTTGACGCATGGTGGACCACTGTTGTGCAAATCATGAGAAGTCTGTATTTTGCCTCAAGAGTAACACTTTCCGTACCTGCGGATTCCACAGACGTCGAGAACGTGCCATGGGGTCAGAAGGCCACATTCAATGTGTTAGAGGAAGACGAACTGAGCTTAACATATCTCCCAAGAGGAAGTAGTATGGTTCCGAGCAGTGTTGGCACGAATGATACCTCGAATTCTGAAGATACAAATCCAGCCGAGGACTATCCGCTTGTGGTCTCCACGCCACAGACTCTGAGCGCCCAGAGACCTGGGCTTCTCAGCAGGCATTCATTTAGTCGGTACGAGGATACAAAGAGGGATCCTACTTCGAGCTCCGAAGCAAGCAGAACCGCAGCTGCAAGGCCGTCTCCCATGGTCAGAGCAAAAAGCTACTTGAGTGCTCGCCCTGAGCCACCACCACGGACTGCAACTCTACAAAATGCACAACTCAGCTTGCAATCGCTACAAGACCACATGGCAAACGAAGACTTGAAGCCCCGAAGCAACTGGGAGAACCCGCAACCTACAAGCAGAGAAGATAAAGGACGAGTCTTTCCAGTGCTGCAAGCTCTTGACTACGAAGCAGAGCCACTAATAGACAATAAAGGCGTTATGAGAGTATTGGAGCGCGGAAGATTAATTGCATTGACAAGAGATTATCCATATCTCGAAAATCCCGCGGACGAGAAGAGTGGAAGCAGCAAGTCTTCGCATCCAAGCTCGAAGTCGAAGACACCGCCAAGTGATAAGGCAAAGAAAAATAAGTCTCCTGACACCGGTTCTCGAATATCATCCTTCTTCGGAACCAGAGCTAGGCGAGGTAGTAGATCACGAGTTCAGATGAGCGAGAAAGGAAAGACTGTTTCAACTTCGACACGTGTGGCTGATGAAGCGCTTCTTCCGATTCTCAAATACGAGGAGTATGAGCAAGCTCCACCTTCGCCATGGTCCCAATCCCCGGCCCCGTCACCTGCTGTTCGAGACGAGACTCAAGAGAATCCTTTCTTCATGAATGCCCCGGTTGACGAAGAAACTTTCAATCCCCGCAGATCACCACAGGATTATACCGAGATGCCGCAGCTCGAAACCCTAGGAGTCGATAAATCATGGACCGTTTTACACATTCCACTTTTCCATCCCCTTCTGTCAAAGCCAGTACAGTCCTTCCGCCTGGACACAGCTGCAATGGAATCTAGGGTAGCTGGGCGTGGTAAAGCAGTCGATACCAACCCCAACGATGTGGACGATACGAAAGCCAAAGCCACCGAAGAGAGGAAAGACAGAGGATCTCCAATTGCCATCCTTTCAATTCTCAGCCCAGTGATCCCATATCCTTCAAATTTACGGCACTCTCTGAACCACCTGGCGCCTCACCTGGCAACTTCATTTTCGCTTTGTCGACACTTTTCCAATCTTGAGACTGAGGTTGCTGGACTGTCTAGGAAGCGTCCGCATACCGCAGGCTTTGGCGCTGTTGCCCCAGGTGGAGGTCGCTCGCTCGAAGATCGAATGAACTTGGGAAACACAACATATTCGCCAGTCGATGAACATGGGCGTCAACCATCTCATGCAGGTAGCATGACCAGTCCAAGCGATTACTCTGGTGTTTCGAGAAGTACAGTAGGGTCGCCAGGAGGAACTCCAGGATGGGATCCAGGCAGCGTTGGGCTCAACATAGACAAGCGTTCAAGTGGAGGAAGTCCCGGCTACTCTACTGGCGAAAGTTATTTCAGCAGCAAGACCAGACCGGGCTTAGGTCGAGTCGACACTGGTTCAGCCAGCAGTATCACGGGAGCTCGTCGCACATCAAAAGAATCATCTCCAGCTGAGTACAGGAGTCAGAAGCCCAGTAGGAACGTAGAAGAAAGACCTGGTGATCTGGAAGTGCTTGCTAGCGAACAAGATATTGACATCGTGCATGAAAAGGCAGAGGAGGATGAATTTCGATCTTTAAACACCACTCCGAAGCAAGAACCTCGCCCTACACGTCCATCACGGGACACCGCTCTGGACACGCCTGAAGTCAGAGAGTCTAGTCCTTCTCGTCAACATTTCGACACGAGTCTTTCTCCTAGACGACTTGCAATGCGTACAGCTTCCTCACAAGCACCACCAAAACATGATCGCTCTCATACGCAACTTCACTCCTACGGAGCGGACTTTGGTGCAACCTTTCAATCTCTTCCAAATACATCAGTCCCGCCTGCCAAAGGTGTTGCAGCAAATTCCAAGCCGCACAGTCGCTCGGGTTCCTTGTCAGTACAACCAGACTACATGCCTCCGCCTTCGGATCGCGTCAAAGGTATCATGCTAGATTCTTTGCCCATGCACATCTTCATTGCCCTGCCACCGACAGGAGAGATAGTATGGGTGAACAACCGATACTTGACCTATCGCGGTCAGAGTGTCACCGATCTACATGAAGATCCATGGGCAAGTATCCACCCCGAAGAACGAGACGAGTATCTTAAAGCCTGGAGCCATGCCATTCGTACCGGAGAACAGTTCTCAATGCAAGTTCGCTTAAAACGTTTTGATGGAACATACCGCTGGTTCTATACCAGAGCTGTTGGTCTGCGAGATAGTCGTGGGGTCATCGTACAATGGTATGGAACACATATGGATATCCACGACCAACACATTGCAGAAGTAAAAGCTGCTAGACAGGAGGAGATAGAAGCCTCGGAAGCAAAGCATCGCCAATTGGCCAACCTCATTCCCCAAATCATCTTTTCGGCTACGGAGGATCAAGGAGTGACTTTTGCCAACCAGCAATGGCTGTCTTACACAGGACAGGAGTTTAATGATTCGCTTGGACTAGGTTTCATGGAGTTTGTGCATCCTGAGGATCTTGCCAAATGCCAAATACCGATTGACCATCCACCTACTCCAAGAGCAAAACACCCTCCGACGGGACCAGCTCGCAATCTTTCACAGGCATCTTCTGGGGGCAAATCTTCAGATAAATCTGGCACAGCCTCTGAGGCGCCGACTGAGACTACCATCAAGGGCATCTATCAGTCGCTTTCGAGAAGTAACAGTTCTAGTTGTGGTTCGGTCTACGAAATTCCGACAGCCGATCTCACTGCACTCGCAAAATCCGGCATTGTCAAGATTGAGACAGATAGCGAAGGGCGGGTATCCTATAGCACAGAGGTGCGACTCAGGTCTAAGAATGGCGAGTACCGTTGGCATCTCGTCCGATGTGTCGAGGTGGATAACATCAATCTTGGAACGGGCGATGGGTCATGGTTCGGCGCTTGTGCTGATATCAATGATCACAAGCTGTTGGAGATGAAGCTCAAGGATGCAATGGATTCGAAGAGTAAATTCTTGAGTAACATGTCGCACGAAATCCGAACCCCATTGATCGGTATCTCTGGCATGATCAGCTTTCTTCAAGATACTCCTCTCAACGACGAGCAGATCGATTACTGCAATACCATTGCCTCAAGCGCCGACGGTCTTTTGAACATCATCAATGATATCCTTGACCTGGCAAAAGCAGACGCAGGCATGATGAAATTATCTTATGACTGGTTTCACACACGCTCTCTTGTGGAGGAAGTCAACGAAATGGTGTCGACTCTTGCAATCACCAAACACTTGGAGGTCAATTACGTTGTTGATGTCGATGTACCCGAAATGATCAAGGGCGACAGATTTCGCATCCGACAAGTCCTGCTGAACGTGATCGGCAACGCAATCAAGTTCACCACTGAGGGCGAGGTGTTCAGTTGCTGCAAGCTTCTCAAGGAGGAATCAGAGAATGTCGCAGAGAACGAGGTTATGCTTCAATTCTCGATTATTGATACAGGCCGAGGCTTTACCCAAGAGGAAGCTGAGGTGATCTTCAAACCCTTCAGCCAGATTGACTCCAGCAGCACCCGCACACACGGAGGAACCGGGCTCGGGCTCGTCATATCTCGCCAACTGGTCGAGCTTCATGGTGGCAAGATGGAGGGTACTGCAGTGCCTGGGAAAGGTTCCACCTTTACATTTAGCGCAAAATTCGGGCTGCCTACCCCCGAGGATCATCCCCAGCCCCTTCTTACCCCAGCCGTACCGTCGACCAGATCTTCTTTAAGATCTTCGATCTCCAATGAAGCTCCGCCACGTGTTATTCAACAGCTTGTCGGAAATGCTATCCTAGCTGGCAAGACGGTCACATCTCCGCTGGGTGATAGCCCAAGGACTGAGTCAATAACTGATTCTCCGACCTTGGTCTCTTCAGGGAGCTCTGATCCTTCAGTGCATTCCTTGAAGTCACAAGCCACCCAACGATCCTCAGCGTCTTCCATTGCACAAAGCCTAGCGCACTTCAGCGAAGCAGCACGTGCAATTGGAGCTGACACAAGCCAAATGAAACTAGCTCTCCCTGATCGTCTGTCTCCGCCACCACTAGGCTCAACTTCAACACAAACAGGATCGAGGCTTGCAACCAAATCAACATCAATGGTGACAACTCCAACGCCAGCTGCTCCACTTTCTGGACTATCGACTACGCTCTCCCGTGAAAGCAGTGCCTCGTCTTCCGATTTGAAGCTGTTCCGACCGCCGATGTACTCCATCTTACTGATATGCCCTCAAACACATAGCCGCGAGGCTACGACTCAGCATATCGAGATGACTTTACCAAAGGATATCCCACATCAGATCACGGCTCTATCAAATGTCGAGGAAGCTAGAGACATGATTGGTGGAGATGACCCGGTGATATTCACACACATAGTCCTAAATCTTGGATCTGCCGAGGACATTGTTACTCTGATCGACCAGATCGTTGCCTCTATCTCCCTACCTCATACCTCAATTGTCGTCTTGTCTGATCCAGTACAACGTCAAGAGGTCATGAAGATGGCAACAGTCTACGATTATGATCAGCTTGCCAAAGACAATCGCGTCATCTTTATCTACAAGCCTGTGAAGCCTTCACGTTTTGCAATTATTTTCGATCCAGAGAAAGAAAGAGATCTCAGCACTGATCGAAATCGCTCGACTGCTCAACAGCAGGTAGCAACTCAGAGACAAAACTACGTTGATATTGCGAAGCGCCTTGGAAATAAAGGTCACAGGGTACTCTTGGTGGAAGACAATGCAACAAACCAAAAAGTCCTGCTCAAATTCCTCAGCAAGGTCGGAATTGGTGTTGAGTTGGCGTTGGACGGCGTCGAATGTACCGACAAAGTCTTCTCTCAAGACCATTCCTTCTATTCTCTCATCTTGGTACGTGGTTTCCAACCGCTTCTTCCCGTACATTATCTGACATTCACTGCAGTGCGATCTTCATATGCCCAACAAAGATGGTTATCAGGCTTGCCGCGAGATTCGCGAGTGGGAAAAGAAGAAATCACATTCCCGCATGCCCATCATCGCCTTGTCTGCAAATGTTATGGCTGACGTTCTCGACAAATGCATCGAAGCGGGATTCAGTAACTATATCACGAAGCCAGTTGATTTCAAAGCCCTGAGCACAGTAATGGGCGATCTTCTAGACCCGACAGAACCAGCACCGGCGCAATTGACCAAAGGAAGCGCTTAAAATAGAACGATTTTCTGTCATTTCAGTTTTTCCAGCATTTCCAGGCGTTGAACTTCTGCTCTTTTTGTAAAGGCATACATACCGGAATGGCGTTTCAGGTTGTCTCTTATGCCTCTTCCCCAGGCTGTACATTATGTAGCAGTGCATATTTCAGGTTTCTCTTCTCCAGTCGACCAAGCAGAAGCTTTCGGGTACTACCGCAAGCCACCCGTCTGATTCTGCGGACGGGGACTTGTTCCTTTCGACTTCGATTTTAATGCATGGATGGATGGCCTAGTATGGGTCTGATGCAAATAAAGCATATGAGCGTACGCGAGCATAGCGACGGTTTCTTTTTCTTCGTTAATGCACGGATGGATGGTATGGGTGGCGCTGGTCTAAGGCTTGGCGTTTGTGCCACGCTGGAACGGACGGGCATGGGATGAATATTATCATATGCGCATAGGATGCGAGCGAGCGTTTGAGCGATCGATCGATCGAACAATAATTTGGTTGAGATGAGAGAAGATGCACGCAGATGAAAAGCAGATGAGTGGTGTGTAATTAGATGTGGCTTCTTAATGGAGACGCTCGATCATGCTTTCTTGGCTGAATGGTTGCTGCGATGTGCTAGTCCTCGACGATGCCCGACTTGTGAATGATCTCGTACGCAAGCTCCCATATTATTTGACGGCACTTACGGAATCCTTATTTGACTTTGGTGTGATATTTACACCTTCATCGTACCTATAGCTCTGGAGACATCTTGTGGCACGTAGATCAAGGTCTAACTTGCTTCAAGAGAGATCTCCATGTTGGTCCACCCCACGCATCGGAGGAAGCCCACAGAAAAATCACAACGTTAACTGAGCACCTTAAAGAAGAAGGGAATTAAGAACGCTGGCAAGAAAGGATAATTTTCTATTCTAAGCTCCATGGTCCCTGGTTGTGAACGTTGCTACAAGACTTGCAGCGTTCGAAGTACATCAAGCATGGGTACCAGGAGCCTTTCCCTTTCTACACCTTTTATGAAACCTGATGTAGTCTGAACGCTGCACTGCACGGAGCATCTTGAACCCGCTTTTGTTTTCCCTGTGACTTGCCTGCAGCAGAAGAACATCCACCTCGATTGAGAAGCAGCGTTGTATGCTGCACCTAGCCTTATTTTGAAACATCGTAGCTTGCTGCCGCATCTTCGAGAACTTCAAATTCGTCGCAGCGAAAAAACTGTCGTGGGTTCCCCATGTTACTAGCCCATATTTACTTCTTCCCGCATCTCGTGTTCCCCCGGATTTGGGTACAGAATGTCCTCGGCGAGTTGGTGGGCACCCCTGCATATATGCTGTAGTAAACCCATGATGATGGAAACCCTAGCTTTTGGTGTCTTCACTATTGACGTAGTTAAAAATCACAATTTGAAGGTTGATTGTAAATTTAGAAGGGCAGACTACGGTGCAGCGCACGTATAAAGTTCTTGCTCTGATCGTCTGTCGTTGATAAATTTGGCGCGGCTGAACAACAGCCTTGTGCACGGGCCTTGGGCTTAAAATTTTAGCGCGGGTCCTCGACTTTTGAAGATCGACAACGCTGTCAACCTCGTTCCTCTTTCAACAACATCAACCACGATCGACTCACAGCGCCTTCTCACGCGCCGTGACTCGCATAGCTTTCAGCTTCATTCACAATCGTAGCTTCTGCTTCAAACCCATCTTGCATGCGCAAACAGTTCCTTCTGCTACGCTCGCGCCCGTGTTGACATCATGGGGACGCGCAACAACCCCAGTCCTGGCGGTCTCCGTCCAGGCCTGGAGGCTACGAACAGGAGACCTCGCAGAGAACCCGTCAGATCCAAACTGGCGAACGTCGCATCTAATGCTGGAGACGAAGTCGCGACTAGGAATGATTCAAGTCAGTCTCACCTTAACTCCATCCACAACCTATTCACAATCAACTCTCCCGCTAACGTATCTCGAGTAGATGATGAAGAACCACTCGCAATGTCAATTGAGAAACAAGAAAAACGACCCACCAAATCTACCTCCTCCCGCCGTCACAACACCCGATCTACCTCCAGATCCGTCTCTCCATCTCTCCTCAACAACGGATTCACCGAGCGCAAGGAAGACTCGAAGGGCAAGGGCCACGCGAGATCTCCATCAGCTTCATCTAATCAAGGTGTCAAAGTAAAGGGTGCGCGAGCTCCGAAGCGCAGCAGAGCTATTTCGGAGGATGAGGAGGATCGCGACACTGTTGATGAAAAGCCAAGCAAGCGCGTCAAGTCCAAGATTCACAAGGACCATGCCGATCGCCCAGTAGGAGAACCCTTATCGCGAAAGCGCAATCTCAGAAACCAGATTCACGATTCTCCGATTCCCGAAGTTCCAGAGGAGGAAGAGTTCGTTGACAACAGAGTCAAGCGCACTAAGCCAATTCCACAACACGAACTTCAGTTCTCATACGCTCCCATCCTCGCAAAATACCCTCCTCAACCATCCAAGCAACCCTCTCAACCCGATGAAGAGCCAACTCTGCAATTAGAGCCAGCTCCTACTCGGACTCCTCAATCAACCTCCAACGAACTTGCTTTAGTTCCAGCACGTGCAGAAGCCGAGTATCCTCAGCAACCAGGACCAACTTCTTCTCGAACTCCTCAATCAAACAACAACGAACTTGCGTTGATTCCAGCACCTGAAGAAGCCGAGGATTCTCAGCGCAGTGATGCCACACCGAAACTCATCGACTTTGCCGAACAGCGAGCAATTCGTGATGCACCTACTTCATCAACCCCACAGCAGCCTGTCATCGGACGTACCGATGCGCAGAGCAGTGACAGACGGTCTGGCGCTAGAGATGTTGTCCAACAGCGATCAACACCGCGCAATCGATCTGCATCTAGCCCCCCCCTTCCTACTCTCAAGCACCCCAAGCCTAGCATCCGCGCGACCGCTAATCTCAACGGCTCGCCCGTCTTGAGACAAGGTCTTATGGATACACGTGTTGCACAAGGTTCAGCACGCAAGGGCCGGGCAGAACTTCCTTCAGATTCTACCGCCAGAAAGGCAAACTTACATGAAAACTACGATAAACCTAGATCCCGCGTCCGTCATCCCTACACCAAAGTCATCCTAAAAGTCGACGCTATGCCGGTCTTCGAAGACTCCGAGCATGAAGATGACTCCGAGAACGAAGAAGTTCCCAAAAGAGTTGACATGGACGAGCACAAGGCATGGAAACACGACTTGCACGTAGCCAAGAGCACTCTAGTGAAAGTGATGAGAGGTCAGAGACTTCCTGATCCAGGATCCTCCATCGATGGCATGGATCCCAGAATTGTAAGTCTTCCAACAGTCCTGCACAGATTCATCCACTAACCGAGTGGCAGACCAGACGCAAGCCCGGCGAGACGCCCAAGGCTCCGCGCCAACGTGAGAACAACATTCCAGTTCCGACACCCCCAGCTTCAAACTATCTCATCATTCAAGGACGTTTTGAAGACGAACATTTTGTATTAACTAAGGTGCGAAACATAGATGACCTGATCGAAGCTTCCAAATGGTCACAAGAGAGAGGCAACTCTTTGACTGAAGCGATCGAATTCTTCGAGGCTTCCAAATCTAGGAAGACCAACCGTGTCCGATCTGCAGCACCATCTCCCGCATCACAGCGAGGAAATTCCCAACCTCCTTCGATGTCATCATTCCACCGAAACCCTAGCACACCACGAGAGGTGCCAGGTACTACTCGTTCAGCGAGCCTCCAGCTTTCGAATGGCGAAGTTGCAGTCCGTCGCAGCGAGATGGATGAGGCAGCTGAAGATGATGAGTCTACGGGATCATTTGATGATTACGAAGAAAAGAATGACAACATGTCACGAAACACAAGTGAAGTTACTGCCGATGAGGCAACCCTTATTCTCCCAACGACCCCGACCATGACACCATCTCAACAAGCTTCAGAGCCTCGAGCATGGTCGTCTGTACTGACTACGGTCAAGAAAGCTGTTTACACTCCATTCAAGTTTTTTGGTCGAACTCCGAATGCTGCTGAAGCAGCCACTACTAATTTAGACAAGCCAGAATTTACTTTCTCGCACTCTCACAAGCCTGCTCTGCCACTTACCACACCTTCCCGGTCGAGCAAGCAGCATGCCATGCCTCACTCCGAGCGCCGTGGCAATACCAACAACGAACGAAGACGCGTTAGCTTCCAAGCCCGTGTTCCACAGACCGAGCGCCAGCGCCGTCACGTCGACAGATCTACACCCTTACACCTTCGCGGCGTCCCATCAGCACGCGACATGCAGAATCTTCA
>Ga0302140_10008455_pt1 | contig 12798 bp, 10 predicted proteins | sample I_Bog_E1_1_FD_202095 | JGI IMG/M metagenome (GOLD analysis project Ga0302140, IMG submission 202095) | Peat permafrost microbial communities from Stordalen Mire near Abisko, Sweden - I_Bog_E1_1 | ecosystem: Environmental > Terrestrial > Soil > Wetlands > Peat | place: Sweden: Abisko, Stordalen...
ATATCCGGCAGCCAGCTTGCCGCGGGCAGCATTGGCAGTTCCCAACTCGCTCCCAACGTCACTCTTGGCGGGAATACGACCATCGGCAGCGAAATCAGCCTGCGCTCCACGGATTCCTCCGGCACCAATGGCGTGATAAACATCGGCGGCAGCCCGTTTATCTCCGCATACGGATCCGGCGATGCTTTCGTGGGAGGCGCGGGAAACTTCACCACCACGGGCACTCGAAATATTGGAATCGGTGCAACCTCACTGTTTGACGACACAAGCGGCGGGAGCAATGTGGCTGTTGGCGACGGCGCACTCGGTGAGATCACCACTGGCGGCTTCAACGTGGCGGTCGGCGATTCGGCATTGGTCTCCAGCACCAGCGGCGCCGGGAACGTGGCCATCGGGTATTTTGCTCTTTTTTCCGAGCGACAAGACTCCGGCCTCGTGAGCGTGGGCTTTGGCGCATTGAGTGCCGATACGACCGGCCCCAATAACACCGCCATCGGCTACCAATCCCTCAATGACGATGTCTCCGGCCTCGGCAACACCTCCCTCGGATTCCAGTCCCTCTTCTCAAACAAGTCCGGCGCCAATAACATCGGCATTGGATACCAGGGCGGCTACAACCTCACCACCGGCAGCAACAATATCGACATCGGCAGCGAGGGTAACGCCGGGGAGAACGCCATCATCCGCATCGGCGACGGGAGCACCCAGACCGACACCTACCTCACCGGCGTCATCCACGGCAATGGATCGGGCTTGGCCAATATACCGGCCAGCGCGGTGAGCGGCATTGTCAATCCGCAGCAAGTGGCGCTGCTGAAATGGGCTCCATACCAAACCACCAGTATCAAGGTTGGAAATGCGCCCGACGCCGTGCTCAGCGCCGTCTGCTTTGACGGGGCTAATATCTGGGTGACGAACGTTGGCGAAGGCACCGTGAACAAGATTGCCGCGAGCACCGGGGCAGTCACCGGCACCACCACCATTGCAGGTGACCTCCAGCAGATCTGCTTTGACGGTGCCAATATCTGGGTGGCGAACTTTAACAGCACAGTTATAAAAATTGCCGCGAGCACCGGGGCAGTCGCCGGCACCACCACTGTCAAAAATGGCCCCAGCGGGATCTGCTTTGACGGCTCCAATATCTGGGTGACGAATTATAACGGGGGCGCAGTGAACAAGATTGCCGCGAGCACGGGGGTGGTCACCGGCACCACCACCGTCGGAGGTGAACCCAAGGGCCTCTGCTTTGACGGGGCCAATATCTGGGTGACGAACGTTGGCGACGGCACCGTGAACAAGATTGCCGCGAGCACCGGGGTAGTTACCGGCACTACCACAGTCGGAAGCGGTCCCGAGGGCATCTGCTTTGACGGGGCCAATATCTGGGTGACGAACAGTAACGGCACCACCGTGAACAGGATTGCCGCGAGCACGGGAATAGTCACCGGCACCACCACTGTCGGAAATAGCCCCGAGGGCATCTGCTTTGACGGGGCCAATATCTGGGTGACGAACTTCACCGATAACACCGTGACCAGGATTGCCGCGAGCACGGGAATAGTCACCGGCACCTACCCCGTCGGAAGTGAACCCATCGGCATCTGCTTTGATGGGGCCAATATCTGGGTTGCAAACGCTGGCGGCACCGTGAGCAAGCTGTAACATCACTTATCAATCTCCAGGTAAGTGCTCGTCTCCCCTCCCCCTCCGCCGGGGATATTGTCTCGATCCGCATTTGCTTGAGCATCCAGCCGCCCTGCGGGTCGCGCTGGCCGCTGACGGCCTTGAATCGTTTCACCAGTTTCCCCGCCCCGTTGTACCCCTCCCCTTCCAGGAAATTGCCGGTCCGCTTGCTCACCCATACCTCGACGGCCGCATAGGCCGATGCCTAGCTGCCGGGGGCGAGGTGCAGCTTCCAGCAATTCAGTCCATCGACCGTGTCGGACCCGTCCATCTTCGCGTCGGGCCAATACAGGAATTTCAGCGATATATCCTCATACGTGATATCCATCCCCTCGACCAGCTCGCCGCACCGCGCGGGGCGCGTCTCCTCAGCCGGGATAAAAGGCGCTTTGGGAGGAAAAGCAGCCTCCGTACGATCCTGTACCGCTGAAAACGGACGTCAAGGACCCGAACGCGCTTGCAATGCCAGCCTCGAGAACGAGAATTAGAGCAAACCACCCCCAACTCGCCCGCGACATGAACCCAATTCGGACATCCCTGCCCTATTGCGTCCGGTGACGGTCAGCCCTCACCCGTGAAGCCTTTCGCCGCGCTCCTCATCGCAATCGCCATAACGGCCCTTCCGTGCGAGGTCTCGGCACAGGCGGACAACAATCCCGCGGCGGCCCTCGCGAAAACATTTAACGACGGGATGATCGCCTTCACACAAGGCGACTATACGACGGCGATTACAAAACTCGAGGACGTCATCCATCAGGCCGGCTCGGGTGCGAAGCTGGAATCAGTCTACTTCACCCTCGGAGCGGCCTATTACAACCTTCAGCAATTTCCGAATGCCATCGAGACGCTGAAGACCTACCAGGCGAAATATCCCAATGGAGTGCGCTATCAGGATGCGACGTTCTCCATCGGACAGGCGGCTTTAATTACCAAGGATTACAATGAGGCCGCCTCCCAGTTTGCGCAGCTTTTCCAGGTGCCGCAGTTCCGGGAGCAGGCAATGTACAATGCCAGTTTTGCATACAAGGAGAGTGGAAAAATCGATGCGGCGATCCACACACTCGAAACGCTGGTTTATCCCGAGCTCAGGACGGCAACGGCAGTCAAGGGAGCGATGATGCTGGTGGAGCTCTATGGTGGCAGGAACGAGACCCAAAAGGCGAATGACCTCATCGCCACCATCCTTCAAAAGCCGCAACTCGTCGAGAACCTGGGCCGGCTCAATGCCATTGCGGTGCAACTGGGGGATAGTTATCTCGACGAAGGGCGGGCAGCCGATTCTCTGGCAGTGTATCGCATGGTACGCTCGCGGGAGGAGGTGATCGCGTTCCAGGTCAACAGGGTAAATCTCATCCAGAGGGCGCTCGACCAGGCCATGGCGGCGATGCGGGCCGATCCCAAGGACTTCTCACAATACATCGGTCGCATCAACCAGATCAACGGACTGCTCGATGATGCAAAGAAGGTGCTCGTTGCGGCGCAGAACCTGTCCGACTACACACCCGCGCTCGATTTGCGGATTGCCCGCTGTTATTATGACATGAATCGCAAGTGGGAGGCGGCAGTGGCTTACGAGCAGGTGATCGAGCAATTCCCGCAGGCAAAGGAGCGGGAATCGGCGATGTATGCCATCATGGTCGACCTGGCGGAATTGAATCAACCGGAATCCGCCCGCAATGTCGGAGAGGAATATCTAAAGGAGTTTCCGAAGGGCACAAATTCAGATACCGTTGGCTACCTCATGGGCGCGACTGCGATGCAAACCAATGATCCGCAGACGGCGGAGAGTTACTTTGGACGGATGCTCCAGGAGCGGCCCAATAGCAGTTACAGGGAGGAAATGCGGTTCATGCTCGGCAACGCGAAGTTCTCCGAGGGTAAATTCGATGACGCCACCACGGTCTATCAGCAATACAAGACCGACTTTCCCCAGGGCGCCCATGTCGAGGAGGCGGATTATCGCATGGCTGTCGCCCTCGTCTTTGGCGCGAAGTACGAGAAGGCGATCCCGGCGCTTGAGCAATATCTCAAGGACCATCCCCAAGGGGTTTTTTCTCCCGATGTGCGTTACCGGCTCGCCGTGTGCTATTACGCAGCCAGTCAGTTCGATGCCGTCATCCAACGATGCGTCCAGTGGGAAAACGATTACCCTGGCAACCAACAACTCGGCGAGGTGCTTGCCTTGAAAGGCGACTGCCTCGCGGCTGAAGGCAAGAACGACGAGGCGATCAAGACGTATATCCGCTCTTACAAGGCGGCTGCAACCGATGAGGTATTATCGTACTCCCTTTTTGAGGCACAGAAAGGTCTTCAGAAAATGGGCGATTGGAAGGGGATGAGCGACATGTTTCAGGAGTTCGTCAATAATCATCCCGATCACGCTGCGGTGCCGATGGCGATGTACTGGATCGGCAAGGCCATGGTCCACGACGGAAAGGTGGACGAGGCGAAGCAATTCATCGCGTCAAACATCAGGAAGGATATCGACGACCCGAAGAAAGAGGCGACCGAGCAATTGCTGACGCAGCTTGCTCAGCTTTGCGCGCACCGTCGCCCACCGCCCGCGCCGGAAGCAACGGGAACGGACGCAACAGTATCAGGTACGCTGGCGGTCTCGGGCAGTGCAGTAGCCGAAGCGACGCCGGCCATTCAACCGGAAGCCGATCCGGGTACGGAACTTCAGAGTCTACTCTCCGCCGACGCAGCCAGCAGCGAGACGGCCAGGGCGCGCATTCTTTACGCCAAAGCAGAGTTGGCGCGAATCAGGAGAAAACCGTCTGATCAGGACGTGTTGATGAACCGGATCGCCCATGATTTCAAGCCGGAGGATCTGAGCCCCATTCTTCTTGCCCAATGCGGCGATTATCTCATGTCGAAGAACGAGCCGGATCGTGCGGCACTTCTGTACCAGCACATGATGGATACTTACCCCAAGAGTTCTTCTCTCGACTTTGCTTACAATGGCCTTGGCGAGATCGCGCTCCAGAAGAATGAGAACGAGAAAGCGCTGAGCCTGTTTTCGGAAGCCATCGACGGGTTCGGGGCAGTGCAGAAGTTAAAGGAAGTTACGATCGGCAAGGCCAAGGCGTTGCTGGCGCTTGGCAGGCTCGATCAGGCGCAGCCAATCCTCGAGCAAGTGGCGTCAATGCGGGAGTGGCGGGGCGAGGCGACGGCCTTCGCTGTCTATTCGCTTGGGGAAATCCAGTTCAAGCGCAGCAACTGGGCGGAAGCCAATGCTTACTTCCAGCGCGTCTACGTTGCTTACCAGCGATTCCTGCCGTGGGTGGCCAAATCCTATGTTATGAGCGGCGACTGCTTTCAAAAGCTCGGCAAGACGCCCGAGGCGGTACGGACTTACCAGGAGATGTTGCGCAATGACAAGCTGGCGGGGTTCCAGGAAGCCGAAGAAGCGCGCAAACAACTCGCGCTGCTCGGCGGGGGAGGCCAGGGATGAAAGAATACGTTGCCGTGGCATTATTAATTTCGCTGCCGATTATGGCACAGCAGCCAGCCGACACGCCGGCTTCCGTCAGTATCATCCTTAAGGATGGCCGGACCATAACCACCACTCAGGCGCTCGCGCGTAGCGGCAACGCAGTGATGGTGACAGTGCCGATGGCGGGCGGCCAGCAGGGCCAGTTGGGTTTCGATGCCAGCGCCATTACCCGTATCGAATTTCCCGAGCCGCCAGAGATCCGGGCGGCGATCGATTTGTTTGCCGCGGGACAGACCGCTCAGGGCATCGCCCAATTGGATCCTGTGTTCAGTTACTATGCACAGTTCCGTGACGTACCCGGCAGTTGGTGGTCCAAGGCGGCGGTGCTCAAGATCAATGCCCTGGTCAATTCCGGGCGCGAGACCGAGGCGGCCCCGCTGATTGAGGTACTGTCGAGTTGCAAAGGCGATCCGGACGCCGTGTCCGCGGCCAGGGTTCAGCAGGCCGCAGCCATCGCCCGCGCCGGCAGTTATGAAGAGGCGTTGCAATCTCTTGATTCGGTCATCAAAGAGAGCCAAAACAAAGACGCTCTTGCACAGGCCTGGCTTTATAAGGGCGATAGCTTGTTTGCCCTGCGCCGATGGGAACCGGCGATTTTGGCTTATCTGCACGTGCCGGTATTCTACTCCGACGAAAAGCTCCTGGTGCCGCAAGCCATGCTTGGCGGCGCCCGGGCGATGCTCGGATTGCAGGATCGCAAGAGTGCCAGGGATCAGCTCGATGCCCTGCTTAAAACCTTCCCCTCCTCGCCACAGGCAGTCGCGGCAAAACCTGAACTCGAGAAACTCGAGAAAGAACAGAACCAAAAACCATGAAACCAAAATTCCTCATCACTGTGGCAACCCTGTTGCTCGGCTCAGCCGCTCTCCACGCCCAGGATACCTCCGCGACGACGGCGCCGGCAGCGGCCGCAATCCATCATAAGACCCTCTTCGAGCAGATCGCCGACGGCGGCTGGGTCATGTTTCCCATTGCCTTTTGCTCAATCTTTACCGTCTATCTCGTTGGCGATGGGATTATTCGCACCAGCCTAAAGAAAGCCGCACCGGCCGACTCCGAAACACAGGTCAAACAGCTGTTTCGCCAGGGCGACTATGTTGGCGCTTATAACTTCTGCAGGGATAACCCATCGCCGCTGACCAATGTGCTAAGGACCGGCATTAGCCTTTTGGGCGATGGCAAGCAGATTGCGGAGGAAGGGATGATGGGCGAACTGGCAAAGGAAAACGGCAAAATGCAGACTTGGATCAGCTACCTTTCCGTCATCGGCGTCTGTACGCCGATGATCGGGCTCCTTGGCACCGTCACCGGTATGATTCGTGCCTTCGCCACGCTCGGCAGCTCCGGCATCGGAGATCCTTCGAGTCTTTCCTCCGCCATCGGCGAGGTGCTGACCGCCACGGCCAGCGGCCTGATGATTGCGATTCCGGCCTTCGGTGCATTCTACTTCCTCCGCAACCGCGCGGCCGGAGCCATGCACCATATCCAGGACACGATCAACAGCCTCTTCCGAAAGATGCCGTACGAGTCGCTGACCGGCGTCCACATCGGCGACGAGGAGCTTTACGCCGCCCTGCCAAACTGGTTGGCGCAGCCCGAGCCCGAGCCTCCGACTTTGAGCGAGGAGCCTTTACAATCCTGAATCGATGATCTCGCATCTCGAACATCATTGCCGGAGGTGCCACTGATATGGCTGGCAGCGCTGGGGGAGGAGAGGGCGAACCGGAGTTTCAGGTCGCCCCGATGATAGACGTGCTGCTCACAATCCTGATCTTCTTCATGACCATTACATCCGCCCAGGTCCTGAAGGTGGACAAGACGATCAAACTGCCGATAGCCCCTGACGCGCAAAAACGGGACAATCAACGCTCCGAAGCCGTCGTCAACGTCCGGTGGAATCCGGCGACCAAGACCGCCACCTTTGTATATGACGACAAGACTTATACCCAGAGTTCCCAGCTCGTCCCGCTGCTGAAGGCTGCCAAGGCCGCCGGAGTCGCAAAGATTACCCAAAGCCAGAACCTGGAGTTCCGGATCGTGATCCGGGGTGACCGCGACGTCCCGGCGGTCCATGTCTCAGAAGTGATGGACGCCGCGGCCCAGGCCGGCATCGCGGATATTTCCTTCGCGGCCGTCAACAAGGACTAAGTCAAATGAAACGGCTCGAACTCAACACCAACGAGGGAAACATCGGTTTCCAGATCGCACCGATGATCGACGTCGTTTTCGTCATCATGCTTTTCTTCATGGTAATGGCCGGACAGGTCAAAGTGGAAAAGGAACTCAACAGCCAGTTGCCCGGCGTCTCGGAGACTTCGGCGCCGACCGACTTTGTCGATGAGCAAATCATCAACATTGGCGAAGATGGAACGGTCAGCCTCAATGACGAGCCGATGGATACGCCGACGAGCACGGACCTGCCGACGCTCAAGAGCACGTTGATGCGTCTGAAGCAAAGCTCCGACGCCGCGAAGGCGCCAACCATTGTCACCATCGTCAGCGACGAGCAGGCAAAATACAGCCGGACCATGGATGTATTGGACGCGCTGGCCGTCGCGAAGATCGACAACGTCAGCTTCACGGTCAACAGCGACGAGGACCAGCAATGAACACCGCCCTTGAGCAGGGAGCTCAGCCAAACCCACGGCGGTCCGGGAAGCCGACTTTCTGGCAGCGGATCCGCAATAACCGCTTTCTTTTCATTAGCATCACTGCCCACCTGCTCTTCGGGTTGCTGGCCACGATCTTTGTAGTCCAGACCATCGTCGCCCGGAAACTGACATTTACCAGCGCACCGCCAAGCCCCAATCCGAGCGAGCGATCCCTGGAGCACGAGGTGTCGATGGCGAAGAAGCATAACTCCATGGGCGCGCCGGTGCAGGCCCGGCGCATCGCCACCACTGGCATCTCAAAGATCACGCTGCCCGACATGCCGGCTATCTCCACTGCCACCGACTTCACTCCGGGCACGATGGCCGGCATGGGAGGATTCGGCGAAGGGATGGGGCTCGGCATGGGGGGCGCCGGGGGAGGAGGTGGCGGCGGCGGCGGCGGGCTTACCATGTTCGGCTTGCCCACCTCCGGCGCGGGGTTGGAAGGGCACTTATATGATTTGAAGCAACTCCGCGGCCGCAGTCCGTCCGGCGTCACGAGCCTCTCTTACACGGACATTGTGCAAAATTTTGTGCGCAATGGCTGGCACGAGGGCGATTTCGCGAGAAAGTATTACCGCGCTTCGATCACGCTTTACGCCCCTCATATTTTTACACCGGAATTTCCCGCCGAATTGGCGCCGCAGGCATTCGGCGTGGAAAAGGAGGTCAAGCCGATGCTATGGGTAGCGGTTTATCGCGGGATGGTTTCCCCACCGGAATCTGGCGATTACCATTTTGTCGGGGCCGGGGACGACGTGATGATGGTTCGTTTCGACGGACGGAATGTATTGGACCGCTGCTGGGAAATGCAGGTGGAACATCGACCGCCGGTAGCCGAGGTCACGCAAAATTACAATTACGATTGGACCGTTCCGGTACCCGGCGGGCCGTCCATCCCGAATGGATTCGCGCGCGGCCCCACAGTCTCGGTCAGCGCTGGAGAATATTATCCAATCGAGATCCTCATCGGTGAGCAGCCTGGTGGGTACAGCGGGTTCGCGTTGCTTATCGAAAAAGAGGGCGTGGAATATCAGAAGGACCCCAAGGGCAATCCCATCCTCCCCATCTTTCGTGTTGCCAACCAACCCCTGATTACGCCACTACCGGGTTCCGGGCAATATGCGCCTCATATGGACAACGGGCCAATCTGGCAATCAAAGCCCCCCGGGATGGGAGACGACGATTTGGACGCGAACCCTGACTCGATCTTCCACTGATGGACGTCTGAAGAAGTAAGTGCATCGTTTCATTCCATCCTCCGTTCGGTTCCCACCCTACTTATCGATCTCCAGGTAAGTAAGCGTCTCCCCTCCCCCCTCCGCCGGCGATATAGTCTCGATCTTCATTTGCTTGAGCATCCAGCCTCCCTGCGGGTCGCGCTGGCCGCTAACCGCCTTGAACCGCTTCACCAGTTTCCCCGCCGCATTGTACCCCTCCCCTTCCAGGAAATCGCCGGTCCGTTTGCTCACCCATAGCTCCACCGCCGCGTAGGCGGACGCCTGGTTGCCCGGGGCGAGGTGCAACTTCCAGCAGTTCAAATAATCCACCGTGTCGGACCCGTCGATCTTCGCATCGGGCCAATAGAGGAATTTCAGCGATATATCCTCGTACGTGATATCCGTCCCCTCGACCGGCTTGTCGTACCGCGCGGGGGAGACCTTCGCAGTGTCTCCATGGGCGGATTCCAGCAGTTGCGAGCCATTCGCCCCCAGGCGCAGCAAAATCGTCCGGTCCGCGAACACATAGCGGATCGAGTCCCCGGCAAGGACCAGGCTGAACGGGATCTTTTGCCCGGTCGATTCCACCCGTAAATGCCCTGTCAGGGTGCGGTTCTGGCCGGTCTGCGCCATGCGGGCCTCCGCGAGAATCGCCTGGGCGTCGGGAGCCGTCTGGCCGGGGCAGACGGCGGCTGTCAGCAGGCACGCGGCGGCAAGCATCCAGCGCAAAGGCTTTACATGTAAGGTCATCATTTTAATTTCAGTCCCCCACCGATGGAGGAAAAGCTTCTTACACTGATCAATCGCGATTGGACCAGCCCCGGGTTGGACGCGTTGATGGCCATCATGTCCTCCCTTCGCTTCTGGGCCGTCCCGATCGTCGTCTTTGCCGTGTACCTCGCCGTCTATGGCCGTTTCCGCGCCCGGGCCATGCTGGTGGTCCTCGCCCTCACCATCCTGGTCTCCGATTGCCTCATCGGCGATGGATTGAAACACCTGATCCGCCGCCCGCGCCCGAATGAAGTGGTGGCCGATGTACGCATCGTCTCCCTCAATTTCCACCACGCAATCCCCCGGCTCCTTTCCCGCACCCTTACCGGTTGGATCAATGTCTCCGTCTCCCGCCCCGACCCCGACAACGCCCGCGGCCGTTCCTTCCCCTCCGACCACACCCTCAATAACTTCTGCGCCGCCATGGTCCTGACCTGCTTCTACCGCCGCATCGGCTGGCTCTTCTTCATCCCGGCGACGCTGGTGGCCTACTCCCGCATCTACGTCGGCTCCCACTGGCCCAGCGACGTCGCCATCTCCATCGTAATGGCCTTGGGCCTTTCCCTCCTCCTTCTGTCGGCTTTCGAGCTCTTGTACACCCGACTCGCCCCCCGACTCGCCCCCGCCACCTTCCAGCGCCATCCCACCCTCTGGGGACCCCCATGAAACCGCGCCACTGGCTCTTCCTGCTCCTGGCGTCATTGACCGTCGCCCGTTACCTGCTTGCGGCAAGTTACGAGCTCTCCTCGGATGAGGCCTACTACTACATGTGGTCCCAGCACCCGGCGCTGAGCTATTTCTCGAAAGGCCCCGGCGTCGCCATGGCCATCGCGGCGAGCACCGCCCTCTTCGGGCCGACGGAATTCGGCGTCCGCTTCTTCTCGCCTCTTCTTGCCCTCGGGACGTCGCTCATTATCTTTTTCATGGCCCGCCGCCTCTACAATGAGCGCGTCGCGATCTGGACGGTGCTGCTGCTCAACGCGATCCCGATCTTCAATGTCGGGTCGATCGTGATGACGATCGATCCGCTCTCGCTCTTCTTCTGGGCGGCGTCGGTCTACACCTTCTGGCTGGCGCTCGACAACAGCCCCGCCTTCTCGTGGTGGTGGCCATTCACCGGGCTGCTCATCGGCCTCGGATTCCTTGCGAAATACACGAACGCGATGGAGTTGCTCTCGATCGTGATCATCCTCTCCACAACCCGGCGCTACCGGCGGGATATGTTGGGGGCCGGGTTCTGGTCGATGCTGATCATCGCGCTGGCCTGCACCGTCCCTGTGATCGTCTGGAATCAACAGCATGCCTGGATCACGCTCGTGCATCTCTCGGAACGTGGGGGATTGAACGGCGGCTTCGCGCTGCACCCCAGGGCGTTCCTGCAATTTCTCGGGGGGCATTGCCTGGTTTACTCGCCGCTGGTGTTCATCGGGCTGATCGGGAGCCTGTATTGGGCGTCGCAGCGGATGGAAACGCAGTTCAAGCCGCGTTTCCTCGCAGCTTTTGCGGTGCCGCTGCTGGTGATGTACGCTGCGCTGGCATTGAAGAACCCCGGCGAACCCAACTGGACGGCGCCTGCCTTTATTACACTGGGCATCCTTGGGACCGCGCTCTGGCTGGAGCATACGGCGGAGAGCGCAATATACCGGCAATTTGCGATCGTGGCGCTGATCATGGCACTGGCGGTGACCACGGTGGCGTTGAATCCGGACCTCCTGCGGGTGTTTCACATGCCATATTCCTATGACGCGGACCCCAGCGGGCGGCTGCGGGGCTGGCAGACGAGCGCGGCGGCGATCCAGGACTTTCGGCACGAATTCGAGAAGGAAGTCGGGCATCCGGTATTCCTGATCGGCAACAAATACCAGACATGCGCGAGCCTCTCCTTTTACATGACCGATCACCGGGTGGAGAGCCCCGGCGCGCCCGCGGTTTACATCCCGGAGTCGCAGATGATCGAGAACCAGTTTTCGTTCTGGCCCCGGTACGATGAATTCGTGACGACGCCGCCCGGCGTCGCCCCTACGAACCCTGCCGACTCCTACTACACCGAGGAACAGGGAGTGAATCTCTTCGAAGGACGGGACGCGCTGTACATCACCGACGAGTCCAGGACGGGACAGGAACGGCCGCCGAGCGCAATCGAGCGGGGTTTCGATCGGGTGGAACTGGTGCGGCTCTTCCGGATTGAACGCCGGGGGCAACCGCTGCGAGACTTGCGCGTGTACGCCTGTTACAATTATCGCACGCTTCCGCTCTAAGCCCGCTCCATGATCTCCGTCGTCATCCCCCTATTTAACGAAGAAGACAACATCGCCGACCTGCAAGCGGAACTGGCGGGGGCGCTGGCGGGAATCGAGCACGAAATCGTATTCGTGGACGATGGATCGAAGGACCGGACGCTGGAGCGCATCCGGCGCGAGCCGGGGACGCGGATCCTCGCCTTTGTCAAAAACACGGGCCAAAGCGCCGCGATGTATGAGGGGATCCACGCGGCGCGGGGCGATGTGATCGTGCTACTGGACGGCGATTTGCAGAATGATCCGAAGGATATCCCGCGGCTGCTGGCGGAGATCGAGAAGGGGGCTGACCTCGTCTGCGGATACCGCGCGAAACGGCGTGATAATTTCAGCAAGAAGATTTCGAGCCGGATCGCTAATTCGATCCGGAGCCGGTTCACGAAGGATGGGGTGCGGGACACGGGATGTACGCTGAAAGCGATGCGGCGCGAATGCCGCGAGGCTCTGGTGCCATTCCGGGGGATGCACCGGTTCATCCCGGCGCTGGTAAAGGGGATGGGGTATAAGCTTACGGAGATCCCGGTGAATCACCGGCCGCGGGTGCATGGAGAGAGTAAGTATAAGTTTGGAAGCCGCGTGTTCAAGGCAACGGAGGATATGTTTGCGGTGCGGTGGTTGCTGAGCAGGCAATTGAAGTATGAGGTGAAGGAGGAGACGTAGGCGGGGGCGATACCGCGGTT
>Ga0302140_10008457_pt1 | contig 12796 bp, 12 predicted proteins | sample I_Bog_E1_1_FD_202095 | JGI IMG/M metagenome (GOLD analysis project Ga0302140, IMG submission 202095) | Peat permafrost microbial communities from Stordalen Mire near Abisko, Sweden - I_Bog_E1_1 | ecosystem: Environmental > Terrestrial > Soil > Wetlands > Peat | place: Sweden: Abisko, Stordalen...
GTTCTGATCTAGGACCCCGTACAACGAGAATACCGAGTCTCGAAGATCGGAGGCAGCGAAGCCTTGCCTCCGCTCTAACAGAGTATATAGCGAGTATTTGTCTTTCTTTCTAACACGAGTCTCTGGGCCGGCATGGTAGATCTGGCGAACTTTGTCCATGATCATAAACCCTTTGGTGGTGACCTGAAGACTTTGCGAGTCAGGGTCCTGAGCAATGGAATATCTCCCATAAACAGCGCTTTCCAGACCCCATGGGTCAGGCATGGGACAGTTAGCGTATCTATCGTGGAAGCTCCGCTTGTCGCTCCCGAGAGCAAGGTTCCATCTCCTCTCTTGCAGGAAATACGAACAGAGCTGTGACCAAGGCATACAGGTTGTGCCACAGCAAATCCAAGGGCGCCGGGAGACGACCAGCTCTTGGAACGTCCAGGCCCTGGTGAACCAACTTCGTCCGAGAATTTCTTTTCTACCCTTTGCGAGTTCTGGGTAACACAGGCCTAAGGCATTTGGATCCAGATCCCACCGACGTGGCTGCGCTATTTCTGAACCCATCACGGGTCCCGCGGCGGCAGCCTTGAAACAACTTGTCGAAAGCGCGGTCGCGGGGCCGAGATATATGATAGTCGAGGTTGCGGTCTTGTAGATAGAGCACATCTGACGAACCTGATGATTGCGCTCCTGATCAGATTCCTGGTTGATACATATCGAGTCGACCCAGAGCCGCGGTGATTTCGTTTTGAGTCTAAGGCTCCGGAGGACTTGGTCGAGATTTACTGTAATGGGAAGCCGCTTTCCGTCAATATAGACCACGGAGCTCTTTTCTGGGTTGCCCCAAGTGTAAGAGAGCGCCGTGTATCCGCCCTCAAGTGAGTAAGCATCGGATGGGTCGTATGGTTCGCAGCAGAAACAGTCAGGCGACTCGGACGGGTAACTTGTGTCGCAGTCTGAGAGGTTTAATTCTTTGGAGATAGTTGTGTGAATTATGGAGCCACAGATATCGGTATCTGAATCAGGGGACAGTGAAAGTTGAAAGAGTCGTATCTCATCAGGCTGCCTGAGGGCCTCGTATTCATATGCCGCGGCGGACGCCATTTTTTCCATGCGGTAATTTCTTCTCTGAAGTTTGCGCAAACAACTGTTTGGATCTATGCATACGGTATGTTGAAAGCAGTTGAGGAGATCTGTTGTTGGTAGATTGATAATGATCTGGAAGCTTGGGAAGCAGCTGAAATGTTTCAGCTGTTGTGGCACGTGATGCCTACCAACTGGATGCCAACCAACCCGAGACTTGGCTGAAACGAAACGAATTGGGACGATTGGCAGTTGATCATAAGGAAAAAGAAGGAATAAATACTAGAACCAATCAAGACTTTGCGCCATTGTTCTGCGTACGACCTCGTGAAAGCGTAAATCCTAAGCTTTACAAATATTGCAAAAGCTCCTGGTCAATTTACCTAGCCCAAAATGAAACACTTTTGATCTCGTTGTTCATAACTCCAGGGACAACTGGAATGTATCCTGAAAATTCGTAGTAATATACTATATGTAGAGTAATAGCCCAAATTCTTAAAGATGCCTGTATAAAACGCACCTCAGAAATCGTCTTTCTGTTCTGATAACGGACAATCCTTAGATCTAAATATGCTTCCATTAGCGAGCCCTGCATATACTTCCGGTTTTTGAAGCAGAAGTGCTTGAAAGGGATTACTGTTTGGTAGTGGGAAGGTCGGATGGGGGAAGGAACAGAGCACTTGGACCGTTTACTCCATCAGAGTATGAGTGCCTCTTCCTGCAGTAGATTCTTGGTAAAGGCTTCACGATGTCAGGTGCACAGGCAATGAGCTTCGATTGGGAATATCCAGCTCTATTCCAGCTCCCCCGCCAGTCCAAAGAGAATTTCAAAGTGGCATTCGGAATGGATGGATCGAGATTATTTATATTTTTAAAAGTTTTCTTTCTTGTTGATGGAGACAACATGCAAGTAGGTCATTAATATGGTAGGTTGTTCTGGGAGCAAAATTTGGAACAGAAGTTGAGAATTCTCTTCATTTGTTTTGTGAAGACTTGCTCATGTCCAAACGATAGTAATGGCAGTCAACAATTCAATAACCAGTACAAATTAAACGAACGTAGCATCTGGTGCACGGAACTTAATCAATGGATTCTCAAGTCCTTCCCAATTTGCCTTAAAATCTCAGACATCCATCATTCCTGTCAAAAGACGTATGAACAGATTGAATTCAGTCAATTCAACTTGATATAAGTCCCTTGCGTGCTCGATGTCCTCATTACTCGCAATCCTCAGTGCCATCTTCGAGTATTTTGCAGCAGTCCGGTGGACAATTTTGTGCCATTGCGGTCATTGCGAATATTGCGGCAATAGTGAAGATCAAAGTTGTGAACTTCATAGTAGCCTGTTTGTTACTATTAGTTGAATGTATAGCACGTGCTGTGAAGAGAAAGATTGAAGGCCTTACGATGAGATCGGCTTGATTCTTGAGGGGAGGGGCGAAGCTTCGAAGATTATATTGTTCTGCTAACTTTGGAAGGCGGAATGTATAATCTTCTTCAGCTCACAACAGGAAGTCCATTTGGCTTTATAGATTTACGGTGGTGCCCCTACGAAGAACGCGCTCAGAAGTCAGGTGAATACAGGACATAGCTCCTGTGGGACTCTGTAAGACAGGCAGTAATCATTAAAGCTACAGTGTCTCATAGGTCCTTCCAACTAGATTACTACTGCAATCGCTATAGGACACAAGCTTGTAAACATAGCGAGTTTTAGTGGGGCATCGTCAAGACCAGTGGCCCCTTACAGTGCCTAAGCCCCTGTATTGCCCACACCTGTAACCGCGACGTTCGTACGCCCAATCGCATCATGCCATGATCTAAACGATAACTCCCGCATTTCTCGTCAGATGATCCAGTAAAGAGCTTTTCGATTGCCGATTTTCCCCGCTTTAGGAAGGTCAAGCTTTTCACACCTGAATCCTGTATGCACTGTGCCTCTCAAAGCTAACGTGAGATCATAGTCTGAGCCAACTGCCGAAACCTTTTTTTCATCTTTGCCGCGTCACCTCCATGCTCCGTCTTTGCTGACTTGCATAGAGGTAGTGTCGAGGTTGCATTAGTATGCGGGGACTGAGTGACTCCGTGTGAAGTGTATGGGAAAGAGGCTGTTGTGCTTATTTATTGGGTGAAGGATGTGTAGAGTTTGAAATGGACTCAGAAAATTTTACCGGATTGCAAATATAAGTTATCTTTCGTTCTGCTGGGTTTCTATAGTATTGAGAAATAGTGTAGCGAGAAATAACAATAAGCAGCAATTGCACAATTTAGTACAACTTCGGCGCGGCCCTCCGCAACCCCCAAAGTAACCAGGGACCCGACTATTTACAAGATTGGTAAATGCAATAACGCACGTCTTACATACACGCATACAGGCTTGTATTGCGGTGTCCTCTCATACCAGTAGGCTGAGAGAGCCGGCTTGTCTCGTGAAGATCATGCACGACTTGCAGATTAAGTCGAATGGAATGGATAATCAAGAATATGATGCGAATGCGAAGAAGGAGGATCTGAGAGGCGATTGGACGTTAGACGCGAGAATCCCTGAATCTGAGGCTACAGCGGATAAGTACGTCGCTTTTGATTTCATTGGGAGGTTCGATACAAGAGGGTCTATAATAGAGGACTCAGCCAGAGGCTCCTGTTGTTGAGATATAGCCATTCCCCATTTAGGATCAACCAGTTAGAACGATTCTCCAGCAGAGACCATTCTCCTTCAGTGACTTTTTTCTAGGTCCAGCCCTTCGAAAGTTCTCATTTGATTTGCCACATCACAAAGCGTAACCAGTCATATAAGGTATCCTGTTTCCGAAGTAAGATACTCATAAAGTGACTACCAGTCATCCGCCTAGCAATCTCCCGGCTCACTCGTGTGAAACTACTAGGATGTGGGCAGGTCATTATATGACCTAGCACATGTAACCTTAGCAGATCAGTGCTAATTTAAGCGATCAAAGAATACTTTACCCGTTGACCTCATCTCTCATAGCATTTCTCACATCAAATCGGTCTAATCGAGATCCGTTCTTACTCTCTTGCGTCACTGCTGTTTTGTGAAAACGAAGGCTTTCCCTAATCTTATAGGAGAAGTGGCAGAGAATAGTTCTATACCGAGTACCCGCGGTTACAACTCCACTTATTCCATTAACTGCTTACCTAACCCAAGTACCTTATAACTACAGATGCAGCGCAGCATCTTTGGTGGTCTCTCTATTTACCAACATTTCCGATCTAAGACGAAGCCAAGTACTCCTCAATAATCTTTGCACTCGTAGTATCGTTCCAGGATCTCGCAACCTGTAAAGGAGTCATCCCTGCCCTATCAGTCAAACTCATATCCGGATGATACTTTAGCATCAACCTCAACATTGTCTCTTCATATACACATGCGCTGTGGAGAGGCGAGTCGCCGTCCAAGTCTTTGAGATTGACGTTGGCTCCCGCATCTAAAAGACACTGGGCGATGTCGGGCCCGCTACCTATCGAGACGTGACGGTGAAGAGGCGTTCGAAGTTTATTGTCCAGGACGTTGATGCCTACGCCAGCGGAAATAAGAACCTGGGTAGTCTCTAACTTATATGTGAGATGTAAAGCCGTAGAGCCGTCATGATTCGTATGAGAAACATTCGCGCCGCGTTCAATAAGCTTCTTCAGCACCCCGACTCGCTCTGCACTTGCAGCCAATAGTAGGGAGGTGTTACCGCGTCGGTCCTGCATGTCCAATTCTGCTCCTGAATCCAGTAGAAAAGACACGCTGTCTTCAGAGCCCACTTCTGCCGCAATATGTAAAGGAAACTCTCCAAGAAGATCTCGCTCATTTACATCGAGTTTGTGGTCAACAAGGGCGTGCAATAGATCTCCATGTTGGAGACGAATAGCGGTACGGAACAGACCCGTCAACCACATCTGGTCAGTATCGTCACCTCGTTCCCGAACAAACGCAGGAAATCCATTAGAGGTTCCTTTGATAGCCATACTGTACAACTCTTCTAAGTGATCCATGTTGTCTTTCTCTGGATTGTTGGCGTGGCACATCATTCTGGAACACCAGAACAGTCCCTTTTCGAGCGCCATGTACAATAGTTCTTTTGCGCTGTCAAAACAGCCCTGATCTATCCACTGCTCGGTAAGGTAACTAATCATGTGTGAATCTTCCTTCGTAAGGGCTAAGTGAAGGGAGGTTTTGCCACTTTTGTCTAGCTGGGCAACTCTGGCGCCACTGGAAACAAGGAGTCTCGCGTTGCTAACCTTGCCTGCTAGGGCAGCTTGGTGCAGGGCGGTGCTTCCTTCCGAATTCGCAGCATCAACACGGGCGCCAGCATCAAGGAGCCGTTTTGTGAGCTCCGGCTTGTCATGATAAATAGTGTCCGACAGAAGGAGGTTCCCATCCTCGTCCGGCAGATTCACATCCAAACCCCGTTCGACCAGCAGATCGAATATCTCGATGGATTTTGTCAAGTTTTCGTGCGCGAGCCCGCCAGCATGGCCAAGTGAGTCGTTTACATCCGCCCCGAGCTCAATCAGAGTCCTGACCATTTCAAGCGTTCTCTCGTCCGTATCGTAATCATCCAGACATTTGGCTAGAGGTGTCAGTCCGCGATGATCGCGAGAGGTGATGTCGGCGCCTCTTTCTATCAAAAGCTTGACCACATCGGAACGTTGGCAACCTGTGGCGACCAGCAATGCCGTTTCTTCGGAATCATTGCGAGTATCTACAGGAGTTCCAGCATCTAGCAGCCACAGGACAGTCTTCAAATTCGGCTTGTCCCTCCAACCAGAAGTTAGTGCATAGTGCAGAAGGGAAGCTCCGGTATTGTTTGTCGAAGAAATATCTGCGCCAAACTCGAGCAGAAGATCAAGGAATTCAATCAGGTTATCCAGATGACTCTGGACTGCAGAGAAAAGTGGCGAATTCCCTTCTGTATCTCGTTTATTAAAATCTGCACCATGTAAGCGCAGAATTTCAAGAACTGCTCGTGCATCATCCTCTCGGAAATTCCGAGAATGGTATGGACGAGGACCTCCTATGAAAACAGTGTGAACAGCGCCTTGTCCGCTTTCATCTATTGTGCTTATTTCCGCGTTCTCCATAAGTAAAAGTTGCACCAGTTCCCAATCCCAGTTCTTGGCCGCGCTCATGAGTGGCGTCCTGCCGTGGTTGTCGCAAGTGTTAACGCTTGCAGGACATAGGAGTAACTGGGCAATAAGCCAAGCGTCTTCACGCAATTTAGAGGTGCTAGGAAGAAATTCAAGGTAGGCCGAGTCTTTAGTTGCTCCGGTATAGCACTCAGTTGCTAAGTAAAAGGGCGTCCGTCCTTCATCATCTTTTGCAATGATGTCCGCGCCAGCCTCAATCAAGAGTTGTACATTGAAGAAACAGCCTCTACTCACTGCTTGATGTAGAGGTGTTCTGCCGTCACAGTTGGTCAGTTCGCCAATTCGGCTCATCCTGTTCCAGTAATTTGAACTTTTCTCAGCCGACTTTCTTTTCGAGGACATACAAGCGCCATGCTCAATAAGTTGTTTTAGAACATTTGGAGAACTGGACTCCGCGGCCATGTGAAGGGGTGTTGTTCCATCTGCCGTACATGCATCGATTTCAGGTGCTTTAGCCAAGAGCATCATTGTCATTGCTTCCGAGTTATTGGCAGCCGCCCAAAAAAGGGCCGTCCGACCAATCTGGTCCTTGGCATTGACGTCCGCACCATACCGGAGGAGCAGCTCAAGCATTTGAATGTTATTTTTGTAAGCTGCAAACAAAAGCGGCACTGGCGCTTTCCCACTCAAGACCGAAGAACAATCTGCGTCAAGAAACAGCTGCAAAATGTCATTTTGTTCGTGTTTAAGTCCGTACTCAAAGGCTGTGTTACCCCCTGAGATTTTGTACTCCGCAAGGTCAAGGTCCCAGGTACTCGTATGCCGACGGTAGAAAGGGTAGACGAGCGACGTCGTTGCGTGGTCCGATTCGAATTTCCATCTTTCGTACTCATCCGCGTCTGGGATGGTAAAGCTCGCACCCTTATCCAGTAGTAATTTGATGATTCCTGTAGATTTGATCTTGCATGCTTCGTGCATTGCTGTTTCCTTGAAAGCATTTTGAGCATTCACCTCAGCATTGAATTCGAGTAGAAGTCGAATGATCGAGAGATGACCGTTCCTTGCAGCGAGTATAAGAGGCGTATTGTGGTAGGTAGTTTTGATATGCACATTTGCTCCATTGGCGACCAATAGTCTCGTCATTTCTACATTTCCCGATTGTGCGCACCAGTGTATTGGAGCATAGCCCTTGGATGATTGACTAAAAGAGGACATATGCTTCGAAGCAGAGCCATAATAAAATGGCCCATGCTCATCCGTATTGTCAAGGGAAGCGCCGTGTCGCAATAGAAGATCCACGATTTCAAGGTGTTGATTGTACACTGCTCCATTCAGATCCAAATCCTGGATCTTGGCCCCTTTATCCAATAGCAAACGGACAACTGAAACATGGCCATTCCAAGCTGCCACTGTCAATGCGGCTCGGTTACTATTGACCGAGCGATCGCGGCCGAATGAATATGAAATCCTTCTACTGTTCGGAACACTTCCTTCGAGAGATATGAGAGTATTGGCGCTGACGCCATTTTCGAGGATATGATTGGCAGTGTCTAGCAAGCCGAAATATGATGCCAACCAAAGACCTTGTTTGTCGATCTCGACGAAAAGACCAGGATAGAACCTTCGATTTGGACCCCCCTGGGCAATATGTAACGCATCGGTCAAAGAGACAACCCGTGGTTCATTTTCAAGAAGCCTTAGAATCATTTCTTGATCCGTCTGGTAGAGGCGAGCAGCCCGTGCATGGTGGCCCCAATTATGCGCAGCGTAATAGAAGAACGGATGTTTGGTAATAAAGCTGTCTAGCTTAGGGCCCTTCTCAACCTCCGGAAGTCCATCTTCAAAATCGTCTAGAAGGAGGTATGCAAGGCAGGAAGAAAGCATTCTTCTTTGACCTTCGAAGAAAAGGGTCTCTCGAACGCTTTCTTGAGAGAAGTATTCCTGCGCAGTGAAATGAACCAACTGCACGACGCCCTCTTCTGCAGCTAGACTCACAAGCCCTGCGCATACAGAAACGATGATTTCCTCATTTGGAATGTCGTCTTCGTCGAGTTCATCGAAGCTCTCGTCAACTGTCACTGCATGCTGCAGCTCCTTCATAGTCATGGGTCGCAAGGACAGAGAGAGCCACATTAAAGTCTTCTTGGCAAGCTGTCTGTCATCTTCGCTCTGGTCTTCAATGCGTTGAAGGATATCCTTGTATGTTTCAAAGACTCCATTTGGTAAGGTCTGCAAAGCCTTTAGTACCGCATTAGGTGTTTGTTTGGAAGCCAGCGATTCCATGTGAAGCTTCACCAGTAGGAACCTGTGACGACTTAGCAGTTACTCTATACACTTCATGTATATCTTCTCAGAGAAAAACACACATATTTTGTGCCCTTTTCTTGATGACTGATCTGATTTCCTCATACAAAGATGGTTTTTGCTTGATATGTCGCTGCAACCGACTGCTCATATGATCGGCGATGTACTTGTCTATGTCTGACTCATTTGCAGTGATTGTGATTGTTAGATGATTGTCAAAATACTCCGAAATTGATACTGACGAGCGGCTGGTCAAAAGGATATTACATGTTCCGCGTAGGTGGCTTAGATGTTGTAGAAGAACGTTCCGGCTGTCGTCCTCGTTGGGGCACTCGTCAAGTGCATCCACGATCAGATAGATCTTTTGAGTTTTGGCCAACTCGTGAAAAATATCGTTTATATCCTTGAGCGATGGTTTAGCCGCCAATTTTTCTTGCTTTTCGTAAAGCTCGGAAAGGTTTTTGGGAAGAGACTTTTGACGCCCGAGAGTTTGGGATAGCAGATCAGAAATGAGGTTGATGGGCTTTGTCGCTGCCACATCCTTGTAATCGCAAAACACGCAAGCCGCCGTGCTATTTGCATCGACTTCGAACTTTTGTTCGAGTTCGTTCATAGCCACACACCTGAGTAGTATCAGCCAGGTTCCTCTATGAAATGCTGAACTTACGCAAGGATCGTTTTACCAGCACCAGCTCGTTGATCTGTCAGTATTGACCTCTTGTTACGTGATAAAGACCAACGTACGTATTCCAGGGCACCACAATGTTTCCCCATCACCCACCAACCACTCTTGGAAAGGCTTGCTCTTGAGAAACCAGCTTCCTGTGCCTGGTTGTCGCTCCTGAAGCTTCCTTCTGTAGGTTTCGCGTGCATTGCCTTTAGAAATCCATGCCAGAACCTTTTCTCTCTTTAGGTTTTCGGAGATAACTGCGCTTATATTAGTGGTTTCATAGGCTGTAGGCATTTGAGACCTATACCTAGTTCTGCCTCCCGAAGCTTTTCCATCTCATCCTTCACTTCAAGTACATCTGACTGTAGTACCGGGATTAAAGCAGTGTCTGTCTTCACCGACTTGGTGGTATGGTCCCTTGCTAGCTCCTCAGCCTGAAGCCTCTCCATACCATTCTTCACTGTTAGTATGTTTGTGTGTAGTACTGGGATTCCGGCAGTGTCGACCTTGACAGACATAGTAGTATGGTTCCTTGCTATCTCCCCTGCCTGAAGTAATTCCAAGTTAGCCTTCACTGCCAGCACATTTGTTTGCAGTCCCGGGATCACGACTGTATCAGACTTGACTGATTTGGTGATATTTCTGTCGAGATTAGATCGATACATGTCGACGAATAGTGCCGACGCCTTACAAAATGTCTCCCTCTAGAGCCAGATGAATATAGGACTTGAGTCTCTCCATCTTTCCCAGCAATTCATCTATCTCCTTCCTTTCAAAATGCCACGCCAGTACCTTGCCGACAGATTTCCCCGTACCCGAGCTGTGCAACCTTGTGGCCAGTGACTCGAGGGCATCTTTGAACTGATCCAAAGGCCCGTTAGCCATACCCAAGGTTAGCACTCCTTGCACCCAGCAATCCTGAGCATCGGCTTCCTCGAGACGATATCTGAGGCTGGTAAGGAGTGCTAAAAGGAGGCTCGCTTCCTGAGCGACTTGGGCACGGTCCTTGGGTGCGTTCTTTATATTGTTGAGAAAGCGGAGTGTTTTGCTTGCCACGTCGATGAGTTGGGCCAAGCTTGCAATGAGGCCTATCACACTGACGGGATCCATCGCTCGGGGGCGGCTACCTCGACAGTGGTAGGGTCATGAAGGGGCGGATGGGCTCCTGAGTAATGGAAATGTATTATAGTGAAGGAGATCTAGCAGTGTGGAATAACAGAAGTTTGATACTGAGCTTATGTTCTGAATGTTGATACCTGAAATGTCTCGGACGCGCTCGTTTGCGCTGTGAAACCTGCAGGGTGTAAAGCCATCCATTTTCGGCTAGGGCGAGGCTTCCTCGAGTACGCCCAACTCTGCCACAGCTGAAAGCCTGAACCAAGAGGAAAAAGGAAAACCAACGGCGGAAAATCCAACCCTCGTTCTGTAGTTCGCAAAGATTTTTTTCACAAAACCTCCTGCGCCAGTGCCAGCCCGCACAAGCGCTGCAATCTATGTAATGGATCCACTCAACGTCACATCGGCAATTACTGGCATTATCGCAGCAGCGACGCAAGTCTCAAATCTTTTAAGGCAGATCAAAGACGCGCCTGAGTCGATCACTGCGGTGCTGACAGAGATGGAATATATCAAGATCATCTTTCTATCACTACGGAGATTCCTCGAAAGAGCAACTCAACTGCCTGGGGAACGAGCTGCGTTGATTCAGCTTGAAGATGTTGTGGTAGTTGTGACACAAACGGTGCTTGTGTTCTCAGAGCTCGAGGCGCTGCTCAGCCCGATCTCGAAAGGGAAGAAAACATCTTACATGGTCCGCTTGACATGGACAAGGATACAGGGCGGGGCTATACGTTTGGTGAATCAATTGCAGAGACATAAGATTTCGTTGACACTTCTTTTGCAGATAATTCAGTGGTAAGTAGAGACTTACATTGGTCTTCATTGGCCGTCGTTCAGTCGAGCGATACGAATCTAATGGAATATCAACTAGCGACTCAGATATTCAAGCGCGAGAGGCCGCTCATGACCTGCAGTTGCATGTTGACCAACAGGTTCAAGAAGACGGGTCTCTCTCAAAGCGACTAGAGAGCCTCCAGCTACCGACCGATGCCAGTGAAGATGAGGATACGACAGGTATGGATACATATATCTCTGAAGTTCCAGGAACAAAAAAAGACCCAACCACAAGACAACAGATTGTGACCGTAGTGGCTGGCAGTGAGGCTACTGCCCCAACGCAACCACAGGGAGCAGAGAGCGATAAGAACACTGAACCCCGAGACCACTTAGTAGAACCATCCACAGGCCAACAACTTCCTTTCAACTTGGTCCTAGCTTCTACACGAGTGTATGGCCGAGTAAAGGATGTCGAAATTGACGCCGTCACTTCCATATCGAGCACCAGATCTTGGGGCTGGTCCATCCTGTCCGGATTGAGCCTGACAGAAATATCTATTATTTCTGTTATTAAATTACCCCTATATGACCAAGAACTAGCTAGATTCTATCGAATAGCATCTGCCTCGATGACTAGGCTTTCTAAGCCAGAGGAACATATTTCACATGCGATTCAGCAAACGATACATTTGGAAGGCCGAATTGACGATGACACCTTGTCAGGCAAGCCTGTAGACGCCGAGAGGTATGTTTCCCCTGCCGAAAAAAGGATAAAGAGGGAGTTGTTAGCTCTAGAGAGAGATTGTCCCAGTCACTGTTGGGCAGGCCCAATTGATGAGGATGATTTAGTAGGTTCATACACAATGTTGAAAACCCCCTTCACACTGCTAAGTAGATAACAGTTTCACTGGCAAGGGACAATGCTGGGGCCTGTAAGCGTTGTTCCCGGGTCCAAGCTCATCTCTAATTGTTGTTTCCAGTCAGGCACACCCTACGCAGGGGAATCTTCTTTCTGGATATTGATTTTCCTACCGACTACCCGTGGACGCCCCCTAAAATCAGGTTTACCACGAGAATTTACCATCCCAACATCGATTCCACCAACGGATCAATCGCTATGGACATCTTACGGGATCAGTGGAATTCGGAATTTACAATCTCCAAAGGTGGACATCTTACACAAGTTTTCGTCTACAACACAAGCGCTGATATATGTAGTACTATTCGCATTAAGGTCGTTCTTAAAGGACCCCAATCCATTCGACTCTCTTGAGCCAGACATTGCTCATGTTTACCAACCTAACAGAGCACGTTCCGATGGCACGGCGCGTGAATTGACAAGAAAGTACGCTATGTAGGTGTGATCAGTAGTATGCAAGGCAAAAGTCGCCGTTAGCACGCAAGCTACTAAGGCGGAAACTGGCAAGTTGGGGTTTATCGGGTTCTTTTGGGCCCGGGCTTGAAGACTTCAAGACGGTCAGTCACTCGTTCTCTGAAACCAACATCATGCTAGTTATTCAACCCTAAATTCTTTCAAGTTTTGAGTATTGAATGCAAGGTGGGTTTTGGTCGTCGGTCGAGGAAAGACAGTTGCCTCATTCTATTTCCAGCCTTATGAAGATATTTTAAATCCACACGAAAGGAATCACAATTAGTGAATTCTCTGACTATTCCCATTACGAATAGTCTCACCCTACAGTGAGTGTCGCGTTAAGTCTAAGATCAATGCACTATAACTCGAAGGACATTCAGAACCTATCA
>Ga0302140_10008460_pt1 | contig 12795 bp, 10 predicted proteins | sample I_Bog_E1_1_FD_202095 | JGI IMG/M metagenome (GOLD analysis project Ga0302140, IMG submission 202095) | Peat permafrost microbial communities from Stordalen Mire near Abisko, Sweden - I_Bog_E1_1 | ecosystem: Environmental > Terrestrial > Soil > Wetlands > Peat | place: Sweden: Abisko, Stordalen...
GACCGACGGCCTTGGGCAGGTAGCCCTCAATAAAGACAATCTCTTCCAGTTCTTTGGCTGCAAGCTCTGGGCGGTTGCCCTTGGTGAACTGTTCGGATGAATCGTAGCGCTGCTTGATCAGGGTAGAGAGCACCTGCATCTCTTCCTTCTCGTCAAGCAGAGCACGCTTGTCGATTTCTTTGTTCTTGAGAGCGGCCTTGACCATACGCAGAGTGGAGAGGCGCAGCTCCTGCCGCGCCTTCATCGACTCGACCATATCCTTCTGCACCTGTGACGTTATGCTCATGCGCTAATGATACGCAGGCGTGCGCAAGGATTGCGAAAAATAATCATTGGTATCTCCCGGTTATTGCTGGGTAGCGGGAGCGTTGGGAGCCGAAGTTCTTGCCGGAGTACGGCGCAGCGAAAGCGCGGTCAACTTGCGCATCAGGTTCTGAAACGTAACGATGCCGACCAGGTAGTCGCCCTCCACCACGGGAATCATCGCCAGGCTGCTGCGTCCGATGCGGCGCAGCACGGCGGCCAGCGATTCCTGCGGTCCCGCGACAAGATACTCGCGGCGCATTGCGGATTGCACGTAGCCGTTACCTTCTTCCTGCATGCACTCGGCCATCTGCTGGCGACTGATCACGCCTACCATGTCTGTGCCGCGCACCACGGGGAACTCTTCCTGCGGCGGGTCCATTGAACGTTGCAGAGCCTCGGCCAGGGTTTCGGCCGGAGAAAGCGTAACGAAGTCGGTGATCATCACGTCGCGCACGCGGACGCGCTCCAGCACGGCCTGCAGAATCATGCTGCGGTCTTCCAGTTGGGCTGCCAGGAAGAGAAAAACGCCTGCCATCATGATCCACAGATTGTTGGAGTTGGAACCTAAGAAGACGGCGCCGCCGCAGAGAAATAGTCCGAGGGAAAAGAACTGTCCGATGGAAACGGCGCGGCGCGTGGCCGTAACCTGATCTCCGTTGCAGGCCAGCACGGCGCGAAGAATGCGTCCTCCGTCCAGGGGATAGGCCGGCAGCAGGTTCAGCCCGCCGACGAATAACTGTGCCCAGGCCAAACTGCGCGGCAAATCGAACGGAGTAAGCCACGGGAAGCTGAACAACTGCACTTGTGGACGGAAGATGAGAATAGAGCTTCCGATCAGTACCGCCAGCGCCAAGTTCACCACAGGTCCGGCAAGCGCAATAAGAATCTCGCGACGCGCATCCATTCCACGCTGTGCCTGCTCGTCTAGCATGGAAATTCCGGCAATGGGCAGCAGTACTACGCTGCGGACCTTGATACCATGTTTCACCGCCACCAGCGCGTGGCCCAGTTCGTGTGCCATGACGGCGAACAGCACCATCAGCATCAGCGCAAAGCTACGCAATCCAACCTGCGGTCCGTGGCCGGCCTCCAGGATCCAGATCATGCAGAACATCAGCGGAAAGCTGAAGTGCACGCGGAAGTGAATACCGAAGATATCTAAAACCGGAATGGACCAGCGTCTCATGCAATTTGCCTTGTCTTGGAAAAACCCGTTACTAATACACTACACGGCAGAGGGCCGGGAGTAGAAGAGTCTGATGAGAGTGATTGCGGGAAAGTTTCGCAGCCGGACATTGAAGAGCCTGGAAGGCTTGGAGACACGCCCGACCTATGACCGGCTGAAAGAGACTCTGTTTAATGTACTCGCCTCCGCCGGAATGATTGACGGTTGCGCGTGGGCCGACCTTTTCGCCGGGACAGGAGCGGTGGGCATTGAAGCACTTAGCCGAGGCGCAGCTTCGGTTCATTTCGCAGAATCCAGCGGCAACGCCGCCAACGTGCTCCGCCAGAACCTCTCGACACTGGGAGTGGAGGCCGACGAAGTGGCCGAGCGCACTGCCGCCGATGCCCTGCGTCAATGGGACAAAGCTGGTGTGCGCTTCGACGTCTGTTTTCTCGACCCTCCCTACCGGCTTCACGGCGCCTATAGCGAGGTTCTGCGGATCATTGCCCGCGGAAGTCTTCTGCTCGATGGCGGAATCGTGGTGGCTGAACACGAAAAGCGATTCGATCCCGGCGACGGCGAAGGAGACTTGCGACGCTATCGCTTGCTGAAGCAGAGCGAGAGCGCGCTCAGTTTTTATCGACGGAACGATGCACCTGCGCCTGAGGGCTGAGCAAAGCCGCGCTTTCACATCAAAAGGTCATTCGGACGAACCAGCGCATATTGCATCTCGGTGAGTTCCTTGCGAACCAGATTCAGACCGAAGACGCAGGTTTCAAATTGCTTCGAGAGGCGGCCGAACAGCGGAGCCACTTTTCTGTACTCCATCTGGTCGAACTGGCTCACGATGAAGTAGCTCTCCTTGCCGGCATGAACAAAGTCAATCATGCTCTCCAGACGCTGCCGACGGAGGCGGAAGCGATTGATCGACTCGGGGAACATTCCGCTATAGAAGAGCGTGAAGTCGCCGATGTGCTTTCGCACCTGCCGTTCTCGGTCAAACGAGTTGGCTTCACCGAAGATCGGATCACTTTCGAGCAGCATCTCGCCTACGTCATCAAGTGAACGCCCCTGCGCATTCTTCAGCGCGTAAAGATTTCGCGCGTCGCAGAACTCAGTGAGCAGGTTGGCGAGATAGGCCCAGATTTCCTCATCGCGAAGGCCCATTTCCTGGCCGAAGTGTTGCGCAATCTTCTCCGACAAAAGCTGACGCAATGGATGCCGATCGCTGATTTCTCCCATGATTTGCCATCCTCCTCGCAGCAGTATGCGTTCACCCCCAAACGCTGCGGGATGCTACTTAATACGGGTATTAGACTGCGCTGGCAATAGGGAAGGTGCTTGAGGCGCGAAGATTGGCAGTCATCCGTGCCGAGTGCTGACAACGGTAAGTGGCGGCCGAAAACTCTCAGGTGCGCAGTCCGCACCAGGTTTCGGAAACCACGATCGAGTTTCCGGGACTGCGCGGGTCGTACTTGACGCTGTTGGCAACGCCGATGCGGCAGGAGTGCAGGTCAACATATTGGCGCAGGTGAGTCACATCTTGCGAACACTCGTATTGAACGCCGGCCACGTCATAGTTGTAGATCACCATCTGCACCGTGTGGCCTGTGCCGGAGTCGAATTCCTGCACGTCAAGCACGGTTCCATCGGTGATGCGTCCGCTGGCGTTGATGCGTTGCCGGCGCAGAGCCTCACGTTGTTCAGGAGTTTTCTTGCCCCTGCGCAAGAAGAGCAGAGAGCTGGCGGCGGCGATCACGAGGGCGCCGGTAAGAGTGTAGATACGAATCAGGGCCATGACTTCAGTGCCGAGCGATGAATGTTCCGCTCTCTTTTGAATTTACTACGAATCCGGAGTGCGGTGGCAAAGACCGCTGCCGTTTAACGGAGGTGAAAAAGCGCGAGCCATGGACTCGCGCTCTTGAACTCTGCAAAAGGCAGCCTATCCGTTGACCACTGGATTACGAAGGGTTCCGATGCCATCAATGGAAACCTCCACTACGTCGCCGTTCTGCAATGGTCCAACGCCCTCGGGCGTACCGGTGGCAATCAGATCTCCCGGCAGGAGGGTGCAGAACTGCGAAATGTGCTGAATGATCCGGTCGATGGAAAACATCATGTCGCGGGTATTGCCGTCCTGACGTACTTCTCCGTTGACCCGGGTTTGCACCGCAATGCCGTTCCATGGCTCCAACTCCGTCGTGATGATGGGACCGAAGGGACAGAAGGTGTCAAAGCCTTTGGCGCGCGTCCACTGGCCGTCTTTGTTCTGCAGATCGCGCGCGGTTACGTCATTCACGATGGTGTAGCCGAGGATGTAGTCCTTCGCGCTCTCACCTTCCCGCATCCGGTGACAGCGTCGCCCGATGAGAACTCCGAGTTCTCCTTCGTAGTCCACGCGCTGGCTGATGGATGGGCGCACGATCTCACCACCGGGCGCCAGCAACGAAGAAGGAGGCTTGCTAAAAATCAGCGGCTCGCTCGGCATCTCATGATTCAGTTCACGGACGTGCGCAGCATAGTTACGGCCGACGCACATGATCTTGCTGACGATTGGAAACGGTGTGAGCAGTTTGGCGCGCTCCAGCGGAAAAGGTTCATCGATGGTTTTTCCCGAGCCGATCTCAGGCAGTACGATCTGTTCGGGAACGCCAGCGCCGCTGACCTGCATTTGCGGGCTGCCCAGTTCGCTGATAATAAAGTCATGGCCGTCGCGCGTCTCAACCAGTCCGAAACGCGATCCGTCCGTTCCAAGAAAGCGGCAGAATTTCATCGAACCTCCCGGGGAACCGATTCTTCGGCCGGCGAAGACTGCGCGCTCTCATTTCCACGCAAGTCAATGGCCGAGACCGTGTAATAGTACCTCTGTCCGGGTTTGACGTCATTGTCACGCCATGCCGGAGCCTTGACGGTGCCCGCCGAGACGGCGACACCATTTGAATCCGCGGCCCGACGATATACCAGGTATCCCGCAAGATCACTTTCGGTGTTTGGCGCCCATGTCAGATCAATGAACGGCTTCTGGCCCACACTGCTAAAGACAGCCTGCAAGCCAGTGGGAACGGCGGGCGGGAAAACGTCATGGGTGGCAAGATGCACGACGCTGCTGTCATCGCCTTCCACCTCGGTCGTGGGGCGACCTTCCGTGGCAAGCACGGTGACCGTAGCGATCTTGTAGTCGTACTCCTGCTCCCACTCGAAGTTGGCGTCGCGCGCTTCTTCCTCACCGGGACGGTACGGCTTTTCGCTGGATAGGGAAAACTCGCCTTTTCCGCGAAGCTTCCGGTAGATGCGAAGCCGGTACGACACGCCGGAGGAGTCCGCAGGACTTGGAGCCGCGTTCCACTGCAGCAGTGGCCCTTGCGCGTCTATCAAGGCACGGAACTCCATTGGCGGAGGCGGAGTAGGCAGCAGGGGCACGCGAACCTGGTTCGAGAGCCCGGCGGAGTGTCCTCGCTGATTCACCACTTCGACGGCGTAGGTAGCTTGGTTCTGTTCAGAAATCAGCGCTGGCGGCAGCACGTCTTCGAAGGAAACAATGGGCTTGCGCGCCGCCGGAAGCGTGGAGACCAACTCGCTGGCGTTAACCTCTCTGACCGGAACGCCGCACGCATTGGTGGGGAACTGGTTAAGCACGCGGCAAATGCGGGTAACCGTCGGCCAGCGCATCGGTTGGTGATCAGTGGTTTCCTCAGGCGCGGACCAGCTTAAAATAACGCGGCTTCCCTTGCGCATGACAGTAAGGTTATCCACGGTCATGGGCAGGCGTAGCGATGGGGGCTGCGGCGGACCCGGCGCGGCACAACCGCCAGCCACGGCAAGAACACAACTACAAACGGAAAGGAGAATGGAATTCTTCTTCATCGGAACGGTTCAGCGTAACAGAAAGCGGCAGCCCTCCGCAGCGAAGATTGCTCGCGCTCAAACATGGTCATCTCCACAAAGGTCTTCGGCGATCAGTACAGCCTCTCCTGCCGCCGCATATTTCCAAATGTTCCGATATTGGCCATGGTGAAGGCGAAGCGGTACTGGTTTTCCACGTTCACACCGGGGACGTTGTTGTGACGGTATTCGAAGCTCAAGCCGCAACAGTCCGTGTTGTAGCTGGTCTGCACGGCGGCGTATTGCAGAAACCCGAGGTTCTGGTCATAGCCTATGCTGGCGCCTCCGGCGAAGCCTCGCTTGTTTGGGTGTCCGTAGCCCGCGAGGATGCGGAACTGATTGAAGACCAGCGGTTCGTTCGTGTAAATCTCCGTAACCGAGTTGGCGGGCACATGGAAGAACGAGTGACTGCCTCCGAAAAAGTACTCGCCCAAGCGATACTCCGCGAAAGCAGCGCTGGAGTTGATGCGTCCATGCACAGAGTCGTAGTCAAGCTGCCACTGCACGTCGGTATTCGCCGAAGTCTGCAAACGAAGCTTGCTGATCACCGGGCTCCAAACTCTCGGCGAATCCAGAAAGGCGATACCTGAGAGGTCAACCGTATCAGTAAACACATTGCGGCGGCCGGGAACCAGGGCTCCGCCGAAGCTTGCGTCGTAGTAATACTTCTGTTTCACTTCCCAGCTCAACAGCTCGCGCGTGGTCTTGCTTTCGTCCTCACATTTCGGGGACACCGCGCTGATGCCGGGGATGTAGGAGGGTGGCAATTTTCCCGGATGTCCTGCGCTCGAGGCCGCGATTGCCTCACAGCCCGGCTCGTGCCGATTGGAATGGCGGTGCCCGTAGATGCGTTGAATGATGTCGTACTCGAACTCGCTGGTGTTGCTCAGAATATCCGTACCGTCAAAACGGATGATGTTCTGGAAATTGTCCACGCCCGTGGTGTATCGGTAGGTGAAGACGGGCTCAATGACGTGCTTGAAAGTGCTTCCGAATAGCTGCTTATCAAACACCTTCTCCAGCACCGGAGGACGCAACTCGACCGATGTTTCCAAGGCGCGGCGGTTTAGTCCATCGCCGCTTGGCACTCCAAGCGGATTTGTGGCAGAAGCCCCGACCTGCTGTGTGTACAGCGTATCCTGCATGGCAACCTCGGGGCGGAGATCCCATCCCTTCCATTGCAGTGGCAGCGCGATGCGGGGACGAACGTCAAGGCGCCCCACCAGGTTGGCGGTGACGAAACCCGGCTCACTGCGGTTCAATCCGCCTGCGCTCGTATCCACCCCCCAAAAGAATGGGGACGAGGACAGGCGCTGCTCCAGCCCATTCACCTCAACCATCGGCAGGTGGAGAATCTTGATCTGGTCGGAGTACGTTGTGGTCACAGGATCCTGGTAGAAATTCTGGTAGCGTCCGGCACTGGCGTTAATGGAGAAACCATCCAGGTTATGCGAGGCATAGAGCACCGATCTCACTTCGGAATTCACGGCCTGGGTGTAGCTCACCGAAAAAGCCTGGCGGAAAAGGAACGAACTGAGGTAATCGATGCTGGCGGAGGTGCGCCAGTGGTCCTGGTCGTCGGCTCCGAGCAGGCGCACTTCTTCGCCACCTTGTGCCTGATGGACGGTTCTTTCGATTCCATTCTGCACCTGCTGAACGTTGATGCCGCGATCGAGCACGCCATAGTAGTGCAGCTCAAGTGAGCTGTTCTCGGTGGGACGCGCCCGGTACTGCATCGTCTGGCTCCAGCCGCGTGCGGAAAGGTATTCGCCTCCCAACGTCAAGTCGCTCGAACGGTTGATCGCCCAGTAGAACGAATCGCCGAGCATAAAACCCTTGGTGCTGGATTCGCCCACCGAAGGCAAAAGAAATCCGGTAGTACGAGACATCGCCGAGGCCGGAGTCTGGGTAAAGGGAAAATAAAATATTGGCAGATTCAACAGACGAAACGTCGAGTGGTAAAGTTTTGCGTCTTCGCCCGCCACCACATCGATTTTTTCCGCGTTGAAGGTCCAGTCCGGTTTGGGCTCGGCGCAGGATGTGATGCTGCCGTGGGTGACGATGTAGCGGTCACGGCCCACCTTCTGCACCACCCGCCCTATGATCAAGAAAGGATTGCTGGTGGTTAGAACCACGCTGCTGCCGCGCACGACGGCGCCAAAAGTACCGGTTACGTCATAGAACGTTCCAGTCTCATTTTTTGCATTGTAGTTAGCGTGCCCGGCGACGATGTGAGCGTCATGCGGGCCACCGTCGAAGACCACCCTTCCGGTCGCTTCCATGGCCCCTGTGTCGTCATGGTAGGTCACATGTTCGGCGCGCATGACGTAGCTCTGAAACAGAATTTCCACGTCGCCATCCAACTGATACACGTCACCCTGTTTCTCCTGTTGCCGCGCCCTGATGGTTACTTCCTGCGAAGGCAGCGGAGCGCCCGACGAAACTCCCTGAGCAGGTGCGGGCAACTGACTGGTTAATGCCAGCGGAACCATCAGGAGGTGACTTACAAACGTGAGTGTGATAATTCTCAAAGTGCGAAGGGTCATCGGGATGCGTTTTGCCGCTCCAGTGGTATGCGAACAGCGCTCGGTTGCAAGGTAGCACGCGCGACCGCCTGCCACAAAGTTCAACGCTTCGGAAAACCTTTGCACGCTCTGGCAGTTCTCACAATTCGCTCATGGACTGTCCGCTCTGCGGTACCCACTGCACGTGCTCCGTGCCTTCCGTGGCCGCGCGTGTTTCGCAATCGCGCGGCACCCTCACCACCTCTGAAACCGTGGACATTTTGCGTGTCTCTATTTTCTCCGAGGAACCAGGGCCTAGAATGCATTCAGCCGAGCCAGATCAACCCGAATTTGTGAGAGATTCCAGCCAATCGGCAGCCGATCAGGAATCATGGCGCGCCGATGTTGCCTCCCGCGTCAATAGCTATCGCGCCCGCCGCAAATGCAAGAGCAGCGACGAAATGCCAGCCCTCGACTTCGGCCCTGCAGACCCGTCACCGATTCCCGGCGTTCCACGGCGTCACGTGCCGTGGAATCCCGAGGCTCAGAGCTCCGCGCGCAACCCTTTTGATACAAACTATTACCGCCGCCTCAACTCTGAGTCGCTCAACGCCGGCTCCATCCCGCAAAGCTCGGGCAGCGGAGCGGCCCTAGCCGCCGCACCCGTTGAAAACTGGGAGGCCGCACCTGAAGAACAGAGTATCGAAGACTTCCTGGGAGAACTGCAGACACCCACCAGCGAGGAGCAACAGATTCCTGATCTTGAGATGCACTCCGTAGTCTCAGGTGATCCCCTGCTTGATCGCTATCGCATTGCTGGTGCTGAGGACATTGCCGAGCCGGAGGTCGCGCCGATACCTGAACCACAGACTTCAGCACAAGCCGCACTCGAAGCCGCGACGCAGATGGTGCAGGGAAATCTAATCGTCTTTCCGCGACCGCTGCTGGAACCTCCGTTGGCGCCTCAACCCTCGCGCGATGAACTTGCGGAGCCGATGCACAGCCGTCCGCGCATCCTCGAAGTTCCAGAAGACATCATGCCGGCCGTGCAGGGTTCGCTATTCCCTGAGATTCGACTTGACGCCGGCGAACAGGAGAGCTCGAGCCAGCGCGAGCCTGAGTTTGAGATACCTCTTGGAGTGGCACTCATCCCAGACCGCATTCTGGCCTCTCTAGTGGATACGGGCGCAGTCATGGCCGCCGGGATGCTTTTTGCCTGCATCGCCTGGTACGCCCTGCCTGGGATTCCACACACCAAGCCGTTTTTTATGGTGCTGGGCGCCGTGACACTGTTGTTGTGGGCCGTCTATCAACACTTGTTTCTGCTCTACGCCGGGCGCACCCCAGGCATGAGCTGGCGCGGAATCCGCCTGAGCACCTTTGACGGCAGCGCTCCGCCCTGGGAACAGCGGCGCAGCCGTGCCATTTTTATGTGCATCTCCCTCGCCTCGGTGATGCTCGGATTTCTCTGGGCCATGGTGGATGAGGAGATGCTCTGTTGGCATGACCGCATTTCCCGCACGTTTCCCACCATCGGTTAGCCTTTCGCTTTCCATACACAAAAAGCGCGATCCCCGGGCCGCGCTTTTACCTCGCTCGAACCACCCTGCTTACTCCGCGGGTTGATCCTTGTCCGGTTTGCGCAGCTCCTGCTTCAGCAGCGCCAGAATCTCATCGCGCTGTGGGCCGTGCAGACGTTCGTAAAGCCGTTCCAGGGACATGCCCACAATGTGGTAATGGTGCAGCGAAGCCAGGTCGGGATCCTCGCTCAGCTCCAGCCATATTTTGTGCAGCAGTTCCAAGTCCTGATCACGCAGCCGGGGAGTGTGCGGTCCCAGGAAGTACTCCTGCACAGTTTGATCAGGGGAGATAATTTCCAGCACTACGTTCGGACGCGGTTCCGGCAGTCTTTCCCACGCATCACCCGTGAGTTTGCCCTGCTCATCCAGGGTCAGCCGGTTGGACAGGCCGCAGACGACACGCGACGACTCCAACCGTGAACCGGTTTGCAGAATTGCGTCGAAGACGTTGGCCGAAGGCACCACCATCAGCGCCACGTGCTTGCCCTCTTTTTCCGCCAGTTCCACGACCTTGGTAAACAACTGCTGCTCGTACTCTTCAAACAGGTCTCCACTATCAATGCTGGAACTGCCGCTGAAGGTGTGCTCGCGATGATAGATGCGAGCCGTCATCACCACAATGTCCTGCTTGGTCGTGTCCGTGTTCTTCAGAAGGTTTGCGAGGTAATAAAGATTTCGCGGATCGCGGATCGCGACCAGCACGTTCCCCGGCCTGACCTTCATCTCTTCGCGGTCAATCAACGGCTGCTCTGAAACGCGGAACTCCTCTTTCATTTCGTGGTGCTCGCCGCGTTGCTTCCGGTGCATGTGCTTTTCCGAGAGCGTGAAGACCACAAAGAGGAAAACCGAGAACGCAATGCCAGCCTTGGTCGCCAGGGGCTTGGTCATCAGATTGATCAAAGCCACCGCAAACAGCAGAAGGGTGATGGCCGCCAATCCGACCGGAATCTCGGTTTTGCCGATGTGGAAGTTGCCGGGTACGCGGAAGTCGCGATGGCCGGGCTCCTTGAAGCGGAGCACAAAGACTGCCAGTGACTTGAAGGCAAAGCTCCAGATCACGCCGAAAGCATACAGCGCTGCCAGCAGGTAAACATTGCCGCGGCTGAGCACGATGGTGAGGCACTGCAACACTGCGATCGTGTTGATCAGCCGGTGCGAGGTTCCGTACTTGGTGTGAGGCTTGCGGAACCAAGGCGTCAGCACACCGTCTTCGCTGATGCGGTTGAGTACGCCGTTTGCGCCCACAATTGCCGTGTTCACCGCGCCCGAGAGAATCAACACTCCGACCAGCACCACAAAGCCCTGGAAGATCAGCTTCAGGTTGTATGGGCCAGCCATTTCCATGGCCAGGCCGCTGATCAGGTTGGCAAAGTACGCCGGACGCTTACCGTCAGGGATGATCATCACCGCAAAGAATGAGACCAGGGAGGTGAAGAGCAGGCTGTAGAGGAAGATGACAGCCCCTGCCTTTTCCAGGTTCTTCAACTTCGGATGTTCAATCTCACGGTTGACCTGCGCCAGCGATTCTTCGCCGCTCATCGCCAGCACCGAATGTCCGAAGCCGACCAGCATGAGAATCCACGGCAACATGGTAAGCATCGGCATGCGTGCCAGCCAGCCCAAGGTGTCACCATGAGAAGCTTCATTGGCCGCCATGATCGAGTGGTGCGTTGGCAGCGGCGGCAGGTGTCGGGTTTCCGGATGTAACGCCAGCGTGACCAGGCACCAGACAATCAACATCACCACCATCACGGTGGTGACCTGCATGATGCGCAGAGCCTTCTCGCTGGATTCGTGCATGCCCTGGATATTTTTCCACCAGAAATAGACCGTCACCAGGATCGCAAACGCGGCGGCAAAGTAATCTCCGCGCCAGCCGGCCATGTTGAGCGGATGCCCGACACGAGCGGAAAGATCCGCCACAAAGCCTGCCAGGTACTGTCCTGCGGAAACCGCGCTGATCGGTCCGGTCAGCACGTAATCAAACAACAGCGCGGATACCGAGAGCTTGGCCAGCGTGCCGCCCATCGCTTCCTTCACCACGCGATAGACACCACCGCGCACAAACATCGTGCTGGACTCGATGTAAAGAGATCGCACCGCGTAGCTGAACAGCATGACCGCCAGCACGAACCACGGGGCACTCTTGCCAATCACGTTCTCGGCATCGCCGCCCACGTAGTAGGCCGACGAAGCCAAGTCGCTCAGCACAATGGCCGCTGCACGCCAGAAGCTGATGAAGCTCAGCATTACCGTGGTTGCGACAAAGACCTTGATCGCCGGGCGATTGGTAGCGTTCACCGGCGCAGGATTCAGATTTCCAGGAGTAATTCCCATATTGTCAGGCGAGCCCGCTTCAGATGATGATGCTCTGAAAGCGGCCCATGGCTCTCGTTTCCCGCTTGATTTTTGTAATTTAAGGCAGCAAGGTCAGACCACAGCACAGCCCGCCTTACGCTTTCAATTTGGATCGATGATGACAGGTTACATGACACTGTCTGGAAATGTAAGCGTAACCTGCTGATTCCGGCCCTCACCACGCCGCCGATATGCCCTGCCCAGACTGCGTCCATCGACAAGATCAGCCCGCGCAGTATTAGTGCCTTCCGTTGCCGTTGCCGTCAATCACGCCGGAAATTTCTCCTTCACTCTCTACGCTTATGGCGACCGCGGCCTCTTCCAGTAGCGATTCCATCGGAATTGACTCCAGCAGCACGACTGCGTGGGCAATCGCTGCATTCCCGGTTCCTGTGCCTTCCGGCGTTTTTGCCTTGATGCCTACGCAGTTGGAGGCGACGTTCAGCAGCTTCGCCACCCGGGCGCGCAGCTTTTCCGCATGCGGCACAATCTTTGGCGCTGCCAGAATCATTGTGGTGTCGAGGTTCACCACGCGGTAGCCTGCCATTGCGATCTGGCGCATCGCTTCTTCCAAAAACACCACGGAGTTTGCGCCCTTCCACTTTGGGTCGCTGGGCGGGAAGAAGCTGCCGATGTCGCCCGCGGCCACAGCTCCAAGCAAGGCGTCGGTAATTGCATGCAGAAGCACGTCGCCATCGGAGTGGCCCGCCAGTCCGTGCGTGTGCTCCAATTTCACTCCACCGATGACCAGCGGCACACCCAACTGGAACTCATGCGAGTCATAGCCGTAGCCGACGCGCATGCTCATCTGCTCACGCTCTCGGCCTGTCGCTGTTCCTGCGCCAGAAAGAACTCTGCCAGTTCAAGGTCTGCCTGGGTCGTGATCTTGAAATTTCGGGTCGAGCCCATCACAACGTGTACAGGTTGTCCGGCCCGCTCCAGCAGGCTGGCCTCATCGGTCCCCTTGAAGCCTTCGATGCGGGCCTCGTTGAAGATCGGG
>Ga0302140_10008465_pt1 | contig 12791 bp, 12 predicted proteins | sample I_Bog_E1_1_FD_202095 | JGI IMG/M metagenome (GOLD analysis project Ga0302140, IMG submission 202095) | Peat permafrost microbial communities from Stordalen Mire near Abisko, Sweden - I_Bog_E1_1 | ecosystem: Environmental > Terrestrial > Soil > Wetlands > Peat | place: Sweden: Abisko, Stordalen...
GGACTTCGTAGCAGTCTGCTGCGCGAATCCTTTCTGGCTCCCGGCAAACATCAGAACGAGGCCACATACCCCGATCACCGACTCCAACCAATACGACTTGCGCTGCTTCCGATGCTGTTCCATGATTGACCTCTCCCTGATTGAGTTCCTGCTGAATGTTGGTGACACGCTCGACTGCGTCCGGCGTCGCTTGAATCCGTTGGTTCATCCATCCGGAGGCCTCGGCAGCCGAAACTCCGGATCCGGCGCCGACCCCTCACCCTCGATCGGCTCCGCGCCATCGCCGCGCACCAGCCGCGTCACCCAGTGCCGCTCGACCGTAATCTCGATCCGTCGCATGGGCCCCGTCGCCGGCGGCAACACCTCGCCGCTGGTCTCTGAGACTGCCGTCTTACGCCGCAATAGCCACATGGATCGTCTTCGCCTCGTTGCGATGTCATGCACTACACCACACGCAGGGCGAAAACCAATTTCAAGAGATTTGAAGAAAATCTTGAAAGTTATTTCCTCTCTGAATCAACTACTTAGCCGGAACATATCAAAGACACAACTCGGGTTCTGCCCCATTGCAACAGGCAGATACGTGCGAGAGGTTGTCTTCCATCGGGCTACCTGGAGGAGTTTTTGGTGGTGATGTGCACAGTGCCGGCGCAGATCTCGCACATGGCGGCGAGGCTTGCCGGTCAGCGGAGCTGGGCGAGTTCTGCCTTGGCGGCCTTGAGCACCGGAACATCCGGATCGGCGTCTTTCCAATCGTTGAGGAAGCTCTGGTAGGCCGCGCGGCTGGCCGCAACATCCCCGGCTGCCGCCTCAGCCCGTGCCAGTCTAAGTCGCGCTGTGGGATACAGCACACCGAATCCGTTACCCGGGTTGGCCACGATGCTTTGGTAATCCGCTGCGGCCTTGCCGGGCTGGCCCATCTTCATATAAATCGTGGCACGTACCGTCCGTGTCACGAAGCCCGCCATCTCGTACGGACGCGAAGGCTCAAGGTCCGCCAGAGCCTGCGCGAATTTGCCTTCCTGCATGGCCACCACCGCGCGCATGCGTGGCATCACGATCGAAGCCTGGTCCGTTGGCGCATGCTGGTCGTGTTCGTGCGCGGCGAGGTAGCGCTTCGCATACATGACATCGCCGGACATCGCGAACTCCAAGGCTGCATCATCACTGTCCAGATAACCCTTGGAGATGCGTGCGAGATAGGCGTGCGCGTCTGACGGATAACCGTACAGACGAGCGATCATCGCCAGTTCTACGAGCACGCCGTCTACGATCTCGCCTTTGCCCAGCTTGCGGTCCTCGTCGATTTCAAGCTCCAGAAGCCGCTTGGCTTCCGCGTATTTACCATCCATCGATCGTGCCTGGCCGAGATAATAGTTGCGTAACTGCCACTGCTTGGCCTCGAACTCGTTCACAATACGATCGAAGGTCGCCTGATCATGCTCATAGAACGCTATCTCAAAGGTGGTGTTGCTTCCAACCGGGTTCGGCCCTTGCGGGGAGGACTTAGCCTCAAGAGCCTTCGCCTCCGCGAAGCGGCTCGCATTCTTATAAGCACGCGCCGTCACGGAGTAGGCCTTGGGGTTTATCTGGATGGCTCGCTCGCCGGCTACGATGGCCTCTGGAAAATTCCCGAGCTGATTGTCGAAGTTGGCGATGTTCACCCACGGGCGATAGTCATGCGGATACATCCCCGCCCACGCCCGGAACGCATTCAGGCCGGCCACCGCATCTCCCAATCCGTAGGCGTAGTACCGCGCTTCAATCCCCAGCCGGTCGCTCTCGCCAACGCGATCGCGCAGATCGAAGGCCTTTTTGAAATTGGCCGAGGCTAGGTGGCCCTCCTGGAGTTCGTAGTATTTTCCGGCCATCGCCTCATACGCCAAGGCAAATTGAGGATCGAGTTCGACAGCTTTTTGATACAGCGGCAGCAAGACCATCTCCGTCGCTCCCTGCGTATTCATGTATTGCGCCGTCGAGTAGGCCCGCAATGCCTCCAGCGAACTTGTCGCAGCCTGGGCGAGCGGAACGTCGTTGCGCTGAATCGATTGGGCCGACTCGCCCAGTTTCGAGCGCATTGTGTCGGCCAGGGCGTCCACCGTGGGCAGGACCTTCGACTTGTCTGCCGCTTCCAGCTTGTCGGAAGCCACGCGCTTGCCCGTGACGCAGTTTGTTGCGTCCATTGTCAAAAGATATTGGGGACCTACGCTTGCAATGCCTCCAGTCAGCACGACCTGCCGGTTGTCTCGTTCACAGACTTCACGGGCAATCGCCGGGCTCAACGGGGTATCCGGCTTCAGACCCATTAGGCCGAGGGTGCTGACCGCATCCTGGTCGCTGGAGACACCTACAAGCGGCGACTGCCCCAGTTCAATCTCCATGGCGCGCTTCAGGCTGCGGTCAAATGTGGCATCGCCTGTGGTGTTCGTGAAGTCCGCAACGACAGCTCCCACGAATTGGTCAGGCGGCACAGGGTGTGGCCGAAATCGTACGGCGGCCACGGTGACGAGGATCAGGGCCACGACCGCTGCGACATAGGGCCAAGCGCGGCGCGGCCTGGCGGCTAACGGTGGCAACACCGGCTCGTCGATCACCATTCGCGTGCGCTCGCTCGCTTCGTAAATGACATGATGCGAAGCTGTGCCGGCGGTCTCTGCCTGGGTCGCGCGATGCTTCACCGCACCGCTGAACTGGTACCCTACGCCTTGGATCGTCACAATATAGTCCGCGTTGTCGCCGAGTGCCTTGCGGAGTATAGAGATGTGTTGCGCAAGCGTACTTTCTTCGACAAACGAATCGATCCATACTGCCTTCAGCAGAACTGCTTTGGGAACTGCTTCTCCAGCGTGCGATACCAGATAGGCCAGTACCTCATACGCCTTCGAGCCAAGCGGAACTCTCTCACCCCGGCGCGCAAGCACGCGGAGATCGAGGTTCAGTTGAAAAGCGCCGAAGAAATAAGAACCTTGATTGGCCAGAGCCATTGGTGGGACCTCATGAATTAGATCGCAGTATCCATCTTCTATCTGTGCCTCGCAAAGAGTTCCGTACGGTTGATTATCCCTCATTGGCTCGCGACTGAAGCTGCCTCTCAAGTGTGCTCAGTGGGCCCGTTGAGTCGGCTTGTGTTTACCAATCATGATGTCAACTGATGATAACAGGGAGATAACCGGCCAATATCCCGGATCACACCCTACGCCCTGTAGGTAAGAAGTTATATTTCTTTCAGTTGGATTTTTATCAGGAGGCGGGGTCCCGCCTCCAGCGATGATCTTTGGCGGGTCTGAACCGGAAGCGGAACCCCTGAGAGGTACGATCCTCTTTGTCTCAGTTTCCGTCGCGCCGGATAAGATTGCAACCGACTGGGCCGAACACTGCGACGAGATCATCATACGCCGATGCCCGTTCTGTGAACGAGATTCTATTGTGGGTCACGGCCGTCGCCGCAAGCAGGCTCATGACGAGCATCACGATTGGATTTGGATTCATCGTGGGCGCTGCGTCAGGTGCGGGATGACATTTACCTTCCTCCCCCTGTTCTCTCTCCCTTACACGCATTACAGTTTGCTGGCGCGCAGCCAGGCATTGCAGCGGCGCTTTACAGAGCACTGCACATGGGAGAAGGCGTTGCCCAGGCTGAAGGATCCTGACCGCTTGCCGGATCCGTCAACCGTCCGGCGCTGGTCGAGAGGTTTTGATTGTCTTCAGCCGGCACTTTCTTTTCTCAACCGGACTGTTGCCCGCCTCGCTCACTGGCTGACCCGCGGCCATGAGCCTGTTGACCAGGCGGGTCCACCGTCGTGGATAACTCCGACGCTCGAGGTTCTCTGGCCTCTCCGTCTTTAGAAAAACTCTTTCGCCCACCATCCTTGCCTTGGACTGCCCTCCCACTTCTCCTACGCTGGGCTCCGGAGGCGAAAAAGGCACCGTGGGCGAAGACGTCGTAACACTCAAGCGGCGGATGCCGCTTCTGGACTATCTGCGGCAACATAACTGGACTGGTCATCCTGCGGGCCGATCCGAGATCGTGGGGCTCTGTCCATTCCACGAAGAGACCCGGCCATCTTTCTATGTCAACACGCGCAAGGATGTTTTCTACTGCCACGGCTGCGGCCGGGGCGGCGATCTGATTCGTTTTGTGCAGTTGTCACGCCGGCTGTCGTTCCGCCAGAGCCTCACGTGCCTGGACGTAAAGACCATTCCAGAGGCCGGCTCCGCCGACGTGCTCGAACAGACTGCGGCTTTCTATCAGCAGCAACTCGATCACTACCCCGAAGCGATGCTCTATCTCAACAAGCGCGGACTGCATGATCCCGCCCTGATCAAGGAGCTGGAGATCGGTTACGCACCCGGCGGGATTCTCCGCCGTCATCTCACGGCACAGGGTTTTTCCTTCGATCTGCTTCGGCAGTCCGGCCTGCTGAACGTAAACGGATCCGACGCTTTTTACCAGCGCATAGTTTTTCCGCTGCGCCAAGGCGAACACATCGTCAACCTCTACGGTCGCAGCATCGGCGCCGCCTTTGCGCATCGCTTCCTTCCCGGCACCAAGGGCGGCTTGTATGCATGGGAGAAGGTCCGGTATTGCTCCGAGGTGATTCTGGTAGAGGGGCTCTTCGACTATGCCGTAATGCGGCAGGCGGGCTTTCACAACGTCACCTGCTCGCTGGGAACTCATCTCAACGCGGAGCAGTTCCACCAACTGCGCGAAGGACCGCGCACCGTCTATCTCACCTTCGATGTTGACGCCAACCAGAGCGGACAACAAGCCGCTGAACTTCTTGCCCATCGTCTTGACACTCAAGGTATCGCTGCTCGCCGCGTCATGCTGCCACAGGGCCACGATCCCAACTCCTTCTTCGTTCAGGGCGGAGACGCGCGGCAGTTCCAGTCTCTCTTGGAGGCCGCCCTGCCATGAAGTTCCGCGTCATCCATCAGAAAACCCCATCGGGCGCACACAGCCCGTATCAAGTCGTCGAGCAACCAATGGGCCGGGGCGTCGGTTGGATCAACCGCTTCCTGGACCGCGAGTATGTTCGCCGTCTTGCGGACAAGAGCCTGTATAGCTACGCACACAGCCTGTTGTACTTCGTACGCTGGTGGGAGAGCGTTCATCATACCGCCGACATAACCAAGACGGATCTCAGCGAATCGACCCTGCTCGATTACCTGCGCTTCCAGTCCAGCCGCCAACCTGCACTTTCTGCCACCACCATCAACGACCGCATCGCTATAGCCGATCGCGTCATCCGCAACGAGTTCCCCGACGCTCCCTGTCAGGTAGCGCACGGGTTTCATCAGCCCTTCATGCACCGCAGACCGATGGGCCTGGGACGCCCCCGCTTCGAGCTCAGCAGGTTGCGCATCAAGGAACCACGGCTCAACATCGTCCCGCTGTCGGTCGATGAAGTGGCACGCTTCTGGTCCAGTTTCCACAACGCGCGCGACCTGGCCATCATAGGCCTGATGCTCATGCATGGGCTCCGTTCTGTCGAAGTGATGACCTTGAACCGCGATGATGTGTTGCTCTCCGAAGGGCAACTACGCGTGCGCGGCAAGGGCAGCAAGCTGCGCCTCCTCCCCCTCGCACCTGAGACCACGCAACTGATCGATCACTATCTGCGCCTGGAACGGCCCGATCCATGCTCCGCCGCTTTGTTCGTCGTTCTCAAGGGGCCCGCACGCGGCACTCGCATGACACCCGCCGGCTTGCGCTCCCTCTTCCGCTACCATCGCAAGACTACAGGCGTAAAGATCGCTAACCCGCACCGCTTCAGACACACCTTCGCATCGGACATGGTGCGTGCTGGTATCAGCCTGCCCGCACTCATGCAGTTGATGGGACACTCCGACATCGAAACCACCATGCACTACATACAGGTCACACCGCAGGACGTCTATCTGCAGTATGCCCGCGCGGCCGCGCAGTGCATCCACCCACAGTCGAGGATCTCGTCGTGAAGCGCTGGCGCCGTCCTCCGCTCCAGCATCCGCTGGCACCAGCCTTCGCACGCGCTGTGGAGTCTCTGTGCACCGCACTTACTCCATCCAGTACGCGTAACTACAACATGGTGGTGCGTCACTTCCTCGTCTATCTGGGCGCCGAGTATCCCGAGGTTGCTCATATCAAGCAACTGCGCCGCGATCCTCACATCCTGGGATGGATGGCGTGCCTGCGTGCGCAGACTCCGTCCCTGGCGACCGCGACCTGCATCGGCCGGCTCTTCGCTCTCCGCACGATCCTCAACGAACTGGCTTGGGCGAACAAACTGCCTGACCTCGCTCAACTGTTACGGCGCGAAGACATTCCGCGTACACCCCACACCTTGCCACGGCCACTCACCGCAGAGCAGGATCAACTCCTCGAACAGGAGTTCCTGCGCCGCAACGATCTGGGCGGAAACGTCTTCCTGCTCCTTCGCCAAACTGGCATGCGTATCGGAGAGTGTGCAGATCTGTCCTTCGATTGCCTGCGCTCTGCTGGCCAAGATCAGTGGGCTCTTCATGTCCCCCTCGGTAAACTCAAGACCGAACGCATGGTCCCCGGCGATGCCTTCGTCGCAGAACTCGTCCAGCGCCTCCGCTTCTTCCGCTCCCTCGACCCGCTGCCTCCAGACGGACGGCTCATTGCACGTCCTGGAAGTAAAGTGGCTATCGTTGTTCAACTCCGCGATTACCTGCATCGGGTCTGCCACTCTCTCGGACTCTCCACGCGCACCGTCCCGCATCAATTTAGACACACATATGCCACGGAGATGCTTCGCTCCGGTGTGAGCTTCCCTGTCCTGATGAAGTTACTCGGCCACGTCGATCCCGAGATGACAATGCGCTATGTCGATGTGGCCCTCACCGAGCTGGAGCGCGAGTTCCGAATGGCCCGCGCAAAACCCAAATATTTGACTCCACAACCCAAATCCCCATCTCCGGAAGTTCGTGCAGGCTTCAACGGCCTCATCGACTCCCTCCAGGCCTCTCAACATGCGCTGGAGATCTTCCGCCGCTCTCTCCCAAACGGCGACAAGCGCCAACGCCTTGACCGGCTCGCCAACCGACTCACAAAAATTCTCGCCGAAATACGCGAACTAAAAACCACCTGAATGAAAATGAGCAGACATTGGCCGGTTATGGCGATTTAGCATCAACCGAACGGTCCGAACCTCTCGAAGCCGCGGCAGTCTAACGGAAACGAACCCAATGGGATAGAGGGTTGGTCGCTGCGTGCTGAGCCGGCTAAAGTGACCGGCTCACAGATATGTTGGAAAGGTGCTGCCGAACATCGGAGCCTTGCTCTTGGATTGCTCCTCGGTTGCTTCATCTTGAATGACGTCCCAATGCTCCACAAGGATGCCGTCTTCAAGGCGTAGAATGTCGGCCGCGATCCAGTTAACCGGAGCACCGAAGCCCGAGAAACGGCCGTGCACGATAACAAAGTCACCGTCCGCAACAATGGGGCCGGCTTCGTATTTCAAGGTGGGCGGGATGCCTTTAACAAGGTTGAACAGGCCCTCACGACCGGGCTCAATGTGTGCGCTGTGCTGGATATAGTTGGGCGACCAATAGCGTTCCGCTGCTTCATAGTCGCGCTTGTTGAAGAGCGTGTCGAATGCTTCAAGGACGATTGTCTTGTTCTGTTCGGGCGTAGTCGTCGGCATAATATTCTCCTTTGATGTTTGCGCTTGGGCTCCCTTGTGGAGCCGGCGGATCGTGAACTACGTAGACTCCAGCAAGCTGGCTGGGCCCCGATGCTGGTCTCTCAGTTGCAGCCGTTTGCCAGCTGATTGGCTGCATCAATCGTGTTCGGTCCCAGTTTCGGATGGTCCTTGTCCATCCCATAAGCAGTAAGCTGGATATAGCGCAAAACAAACTTGTATGTGGGCTGTTTGAGAAATGCTGCGAGGCCTTGAGGGCCGTCCTGGTCTACGATGGCTTTCGCCATGACGTATGCGATGTTGTAAACCACCCCATGGCCGAAGAAGTCTACGGCGTACATCTCGTCGTATGGCACTGGCTTGGAGGCATGCAGCGCGATGAAGGACATCTCCAGCAATGTCACGCTGTTTTGAATGTGTTTCATACCATCGTCGATGTCAATCAACGTTCGTGTTGCCGCAGGCGAGTGTGACTTCGGCAGAAGAGAAAGATCGCCAACGTACATAGCGGAGGCTTCATCATAGACGTTATTGAAGAGGTGGCCGGAGGCGATACAGGCGTGTTGCGCATGGCCTTGGGGGTTATCGATCTTCAGTTCACGGTCAGCGGCGAACGCCCCTTGCACTGCGTGATACAACTCATGTGTTGTCGTCTCTTGCGCAACGACGATGTCGTCTACGATGCCGATGTTGAGGAAGAAATCTGTTCCCCCGAAGGCGTAACCGCCGCCGTCCCCAGCGGCCACGACGTAACCCTCCAGGTGAATATCAGTATTGGGTGGTACGAACAGGGCAATGCGCTGCTCGATCCTTTGTTGAAATGCCTTTGGGTTCGCATCGATGTCCTTCAATAGTGCGAGGAGTTGGGGGATCTTAGGCTCCTCAATTTCAAAAAGGATGTTCTTTTCGTTCTCCTTCGTGATTGGCTCACCATGCGCTGTGGCATAGAGGGCATTGGCAAAATCCTGAGTCGTCGAGGTGATCTTGAACTCGTGAAGCTTTTGGAGGACCGCCTGATTGCCGTGCATCTCTGCAATCTTCATTGCGTCTTCGTGGCTTAGCGAACGGTTCTGCAGGGCAAGGAGGGTTGCCCGTGCGTCCTCGGTATGGATGGTGACCGTGGTCGCGTAAGCTTGCTGCGCAAGGGCTGCAACCAAGGTCAAGATCAACAGTAGTCGGATTGGTAGACGGAGCATAGGAGGTTCCTCGTAAGTCAATGGGTAGAGTGGTCTGCCGCAAGCATGAATGTGTTTAGGAGATCACTTCGATGGCATCGACTCGTGCGGGATAGAACGCCAAATGATCCTTGATTCTGGCGACTGCCTCATACGGTTCTTCGTATGTCCAGACGGCGAACTCCGACTTTGCGCCACCCATGGGAATGCTGTAGTAAGTGCAATCGCCCTTGTAGGGGCAATAGGAATAGTGTGTCGTGCGAACGAGCAACGACATATCCACGTCCTCGCGAGGGATATAGTAGACCGGCGGATACTCCTTTTCTTCCAATCGAAGGGCGTGAGACGATTCCGCAACGACCCGGTCTTTCACACTGACACGTACCGTCGCGCCAGCATCAGTAATTGAGATCGGATGGTCGCGGCCCGGAGTTCTCACTTCTTTTGTCATGATTGATCCTCTTTCGATAGCTGCTCGTTTTTGCGCTCTGCTCAGAGCTTGGACCCACCATCAACCGGAATGCTGGCACCTGTGATCCACCGTGCGCCGTCGGACACCAGAAATGTGATCACATCCGCTACGTCGGACGGCTGTCCAATACGCTTGAGCGCCTGCATGGAGAGCGTAAACCCGCGGCCCGCTTCAGTCTTCGTGAAGTTGGACATGTCCGTTTCGATCACGCCTGGAGCGACGGCATTCACGCGGATTCCGCGCGGCCCAAGCGCCGCTGCCCAATGCTTCACGAGGGTTTCAATCGCTCCCTTTGTGGCCGCATAGGCGGGAAGGGATGGTGTGCCGGGCTGTCCTGGATTGCCTGGTGTAGCACGCGCAGCAAGAGACGAGACCATAACGATGTTCGATCCTTCGCCGAAGAGCGGCAATAGCTCCTTCACCAGAAAGAAGGGGCTGCGCACATTCGTGGCGAACAGATTGTCGAAATCCTCTATTGTGTGATCCTCGATCGAGGCAGCTTTCGAGATGCCGGCGTTTGACACAAAAATATCCAAGTGATCGCCGACAATCGCGCGAACCTGCTTCGCAAGCGTTGCGGCTCCCCCGGAAATCGACAGGTCCGCTTTCACTGCATCCGCGCGGCCACCCGCCGCGCGAATCTCGTCGACTACGGCGGCGGCCTCCGCGGTAGCACGGCCGTAGTGAACGATTACTTGCGCGCCGACTCTGGCAAGAGCTTGAGCAGTAGCGCGCCCGATGCCGCGCGATGCTCCCGTGACGAGTGCGGTTTTGTTGGAAAGAAATGGCATTTTGATAAACTCCTTGGGATCATTTACTGCGGGGTTCATTTGCCGATTTGTCGATTTCGAGCCGACGCCCTTAGATGAGTCATCGGAGGCGGGGAACCTGCGTATCGTCTATCGATTCGCGCCGGTTGCCAGCGTATCGAGAACGGGGTAGTCAATGTATCCCATCTGTCCGGATGCATAAACGGTTGGCCAATCAACTTCATTGAGTGGAGCTTCAACGAGAAAGCGCTCCGGCAGATCGGGATTTGCAATATACGGGCGGCCAAACGCGATGGAGTCCGCCAATCCTTCCTCAATCAGGCGGTTTCCGCGTTCCTGAGTCATCTCGACGTTTGCGATGATGTGCCCGTTATACAGCGGCCGGAAATGGCGGTACATGCCGTCGCCGGCCAGATGTTCCAGTGGACTTCCGGTGAAGTCCGTTGTGGCTCCCATCAGCAGCAGGTGCGCGAGGCCATAGCCGTTCAGTCTTCCCATGACATATTCCATGTCGGGGAGTGTGTCGGCGTTGGCGGCAAACGGCCCTGACAGATGCATCGGACCAATCTTGATGCCTACTTGGTCCGGCTCGACATGGCGAAGGACCGCCTCAGTGATTTCGAAGAGAAGGCGCGCACGGTTCTCCGTCGATCCTCCGTATTCATCGCTACGGCGGTTGGTTGCGCTATTCAGGAATTGTGCGATGAGATACAGGTAGTTGGCCTGAATCTGCACTCCATCGAAACCCGCGTTCATTGCATTCTCGGCTGCATTGCCAAAATCAGCTACAGTCTGGCAAATGTCAGCTTTGCACATGGCGCGAGGCGCAGCCGTTGGCTTTCTGCCTGAAGGCGTGACGCTCTCTTGCTCAGGATTCACATCGGAGGCGGACATCGGTAGCTCTCCACCAAAAAAGTCAGGATGGGACATCGCGCCCGTGTGCCAGAGTTGCGCATACGTGAGCCCGCCTTTCCTGTGAACGGCGTCGGTTACCACTCGCCATTCCCGAACTTGTTCTCTGCTCCAAATACCGGGTGTATCGGCCCAGCCGTAGGCATCGGGGCTGACCTCAGTGCATTCTCCGATAATGAGGCCGGCAGAAGCGCGCTGCGCATAGTACTCCGCGTGGAGTTCTGTAGGCGCATGTCCTGGATTGTTGGCGCGCATGCGAGTGAGCGGAGCCATCACGATCCTGTTGCGCAACTCCAGGTTGCCCATGCGGACCGGAGTAAAAAGGGGTTGCTGTTTTGTATTCGAAGTCATGAATCAATCTCCATATGAATGCGGGTCAGACCGAAACAACAGTTTTTCCGAACTGGTTGCCGGATTCGAGAAACCGATGGGCCTCTACAATTTCGTCAAGTGTGAATGTGCGGGCGATTACCGGCACAAGCGCATGGCTTGAAATACCCTCGCTCACAAATTTCTTCACTGCTTCAAGCCGTTCATCGTTACGGACAACGGCGGGAAAAGCGAACCCGCGGATAGTGAGATCCCGCGCGAACACCTGAAATGGAGGCACTACTGTGGGTTCCGCACTCAAGGCTCCATAGAGAATCAATGTGCCTCCAGTTGCAGTTGCCTCAGCCAGTCTTGAAAAGCCGGCGCCACCGACGGCATCGAAGACAAGTTCAGCTCCCGTGCCGCTGGTCAGTTCCTTTACCTGCTGCACAACGTCAACTTCTTCGACGGCGAGAACTGCTGCGGCGCCGTGCGCGAGCAACTCTTCCGATTTTTGGGATGTGCGAGTAAGGGCAATTGGCCGTGCTCCTACACGGATGGCAGTCTGGATGGCAGCGAGCCCGACACTGCTCGAAGCCGCAGAGATCAACACCGTGTCTCCATTTTTCAAATTGGCAACAGAGATCAGACCTGCCCATGCTGTGCCAAACGCAGCCCACGTTGCCGCAGCCTGTTCGAATGTCTGGTTATCGGGAATCGCGACCAGGGAACGGGCCGGCGCGATAGCTGCCTCTGAATAGAGGGCGTACTGTGCAGCGCCGTATGCGGGAACAAGTGCTACCCGATCTCCGGGGCTCCAGTTCTCCACGTCCGGTCCCACTTCGTCGATCACGCCCGCAGCTTCCCAACCGATCGAGGTCGGAAGGGAGGGCTTGATCGGCGAGCGCCCAGATCGGAGCGTAACTTCAGTACGGTTAAGGCCAATGGCACGAATGTCCAAACGTACCTCACCCAAGCCCGGCTCATCTACCAATGTGTCCTCAATGTGCAACACGTCAGGTCCACCGAACTGATGGATGCGTACGCCTCTTGTCTTTCTCTCCGCCATATCGTCACTCCGTCGTTCACGCGCACATTGTCTTGCTACTCAGCGGGTTGGCCCTGGCAGCGGGCACTTGCCCTTTGCCGCAATCTCAGAAAGGCAGTGAGGCATTGAATTCAGTCACGAAAGCACCTTGGTGAGGTCCGGGATTGGATCGAAGCTGCGCTGCATTGCCTACGAGAATTTCATCCGAGCCCGCTTCGAACTGCTTCATTGACTCCTCAATAAATGCATCGAGTGGCATTGCCGCTTCTGCCTCTCGGCTGTTCATCAGATCAGTTCTCACCCAGGGCGGAGCCAGTTCTAGAACTCTCACCGAGGAGTTCCGCAGCTTGAATCGCTGAGACAGGACGTAGGAGTGAAGCGCCGCCTTTGTGGCGGAATAGACGGAGGTGGCGGCCATTGGCACAAACGCAAGAACGGAAGTGTTGTAGACGATCG
>Ga0302140_10008468_pt1 | contig 12790 bp, 8 predicted proteins | sample I_Bog_E1_1_FD_202095 | JGI IMG/M metagenome (GOLD analysis project Ga0302140, IMG submission 202095) | Peat permafrost microbial communities from Stordalen Mire near Abisko, Sweden - I_Bog_E1_1 | ecosystem: Environmental > Terrestrial > Soil > Wetlands > Peat | place: Sweden: Abisko, Stordalen...
ATATAGAGGAAATACGGTAATACTTTTTTTATTTTGGATTTTTTTAATTTTCATACTTTGGAATTGAAAAAAAAAAAATCAAGTATGGAATTATAGAGAGTATATGGCAATCATTTGCTCATCAATAGGTATTTTTTTGAATGCATATTTTTTTATTTTCAAAAAAATTTCTTATAAGTTTGTCTTTAAAATAAATATCTTCAAATTAAATCGTTTAATTCAAAAAAAAATCAAATATAATTTTGGTCAAATTCATCTTCTAATTATTATTGCATTCATAATATTCTTTAGTCTAATTTTATTTAATTTCTTTAATTTCTTGAGAGGAAATCAGAATATTCATTTCTGGCACTTTCATATGCGTTTCTCAATCTTCTATATTCAGTCTCAACCAAAGAAGCTCTCAAAGAAGGATTAGATCCAGCAGCTTTCTTGACCAAATACTCAATGACAATATCCAAGACTTCTCCTCTTGCCGAAGCTGATTGGGCATATTGAGTAATTTGATTAAGGACTTGTGGTGAGCTGATGTCTCCATTGATGCTTGAGGCAATGGTGTTGTCTTCATCATTCATTGGTTTAGCTCCAGCAGCTGGTGCCCAAAGGAAATCTGGGTGTTGGTTGTGTAACCATTCTCCTCCAATGATGGTGTTTTGGTCATCAAGTTCCAAGGTAAAGACATAACTGACCTTGACTTTTCTGTCAGCACCTGGAGGATTGTGGGATGGGCTGGTTTCGGCAATGTAGACAATATCCATGTTGACACCAACGAGATGGGTGGCTTTTGAGTTCACCATCTTGTTAATGAATTTCATCACAGCTGAAGTGCTATTGGCGATGTCACCAACTTTGACTTTGGAAGTTTCCAAATCTCCGGCAGCGTCACTCAAAATATTGAAGTAGCTCATGGTGTAGCTGTACATTGGTTGATTCCAGACTTGCAAGTCAAAGGTTGCATCAATGACGAAGCTTTTCTTTTGCACTCCCAATTGGTTGGCCAAGATAATGACCCAAGAGCCAGGGTTGATATCGAAACAGGTGTAATCTGTGATAAGGCCAGAAGCTGGATCTTTTGGAACATCCTTGTCAGCAAGGTTGCATCTTCCCCCAGCAAATAAGGTGTCTTCATTGGTTGCAGCATATTTCAACGAAGCCAAACCTCTGATATCATCAGCATAGAATTTGATTTGGGTCTTGCCATCAGCAGCAGTGACAGTCACGTCGTTTTGTGGTCTTGGCACTGAGATAGCAGCTGGAGACCATCCATGGCAAATACCCATCCAAGATTCAACATCACCATTGGCGTCTTCATATTGGCTTCCTTGTTGTTTGTTGTTGTTGGTGAGGGTAAAGGCTTTAGTGTCACCGACCAACAAGTCATATTTTTCAGCAGCGGAGAAATAAGTGTTGACATAGGTAGTCAAATCACCGGATTGGGCAGCTTGGAAATCTTGAGGCTCACTGTATTTATGAATGGATTGGTTCCAAGTTAAGCTGCTGCCTTGATCATCAACAAAGGTGCTTTTCTCATTGTCGGCATATCTAACAGACAAAATACCATATTCAATTGGCCAATAGGTGGAGGACCATGGTTCAGCAGCAGCTTGTCCTGAAGTTGGGAGCTTGCTCAAATCAGAAACATATGCTTGGTCTTTGAAGAACTGTGTTGGAGCATCTCCATCTTGCCATGGTCGACCTAAATTGTTGTTGTTTTTAATGTCGAAATTCTGTTGTCTCCATTCATCGTTGAAGGTTTTGAAGTGAGGATCTTTCTTGTTCCATCTAGGGAGGTAGACATTTTGGTCACCGTCAACGATTTCTCTTGGGAGCTCACGGTCAACCCAGTTAAGAGGGTCGGTTTTAATGGCCTTCCAATAGTCAAGGCCATCGCAATAGACCATAGCCAAACCTAGAAGGACAGCTAAAAGTAAGAGGGTTCTCATTTATTTGCAAATAAAATATATATGTTTGGGAATAAAATTTATTTAAGCATCATAGTATTTATAATAATGACTGACGTCAAATTTTAAATTTTGATTCTAACTCGAGGGGGAGAAACAATAAAATTATTAATAAATTTATTGGGATTTACAATAAAGCCTTGAAGGGGGCAGATTTTTTAGATTTCAATAATTATAATATTTTAATTTTCCCGAAATAATGTTTCCCAAAATGTTACAAACTTTTAGAAAAAACTTCTTTTCATGAAAGGATCGAGTATTGATATTGGAATTCCCATTCAAAACTAACAATATCCATTCGTTTTTAAACATTTTTTCCTTTATTATATAATTCTTTAGTTTTTTTTTCAGTCAGATTAGTGTTTTTCTAGTTTCTTGTGTTTTTGAGTCTTAAAATGAACAGAATTTTAATATTTTTCCTTATGGTAACATGTTCTCTGACCTTTTTACTATATAAAAAGAGATAAAAAAATATTATTTTAATGATTTTTTAACAGAAATTTTTTTCGATAAAAAATCCCCGAATATATTTGTTATAAAATTTATGAAATCAAAGAATGATTTTGGAATTGATTCCCCCAAAAATCCGCTTCCGTTCTCAACAGTTCTTCAAAATTCCCGATCGAACGGTCTGTTTGATTCCAGAAGCTCCCAACTCAACATAAATTATATAAAATCCAGTGTTTTGCCTGAAAATCTGACTAAAAATTCAATGAAAGACCCTGATAATGATAGAAAGGAGTTGGAATATCTAAAGCAAGAATCAGCTTATGAGCAAAACCGTCTAGTCATGGAATTAAAAGAGCTCAAAGAAAAAAATTTGGATCTTGAGAAAAAGCATATGATGTTAATGAATGATTTGGATAAGCAATCTTTGTTTTTGAATGAGAAGGTTCATGAAATCGACTATTGGAAAAACAAATATCTGGTTTTGGAATCGTCGTTTTCTAAACAAAGCACTGAACAAGACAAATTAAATCGTTTGAATGTTGATTTGAATGAGATTATAAACAAATGGAAGGAAAAATACGCAGAATTCGAGAAAACATATTTGGAACAACAGAACCAGTTCGAAGCATTGAAAATAAAATATAAAAGGTTAGAGAAGAAAAAAGAGCAGATCTCAAGAGAAGCCAACGAAACCAAAGAAATTTTGACTAAAAATGAAGTTTTTCACAATCAACTTCAAGCTGAAAATGAGAAATTAAGGAGGAACTTTCAAGAAATCGAAAATCAACAACAAAAGTATATTGAAGAAATAGAGAGCCTTAATAGTGAATTTAATGAATATAAAGCTAATCATGATATGGCTTTAGAGGAAGCGCGTGACGAAGGGACAAAAATGATTCAAGACATGCATTTGGGGTATCAGGAAGTATTGCATAAGAAAATGCAAACCGAAAACCATTCCAAAGTGATGATGGAACAAATTTCTGAATTGATGAGCAAAACACAAAAACAAGAGGTGTTAATCACAGACAAAGAAAATAAGCTAATTGAATTGGGTGTGAAATTAAACGAAGCCGAAAACCAAGTTTCTCTTTTGAACTACCAACTTTCCCAAAAAGATCAAAATCTATTTAAAATGAAGAGTGAGTTCACTGGAGTCGTGAACAATGGGAATATTTTTGGAAGCAAATTTCCAAATGAAACCACACCAGGTGTGAGGCTTTTGGAAGCAAGAGTAGAAAAACAACAATCAGAAATAATATCATTGAAGAAAAGTTTGGAGTATAATGAAAAATACAAAATGAATGAAAAATTCATTGAAACCATTAAAAACAAAGAAAAAGAATGTGAGGAATTAAGAGAAAAAATAAGAGTTCTTGAAATTAAAAAGCTTGATAAGAAGTCGGATTTAATGATTGAGGACCTCAAATTTAAAATTGTGCTTATATCAAGTGAAAATGAAAGGTTGCACGCTGTTATTAAGCAAATCAAGAGCGAAACGACTGATGCTGAGGATTTTTTGAGAGATTCCTCAAAAGCTCAATTGAAAATAAAGGATGAAGGACTTTATAATTTCTGGAATAATAATAACAATATTAATGAAAATGAAACAGTTCCGAGATTGTCAACACGAACAAAACCCATGAACAAAAGCAATCATGATTTTATTTATTCACCAACAGGAAGAGATGGAAGGGATCCTGTTGATTTTTATTCCCCAACTTATAGGACGATGCCCCTTCAAAAAGAAAAAAACTCAATGTTGATCCAAGATTATCAAGAAAGCACAAGACAAATTCAACAGCTCAAAAATCAACTTCAAGATTCTTTAAGAAAAAAAGAGACATATTTCACACAGCTTAAATACCCAAAAAAAAATTATTAATGGTTTTAAATAATTTTATTGATTGATTTTGTTTTTCGATATTTTTAAAAATCTTTTTCAACTGGAAAAAAAAAATATGGATTCTTGTTTTTGAAAATGTTGTTATATTAAGAAAATTGTTTATTTTTTTCCATAATTATAAAAAAAAACTATGTTTACTTTTTTACCAAAAAATTTCTTTGTAAATATTTGAAAACATATGAGAAGATTTTTTTATTTGGTCTTACAATCCTAAAAAAATTAGGATAAATTTATTTTGATAAGAAAAAAATTTAATTAAAAATGATTTTTCGTTTTCAAGAAATGTAAAACAATAAAATCAAATCTGTTTTTTTTTTTAATAAATTTCAAATCCTATTTATAAGTTCAATAATTTTATTTTCCTTATTGTCTTTCCCATTGATTTGGCATCGTTCTTCCATAATATATCTCTTGTAAAGGTTCTGGTTGATTATATTTGTTCAATCCTTCCATATTTCCCATGGTTTTATAAGGGCTTCTCACATTAAATTGTTCTTTAGTTCCTGAATGTTTTGTTGCTGAATTATTAAGATTCGGGCCCATGGGGTAAGGTGAGCTGAATTCTGACAATCCAATCATGGGATTTTGTTGGCCGAAAATTCGTGGCTTCTGAGGTGAAATTTTTTGTGGTGTAGGATTTTTCAAGAACTGAGTCGGTTGATTTTCGTAATTTTGTGGCATTTGATTATAAATAAAAGAGGGTGGTGGAGGTGGATTTTCATAATTGAGGGGGTTTATAGGCATCATGATTTTATTAGGATCTCTCATCATCATTGGATTAAATCCCTGAGGGGATTGAGGGTCTCTAAAAGGAGGCATTGGCATTTCTGGTGGATAATAATTGTAAAGTTGAGGAGGCATTGGTATTTTTTCTTTGAAATATGGAGGAGGGGAACGGTGTAATAGAGATTCCTTTGTTTTAGGTCTGTTTTCTTTTTTGTTTTCAAGAGAGATATATTGATTTAAGAAGCTAAAGAGAAAATTCGGCTGGATCTCGTCTCTCATAAAGGCCAACTTGCTATCCATTTGATTGATGTAATTCTCAATTTCTTGATTGTAGTTCATATGTTCGGGCACTACTCCAGATGAGATGAACACAATGATGTATTTGAGAAACTTATGTCCTCTCAATTTTTTCCGAAACTTTTCCACTTCTTGAAGTCTTTCCATTATTTTATTTTGCGTGAATTCCATCCCTACTAAATCATCCTTTGAATAAATCGAATGTTCATCATTTATTTCTATTTCAATCCCACGATAAAAATCATCAATTTGCTTAATAAGCCTTCTTTTCGATTCATTCAATTGGCCTAATAAAATCGCTTTCGCATTTTCATTACTATGCTGAAGTCCCTGTAATCTGGATTTCGTCTTACTATAATTATCCTGTATTCTATCGATTTCACCCATAATCGAGCCCCAAACTTCATCAATGGTCTCATAAACACCATAACTGCCGTTTTTAGTATGTTCTTCGGTATGGATTTTCACACATTCTGGACATAAAGGCATGAGACAATCAGGAGCTTTGCAGAAGTTTGTGATGATTTGTTCTTTGTGATAGAGACAATTGATTTTGTGGTAAGAGAAAACACTGCCTGTATGATCAATTGGCATCGTATTATCAGGCTTGATAGGAGAATCCTGTCTTTGGGATTTTTTGGTGAGTTTTATAGAGTTTTTCATAAGGAAAAAAATATTCAGGAATAACGATTTTTTGAATTTAATTCAAATATGAAAAAAAAAAAAATAATTATGATTTTTTAAAAAAATGCGTAAACTTTGTATTTTTTTAAAATTTTTAATCATAAATTTTTATCCAACAAAGAAATTCTTTTAATTTAAAAAGGTGATAACAAGAAAAATGTTTTAATTATATTAAGGTGCAAAAAAAACATCAATTACTTATAATTTAATTAAGTCTTTCTTCACAACGAAACTGGATAGATGGCTTCAAGTGTTATCCCACAGATACCGGGGCCAGTCCCACTCTGCTTGATCATTCTCACATATCCATTCTCTCCCCAACTTGTTCCATAAGAATTCTTGACAATCCAATAATCCACCCCATTTTCGCTCCCATACCCTACAATAGCTAGACAATGCCCCAAATCAGTCGTGCAGACCGAACTAGTATAAATTCCTCCTTTATATGAGAGGAAATCAGGGTCCTCTCCATCAATGCAAATGGACACCGGTTGTTTTGCAACAGCAGCTGCCAATTGGTCACTATCATTGGCAGTAACTTGAACGTAGCCTTTGATCTGATATCTTGGCAAACTCAGGTCTTTATGACATTTTTCATCCGCTGCAATGAAAGGATAATCCGAATCATATTCCACTCCAATCATTCTGATATAATCGTATCCAGCTTCAGGATCTCCCCCCGCACAACCAGTATTTGGGCCATTGGTTGAGCAATCAATGAGATTTTGTTCTGAGAAAGTCTTCAAAGTGCCATTCTTTAAAGCATAAAGGCCTTCAAGACCTACAATTGTGCTGAAAGCCCAGCAAGCTCCGCAATCGCCTTGGTTTTTGATTGGAGTTACTGCGTTTAGGGTTCGCCAATCAATGGAAGTTGGCAGAGGAGTGGCATCAGTTTGGAGGTTCATGGGACGAGCTGAATGAAGAAGTCTGCCATGCTTGTGACCTCTGGTATATTTTGTGAGTTCATCACGAGTGAGATCAGAGAAATTATTCAAAGCTAAGAAGTGAGTTTTGTTAGGATTTGAGTTAAAAGTTTGAATCCTTTGATAGTTTGCTGAGAAAATGCTGAAACGAAAGGTGAATTCTTCCTCTGATGAATAAGTTCGGTTGTTTTCCAAACTCCAGTTCTTGAATTCTTGAAGAATTTCAGTTTTTTGAGGATGATCGGGAGGCAAAAAGGCACTGGTTTGGGAAGACAAATGTCTATAGAGCAAGTAAATCAGAGAGCTGGAGAGGAGGAAAGTAAGAAATTTAAGGATGAAGGACATTCAAACGTCGGGATTTGGGATATTATGAATCTAAGAAAATTTGAAAAAATTTGAAGAGATTTCGAAGATAATTTAAGAAATAGAGGCAAATACGACTCATGAATCACTTTTGAAAAACAGTTAAGAAAAACATAAGTTTTTTCGTTTATAAAATTATATATTTTTTGTTTGTTTTTTAAAACAAATTAAAATCTATTTCTTCTTTCTTTAAAACAATGATAAAAAAATGAAATTTTTCTTTAAAAAAATGAAGATTTTTAAAAATTAAAATTTTTTGATTTTTATTTTTAATAAAATAAAAAAATTAAATTATTTTCGCAAAATAATTTTTCCAAAAACAAAAATTTAACCAAAAGAAAATATATATTTTTTTTTAAAAACCTTCAAAAGGAAAGTAAATTTGTAGTAAACGATATTTTTGAAATTTGATGATATAGCTTCAAGCGGTTTGTAAAATTCAAAATTGGTATTTCAAGTAAAAATATTGATTTTTATTTTTAAAATAGCATTTTTTTCCACATTTTTCTTTCTTTTTTTTAATCTTAAAGGAGAGGAAAATAAAAAAAGATAAAAAATGTATTTTATTTTTCCGATATTTAAATTAACATAAAAAACCATTCATTTCATCTCCTTAATTTTTCTTCTCTTCTTCCTTGTGATGCATCCCAGCCCCAAGATTCAGCTTATCACCTTCATTGGCTTTTTTCTCATTTTTCTTTCTCTCTTGGGCCAAAATATTCCAATCATACACATAATCAAATTCAAATTGGTTTTTCACAAACAATTCCTTGAATAAACTTTTCAAAAACGAATAATCCGGCTTTTCATCGAATTTCAAATTCCTGCAATACGTCAAGTAGGTCACAAACTCCCCAGGATACCCTTTGCATAGACTCTCGATGGAAGTTGACAATTTTTTCTCCATTATTTTCTCATATTTGTCTTTTTTATTTGTCGCCTTCAAATTCTGCCATGGCAAAACTCCTCTAAGGAAATACAGAATCACATAGCCTAAGCATTCCAAATCATCTCTTCTGCCTTGTTCAATGCCCAAATGAGTATTCATTGATGCGTATCTTGCAGTTCCTGTGAGGTTTTTGTTTTCTCTGTAAGGAATGTGTTTGCCATCCTTCTGAACATACCTCTTGGCCAACCCAAAATCAATGATGAAGATCTTATGACCATTTTTCATTATTCCTATTAAAAAATTGTCTGGTTTGATGTCTCGGTGTAGGAAATGCCGTGAATGGATGTATTCGATTCTGGACAACATCTGGTCTGCTACCATCAACACGGTCTTCAACGAGAACTTCCGGTTGCAAATGTTGAATAAATCCTCCAATGATGGACCTAACAAATCCATGACCATGATGTTGAAATCACCCTCGGTGCAACAATAATAGACGTTGGGAATGCCTTTGTCGATCACTGAACTATTGGACAACAAATATTGATAGAGTTTGGCTTCATAAAAAAGTTGGGGATGTTTGGTGTTGATAGGCTCTAATTTAATGGCAACTTCTAGATTGGTCTTGACATTGATGCCATGGAAAATTTCACCGAAAGCGCCACTGCCCAGCTTTCTGGTGAGTTTAAACGTTTTGCCAACTTTGAATTCCATGTATTTTTGAAGAATTCTGAGATTGAGAGGGTTTTTTTGTTTTGGTTTGATTGGGCTCTAATAAAATAGCAGGAAATAAAAAGAAAACTTAAAATACATAAATTTATTTTTAATATCCGTTTAATAATGTCTGAACATCTCAACGGGGAAAATGACCCCATAGAACCAATTGAAGAGCCTCCCCAGACCTGTAATCAATGCCAAATGGTTCCTGATCAATATATCTCTCTAAAGTGTTCCCATAATTTATGTCTTCAATGCTTGGCCCAGATTTATAAGGACTTGAGCAATAATTCTCCCGAACCAAATTTTCAAATAATTTGTCCGTTTGACCAAATTGAGACTTTCCTGGATGAATTTTCCATCGCTGCATTACAAAAAACTATCGAAAGCACCCAAACCCAAGAAACCCAAGCCGAATATCAGGAAGAAGTTCATCATTCTGAAAACGAAAACCCTTTATTGAATTCGCCAGAAGAGGAAAAATTTGAGGAAAATCATGTTGATAAACCAAAATCAATCTCAAAGGAAGAAACTGATGAATATAATGAATATCGATTCAAGGAGAGAAAAGACATGGACTTCGAACCGAATAATAAGAATAATGAGGAGAATGAAAATATCAAAGGATCTATAGATTGTTTCAAGTTTTGTTCAAAACATAGGAAAGAAACTGCTAGTTTATATTGTTTTTCTTGCGAATCAGAACTTCTTTGTGTTCAATGCTTAGTGGACGGTTTTCATGATCAACATGAAGTGAAGAATCTGAGGAAAAACCCCGAAGTTGTGAAGAGGAAATTTGATGATTTGATGGAAAAAATGCAGGGTTTGAAACAAAGTCTTTTTCAATTTATTTCGGAGTTGGGAAGCAAGCAGAAAATCATCAGTCATAAGGTTTTTGAGGCCAAAACACAGATCGTGAATGATTTTAAAGAATTGAGGGAAAAACTCAATCACAAAGAAAAGGAACTGCTTCAAAAAACAGAGGAACATTCGCAAGAGAAACTCCAAGAAATCGCTGAGGAGATGGCCAATTTCAAGGAAAAATATCAAAGATTGAATTTTCTCGCAGATAAAAACAAAGCCTCGTTAAATCAGAAGGATGATGCTTTAGAGACAATATTAAAAACCTACAAACTGCTTCAAGAAGACATGGAAAAAATCCACATTCCATCAAAAAATATTGATGAATTCAATGATTTCAAATGCTATTTAAACATGGATAGTTTCTACAAATACCTCGAAAACATTCAGATTTTGAAGCTCGAAATCACGGGCGTTTCCAATAACAGGAAAAAAATAATTACACCTTTTAATTTTCCGAAAACTACTACAAAATCCTATTTGTTACATAATAATAACAGTTTCATTGATGGAAATGAGAATGGAGCGGGACTCATGGATTTTGATAATAATGAAATTAAGTGGAAAACCTCATATACACATGAAAAAAACAAGTTTCATGGCAATTTCATGGAAAAAAAACCTTATTTGTTCCTAAAATCTGGATATGACCATATTAATTCTCAAATGGTTGGAAAACGTTCTTCAGTTGCTATGAATAGAAGCACAAATTCGTTTTTGCAAGGATATGGCATTAGTGATGTCTTAAAAGATGTTAATCGAAGTTCCTTGATCTTTATGAAAAAAATGAAAGAGGCGAGCAACAAGACTCAAATTGAAGATCGGCCTTTTAACAGATCAAGAATGAACATCTCGGGGGAAAGGCAAAGACTTATGAACTCTTTGGAAAAACAAAAGAGTTTATTTGAGAAAAACAAAAATGTTTTTTAAATACCCATTCAAATTTTTCTCTTCCTAATCATAAATTTTGCATAATATTTAATCATGTCGAATTCCAAATGAATTTTTAAAAAATTATTGTTTTCTTATCTTCTGATTCTACCCCTCCATTTTTACAAACAAAATAATAGGAGTGAGTAACTATCCGAAGTCAGATCTGAATAAAACCTAACTCATTTATTTTTTAAGTGACCTTACTTTTAAATTTAAAATTTTCCATAATTTTTTAACATTTTGTTTAACCCCAATTAATATCGCTTTCATAGGATTTATTATTTAAGCAAGGCTCCCAACCATCTGAACCCTTCCGCGTATCCCATTTTTTTCGCCACACTGCACATAAACACTTCCATTTGTCTTCCATCGACCGAGCTCAATTTTTGAACCCCAAACTGTGTTTTTGAAGCTAAACCAAGGGCCAATCTCAATTCTTCCTCACTAGCAGCTTCTTTCTTATCAATTTTATTCCCTAAAATCACAATAGGAACCTTAGCCAACTCAGGGGTGTTCAAAATACCATCCAATTCTTTCTTACTTTCTTCAAATCTGCCTCTATCAGCTGAATCCACTAAATATATCACTCCATCTACACTTGGGAAGTAGTTTTTCCAAGCCTTTCTGGCAGCCACGTGACCTCCCAAATCATAAGCTTTGAATCTAACATTGCCCAAAGTCAATTCTTCAGCATGAGCGTACATCGTTGGGTCGTGTTGAACCATACGATCGTCCTTCAAACGACGCAAAAGAGTGGTTTTGCCCGCATTGTCAAGACCGAGGAAGAGGATCTTCGCGTCCTTTTTGTATATTCCGAGGTAACCCAGAAGATCTCTGAAGAAGTTTAAGATGAACATTCGGAATTTTCTTTTCTTGGCTTTTTTTAGATTTTAGATTAATTATAATGGGCGAGAATGGAATTTATCAAAATGAGGAATTTCAAAATATCTAAAAACTCAAATGAAAAACGATCATATTTTTTTTTTTTATATATTCTGACCATATTTACCCCTTTAGAAAACATTTTATGGAGTTCAATTTTTTATAGTTCAAAATTTCTTTAGTCTTTTTCTGGCATTTTTAGCTTTTCCTCATTGTTTTCATCGGACTCCACGATTTTTTCTTCTGAAAATTGTTGGTTTATCGATTCTTTTCTTTCCAATAGAGAACTTTTTTCAGATATTTCACTTTCCTTGCATAGTTTCGATTTTAACATTTTAATTTGTTCTGATATTTTCTTATTCTTGCCATTCATTTTCCCATTATTTTCAAAATCAATTGTCTGGAATTTTTTATCATTCTTTGGACCTTCAAAATGGATGATCCCCCCTTCCAATCCGTTGAATTCGACTTGCTTTATCACCTTGATCCAATCATCAATCGTCATTTTTTTCAGAAATCGCTTATATCTGTCTCGTAAACTTTCAAGTGTCCTTAAAAACCCCCATTGTTTAATCATTGACTCAAAACCGTCGTCAAACCATTCTTCCTCTTTTGTCCTGTTTCCCATATCTATCACAAGAAATAATTTAATATCCTCTAGGAGAGAATAAGGAAGTTTATGCGGAGTCTTTTCATCAGAACCTTTTAGTATGTTCGATTTATTTTTGTCATAATAATGCTCAATGAAAGAGCGGAGTTTTGGGTAAATTTGAGAAAAATTTTGAATTTGAGACGGTTGTTTGAAAATCTTTAAAGGGGACATAGTTTTTGATATTTTATTTCGAAGAAGAACTCTGCATTTTCTCTTCAGGAAAGTCGATAAAAGATTTTTGCGTCCTTGATTATAGTTCCCTTTGATGAAATTTTGAAATTGAAATTTGGCCTCCCTGTTTTCTTTAGGGAGAATTTCAATGGATACTGGGATTATTACATCTTTGACCTCCATTCCATTATGAAAATTGTATTTTTTTTAAGTTTATTTAATGTTGTCTATGTATTGGATTTTATTTGGGTATCGGTGTGTCCCGAAAATTAAGCAAGTATATATTATTTTTTTTTTATTTATTATTTCTTTTGGATTTTTTTTTCGAAAATTGTTTTTTAATAAAAAAATTACTTTGTTTATCACAATTCTGAA
>Ga0302140_10008469_pt1 | contig 12789 bp, 9 predicted proteins | sample I_Bog_E1_1_FD_202095 | JGI IMG/M metagenome (GOLD analysis project Ga0302140, IMG submission 202095) | Peat permafrost microbial communities from Stordalen Mire near Abisko, Sweden - I_Bog_E1_1 | ecosystem: Environmental > Terrestrial > Soil > Wetlands > Peat | place: Sweden: Abisko, Stordalen...
GGCTTTTAAGCCGGACAGTACCTGTATGTAGCTATCGTCCTGGATGCCTGTGGTTACTTGTACCTGTTTTACTTTACCTGCTTTGTACACAAACACATATTCTTTGGCCACAGCCGTTATTTTTGGTTTGCTGCTGCTGTCGCTTGCCGGGGCGTTGGGACCGCCGGGACCGTTTCCATTGGCCGGCGCCGCAGCAGGTTTCTTTTGCTCGCGGGTAGTTACCGCTTGTATGGGTACAGCCAATGATTTGGCATGGTTGGTTTTGATTTCAACCGTGCCGGTTAACCCCGGACGGAACGGGTTTGGATTGGCGGCTGTTTTTACCAACAGGTTTTTATAGGAATCCGGGTCAATCCGCACCTTAACGGTAAAATTGGTTACCTGGTCGGCATTGGTGCCCACCACATTGGCGGAGCTGCCGATCTCAATCACCGTGCCCGCAAACGACTTCCCTAAAAAAGCGTCGACCTCAATTTTTGATGAGTCGCCAAGTTCTACACGGTTAATATCGTTTTCGTTTACATCTACATCAACGTCCAGTTGGCTGAGGTCGGATATGGTCATCACTTCGGTACCGGCAAATTGCTGGGTACCTAAAACGCGTTCGCCTTTTTCAACCGATAATTTCGACACTACGCCGTCAACCGGCGAATAAATAGTGGTTTTAATGAGGTTATCAGCGGCTTCTTTTACCGATGCTTGTGATTGTGCCAGGCCATAGGTCGAGCTGATCACGTTTTCCTTATTCGCTTCGAGTTGCGCTTTTGCTGACAGGTAGTTCGACTTAGCCACCTCAAATTCCGCATCGGTGATCACTTTATTTTCATGCAGTGGAATATCGCGCTTATAAATAGATTCCACGTTCTCCAGCGCAGCCTGCGACTGGTTAAGCAATTCTTTTGCGTTACCTATTGTCGCTTTTTGCGTATTATACTGTGCCTGCGCGCGGTCGAGCTCGGATTGCAGAATGTCCGGCCTGATTTTGCAAAGCAGCTGGCCTTTTTTAACCACATCGCCTTCCTTTATTGGCAACTCAACAATTTCGCCCGAAACTTCGGGGCTGATCTTAACCTCGATATGCGGTTTTATTTTGCCGCTGGCCGAAACCGTTTCGTTTATCTCGTGTACGGCAACTTTGTCTGTTGCTACCTGCGTTAAAGCCGGTTTCTTTGTTGCTATCAATACAATCAGTATAACAACCACGACCCCAAGGCCAATCAAGATATATTTAGTAGTTTTTCCCATGATTCTTTGCATTTCGGTCCCGATAGCTATCGGGATCGGATTTTCGATTTCGGATTTATTTTAATTTTTATTAGTCACTAATTAAATTTTACATTCGCACATCTGCATATCTGCATCCCGTACGTACGGGACACATCACAACGTTATCGGGTTGCCCAGATAATAATCTATCACCTTGCTGCGGAAAACAACCTCGTACTGTCCCAATATCATTTGGTTTTGCGCCGTATTGTAATTTGTTAAAGCTGTGTTGTAGTCCAACGTATTTACCAGCCCGGCATCATAGCGTTGTTTGGTAACGTTAAGCGCTTCTTTATTTGATTCGTATGTTTTAATTGCTGATTGATAGCTTTTTTCAGCCCCTTCAAGGTCAAGCACCGCCTGTATAATGGTTTTGCTCAAAGTATTTTTAGCCAGCTGGGTAGTTAGTTCTGCATATTCGTAATTCAGTTTTGCTTTCGTTACAGCGGTGCGGGCGGTATAACGGTTAAAAATGGGTATCTGCAAGCTCAATCCGAAAAACTGGTTAAAGTTGTTGCTTAACTGGGTGCCAACCGAAATTGGAGTGGTGTTTGTTTGGATGTTCGGTCCTAAAACGGGCGTTAGACTGCCCTGCACCACACCAATTTGGGTAGTTCCGTTTATTGTTTCTGCATAGTTTAATGCCTGGTTGGAATAACTTGTTCCAATTCCTCCATATAGACTTAATACCGGATAGTAGTTGCCTTTTGCAATCTTGATTGCCTGCGCATAGGTTTGTTGCTGCAGTTCGGCTAAACGGATATCCGGATTAGTAGTGAACGCCGTTTTGATCACCTCGGTTGCATCAAATACCGTTTGTACATTGGTTAAATTGCTGATATCAGGCTTTACAACGGTAATATTCGTTGCGGGGTCCATTTCCATGTACTGCTTCAATGCCAATACGGCCAAATCAACCTGGTTTTTATCGTTTGTTAAATTTAGCACCGCTGTTTCAACCTGCGCCTGCCCCTGTGCCAAATCGGCCCTGGTTGCATTTCCGGCATCAAAGTTTTTCTGAGCGCGGTCAAGCGTAATTTTTGCCAGGTCCAATTGTTGTTGCGCGGCAATTACCAGGTCCTGGTCTGTCAATATAGTCAGGTAATCCGTAACAACATTTAAAAGCAGGTCATTTTTAACTTTCGCAGTGCTGGTTTTATCCACGTCAAGTGTTAATTTATTTTGCAGTATCTGGTTGTGCAGTTGACCGCCCTGGTAAAGTGTTACCAATAAATTGGCCTGGCCCTGCACATTAAACGCCGAGGAGGAATAGGCAAAAGCTCCTTCAATCTGGCTTTTACCGAAATAATAGCCTCCCTGCGGGTTCGCTGTAAGGCTGGGCAGTTGATTGTATTTGGCCTGTTGATAATCCTGATCGGCCAATGCTTCGGTCAGCTGTGCCTGTTTAATGGTAAGATTATTTTTTATGGTTGAATCAACCGCCTGCTGCAGGCTGATCACCCTTTGGGCATTTGCTTTCAACCCCGCCATCATCAAAAGAATGAAAGCCGGTAGCATCAATAGTTTAAATCGGGATATATTTTGCATTTTTTCTTTTGGTTCATGGTTCATAGTTCATGGTTCATAGCATGAAATATCCCCGTAAGCGCAATCATTAAATTATTCCTATTTTTAAGCCCGTCATCATCCGTTCTTCAGCAAATAGTTTTTTACTATAAACTATGAACCATCAACTATGAGCCAAAATGTACCTTGTTAAAACGCCCTTACTACTAAAATCACTGTATCCTAAGCTGTTATGGGATGCAGGTGGCAATAACAAGTCCATTTTTGTCACTTTTGACGACGGCCCCATACCCATTGTTACACCGTTTGTTTTAAATATTTTAAAACAGTACAACGCAAAGGCCACATTTTTCTGCATCGGCGATAATGTGCGCAAACATCCCGAGGTATTTGAACAGGTAAAAAACGGCGGCCATGCCATCGGCAACCACACCTTTAACCACCTGAACGGATGGCATACTGACGATAAAACCTACGTCGATAATTTCCTGCAGGCAGATCACCTGATCGGCTCAAAACTGTTCAGGCCGCCTTACGGGAGGATAAAACGCTCGCAGGTAAAACTAATACAAGAGGCAAAGCCCGGAATAAAAATTGTAATGTGGAATGTGCTTTCTGCGGATTTTGATGCGGCAATCAGCCCGGAAAAATGCCTGGATAATGTGATCAAAAATGTAAAAGGGGGGGAGATCGTATTGTTTCATGACAGTTTGAAGGCGCACGAACGTATGGAGTATGCGCTGCCGAGGGCGTTGGAGTATTGGAGTAAGCAGGGGTTTGAGTTTAAAACAATTTAACGCAATCAACTCAATCCAACCTAATCAACTCAATCAACTAATTTATACCCCTCCAAATAATAATTTTTGTAAATTCGCCGCGCATGGTCGGTAACGGCCTTATATTTGAATTTTTCTTACATTTCTCACCTAAAGATCAGATACGATGGCTTTTGATTTAGATATGATCAAAAAGGTTTACGACAGCTTCGGCGCCCGTGTGGAGGCTGCCCGGAAAGCGACCGGTAAACCGCTTACTTTAACCGAAAAGATACTATACGCCCACCTTACCGAAGGCAATGCTTCCAAAGCATATGGCCGCGGCCTGGACTATGTTGACTTTGCACCCGACCGTGTAGCCATGCAGGATGCGACGGCCCAGATGGCCCTGTTGCAGTTTATGCAGGCTGGTCGCCCGCAGGTTGCTGTGCCCTCAACCGTGCATTGCGACCACCTGATACAGGCCAAAATTGGCGCTGATAGTGACCTCGCCACTGCAAAAGATGTAAATAAAGAGGTTTATGATTTCCTTGCCTCGGTTTCTGATAAATACGGTCTCGGCTTCTGGAAACCTGGTGCCGGCATTATTCACCAGGTGGTGTTGGAAAACTATGCATTCCCCGGCGGTATGATGATCGGTACCGACTCACACACGCCGAATGCTGGTGGTTTAGGGATGATCGCCATTGGCGTGGGCGGCGCTGACGCCTGCGACGTGATGGCAGGTTTGCCATGGGAGCTAAAATTCCCCAAACTGATCGGTGTGAAACTAACCGGCAAGTTATCGGGCTGGACATCGGCTAAAGACGTGATCCTGAAAGTAGCCGGCATCCTGACCGTAAAAGGGGGTACCGGCGCTATTGTTGAATATTTTGGCGACGGGGCTGAATCGCTTTCGGCAACCGGCAAAGGCACCATTTGTAATATGGGCGCCGAGATCGGTGCGACCACTTCGGTATTTGGCTACGATGAGAAAGCTGCCATTTATTTGCGCGGTACCAAACGCGCCGATATTGCTGAACTGGCTAACGCGATAAAAGAACACCTGACCGGCGACGCCGAGGTTTATGCAAACCCTGATGTTTATTTTGACCAGGTGATCGAGATCGATCTGAATGCATTGGAACCGCATGTCAACGGTCCGTTTACACCCGACCTGGCCTGGCCGATCTCCAAATTCGCCACGGCAGTTAAGGAAAACAACTGGCCCGAAAAGCTGGAAGTAGGCCTGATCGGTTCATGCACCAACTCATCTTATGAAGATATTACCCGATCGGCTTCTATCGCGCAGCAGGCAATCGATAAACATTTAAAAACGAAGGCGGAGTTTACCATTACCCCCGGCTCTGAACAGGTGCGTTTTACGGTTGATCGCGACGGATACCTGGATACTTTCGCCGAAATGGGCGGCGTAGTGCTGGCCAATGCCTGCGGCCCTTGTATAGGCCAGTGGGCGCGCCATACCGACGACCCAAGTCGCAAAAACTCCATCATCACTTCGTTTAACCGCAACTTTGCCAAACGGAATGATGGCAACCCCAATACGCATGCGTTTGTGGCATCGCCCGAAATTGTGACCGCTTTTGCGATAGCAGGTGATTTGACCTTTAACCCATTAACCGACACGTTGACTAACGAAAACGGCGAACAGGTAAAACTGGATGAGCCATTGGGTATTGAAATGCCGGTAAGGGGCTTTGCGGTTGATGACGCCGGTTACCAGGCGCCTGCCGACGATGGCAGCAGCGTTGATGTTAAGGTTGATCCGAAATCATCGCGATTGCAATTGCTCGATCCGTTCCCCGCGTGGGAAGGTACCGACCTAAGCGGTTTGAAGCTGCTGATCAAAGCAAAAGGTAAATGTACCACTGACCATATTTCGATGGCTGGTCCGTGGCTTAAATTCCGCGGGCATTTGGACAATATCTCCAATAACATGCTTATCGGCGCGATTAATTATTTTAATAATACTGCTGATAGTGTAAAAAATGAGCTGAGCGGCGAATACGGCCCTGTACCGGCCACCCAGCGCGATTATAAAGCGCATGGCATAGGTACGGTTGTAGTAGGCGACGAGAACTATGGCGAAGGCTCCTCGCGCGAGCATGCCGCTATGGAACCACGCCACCTGGGCGTTAGGGCTATACTGGTAAAATCGTTTGCCCGTATCCACGAAACCAACCTGAAAAAGCAAGGGATGCTGGCCATCACTTTTGCCAACAGCAGCGATTACGACAAAGTACAGGAAGACGACACTTTCGATATTAACGGGCTGACATCCTTTGCGCCCGGCATGCCTTTAACGGTTGTGCTGCATCATAAAGACGGCTCGACCGATAGCTTTGCGGTAAACCATACTTACAATGAACAACAGATAGAATGGTTTAAAGCCGGCGGCGCGTTGAATATTATTCGCCGGGAAATGGCAAGTTGATTTCGGATTTCGGAATTACGATTTCGGATTTTAAATAGATTAAAGCTCTTCCAATTGGAGGGGCTTTATATATTTATTGTAATAATGCGCTTACAATAACTGTTGTAATAATATCCTTACAATCAGGCAGTATACCTTATTTTATATTTACCTGTCATATATAAAAAACCTTGAGTTATGAAACCTGTAAAATTTTTAATCGTTGCGCTTTGCCTGGCGTTATCATCCTGCGGGCCTGTCACCTATTTCGGCGACACGCTTGCGCCGACTTCATCGGTAGATATTTATTATTCGGCCCATGATGTTAAAAAAGATTATAATGTGATCGGGCATTTAAGTTTTGTCAATTATTTCCAGGCTGACCAGGAAACGGTAAAAGCTAAACTATCCTCATACGCAAAAAAAATTGGCGCCGATGGTATCATCATACAGGGAACCACCGCCGTCGAAGATGCGGCCGATGGTATAGTTAAGGCCGATGCCTTAAAGTACAAATAATTTTTTTGGGATTACACTGATTAAAAAATTGATCTCACCGATTTTTTTAATGGAAAAAATAAGTTCAGCCCTCACGTTTGGAGGGGCTTTTTTGTTGTCTGAATGTGAGGGTAGGAATTGAGATATTAATAATTTTTATCTGAATAAATACCCGGCCGAAAGACTGATGACCGTGTTCCTGGTGGTGTAACCATTGTTGTCAATGTTTACGAGGCCATATTCGTATCCTGCATCAACTTGTATTCGGTTGTTAAACGTTACGCCTACAATCAAAGCCAGGCCCGCATCGGGGTTTTGGTAGTTAAATGTGTGACCTGGATAAATGCTGCCAGCGACTTTGTCCGTTTCGGCAATGCCGGTTGCAATGTACGGGCCGCCGCCAAAATGCAGGCTTTCCCCGTTTATAGGTGTCGCGTTGTAAATAAAGTAAACCGGTATTTCGATATAATCCAGGTAGGTGTCGGAATGCAAATAGCTGCCGCCATTATACGGGTTTATATCGTTAAACTTAGTGTTGTCGCTCTCTCCTTTTATGCTAAACATCAAACCAGGCTGAATGGAGAAATGTCCATAACTGATGTCCATAAGGGCGCCCGCATTAAACCCGGCAAGGTACCCGCTCCCAAAATTGTAGGTGCCGTGATCCTGCATCCCCATGTTCAAGCCTGCTTTCAGGCCGAAATTTATGGTTTGCGCGTCAGTAAGTAAAACTGCTGCAAAAAAAAGAAGTGTGAGGGTAAGTGCTCTCATTTGTTAGGTTAAGGCCTAAAAATAGCGCTTATTTAAAATTCTGCAACTATTTTTTTACAACGCGCTTCAACGTCAGCAAATTCTGCGCATTAACCCCGTATCCCGAAATATTATTCTGGTATAAATTTACCCGCTTATCGTAATATAAAACCACCACCGGCGATTGCTGCATTACAATGTTATCCATCTGCCGGTACAGGGCATAGCGCTTTTGGTCGTTTGGTTCGTGGTAGGATTGATCGAACAGGGCATCAAACTGTTTGCAGTTGAAACCGGTGTAATTTGGCCCCCAGGGTATTTTGTTTTTGGAGTAGAAAACGGAAAGATAATTTTCAGCATCGGGATAGTCGGCTATCCAGGTGCCGTAAAAAAAATTAACGCCGTTTTTAGCGACAAGTTCGCGCAGGCTGGCGCCCTGGGTAATTTCCACGCTGGTTTTTATACCCACCTTGTCCAACTGTCCCTGTACATATTCAATCAGGCTGCGGTAGCCAACGGTAGTATGTAAAGTAATTTCGGGTAGGTTATCGCCATTGGGGTAGCCGGCTTCTTTTAGCAGTTGCCTTGCTTTGTCTGGATTGTAGGAATAGCCGTGAACCAGTTTGGCGTCGAATCCAGGCATGCCGGCGGGGATAAACCCAGCCGCACCGGGCGTACCCATGCTGTTGCGCAGGTATTTGATCATTTTTTGCCGGTCGATGGCGTAGTTGATGGCCTGCCGTACTTTAAGTATCCGCAGCGGGCAGCTTTTTACAATGGCCAGGCTGCTATCTACCAGCATGCCCAGGTAAATGGTATTGAGGTATGGTCCCGAGTTTAAGATAAACTTGCCTTTATATTTTTGGGTGATCCGGCCCGATTTAGTGAGGATATCATCGCGGTAGGTGCCGTCGATATCATTCAGAAAATCCAGTTTGCCGCTGATGAAGTTCATAAAAGCGGTTTGTTTATCGCCTATGAAGGTTGCCCGTATGGCATCGAGATGCGGCAGTGCGCTGCCGTCTGTATCCTTTTCAAAGTAATGCTGGTTTTTCAGCAGCACCATTACTTCACCTTCCTTCCAATATTTAAAACAAAACGGACCCGTACCACAGGGATGTTCGCGGAAGTCTTTGCCGTAATGATCAACAACTTCATGCGGCACCACCGAGCAATATTGCGACGTGAGCATGCTTAAAAATGGCGGATAAGGCTGGTTTAAGTGGATTTGCAGCGTAGTGTCGTTGATCGCGGTAAATGCCCCCTGCCGGTTTACTTTATCGCTGAATATCCATGAGCCGGACGAGGCCACTTTGGGGTCGATCAGCCGGCCGAAGCTGTACACAAAGTCGGAAGCGACTGCTTTGCGGCCTTTGCCATTGGGAAATAAAGGGTTATCGTGAAAGTAAACGTCATTACGCAGGTGAAAGGTGTAGGTTTTCCCATCCGGCGATATGTCCCAACTTTTAGCGATGCAGGGAATAGTTTTCAGGCTGTCATTGATTTGGATCAAACCGTTATACAGCGCATTGTTCATCCAAATCGCGTTCTGGTTACGGGAAAAGGCTGGATCAAGCGAACTAAGGCCCTCATCGAGATTGATGTTGAAGACGGTTTTTTTAGAGGAGGATTGATCGGATGTGCAAGAACATAGTTGAAGGATGGCAACAAAAGCGAAAAAGAAAAACGGCCTGTTCATTTGGCTAAAGATAAGGATAAATCGACTTTGCGGCAAAGTAGCCAGTAATGAGTCAATAAAGCCAGGGATTGCCGTTTGGAATAAATGTGTAAATTTTTTATTCGGGTGCTTTTTGAGCCAGTTGTAGGCGGTCAATTACGGTTTTGATAATTTCTCTGTTATTTCCCAATAGATCAATACCTGATTTGTTTAAGTCGGGGTCGGCAATACTATTTACAAACACTTTATTTCGGTCCAAAAGAAAGGTAATTTTTTTTATCTTGTCCCCAGCACCAGCAACAAAATCAGAATTTGCGACAAGCACGTCATCCTCCTGTGAAACTATTGACCATTTTTGCTCATCGCATAGTTTCTTTATCAACAACAATATGTCCTTTTTGCTTAAATTGGTTTCTATGACCTGAAACTTCAAGCCTGGTTTTTGAATTAGATAGACAAGAATGCCCAAAATAGCCGGAATAATAACAAAACTGATAGGTGGCTTGATGAAATTCTTCGATTTGTCGAACAGTAAACCACACACACATAATACGGAAATAAAAAACAGAAAGACTACTAAAAAGTAATATTGAATTTTGCCCCAAACGCTAAGTTGCAATTTGCCGGTTTTAATTGATAGGTCATATTGTTCCCTGGTCATATTAAAATCAGCTAATTTTCGAATTAATTATACTGATTATTTCCTGCTCCAAAGCTATCGTTTTCTTTTCTAATTCAGTTCCCTCTGCAATAATCGCCTTCGTAAACACCTTATCTTTATACCCTGACGCATTGATCTTCACATTCATAAAAGCCCCCAAAACAGCCGACCTTGCGCACAGTGCCGCAACACCCGCATCGCTGGCGGAGTTGGGGTTGCCCGTTTCGGCCATCGCCTTAATAACTCCCATGCTGGCAAAAGCCGTTTTCATCACTTTAAAGGGAATTTCAATAGCGTATTTGGTGGCATCCTGTATGGCCTTATCGCGGGCGGCTTTTTCTTCGGGCGTGCCCTTTGGTAAACCGAATGCTTCCATGATTTTGTTGAAGGCGGCGGTGTCCAAATCAACTAATCTAATGAGTTCATCTTTATATTGCTGACCTTTTTCGGCCCAGTCGCTGAATTCCTTCCAGCGGTCGTCCCAGCCTTTTTTGTGGGCCGATAAGTTAGCTACCATGGTACCCAATGCCGCGCCCAATGCGCCAAGATAAGCTGCAATGGACCCACCGCCGGGAGCAGGGCTTTCACTGGCCGTTTCGTCAGCGAAGTCAGCCAACGTCATCGAAGCCAGTTTTGAGGAGGCTTTGTCTTTTAACAAATATTCGATGATCCGCTCTTCCGGCTTAAACGGCGCCAATTCAGCCAGGCCCATTGAGATAATAGCGATCCTGATCAATTCCTTTTCGCTTACCCCAACGGAGCGCTGCTGTTTTAACAGGAAGTATTTGCCCGCATCGAGCATGGCTTTTAGCGGTACCAGCCCCACCAACTCACTGCCGGTTACCCGCATACCGCGTTCATCGGCTTTTTTGCAAACTTCGTCAAAGGCAATATGCAGCGGGGTGATTTCGATATTGGTAAGATTCATGGATATCTGTGCAATGCCATATTCCTCAATATACCAGCCAATCGCCTTGACCGATTTTAAGGAGCCGGGGATAGATTTTGGTTTACCATTTTCATCGGTAATGATCTTGCCGTTTATGGGGTCGCCCTCGCGCAATACCCTGCCCGCCTCGCGTACGTCAAAAGCAATGGAATTTGCCCGGCGAGTGGACGTAGTATTGAGGTTGACATTATAAGCGATCAAAAAATCCCTTGCGCCGATAACTGTGCCGCCGCGTTTGGCATCAAATTCAGCAGGCCCAAAGTCTGGCTGCCATTCCGGTTGTTTGATCTTTTTGAAAAAACCTTCGTATTCCCCCGCACGGATCACCGACAGGTTGCTCCGGCCTTTATCGGCCTGGGCGTATTCATACAAGTAAGCAGGGATTTGCAGCTGTTCGCCAACACGCCTGGCTAACTGCCGTGCATAATCGGCAGTTTCTTCCATGCTGATATTGGCGATCGGAATCAATGGGCAAACATCAGTAGCGCCCATGCGCGGGTGCTCGCCTTTGTGTTTGCTCATGTCGATCAGTTCGCCGGCTTTTTTGATCGCTAAAAACGCTGCATCGATCACTTTGGCTGGTTCGCCCACAAAAGTTACCACCGTGCGGTTGGTGGCTTTGCCAGGATCGACATTAAGCAGTTTTACCCCTTCAACGGACTCTATTTCATCAGTAATTTGACGGATAATGTCGAGGTTAACGCCTTCGCTAAAATTGGGTACACATTCGATTAGTTGCATGATAGAGATTAGAGACTGGAGATTAGTTTTGAATTTTTCTTCCACTTTTCGGACTTTACTGACTTTCGGACTTTTCCGACTTAAACGATCTTCATCATAGGCTTCAACTTACCCTGGTTGTATAAAATATCGCGGTAATCGCTTGTAGGATACAACTGCAGGTTAGCTGGTGCGCCGGTTGCCAATGTTCCGCGGTTATCAAGCCGGAGTGCATAGGCAGCCCGGAAAGTAACGCCCGCGAATACTTCGGCGGCACTTAGTTTTTCGGCCGCGCCTAAAATGGCCGCCTGCATCAGCAAATCGCCCATAGGGGCCGAACCGGGGTTCCAGTCGCTGGCAATTGCAAGGCAGGCACCGGCATTTAATAGCTTCCTGGCGGGCGCGTAGCCCACCCCTAAACCTAAGGACGCGCCTGGCAAAGCCACAGCTACTGTATCTGAATTGGCGATCATTTTTATATCACGCTCCTTGATGGCTTCCAGGTGATCGACTGAAACAGCGCCTGCTTCCACCGCAACCGTGCTTCCCCCGGAAGTAAACTGGTCGCCGTGAACCGTAATATCAAACCCTAGGCTTTTGGCCCTTTCAAGGTATGGGACCGCCCTGTCGGGTTTAAAGGCGCCTTCTTCAATAAAAATGTCCACGCGTTTGGCGAGGCCTTCTTTTTTTATAATTGGAAGCAATTCCTTCCCGATTAACTCCAGGTACTCTGCCTGGGTGCCTTCAAAGTCTTTTGGTTTGATATGCGCCGCGAGGCAGGTAGGTACCAAAAAGGCCCGGGTTTTGTACGCCGCCGCTTTGATCGCTCTTAACTGTTTTAACTCTTGTTCAACAGACAGCCCATAACCGCTTTTTACTTCGATAATCGTGACACCTTCGGAAAAATGGCGCTCCGCGCGCTTTACCAGCAGGTCCGTGAGCGCTTCTTCGCTGGCGGCGCGGGTTGCGGTTACGGTATCCCATATGCCGCCGCCCGATTGGGCAATTTCAGTATAAGTTTTGCCCTCACAACGTAATGCATAATCTTTCACCCGGTTACCGGCATAACAGATATGGGTGTGGCAGTCGATAAAACCCGGCAGCACAACGTGCTCATCTGTAAGTTCTTCAATTTGGGCCGATGGGTGATCGCGGCGCAGCCTTTCCAGCGTTCCAATAGTAACAACGCGGCCATTGTTGCTCAATATCCAACCATTTTTAATGACCTGCAGTTGGCTGTCCTTCAGCGGCCCCTTCAGGGATAATCCTGTAAGCGGTAATATCTGAGTGAAGGGACCTGTTAGCTTTTTCATTGTCTGAACCGCTGATTTTTTTGATTTAAGTGATTTCGCTGATTTTTAGCAACGCTGATATAGCTGCCTTGCTGCTAAATTACAGCTTTCCAACTTAAAGAAAATTTTTCTTTCGGACTTTCCGGACTTTTCCGTCCCGATAGCTATCGGGATCGGACTTTCTCTACCATATTTTCAAATCAAACTTATCCGCCATTTCAGCGGCTTTATCATAGCCCGCATCGGTATGGCGGAAAAT
>Ga0302140_10008471_pt1 | contig 12788 bp, 8 predicted proteins | sample I_Bog_E1_1_FD_202095 | JGI IMG/M metagenome (GOLD analysis project Ga0302140, IMG submission 202095) | Peat permafrost microbial communities from Stordalen Mire near Abisko, Sweden - I_Bog_E1_1 | ecosystem: Environmental > Terrestrial > Soil > Wetlands > Peat | place: Sweden: Abisko, Stordalen...
CGCGAAAGGCTTCCAATGGCGTTTACCGCGAAACCTGAAGTGCTGTCGCCCCGTTCCAATCGAGGCGGAAAGGTCTTCGATGATGAGAATCTGGACCTGCTGTCTCACCTTCTGGACGATTTCATTCGAATTCCGGGCACACCGATCCGGTTCGGCTTGGATGGCATCGTCGGCTTTATCCCCGGCATTGGAGATATAGTCGGCGGCATCGCCTCCTGCATCATCATCATCGCAGCCTGGGTGCGCGGCGTCTCATACGTAACGGTAACTCGTATGGTTGCCAATGTTGCGATTGAAGTCGTGGTCGGGTCCGTTCCCGTGTTAGGCGATATGTTTGATATCGCCTGGCGCGCCAACCGACGCAACTACGCCCTGCTGACAGGCAGCGTCTACGAGCCGCGCAAGCACACGATGCAAAGCTGGCTTTTTCTCGGTGGCCTCTGTCTGGTATTGGCAGCCTTGGTGATTTTGCCTATCCTCTTGTTCAGTTGGCTCTTTGCGCATCTCTTGCTTGGCATGGGCATTCACTTACGTAAGGTCATGTTCTGAGGCTCAAAGCCAATCCAATGCGATAGACTAGATCAGTCGGGGCGTAGCGCAGTCTGGTAGCGCATCTGGTTTGGGACCAGAGGGTCGGGGGTTCGAATCCCTCCGCCCCGACCATTAGAGTCAATAAGTTATAACGGTAAGCAAATCTGTTGCGATACCGCCTCTTTGATTGTGGCTGTCGAAGAAATACAGAGCTTCAGCGAAGCCAGCTCGATCAGCAATTCTTCCAATGGAAATTGCGCATGAAGCCAGTTTCTGGCTATTCACTTTTTTCTGAAGGAACGGACATCACTGTAATGAGCCCGTCGTGGGAGGCTCTTTTTAGATTCTTGGCTTTATCGAACTCAGTTCTTGCTGCGCCGGACTTGCCCATCGATCGGTAGACACGACCCAGCCACATGTGAACGTTGACATCGTCAGGAGTAAGCGCGGCGGCCGCTTGTAATTCGTTCAACGCATTCTCTTCGAGATCGGCCTCTGCGTAGACAATGCCTAGATCGAGACGGCCCATCGAGTTTGTGGGTTCGATCGACACCACCCTCTCCAAGAGGGGTCGGGCATCTTCGCTCCTGTTCAATTTCAGATCGGAATCGGCGAGGTAGAGCATTGCCTTGGGGTGGTCGGGGGTGTTCTCCAATTCTGCTTGAAACTCCTGCGCAGCTTCCTGGTACTGAAGCTGCGTCCAGAGCAGATAGCCCAAGCCGAAATGCGCATTCGGCTCCTTTGGATTCGCCTGAACTGCGGCGCGAAACTCCCGCGTCGCTCCGCTGGTATCTTTCATCTCATCCAAGGCCTCGCCAACCAGCATGTCGGCCTCAGCCGATTCGGCGTTATGTGCAATGATGCGATGATAGGCATCCAGAACGCAGGGATATTGTTTCGACAATAAGCAGCTGTGTGCAAGTGTCAGGAGTAACGGAAGGTTCTGCGTGTCGCGATCCGCAGCCTGCTTCAGATAGGGGACCGCGGCCCGGTATTCTGCAAGACCGTAGTGCGACATTCCGACAAGGACGTCTAGGCGCTGTTTTTCGGGCGAAGACGGCGGCTCTGACCGAAGCAAAGCAGTGAAGATCGGAACAGCTTCTTTGTATTGTCCGTCCTTGAACAGCGCCAATCCGAGGTTTAAGCGCAGGCCTGACATATTGGGTTTGAGCACCATGGCCCTGCGATAGAAAGCGATCGCCTGCGGGAGATGGCCTTGGCGGGCCTCCAAGAGACCCAACCGGGCCAGAGGCACCGGATCGTTCGGTTGAGCTTTGGATGAGGCGATCAAGGCAGCTTCGGATTCAGTTCCACTCTCGTGTTGATCAAGTTGTGATGGAGTTGCCCTCTGTGTTGGCGCCTCCTGGGAACACAAAGGGAGATTCATGCTGGCGACTCCGAGGATCACGCAGATAGCCAGTCTGAAGCTCAAAGCACCTCTCCTTCCCATCGGGTTCGATTCTCTCCTGCTGGGGCATAACACGCAACAGCACCGTTCGGCAGAGCAACGGGCTAACGAGGTACTTCCCCAAATCGCCTCTGTCGAAAGGCCGCTCAAATGGATGCGGAGTGAGACGGCACCTTCGACAGACGTTTACCAGTTTCTGCTCGGCCAAGTGAAATCATAAGAATCATCAAGAGGCGGATTTGGATTCGTTCCTCAGAGCCAGCCTGTCAGAAGTACATCTTTCCGCTGAACTGCATCGTGCGCGGTATATGAGCGGTTAAGGCCTGTCCAAAAGTACCGCTTCCAAGAGTTGTGTCGATTCCGCCAACTGAGGACCCGCCTGGTCCGACGAAGTTAGTGTGATTGAAGAGATTGAAGGCCTCCGCACGGAGTTGAAGATGGGTACTCTCGCTGAACCTGAAGTTCTTCAACAGGCCGAGATCAATCCTTTCGGTACCTGGGCTGAGGAAACTCCCAACTCCACTGCTGCCGAAGTGACCTTGAGCCGTGGCAAAGGAGCTGGTGGTGAACCATTGCGTCTGAGTTTTGGTGAGGTGAACGGCAGAGATCTGATCCGGCCGCGGGACAATATCTGCATTCGGACTCACCATTCCCAGACCGCCGGGATAGGTTCCCGCCGGATTTCCTGCCGCGCATAAGGGGTCAGCCGGATCGGCGGGGCTGGTAGAACTCGGTGGCGCGCAGGCGAACGGATCGGAGGTTTGAGCGGCGGTTAAGGAGAGGCCTGAGTTGAAGGTCGTGATTCCTGAGAGCTCCCAACCGCCGAGCGCGTGTCCAGTTAGGCCACGCTGCTCCCGGAAAAACGGCTCTTTGTATACGAAGTTCGCGATGAAGATCTGCGGTTCGTTGAGCGTAGAAGGCCCGTAGTCCAACTTTGGGGCGTAGGCGTAGGTATTGGCGGTGCCCCGGTCGTTGGCCTGATCCGAAAGATTCTTCGACCAGGTGTAAGCAACCCCAACGGTCAGGTCGCGCGTCGTCCGAACATTCAGCGAGGCCTGGAGCGAATTGTAGTTGGAAGTGAAGATCGGCAGCCTGGTATGGAAGTCCGAGTAGCCCAAATAGGGACGAATATTGTTCAACGGGGAGATCGGATTGTCTTCCCTCGTCGAGAGGGTCGGCTGATTCAGGTCCAACTCGCCCAACAGGTGCCGCGATACCGAACCGACGTAGGCGATTTCAAACATGATCGTTGGGGCCAATTGCTGCTGCACCGAGAGATTGTAGGAAGCATAAGAAGGAACCTTGAAATCCGGGCTGCCGGTAGTCGTCAACTGGTTTGGTCCCAGGGCCGGTGGAGCAAGAGCACCAGCGCCCACAGGATTGTCAAACGATGCGTTCACAATCGTCGTGGTCTGCACCAGAGGAGGATCGCCGAAGGCATTCTGCTCCCAGATACCATCAAGCGTGCGATCGAAAAACAGACCGAACCCGCCGCGCAAAACAGTCTTCCCGTCTCCGAAGGGGCTATAGGCAAAGCCCACGCGAGGTCCGAAGTTCCAGCTGTAGTTTGGGTTTACCGTGCTGCCGTAAGGAGAGCAGGCAACCTGTGCAGAGATGGCCTGAGCAGCCGCACAGGCGCTCCCCTGAGGAAAGATTAAGCCATTGGCGTAGGTCGCGGGCGTGTAGAGCTGACCGGCAACAAAGTTTCCGCCGCTGTCGAGCGCAGGGGCCTGAGCTGCCTTGTACAAGAGCGGATCGAAGTTGACCAGTGTATCTTTCGCATCGGACGGCGAAGGAAATCTCGTCCAGCGGAGACCGAGGTTTAACGTCAATCTGTGATTGAGCTTCCAATCATCCTGAACATACGCCTCCGTGTTCCAGAAGCGCAGGTCGGGAACGATGTCCCTGCTGGCCTGCGAGTATTGGGTAGCATTCCCCAATAGGAAATCTCCCCACGTATTGAAGGTGAAGTTCGGGTTGCCTTCAGAGGCGTCCTCTGTCTTCAACAGCTGCTGAGCCGTTACGCCTGCGCGTATGGTGTGATTTCCCAGAGTGACCGAGAAGTTGTCGAAGATATTCCGATCCAGGTTGCGTTCGAAATAGGGCGCGCTGCCTTGCGAAACGCCCGTTACCGAACCGTCCAGAATGGTCACGCTTGGAATACGGCCGTACGGGTCCGGGTTGGCAAGATTGTTGGTCAGCGAAGCAAGGACAGACGGAGAGTTCGCCGGGCCCGAAAGTGCGCCGCGGATAGTTCCCTGCGAATAGGCAAACTCTACCTCATTCACCATCTTTGGCGAGATCGTCCAGGTTAGATTAGCGACCACATTCTTCGCGGGAGCATCGATGCCCACATTCACGACTCCCGGATAGTTGGCCCCGCCCCAGAGACCTGTCGGAAGATTGCTTGGGGCGTCATCCTGCATGCCGCGCGCGAAGAAATGCAGCCTGTCGTTGAAGTAGTGATCAACGCGAACCAGATCCTGACGGAAGTTATTCAACGAAGAATAAGAAGTGAACACGCTGCCGTTGGTAAAGCCGGTGGCGGGATTGACGGCCGTAGAGTTAGCTTGGAACTTGCTGAAAATCTGCGTAAGGTAAACCTGGGCATTCTTACTGATGCAGTTAGGATTGTTGATGTTGATGGTTCCGACGCCACCTGTTCCGGCGCCGCCCGTCGTAGACGCGATATACGGGGTGTAGCCGCTCACGCAGCCCGCAGGTGCATTGAGCGCGGTCGGCGAGAAAAATGCGCCGCTCAATTCAGCTGCGGTCGGCGCGGCCACGTTGTTTGTCATGGGTTCGGTGATCTTGCGCCACTCCTCGGACCAGAAGAAGAAGGTCTTTGTCCTGGCTCGGTTGTAAAGGTGTGGAATAAAAACAGGGCCACCGACGGTAAATCCGAAGTTGTTGTAGTGATCCGGCGCACGCGGAGCACCGAGTTGATTATTGAAGTAATTGTTTGCATTGGTGTTGGCCGTGCGTACGAACTCGTAAGCTGAACCGTGGAAGGAGCTGGTGCCGGAGCGTGTAGCGACCAGTACCTGTCCACCGCCGCTGCGTCCGAAGCTGGCGTCGTAGGAACTCCGCTCCAGGGTGAACTCCTGAATGGCATCGACGCTGGGGATATTGAGAAGCGTGGAGTTAGAGCCACTGTCGTTGATATCTGCGCCATCGACCGACCAGTTGTTGGCGGTCGTGCGTGCGCCATTGATGGAGACAGAAGACGTACTGTTAACATCCCCAAAGCCCGGCTGATCGCCCAGTAGGTTGACAACGCCTGGCTGCAGCGTAACTAACTGCTGAAAGTTGCGATTGACCAGCTCCAACTCGCGCAATTGTGTTCCAGAGATGGTCCCGGCCTGTGAACTGCTTTCGGTATCGAGGGCGACCGGATTATCTTCCACGGTCACAGTCTGGTTCTCGCCTCCAACCTTGAGTTGCGCATTGATCGTCCGTTTTTGTGCGACATTCAGCACGACGTCACGATCGGAGAATGTTTCGAATCTCGGATTTGTGACGGTAATCGTGTAAGTGCCGGCGAGAAGATTGGTTGCGGTGTAGTTGCCGGATTCATTGGATTCCACGACACGGGATGCGCCGCGGACTCCGTTGAGCGTAATCGTGATGGTGGCATGCGAGATTACGGCGCCACTTGGATCGGTCACTGTCCCCGTAAAAGTTCCAGCCAGTTCTTGCGCGATTGCCGCAGAAGGGAATCGAAGCAGAGTCAGCATCAAAAGAACAAACCACGCCACCTTCGCAAGACTCAGCGGTTTTGCTGGAGCCTGCCCAACCTCTAAGAAAACTTTTACAGCCCCTGCCTTTGCCTGACAATCCGAAGAACATACCTCTCTCATGGGCCTCTCCTTTTTAGGTGTTGCGCGTTTCGGTTCCGATAGTGTCAAATGGGCGGCCCAAAACTCTGCCTGCGAAGCGGGGCCATCAACTCTGTTTGTCCTCTCGCTGTTTGTCTTCTGAAAGATACTTAGGAACCTATCGTTAATATGTTCCGTCGTCAACAGAAATTATTGGACGTGCAATCGCCTATGGATTGTCTCCTGTCGATAACCGGCGAGTCGCTGACGCACTCCTGCGTTCGGGCTACGCAGCTTCTGCGAGCTCGGGCGATACAAATGTTTAGGATCTTGCAACCAGCGCGGCAACACGACAACTCGATCGTTGCGGTGTGCCGCTTGACCTCTCGCTGGAGGTTAGTTTCCCAGCAGTGTCTGTTCTGAATTCTGCATCGAAACCGCTATGCCTCCCCACACAACTGCCGAACTCCCAAGACTGCTTGGAAGCACGCTGGCCACAGCGACCTCGCTTTCTCGCAGCATCTCCACAGTAGGCTGCAGTAAAGCTGCGTGAGCACCTAGATCTCCTCCAAGCACGAAGAGGTTCGGATTCAGAATCAGGGATAGGTTCAGAACGACGTCTTTCAGCAAGCGAGCCCGTTGCAGAACAATCTTTTGCGCCGCTGCATTACCTTCGAGTGCGAGGTCGAGAACCTTGGTCGCCTTTCGCAGTTTGAGGTTTTGGCCTGACTTATTGCTGACGGCATTCCAGCTTCTCAAGATCCCGAGCCCGCCCAGCACCTGCTCGAGCGCGCCGAACCCATAAAGGGATGGATGCATGCTGGAGATATTTGGAATGTGAAGATAACCGATCTCTCCAGCCGACCAACTCGCCCCGTGCACAATCTGTCCATTCAGAAATATCCCCGCGCCGACACCCGATCCAATCCCAATGAAGATGAAACTCTCCTCCGCCTGAGCGACACCGCGGAAGTGTTCTCCAATCGCAGCAAGGTTGGTATCATTTTCGACGAACAGGGCACACGCAAAATGCTCTTTCAGCAGCTCCCGCAGCGAGACATTCCTCCAGGTGCCTGAGTCACTGACAGAAACTACGATGCCGTCTCTCACATTTGTGATTCCGGCCACTCCAACAGTCATCGCAACCAGCTTTTTGGGGGGCAGATTGCGCCTCTGCATCATCGCTTTCAGCGAACCGCGCAACACTTCGATGACAGCATCAGGGCTACGCGATTCTTTGGATAAGGCTTCGTTGTGTTCCTCAAGAAGAGTTCCGTTGAGGTCAGTCAATAGGATTCGAAGTGCGTCTGCGGTGATGTCGACGCCGGCAAGACAACCATAGTCAGCATTGAAACGTAGATTCTCCGGAGGGCGTCCCCCACCGGATACTCCCTCTCCGATCCACTGAATCAACCCCAGATCGTCGAGGTCGGAGACGACGTTTGCTACCGTAGGCGCGCTCATTCCCGTCTCGCGAACCAGATCGGCACGGGAACAGGTACCAAGTTTCTTCAATGACCTGAGAATCGTGCGCGCATTGGTGCGGCGCATCAGTGCCGGACTCCCGATTAGTACCCCACTCTTGCTCATCCTACGCCTCAATCCGGCGCGAGCCGGTTCCTCTTTCTACCCCAATTCGTGCACGATCAAGCCCGCGAACTTTCCTCAAAATAGCCCCCAGTGCCATACCACGGTCAAGTCGTTGAGTCATACACTTTTCCCTCTCTCGAATGTTGCGCGCAATACTTCAACTTGCTCCTTCAACAGGCGCTCCGAGATTGCCGCGGATGGGACACTCGCAAAGCTATGAGGAATCGACGGTACTAAGTGGAGTTCCACCGCCACTCCGGATTCATTAAGACGTTTTGCGTAGCTAAGGCCTTCATCGCGCAATGGATCGAGGCCGGCACAGAGAAGGTAAGTCGGAGGAAGACCAGAGAGATTCCCTGCCCGCGCCGGAGCCGCATATGGAGAAATATCCTGACCGCCGTCACCCAGATACCACCGCCACATCACCTCCGCCTCAGGCCTGGCAAAATCTGGCGTGTCGGTAAATTGCACGGCGGAAACCGTCTCCAGCCGGTCATCTAAGGCTGGTATCAGCAGCAGTTGGAAGCATATCTTCGGCCCCAGGCGATCGCGAGCGAGAAGAGCAACAGCGGCCGCCAGATTGGCGCCCGCACTGGACCCTCCGACGGCGATGCGATTTCGATCGAGTTTGAGCTCCTGACTATGATCCCAAAGAAACTCCAGCGTTAGGTAGCAGTCATTCAGACCAGCCGGAAACGGATCTTCGGGCGCAAGTCGGTAAGCAACACAGACGACCGCGCACCGTGCATTCAGAGCATACTGCACACATTGCCGCTCTTCAGAGAAAAGATCGCCGCAAAAAAAACCTCCTCCGTGAAAATAGAGCAGCACGGGTGATGCTCCCACCATGTCTCTTCGGCGATAGATCCTCACTGGCACTACAGTCTTCTCTTCGCTGGAAGAGGAAACATTATGATCTTCAATCTTGAGGTCAGTCTCTGAGAGACGTGATGAGTCCGCCTCTCGCCGCGCGGCAACAGCGGCTTCGCGCAAGGCCTTTACATCGTTCCAGTCCTCCCGCGGTTCTTTCACCAGTGATGTGAATGCTGGGTCCATCAATAGATTCCACAGATTCGACACTTCAGTCTCCAGGATCAGACGATCGAGTTTTCTTGTACAACATCCAGAATCTCTTGTCGCGAAGGAAGTGCGGAAAGAGCGCCGCGCGCACGGGTCGAAAGAGATCCGCAGATACACGCCCTTCGCAACTGCTCTTCGATATCGGCTCCAGAAAGCCATGCATCGATAAATCCCGCATCGAACGCATCGCCTGCGCCCGTAGTATCTATGACCTGAACATCAGGAGGAATCATCTTGTAGAAGCGATTCCCTCGCAGGCTTGCTGCTCCTCGCGGACCCAGCTTTACGATAGTGTGCTCCAGTCCCATAGCCGCGCACGCGCGTAACACCTGCTCTGTATCTGTAGCTCCGGTAAGCAGTTGTGCCTCGCCTTCATTTGGGAAGAACAAGTCGACCATGCGTAATACACCGAGGCTATCAGGGTTGAGGAACCAATCCTTACGCCAGCCAGGATCGATGGAGAGAGTGCAGCCAGCGGACCGAAGGGCGGGCAACAACCGTTTCGCCAGTTCAAGTTCAAGCGGCATCGCAAAGTGAACGTGCTGCGATTCAGACAAAGCCGCAAATATTTCAGGCAAAGTGATGTACTCCGCAAGAGCTTCATTTGCTCCAGCGTAACTGAGAAAGCTGCGATCCGATCTCGTGGACATACTCACCGTGAGTGCATTGGGCAGCTCAGAGGAGCGTGCATTCCCGGCATCGACTCCGAAGGAACCGAGTCTCGAGCGAAGCCATGTCTCTTCGTCTTTGCCGAACACTCCAAAAAGGGAGACGCGGTGGCCAAGACGCGCCAGTGCACAAGCAGTGTTGACGGTGCCTCCTCCAGCCTCGCGACCATACTGCTCGGCGAAGATCTCCTCCCCCGGCAACGGAACATGATCAAAGTCGGTAAAGATATGGTCGACGTACACTTCGCCTGCTATGGCGATATCCCAGCGTTTCATCATATTGTCTCGAAAGGCCAGCTCTGCTCTTGGCGCGATTTATAAAGGAAAGCGGCCACGCCTGCCAAAGTGACGGCCACAGCGAAAAGGATAGTTCTTGCACCGCTGGAGATCAGAATCATGAGCCATCCTATAAAAGCGATGACAGCCGGCAAGGGATAAAACGGCATGAGGAATCTGACTGAGTCTCCTTCCGTCTGACGTCTGCGCAGTAGAATCACAGCGACGCACTGAGCAAGAAACTGAACCATGGTCTGGATCACAATGACCAATCTGATCAGTGTGTCGAGGCTAAGCATGCAGGCGCATGCAGATAGAAAGCCAAGAATCAAAAGCGAAATGTGGGGAATGCCTTTTGTCGGATGTACCCGTGCAAAGATGCGAAAGAACTCTCCCTGACTCGCGGCAGCAAACGGTATACGCGAGTAGCCAAGCAGAATCGCAAACACAGAAGCGAAGGACGCAACCAGAATGAGGACGTCAGCCACTCTCGCACTGTGGACGCTGTAAACCGCTTGCATGTAATCCGCTACGATGGCGGTCGAGTGCATGCTCTGTTGAACCGGCAGTACACCGAGAATGGCAAGGTTCATCGCAATGTAGAGAATGGCGACCAATACAATGGACAGGATGATGGAATATGGGATCGTCCGTTCGGGACGCTTTAGTTCGCCACCGATGAGGCAAACGTTGTAATAGCCGGCATAGTCATAGACAGCTATCAAAGTGGCGGCCCCGACGCCCCTCCACAGAGTGCCATCTGTCAACGAAAAGCCTACTTCAGTCTGTGCTCGCAACGCAGCGGGAATATGCGCAGCACCGCCCACGATGATCCACACGATCGTTCCCACGACCAGTATCCAAAGGCCAATGGAAATTGCGCCGACGGTTGTAATTCTGCGGTAGAGCAACACAACGTTAATCAGACATACTGCCATCGCCAACGTAGATAGCCCCGCGTTATTCACGTCTGGCCATAAGTAATGAAGATATTGCGAAAATCCAACGGCACCGGACGCAATGAGAAAAGGAGCGGTAAGTACAGATGACCAGAGGACGAGAAAGCTCGCCGCCTTTCCATAGGTCTGGGCGCCGAAGGCCTCCCTCAAGTAGAAGTAAGGTCCGCCAGAGTATGGCATGGCCGACCCTAGCTCTGCCCACACGAGACCATCACACAAAGAAATCAGAGCGCCGAGAATCCATGCGAGCAAAATATGAGAACCATGCACTGCCATCAGAATGAGGGGAATGCTCAGAAAAGGCCCCACACCTATCATATTGAGCATGTTGGAGGTACAGGCTCCAACGAGTCCCATCCGGCCAGTCGATTCTTCCTCTGCACCTACTAAATTGGCCTGCATGAGAGGCTCCGAATGTCCATGGCGATTTACAGAGTATAGGAGCGATTAAAGTTCTTTGTCAATAATCATTAATAAGTTCGCCGCTGTAGGCTGTCACGCGCAGATTAAGACTAGGCCGCTTGGGCGGAGAAAAGTTGGCCCGAGTGAAGGTGTTGGGGTGTAGCGGGATTGTCGGGGTAGAAGGACCTCCTCAGTTACGCTCCAGAGGTCCTTCTACCCCGAGGCGGCCATCAAGGCTCCCAGGAAGAAGTTCGACACCTATCCCTGAGAGAACAGAAGCGATCGTGTAGCCGCAGCGACATCGGGTTGACGCATGAGACTTTCCCCCACCAGGAATGTACGAACTCCGAATGCGCGCAATCTCACAATGTCGGCATGGCTCGATATGCCGCTTTCACTTACGACAATGCGGTCCGCCGGTACTGACACCGCGAGTTTCTCCGTTGTTTCGAGGGTCACTTCGAAGGTACGCAGATCGCGGTTGTTGATGCCAATGAGTTTTGTCCCGAGCGGAATAGCCCTCTCCATTTCGTGCATGTCGTGAATCTCGACAAGAACATCCATTCCCAGATCGTGGGCGGTGTCAACAAGGGCCCGGGCCTCTCCATCTGTGACGGTGGCCATGATGACGAGTACGCAGTCGGCGCCCCAGGCACGGGATTGATAGACCTGATAAGGCTCGAACAAAAAGTCCTTGCGCAACACAGGAAGACCTGACGCTTCGCGTGCTAGCTTCAGGAAATCAGGATGGCCTTGGAAAGAAGGTTCGTCGGTCAGAACGGACAGGCAACTCGCATGTCCCTCCTGGTAAGCGCGCGCTAACTCCGGAGGGTCGAAGTCGGGACGAATGAGACCCTTTGAAGGGCTGGCTTTCTTGATTTCAGCAATCAGCGCCGGACGATCGTTCTTCAGATGCGTCTCAATGGCAGCAGCAAATCCGCGCGGGGCAGATGTTTCTTTGGCAAGTTTCCGCATATCTTCCGGAGATACCTGCAGTTTAGAGAGTTCGATTTCCTTTCGCTTGTATGTCTCTATTCGGGCAAGAATGTTTGGCTTTTGCTGCGCGGTTCTATCTTCGTTCGACATGGAGAATTCGTTCCTGAGATGTTGTGCTTCGGTTCAAAACAAATAACACTCGAATTGCAGGGTTTCATTCCCGGCAGATTGGCGAGCACTCAATGCGTATGCTGCTGGTGGATAAGAGAATGGTTTTGGTCAATATCGTCCATCCGTTGATTGACCGAAGAGACTCAGCGGAAACCCCTTGCATCCCCAGGGAACCCGGTTCCGGATTACAGCGGAATTCCTGTGGCAGCATAGAGTCTTCATTTTAGGTCCCGTAGTTGCCTAACAGTAACTTTGGCATACAGGTCAGAAGATGCCAACCAGGCAAGTTACATACATTATCTCCAAAATCTGGCATATGAGTGTCGGAAACCTGACTCAAATATCTATGCCTCTCTGAAGAGGCTATCTATACAAAGTGATAATTGGCAAGCATATCTGGTCCGGCTACGATGGCGTTGTAGCTGAGAGGAATTGTAGTGGTCAAGCAATCCAAACCATCTGTCGTTGCAGCTGGAACCTTGTGCTTTTGCCGTGCGATACAAGCAATTCGACGGAGAGGAACTCCTCGAAATTGTGAATACATCCGTCAATCGATATCAATCCACCGAAGCATTCTTATAAAGCCACTTTGAAACAATTGTCCGTCACTCGAAGGTCAGTTTGCCAATTCGCCACGCTTCCGAAATCCAAAGGAATGACTTGGGCTGACGTATCTCTCTGGGTATTTTGTGAGGAGGAATCACCATCACATTAACAAAAACAGCCACTACCACGATCGACCGAAACGGACTCGAACTGTCAGTGAAGGCGGAAGGAGCAACGAATGAGTGAGCAGACGCAACCGCAACGGCCAGCCTCCTGGACGACTCGTCGGGACGAGAAGGCGCGGCGCATGCAGCTAGTCAAGCCTTGGATGAAAGGTCCAGTATTGGCCCAGAACAAGATCGTTGAGGCTCTCGAGTCAATCCTCGTGTCCGGCGACCGAATC
>Ga0302140_10008474_pt1 | contig 12784 bp, 17 predicted proteins | sample I_Bog_E1_1_FD_202095 | JGI IMG/M metagenome (GOLD analysis project Ga0302140, IMG submission 202095) | Peat permafrost microbial communities from Stordalen Mire near Abisko, Sweden - I_Bog_E1_1 | ecosystem: Environmental > Terrestrial > Soil > Wetlands > Peat | place: Sweden: Abisko, Stordalen...
GTTATTTTTTTTTATAAATTTTAATATTTTAATTAAAACATATAGTTTAAATTTGTTTTTTTTAATATTTGCATAAAGAAGAATAAAATAAATATAAAAATTTTTAATTATATGTGATTGTAAAAATTTAATTAGATATGATTATAAAATTTTAGTAAATGATTAACATTTTTTACTCAATAAAGAGTTTAAAATCATAATAATAAAATTTTATGAAATTTAAATATAATTAACACCAACTTTCGATTATAATGTCGCTGGTGCCATAAATGATATCAGTTATCGATTGGAAGGCGATGTCTAGATCATTGCTTACTGGAGTTTCAATGAATACGCCTTCTGGAGTTGCAAGACATAATTCTCTTAAAAGAGGAATTATTTTTTCATCGAGGGCCAGACCAACAATAATCAAATTAATATCAGAATTTCTAAAAAAATGATTAGTATCGGAAATAATTTTGTTGTTAATGAAAAGAAATCAAAAACTTCAAGCGTTTGTATATATCTTCATATTTGATTCGACTGGCATTATCTTCCCCATCAGTTAGAGCTACGATCCAACGGGAATGATCTTTTCTTTCAGCTTTTTTATGAAGTTTTAATGATTCCTTAATAGCCGTAAAGAAAGCAGTTTCTCCATGTGGTTTGATGACTTCTTCAACATTTTGAAGACATTTTCTCAAATAAACTCGATTTTTCCCTCTTTCACTCAAACCGAAGATTACATCAACATTCTTGTTAAATTTTATGTACCCTACTCTGTCATTGTCTTTGACATAATCATCGTAAATCTTAAAAATATATATAAATTTCTTATTTTTTTTAATGATTTTATACAGTGACAATGGCTTTTGTTGCATGCTGTAATCGACCAGGTTGATTCATGCTTTCTGAATAATCCAAGGCGAATACTATATCTTTATTCTTTTTACTCACTGTATTTTCTAATAATTTTGGTATATTTGGAGCTTGATCCAATAACCCTTTTAACTAAATTGTAATTTGTTAATTTGGGTGGAAAAATCATAATTAAAATGACCTCTAATATTTCCTTCAACTGCTCTAGACATTTTCTTCGGATTTCAGGATCATAGACAGTCCCAAGCTCCAAACAATCTGTGAATCTTTGTGCTGCAGTACGAGTTCTTCCGATTTTTTTCAAAATCATTCCTCTTTTAAATAAATATCATTTGACTCAATATTTAAAAACAAATGTTTACTTTTGCAAAAACACCTTTTGATTTAAAATATCGGGGGGTATTTCTCTTTCACTCAGCAGGCCCTGAGTCTGCATATTTGTGTATTCCTAATAAATTTAATTAATTTCTTTATGAAATTCTAATAAACCCTCAATTTTTCCTCTGCAGAAACAATATGTTGAAGGCTTTTTTTAAAATCTCCCAATTCTAAACAAATTATTTTAAAAATTATTAAAAAAAAACAAATTACCTAAAAATGCATTTGATATCATAATATGTGTTTTCACAACTCGGCTACAGTTTTTCTTATTTCCAATATCAAGTTGCAAGATTTTGCTTAATCTCTTCGTGATTTCATCCCAATTGTTTATTTTCTTCTTTTCTGCCTGAATTATCAAGGCATTCACCAATTGATATTCTCTATTTGCAATTTGTGACTCCAAAATTGTCTTGCTTTCAGCTAGACTTTGTGGTCCTAATGTCGATCTTTTCGATGAGTCTCGATAACTACTACTATTTGAAGATTTCTTAGCCTCATTTTTCATGGAATAATGCATATTAGAGCTTTTTCTCGATTCTCTTTCATTTTTGAAAGTTTTTTTCGTTCCGTTGAAGTCTTTCATGGATTTCCCTTTTTGCAATTTTGTGGTTTTTTTAAATTCCTCTTCAGTAACTATTTTGAAAAAAAATAATAAAACGTTTTTTATGTCATTTACTGTCCACTGATTGCCTATAATTTTCAATGGCTTCGTCATATCTTTCACCAATTAAATGGATATTCCCTATATTGTTGTAAATGCTCGCCATTGCTTTTCTATTGTTTAAATCACTGAAAAGTTTCAGGGCTTGGGCATATCGGATCAATGCTTCTGCATCATTTCCTCTATCATAAGATTATTTTTCAAATGCAAAGAAGAAAAATTACTCAAAAAATGCTTTGTTTGCATATTTTAAGACATTGGCTAATTTCGAAAAAGTCAGATAAAGACAATTTATTTCATAAGATTTCTCAGTAAAATTATCAATGATATCAACCTCATCGTCCCCTTCTTGCATTTTCCTCACTTTCATCACCAAATCCTTTAAAATAATGAAGAAATTTAATAAAAGTATTTTATTTTACATCCATTGGAGAAACAATTGAATTGGCTATATAATTGATAGTTCTAAATTTTAAATGAATGTTTAAAAAATACCAAATTTTTGAAATTACTGTAAAGAAATAATCAAAATCACAAATATCACAGCTCCTATGATCAGAAGTTGGGTTAAAAGTCTTGATGCTATATCACTTTTAACAATTTGGAATTGAGCTAAAAGTTCTTCTTGTGAAATTGAAAACACTTTGCAAAATTTTAACTTTGATATTTTTAATTGTTTTTACTCAAAGTAAATAAAGTATCCTGATTACTGGCATCATAGCTCAAATACACGCTAATATGTGCCAAAACAACTAGACTAAATAAAAATCATTTTATATTAAACCAATGACGTGAAACAATTACTATGTACTCCCATCTCTTTGATAAGTGTCAGAGTAGCTCCCATTTAACGTATCCTTTGCGTTGTAGAAAATGTTCCTCAAGGCAACGACTTCAGGATCATCCGAATCTTCCTCCTTCTGCAAAATCTTTTTACCTTTCATAAATATTTTATATAATTACATTAAACTCCCAATTCATCAAGGAAGATTGATTTGGATTCGCGAAAAAAGTGGAAAAATTCATGGTGTTTCCGGCTCTCAAAATAACATCACCCACCGCGCCACTTTCATTATAAACGAGAAGAGTTACTTCCCCCAATTGACATGCACTGGAAGCGTTCAAATGCAAAGCTAAATCCGTAACATTTGCCATAATGCAGGTGATCATCTTAATCGTTGAGTTTCCATTTAATGTCGCTTGGCAAGCCATAAGTGCTAAATCCGTATTATAGGCCGTTGTATTCAAAGGATAAGGAGGTGATATAAAGAGTGTTTTGTTCAATTCTGTTACGTATTTTTTTGTTTCTAGATAATAAGAGGAACAAATGGCTGGTCCTGCATTTCCGTTACTCGCTAAACAAGTTGGATCAAGAGCCAATGTTGAAAAATTGAACTGAAGGTTTAAAGAAGGACATGGAAAAAGATAAAAAAGACCATCATTATCAAAAATGTGAGCAATAGCCACATAATTCGATTTATTTTCATAAAGTAGCAGCCGATAACCGTTCCGATAGACCGGTCGAACTACTATATCCAGATTTTTTGCTATGTTTAAATTATCAATCGTGAGTGGATTCTGGATTTGGGAATAATTTGTATAGGAACTGTTCAGATACCAGCTAAAGTAACCCATATTTAGAAGGGGACTAGCTTCTATTTGGGCACTAATGTCGGCATCATAAACTCTGGTCAAAGGAAATGCATTTAAGGTCTTATTTTCATTATAGTAATATTTGTCTCCTGACACGACTTTTTGAGTGTAGTTTGAAATGAATAATAAATCATTCGCGATCTATTTGAAATTTTAACATTTTATATAGAAATGCATATAAACCCGTTGGATATATTCTCTCATATAATCACTTATTGATCCTGAAATGCTTTGCATGCTATTTAGCTGATTATTCACAATTTCATCGCCTGTCACCGAAAACCAATAAGGTTCCACATATAAAACAATGGCAAAAGAAATTGCGACCGTGATGATAATTCCAATAAATAAAGGGGCCAAGACCCAGCATCTTAACTTTTGTTTGAGCCCATAATGAATGAATTTATGGAATCGAGAGGTAGTTTTTCTGGATTTTTTACGCAGTTCGGGAGTGGTGGGAGGACCCTGTGTCTCCTTTTTTTTTTTTATACACATTTAAATAAGTCTTCCTTTTTTTATAAAAAAATTTGAATGAGAAAAATTACCTATCGAAATTATTGATTAAAAAAAGAAAGTTTGTTAAAAAAAATTTAACATTAAATTTTTTATACAATTGGAAAAAACCAATATTAAATTTACGTCTAAAATCTGTTTGGAGACCAAATTTTTTGGTAATTTATCAAGTTTTCAAAAATTCGAACTCAATAGATAGAAAATGCATAATAATAATTATTATTATTAGTCAGTGTTCTCATTTTTTTTAGGTCTTTTTTTAACAAAAACTTTTAAAAAAAAGGAGCTTCGATTTATTTCATAGATTTTTTACTAAAATAATACTTAGCCAAAAAAAAACAACAATAAAGAAATTAATTTTATGAATTTTAGAATAATCAATTGTTTTCTTGTTTTATCAGGCCATTCATCATCAAATTTCTGGTGAGAGTTTGTTGTATCATCAAATTCATCATATATTGTTGCATAAGCCATGGATTGATTGTTTGATTTATTCCGAAATTGTTTTGAAACATTCCCATTCCAACCCCACAATTGCTATTTGTTAAGTTTCCATTTATCTGAAAAGAATTTGGTTCCTTTTCTTTTTCTTCCATCTTTAAATTCACTGCTTCATTTTCCAAATGCTTCTTCTTTTTTTCATCCATCTTTTCAAAATTCCCCAAATCTTGTTTCACATTCTCACAAAACTTAATTTTCTCATTGTTCATTCCATTTGCATTTCCAATATCACATTTCAACAGCTCAAACAAAAGATTGAACTCATGTTTCTTTCTTAGTTCTTCAACATGACACACCTTCTTGTTCATGTTCTGATTTCTAGAAATTGACATTTCAAGCTCATTTTTCTGACATTCACCTTCCTCTTTCTTCGATTGGTTGTTCAAGAGGTTTTTGTAGACTCCTGAAATTATTAAGTCTTCTTCGATCGCTGATTGAAAATTATGTTGTTTTGCCCATTTCTTCATCAGACTGTTGAATCGGTTTTTGACACCGTTTTCTGTGCGGCCTGGAGTAATTCGAGAAATTTCGGACCATTTTTTGCCTATTCGAATCACTTTTTCTATTAAATCAATGTCTTCTTTTATAGCCCAAATGCCTCTGGTTAAAAAATTTAAGGAAAATTAATTTTTTCAAAAAAAATTTCTCACTTGTTCAGGTCTGGTGTTAAATAATTGTTCCATCGTTCGCGGCAGAACTTTCCAGCTCTATAGACCACTTCTCCTGACTTCATATAAAGAATTTTTGCAATTTCGGTCCATTTTTTATTGGGATTATCCCTAACAATTTTTTAAAATATTTAAATTTAATAATGAAATTTCAGTTATAAATTCTTACAAGACAAGAGTCTTCAAAATCTGATCTTCTTCAATTGACCAGGGTTTGTCTTGTAGGTTAAGTCTTTCCAATGAAAGCCATTTGAATTTGCATTGATCAGCAGTTTTGAAAGGGATTATTTCAGAAATAACACTCCATTCAGCATCCTTCTAATAAAAAATGTTAAGATGTATTGTAAATATGAATAAATTTATATTGAAAATAAAGAAAACTAACCAAGAGTTTGACGTCAGTCAACTTGAAGTAGCTGTATTTGACTATGAGCCAGGTAAGGAGCATAATGTCCTCTTGATACCAATTTTTCTGTTGGGATTTATTTAATGAAATCCTTGAAAAGGAGAAATAAATCATTTTAACTAGAAAAAAATAAACCTTTGAGTTATTTTTTCGAAGATCTGCATAATTTCATTTGATTCTGGAAACTGATCGAAGGACATTTTGTAATACTTCTTGATGACCTTGAAATTGACTTTGAGATCATTTTTCACGTTCACATTATGCAAAAAAATTAGTAAATTTTTTCGACAGTTGGCGAATTTGTTTTGGAGCTCACAATCGGATCGGCTTTGAGAACTAGGACAAGCGATGTCTGAATCCATGAGAAAATGGTTTGTTAGCAATTCTGGCGAAAAAAATGACTGTTGACTGTTGAGAAACATAGGTCGTACTATTAAAAGCAAAGAAATATAATTAAATGGAGAAAGAAGGGTATTTTTACAAAAAAGGTAGAGGCAGGAGAAAATTTTATTGTTTTTTTTAAAAAGAGTTATAATTTCAGAAGTTTGAGCTAGAGGGCCATTAAAACATATCTATAGAGAAAAAAAAAAAATTTACGAATATTTTATAGATTTTAACAACTTTTAATGATAATAGAAGAAAACTAAGATTAATTCAGATTCTGATAAATTTCAAAATGTTGGTCAAATAAATATATAAATTCTTTTCTTCTAATTTTCCCAAAAATTTCCAGAGAAAAATTATTTTAAATTTGCGTCTTTTTTCTTTTTTTTATACAGTAAGAGACAACGCTACCTTTTGGAACTCGAATTTTGAGTTTTGAAGGATTACTTTGGCCTACCTTTTAAAAAATTTGATTTATTCTAGAGTTTTATTTATGAAAACGTATATAATTCTCTTTTTCCTCTTCCAAAAATATTTTTTTGACAGTTTAGGGAAGAATTACTCATAAAATGTTAATATGACATTTAAAAAAACCTCAGTTTTTCAAAATATACATATGTTAAAAAGATAAAACAAATATGAACCTTTTAGGAATTTTTTAGAAAATTTTGACTAATTTTTTGAAAAGTCAAATTTTGGTTTTATAATTTTATTTAATAATTTATGAATTTGAATGAAATCCTCCGAAAATATTTCCCAAAATCTAATCAAAATCAAAAATAGGCCAATTTTTTGAATTCCAAAAATATATATCCCATCTCAAAACTCTAGCATAAAAACTCCAAAAATGCATCTCTATTCCCTCACTCTGCAGCAAGCCACTGCTATTCAAAAAGCCATCTACGGGAACTTTTCTGGTCCTAAAGCTCAAGAAATCGTCGTGTCTCTAGGCAAGTACCTGGAATTACTCCGTCCAGATGAGACCTCGGGCAAAATGCAGGTCATTCATTCCCAAGAAGTTTTTGGTATAATCCGCAATATCTGTGCTTTTCGCTTAACAGGAGCCTCTCGCGATTATATCATCATGACTTCTGATTCGGGTAGAGTGGTAATCCTCCAATTCGACCCTGAAAAAAACTGTTTTCAGAAGATACATCAAGAAAGCTATGGCAAAACTGGATGCCGAAGGATAGTACCTGGACAATACCTAGCAGTAGATCCCAAAGGTAGAGCCTTTATGATTGCAGCTGTTGAGAAGCAGAAGTTTGTGTATATCTTGAATCGAGATTCTCAAGCTAAGCTGACCATATCTTCTCCTTTGGAAGCGCATAAGAGTCATACATTGATCTATGACATTTGCGGAATTGATGTGGGGTATGAGAATCCGTTGTTTGCATGTATAGAAACTGATTATGGTGAGCCTGATTCAAAAGATTCAGCGACTTGCACTGGAATTATGAAGAAATTTCTGACTTTTTATGAAATGGATTTGGGGTTGAATCATGTTGTCAGGAAAAATATGGAAGAAATAAATTTATCAGCTCATTTGTTGATACCTATACCTGGAAATCCAGATGGACCAGGGGGATTAATGATTTGTTGTGAAGGTTATTTGATTTATAAGGGAGTTAATGGAGGGAAGGAACTGAAAGTGCCATTTCCCCGAAGGATTGGAGCCCCCACAGATAGAAATTTGGTTGTGAATTGCTTTGCTGCTCATAAACAAAAGGTTGTTTTTTAAGGAGTGTTTTGATTTTTGATGGGGTTTTAATTGATAATTTCTAAATAAAGGATCTATTTTTCTTCCTGGTTCAAACCGAAATTGGGGATTTGATGAAACTCAGTTTGCAGTTCACACAAGAGGAGGTGCATAATGTACAGTTACAATACTTTGATTCAATTCCATCAGCATTATCACTATGCATTCTCAAATCAGGATATTTGTTTTCGGCCTGCGAATTTGGCAATCAGTTAGGATTTTTTTTTTTTTTTTTTTTATATAATTCTTTCGTTTTTTCAAATTTTTCTTCTTTAATCTATGATTTTTCTTATTTTTTATATTATCATTTTTTTATATAATTGTTTAGTACTATATACCTTTGAAAACAATATTTTTATAATAATTTCTTTAAATTTTTATCTTATAATTTTGATCTTAAATGATTTTTTTTTTTTACACTTTAGCCAACTTCATAAATTTACAAGCATCGGAGAAAACGAAAAACTACCAATTCTAACTGATTCAACAATGTCGATTGAAGACATTATTGAATTCTTTCCTCGTCCCCTGCAAAACCTGACTCTGATTGATGAATTGGAGAACCTTTCTGCCATTGCTGACATGAAGATCGAAGATTTGACAGGTGAGGGTAATCCGCAAATTTATACTCTTTGTTCAGCAGGAGATAGATCCTCTTTACGTGTTTTACGTCATGGTCTTGCAGTCAGTGAATTGGCAGTTTCTCCACTTCCAGGAAAACCATTGGGAATCTGGACAATTAGAGAGAACGTCACAGATGAATTCCATAAATACATTATCCTAACCTTTTCCTCACAAAGTTTAGTGTTATCAATTGGAGAAAAAGTCATAGAAGTCAGTGATTCAGGACTTGATCTTACAAAGCCGACATTACATGTGGCCCTCATGGAAGATAAGGCTAGAATCCAAGTAAATCCTAATGGTATTCGTCATATTAGAAAAGATAAAATGATAAATCAATGGATGACAGAGGGGAAAATCACAAAAGCGGCTAGTAACCCCCGTCAATTGGTGATCGCGATAGCCGGAGGAGAAATCATTTATTTTGAAATTGACAATCTAGGCAACCTCACCGAAGTTGAAAAAATGACTTTAGAATCCGAGGTTGTGTGCCTTGATATAGGAACCATTCCCGAAGGACGTCAAAGATGCAAATTTCTGGCGGTGGGTCTTTCTGATAACACTGTGAGGATGTTTTCTTTAGAAGTCGAATCTTGTCTCCATCGTTTAAGCACTCAAGCATTGCCAAGCCAACCAGAAAGCGTTTGTCTCTTAGAAATGAAAGGAGAGAGATCTAGTGTGGAAGAAGAAGCCACTCCTCAATTATTCCTTCATGTTGGACTTACGAATGGAGTTTTAATGAGAACTGCTGTAGACTCAGTCACTGGGAACCTCACAGACACAAGAACCAGATTTTTAGGTTCAAGGCCAGTGAAATGTTTCAAGATTATGATTCATAATGAGCCTTCGATGCTGGCTTTATCTTCAAGATCATGGATTTGTTATCATTATTTAAGCAGATACTATGTGGTGCCACTTTCATATGATCCTTTCGATCACGCTGCTGGATTTCATTCAACAGTTTGTTCTGAAGGAATTGTAGGGATATCATCGAATAGCTTAAAAATCATCACTCCTGAAAGATTAGGAGAACTTTTCAATCAAACAACCCTGCCTTTGAGATATATTCCAAGAAGAATGATCATACATCCAGAAACACATTATATCACAGTGATTGAATCCTCAAATCGGACTTATTGCGAAAGAGAGAAAAATGAACTCAAAAAGTACCTTTATCAAGGCAATGAAGAGGCTTTCAACATACCTGAAACACAAATCGGAACCTTAAAAGCTCCTCCTGGATGCTGGGCATCTTGTGTGAGGGTTGTTGAGCCCATTTCCCTGAAGACTTTGGATTTGATGGAACTTGAAAACAATGAATCTGCGGTAAGCCTCAATCTTTTAAGTTTTTCAGGACATGAAGGGGAATTGATTTTGATTATCGGAACAGTGAAAGATTTGATTTTCCAGCCAAAATCATTCTCCGCTTGCTTTTTATATGCTTTTAGCTTTATGGAAAACGGGACTAGACTCCAACTTTTGCATAAAACGGCAGTAGAAGATATTCCTTATTGTATGACAGCTTTTAAAGGAAAACTGTTAGCAGGGATTGGAAATAAATTGAGGCTTTATGATTTGGGAATGAAGAAAATGTTGAAGAAAGCAGAGTTGAAGGGGTTTTCTACTGGTATAAATACTATTCAAACCCATGGGGAAAGGATTTTTGTGAGTGATTTGGCTGATTCTTTTCATGTGTTGAAGTTTAGACCAAAGCTGCAAACTTTCTATGAGTTTGCCGATGATATTTTGCCCAGATGGATTAGTGCGGCCTGTGTTTTAGACCATAGAACCATTGTGGGAGGGGACAAATTTGAAAACGTGTTCGTGTGCAGATTACCATCTAGTAAAAAATAATTTAATTAACACATTTTTTTATTAATGTTTTATTATAATTGTTTTCCATATGATAAAGATGTCGATGATGAAGCCGATGAGGATCTTGCAACATATAAGTTTAAATGGGAAACGGGGTATTTAAATGGTGCTGCTCATAAAGTACATTTTTTAATTTGTATTATTAAATAAATGGATTTCTTAAAACATCTATTTAGATGGATCAAATCTGTTCATTTTACGCCGGTGAAGTTGTAACGAATATTAGTAAAACTTCATTAGTTAATACATCCAATGAAGTGGTGATTTATGGAACATCAATGGGTGGAATATGTGCATTATATCCTTTCGAAACTAAAGAGGTTTATCATTTAAAAATTCAATTCATTCTAATTTTTTTATATAAAAGGATGTTGATTTTTTCATTCATTTGGAAATGTATCTAAGAATAGAATGGTCTCCATTGTGTGGTAGAGATCATATTATGTTTAGGTCTTGCTATTCACCTATAAAAAATGTGATTGATGGTGATCTGTGTGAACAATTTTCCAGAATGACCTTTAATAAACAAAAAGTATTGAGTGACGAATTGGATAGAACCCCTGCAGAAGTGCTTAAAAAACTCGAGGATATCAGAAATAGGATTTTATAAAATTTAATGAGAATATGCATTTTGAAATAAATAATTTTTTTAAAAAGAAAAGAAAAATATAAATCATTCTGATTGCGACGATTTTTAAATCATTATGACAAAGGCAAGCTCCCAATAATTAAATTTTTGCTTGTTTGGAAATGCTATCTTCATATTTGAAAATAAAAAGCATTTAGATAAAAGCCTTTATAAATAAATTTTTAAAAATGAAAAACCTTAAACTTTTCGGATTCAGTCAAACAATCCTTTTAAAATGCTACAAAAAGAAATGAAATTCGAAGTTTTCTGTTTTACCAAATTTAGTGAAAGCCTTGCGATAGTTGGCAGTCTTCCAGAATTAGGCAACTGGACGGATCCAGTAGATTTGGAAACCTTTTTTGGGTTTTATCCGAAATGGACATCGGATTCCTTCCAACACCACAACTATCCACTTGAAAGCGATTATCCGAAAGCAAACAGACCCATGGGTTTGGGAAGATGGAGAAAACAGAACTATAAATTTGAATCCTGGAGAAAAAACCTTTTCAATTAAGTTTCGTTTCAATAAGCAGGGATTCGTCAAAGAACCTTTCTCGTTGACTGCCACTGCCAATCAGCTGGATTTCGGAAAATTTATCGGCAAAGCTCTGTCTAAGTCAGAAATAGCTGAATGTTTCGATGTTATAGTAAAGAATTCTCCTGGGACTAAAAAACTTGATAAAGCTCTTCAGAATATCAATCTTAATAACGCAATAGATATTCCAACGGTTAATGCAAGCGATGGAGGAAAGATTGTGGCTTTGAATTGCAAATTATTCTATTTCGTTTGAAAATATTGTATCAAACAAAAAAAATAACTCTTTGGAAACAGCTTTTGTTGACTCTTCATCAGATTTTTTACAATGTTTTCAACATATCCCAGAATGATGAAACAAATGTTTTTTTTAGCCTTATGGTTTTACATTGTTCTCGAGCTTTTATGGATCCTGATCCCCAAGCGATTTCGAGAAGTCTCACTATTTTAGAATTCAATCTAGCTCAAGTTAATGACGGATCTTTCTCAAGTTATGAGCATATGGTTTCTGAAGACAGTTTAGGTCTTCTTGCACATACCCTTCAACTATTTAGGGAAATTTTATTTTCTGAAAAGTTCCAAAGTGTGCTCAGAGGATTTTTGTTTTATTATGGCAGCAGCAGCAAACTAGCGGATGTCAATGCTTTCATTCAAAACAAGCTAAAAATTATTTTTGTAAAAAATGGTTATTTTTGTGGAATGTGTGGCAGAAATGGTGAAATTTATTTTTCTCGGACAGATGTTGAGCGTATTTTGAATATATCAGTGGTTCCAGATTTAAATTCAGTGACTGAAACTAATTCATTTATAATTGGAACAGGAATTCACGAGCTTGCTCATGCACTTCTGAGAGAAATTATTCTCAAAAATGAGTTGCTTTCTCCTCGAGGATTTTCTGAACCAGAGAAAATAGAGGCTGGTTATAAATTAGAAGAAATGGCTTTTGGATGTGTTTTAAGTGATTTTAAAATGGTTTCAAGAATTGATAAAAAAGAAAATTGGACATTTTCTGGAAATGATGTACAACAAGTACACTTTCAAAAATCGAAATTTATTAAAAAAATTAAAAAAATTATACAAAATTTTTTTGCCAAATTCTTGGCATTATTTTTTTGAAAAAGTCAAGATATTCGATGAATTGCAGGGTCCAAGTCCGAAATTCCAAAATGTCAAGAGCCGTTAGGGGGAATGATGTCTTTATTGACAATATTTTCAAATTTTCAATTACTTGAAAAGAAATTAGAAATTTCAAAATTGGAGTTTTTTAATAATATTTGTATTTTTCTAAAAAAATTTGCGAAGCTTTCGCAAAAATATTTTGTCAAATTTTTTTTATTTTTT
>Ga0302140_10008477_pt1 | contig 12780 bp, 13 predicted proteins | sample I_Bog_E1_1_FD_202095 | JGI IMG/M metagenome (GOLD analysis project Ga0302140, IMG submission 202095) | Peat permafrost microbial communities from Stordalen Mire near Abisko, Sweden - I_Bog_E1_1 | ecosystem: Environmental > Terrestrial > Soil > Wetlands > Peat | place: Sweden: Abisko, Stordalen...
CGGCATTACGCCGAAGTTCGAGGATGGGGTTTCAACCCCTGAGGCTGGCATCCGGTTCGCGCCTTGAAGGCCAGCTCCACCCTCCACACGGCCCCACGCCATCTATGAGAAACTAGAAGAGCCGAAGTCTTTTGGGCGTATCTGGGTGCACCCGGTCTGGATTCTGAGACCGGCACGATCAACCCGCTCGCCCCATCCAGGACCAACCAATCTCCATCCGGCCGCCCGCGCCGCTACCTCGCTGCGGCCCATACATAGGAACCCAACCAAGCATGCTCAGTGTCAGCAACGTCTCCATGCGCTACGGCGCCAAGATCCTCTTCGAAGAAGTCAGCGTCAGTTTTGTCTCCGGCCGCCGCTACGGCCTCACCGGCCCCAACGGCGCCGGCAAGTCCACCTTCATGAAGCTCCTCACCGGCGAGCTCGAGCCGCAAAAGGGCTCCGTCGTGCGCCCACGCAAATTCGGCGTCCTGCGCCAGGACCAGTTCGCCTTTGACTCCTACCGCGTCATCGATACCGTCATCATGGGCAACAAGCCCCTCTGGGCCGCCCTTGAAGAGCGCGACCGCATCTACGAGAAACCGGAGATGACCGACGAAGACGGCATGCGTCTGGGCGAGCTCGAAGGCGTCATCGGCGACGAAGACGGCTACACTGCCGAAGCCGATGCCGCCGTGCTGCTCGATGGTCTCGATATCCCCGAAGAGATCCACGAACGCAAGATGGGCGAGATCCAGGGCGGCCAAAAGGTCCGCGTCCTGCTGGCCCAGGCGCTGTTCGGCAAGCCGGAGGCCCTGCTCCTCGACGAACCCACCAATTATCTCGATCTCGACTCCATCCACTGGCTCCAGGACTTCCTGCTCAGCTACAACGGCACCCTGATCTGCATCTCCCACGACCGCCACTTCCTCAATAGCGTTACCACCCACACCGCCGACATCGACTACCAGACCATCATTGTCTACACCGGCGGCTACGACGACATGGTGATGGCCAAAACCCAGATCCGCTCCACCCTCGAGTCCCAAAACGCGCAGCGCGAAAAGAAGATCTCCCAGCTCAACGACTTCATCGCCCGCTTCGCCGCCGGAACGCGTTCCTCGCAGGTAACCAGCCGCCGCAAGGAAGTCGAGCGCCTGCAGACCAACGAGCTGGCCCGCTCCAACATCCAGCGCCCCTTCATCAAGTTCGATCAGATTCGCCCCAGCGGCAAGCACATCCTGGAGTTCAAGCACCTCACCAAGATCTACGGCGAGCAGACCGTCATCGACGGCTTCACCGCCAACGTGCTGCGCGGCGAAAAGATCTGTCTCATGGGCCGCAACGGAGCCGGAAAGACTACGTTGATTAAGAGCCTGCTGGCCAACTATCCCGGCCTCGCCGACAAGGACTTCGAGCTCGACTCCGGCTCCGTCTTCTGGGGTCATGAGGCGCACATCGGTTACTTCCCCCAGGACGTCGGCGCGCTCATCGAGCACGGCCTCACCGTCTCCGAGTGGCTGCATCGCTGGAAGTCCGACGCTCACGTCGAAGAGATTCGCGGCATCCTCGGCCAGATGTTATTCAGCGGTGAAGAAGGCGACAAGCAAACCAAAGCTCTCAGCGGCGGCGAGCAAGCAAGATTGATCTTCTGCAAGCTCATCCTCACCAAGCCCAACATCCTGATCTTCGACGAGCCCACCAACCACCTTGACTTAGAAGCCATCAACGCCCTCAATATCGCTCTGCAGCGCTACGAAGGCACCGTCTTGTTAGTCACCCACGACCACGACTTAATCGACGAAGTCGCCACCCGGTTATGGAACTTCAAAGCAGATGGCATCGAAGACTTCCAAGGCCCCTACGCCGAGTGGAAGGGCAAACACAACTAAGATCCACACAGCGAGCCATTTGCAACAATGCCGTGTCATCCTGAGCGGCCGGAGCGAAGCGAAGGAAGTCGAAGGATCCGCGGTTGCTTTAGTTGCTTGGAAAGCATTCAACCATCCCGTTCGCCAGTGACAGTCCTACAATGGTTGTGGTTGGAGACTCCTATGGTCAGATTCATCACGACCCCGGAATCCACTTCGGACCCCCTTTCCAACAAATGCCTGAACGAGAGAGCCATGCAAAACCGCAGTCTCGCATCCAATCTCGGCAGATACGTATTCGCCTCCGGGGCCGTCTTCCTCGGCATTCTCGGCCTGACCTTTGGCGACTTCGCCGCCACATGGCAGCATGTGGGCCCGAACGTGCCCTTCCGCGAGCCGCTCGCGTATGGCACAGCCCTCATCGAGGTTGCCGCCGGGCTGGCCCTCCTAGCGCGCAGAACGGCTCGCGCCGGCGCCCTGACGCTCATCGTCCTCTATTCAGTTTTCACGCTTTTGTGGGTGCCCGCCGCCTTTGTGAACCTCGGCAACTACGACCCCATCGGCAATGTTTTTGAGGAGTTCTCCCTGGTCGCCGCTGGGCTGGTCCTCCTCGCTACGTTCTCCCCTGACGGTTCACCCCTTGCGCGCCGCGGGCCCTTCTTCGTGCTCCTCTTCGGTATTTGCCCCATTTCCTTCGGGATCGTCCACATCGTTGACATGCCCGGTCTGTTGAGCCCCATCCCCGCCTGGCTGCCGCCGAACAAAATGTTCTGGGCTTACGTCACAACTTTGGGATTCTTCGGGTCCGCCGTATCGATCCTCACCGGCATCGCGGCCCGGCTCGCGTCGCGCCTGCTCACTGCGGAAATTGTGATCTTCGAATTGCTGTACTGGATTCCGAAACTCCCAGCTGCCCCTCATGACCATTTCATCTGGGCCGGCAACGCCATCTCCGTTGCCATTGCGGGCGCAACGTGGGCCGTCTCTGACTCCATCTGCCGCGGGTCCGCCGCGCGCCCACCCGCCCGTGCCGAGTCCCACGGCAAAGTCGCCACCTCCACTTGATCAACATCGTCGATCGCCGCGGATGTTGGTGCTTCTGCAACATGCCCGCAACCGAAGCAAGGCTGTTCATTCCAACCATCTACTTCAGAGCCCTTTTCGCCGGCGAAACTCCTCCACCACTTCGGCCGGATCGCGATGCTCGCCATCCACAGCCTCGTTCATGGCTCGCATATCGTCGGCGGTAATCTTGCCTGCCAATGCGTCAAGCGCAGTCCGCATCTCCGGCCAGCGCTGCAAGGCCTCCGCGCGTACCAAGGGAACAGCCTGGTAAGGCGGAAAATAGTGCTTGTCATCTTCGAGTACCTTCAGGCCCAGAGCCTGGATGGGGCCGTCGGTCGAATTTCCGGCGATGATGTCCACCTGGTGCGCGCTGAGTGCCCGATACAACAAGCCAAGGTCCATGGTGCGTGGTGCGCCCGCAAACTGCAGCCCATAGGCGGCGCTGAGCCCAGCCAAGCCATCAGGCCGTTGTTCAAACTCGTAGCCCACGCCGAGCCGCCATTGCGGCGCGTAGCGCGCCGCCTGGCTCAACGTCTCCAGGTGCAGTTGTTGCGCATCTTGTCCGCGCACCACCATCGCAAAGGTGTTTTGGAATCCAAGCGGCGGAGCCACCACCACGTTGTACCGCGTGGCATACAGTTGGCGCACGGTAGTGAGGACGCGGTCAGGATCGCGGTCCAGCGGTTGCTTCAGAATGGCGGTCAGCGCTGTGCCCGTGTATTCCACATAGGCGTCGATGCGCCCGGCAACCAGGGACTGTTGGCAGATATAACTTCCCGCAAGATAGAAGCGGCGCTCCACCTTCAAATGCGTTCGCGCCTCAATCTCCTGGGCCAGCAGTTCCCCGAGGACCACTTGCTCGGTGAAGTTCTTCGCGCCGATGATCGGATGGTCGGGCCGCGGCGGCGCGCAGCCGCTCAAAGCCACGGCAAGCACCAACCAGCCGGCGACACAAACAGCGCGCATCATGCGGCGGGAACCGTGAAATGCCGTTCGAGCAGCGCCAGCACACCATCTGCCGCGAGCGCCAGCAGCGCGGCGGGGATCGCCCCGGCCAGCACCAGGCGATTATCCACCGAGGCCACGCCGCGAAAGATCAGTTCGCCCAGCCCTCCCGCGCCTACGGCCGCGGCAATCGTGGCGATGCCGACACAGGTGACGGTCGCGGTGCGCAGTCCGGCAAAGATAAACGCCGCGGCCAGCGGCAGCTCCACTTTGAAAAGCCGCTGGGTATTTGTGAGCCCCAACGCCCGCGCCACTTCGATGACCGCGGGGTCGATGCCTCGGATGCCTGCATAGGTATTGCGCAAAATAGGCAGCAACGCATAAGCCGTGAGCGCCACAATGGCAATGCGCGCCGCGCGCTCCCCTAGCCATGGCAGCGGCAACAAAAAACCAAACATGGCAAGCGACGGAATGGTCTGGAGAATATTCGCCACCATGAGAACTGGCTGCGCCCATCGCGTCGACCGCGTCAACGCGATGCCTACCGGCACGGCAATCGCCGTGGCCAGCAGCATGGCCGCTCCGGTCAGCCACAGGTGCTCGACGGTCAGCGTGGCGATCTCGCCCCCATATTGCGCAAAGAAGCCGGAGCTCATGCCTTCTGCTCCTGTCCCGCAGCGCTGCGCGTGCCGCGATGAAACGCGCGCACATACGCCTGCACGTCCGGATGAGTCGATCGCAAAAACTCGGTCGGAGACAAGTCGGCGATGAGCTTCCCTTCCCGCATCAAGACAACTCGCTGCGCTAGGTACAACGCTTCATCAAGATCGTGGGTAACCAGCAGAACGGTTTTCTTGAGTTGGTCCATCAGCCCGCGCAGCATGTCCTGCATCTCAGCCCGCGTCAGCGGATCGAGCGCGCCAAACGGCTCGTCCATCAGCAACATGGTTGGTTCCGCGGCCAAGGCCCGCGCCAATCCCACACGTTGCCGTTGCCCGCCTGAGAGCTGGTGCGGATAGCGCTGCAGGAACACGCGCGGATCGAGACCCACAGCGTTCAACAGTTCGTCGCTACGCTGCAAGCGCTCCTGCCGCGGCCGCCCTTCAGCTTCCAGAACAAGTCCCACGTTCCGAGCCACGTTGAAGTGCGGAAACAAACCGGTCTCCTGGATTACGTAGCCCATGGTGCGGCGCATCCGGACGATGTCCCGCAGGCGGTTGTCTTTCCCATGGACGAGCACCGAGCCGCTCGTCGGCTCTACCATGCGATTCACCGTGCGCAGCAGGGTCGTTTTTCCCGAGCCGCTTCGACCCAGTAACGCCGTTATCGTGCCTTCCTGAACCGCAAGCGAAATATGGTCGAGCAGTATGCGGCCACCTGGAAGGGTGAACGTTACATCTCGAAATTCAAGGGCGGGAATCATCACCAGCTGCTCCGTGTTTGTTCAGTGTAAGCGGCACGGATGCACTCGCGCGCTGCGTTCGCGGGTATCTTCCGACGATAGGCGGATTTGCAATGAATGAATTGAGACTCGCGTGTTGACCGAATCGGCAAAGTCGAATACGCGAGGATTGCGATCTCGATTCAAGTCGTCGTGAAATGCGAGACGGGACAACAACGGGCGCGTGGACTCCTGTTGATCATCGTCTTGCCTGCTTGCAATGCCGGCTTAGATGCTCGCCGCCATGTCGATGGGGGTTCGAAGAAAGCATCCGCTCAGATCTTCGACATCTCTCTGCGCAACGTCGGACCGGCGCTGCAAACTGTGCGCGAGCCATACAGGTTTGCTCCGCAACGGATCTCTCCACTCGATCTTGATGAGGAGTTAAAAATCCCGTAGGTAAATCCTTTATCTAGAAGATAGATAGCAATACACGTTGAATGAAATGGTTCCACCATGCGCACAAAAACGTGGCTGACTCAATCTTATGTCGCATAAAAGGCCAGATTTTTGTACACTAGAGTACATACTTGGTATGCAAGCGGCTACTTCATTCTAGGAGAATTTACATGGCTGATACAGTGAAGAAGAAAGCTCCAGCAAAACCACGCAAGACGGCAGCTAAGAAAGAAACCCCTGTAACCACAATCACCCCGACGATGCCTTCCCGCGAGGAGATAGAAAAACTCGCACAACAGTATTGGGCACAGCGCGGTTACCAGGATGGTTATGCAGAGCAGGACTGGTTTCGTGCGGAACAAGAACTTCGTCAGAAAGCATCGTAAGTTCTATCTGAATGAAGATAGAACTTCTTGCGCTTACCCAGAACCCAAATTTGGTTTTGCTGCGTCTTGTGTAAGTCGCATGAATTGTGCCTTCTAAGTTGTCGCGCTCACAGTTTCCGTCCATCCAGCAAACACCAACAAGCAACCAATGAGGGCGTGCGATACTACGCAGAGAAACGCGCTCGCCTTTCCGTACCCGGTGCCGTAGATCTTGGTGTGGACTCCGCTCCCTGAGCGGAGTTTCCGAGCGTCGCGGAGAAGCGTGCTTGTTTTCCTTTTGCGGCAACTAACCTGGCCGTTGAATCGTGTGTCAGTTCATACTCTCCAGCTGGTATTCTTTTCATGTCCTGGCGGACAATCTGTGTCGCGGAGAGTGCCATGTCCAAATACCTTCTCATTGCGATCGGCGGCGGTCTCGGTTCGGTCGCGCGCTATTCGGTGTCCACCTCCGTGGCCGCTCGTTGGGGCATTGCATTTCCTTATGGAACGCTCGCCGTGAACCTGGTCGCCTGCCTGATCATTGGATTCCTGATCACCTCCGCAGGCCGCCGCGCCGGCGTCAATTCAGCATGGCGGTTTCTGGTCGCCGTCGGCTTCATCGGCGCGTTCAGCACCTTCTCCACTTTTGAGTGGGAGGCCTTTTCCGCGGTGCGCTCGTCCGCCTTTTTAGTTGCAGCCGAATACACAGCGGTCAGTGTCGTCCTCGGGCTGCTCTGCGTTTGGGCCGGCACCATGCTGGCCTATGCACTCGCTGAGCGAACGGCCTGAGGAAGATTCCGGTCCGGATATCTCCTGCCCTTGACCATTGCGAGCAACAGTGCTTCAATTCTCCGTTGCTCATCCGTACTCGCTTGGCTGACGGCGAACGCGGAAGGATGGAAATATGTTGCAGAGCGGCAAGGCTGTTAAAGTTTCCATGTACCTCAGTGACGGGGCCAAGCATCTCGGCCTTCCCATCTATACAAGTCTGCTCGACTTCCTTTTTCACAGTGGAGTCTACGGGGCCACCGTAGTCAAAGGGATCGCCGGCTTCGGCTCACGCCACCGCATCCACTCTGCACACATCCTGGAAATCTCCGATCATCTCCCTATCAAGATCGAGTTCATCGAGACCCGAGAGAAAGTCGAAGAGCTTTTACCCGAACTCGAAAGGCGCACTGGGTGCGGCATCATCGAGATGCAAGAGACCACGGTGATTGTCCCCGCCAAGAAGTAAGGCCCTGCACGCAGCCGCTCTTCGCATGTCCGACTCCGGATCCTGCCAGAACTACTCCGCGGACGTGAAGGGCGATGCCGGTAGTCCCTCCCCGTTGAACAAGTTGCATTGTGGGCTATTGGCCCATCCGTAGCGCACGAACTCTGGTTCGGCGACCGCATCGCTGGCGGCCAAAACCGTATTGCCTTCGATGGTTGCGGTAGCCGGAAAGAATCGACCATCCACACCGGCGACTTCGAATCCGGTGAGTGCACTCCCCCGCGCAGCCAGACCCTTGGCATGGTGGCTGAACCAGACGCGTATCGCCTTTCCTTCCGGAGTCGCCTGGCGGAAGGCAGGGCCCGAGTAGCTGATATCTTCGCCGTAGCTCAAGGCGCGCGCCGCCAGTGCCAACCGGTGCCCGACATCCAGCTTGTCCGTTGGATGCACATTTTCCGGGTTGCCGATGTCGATGGTCACCGCCATGGCGGTGTTGGCCACGGAAAGCGTCTTGAGCTGTTGCTCGCGTAACTCCGCCCAGTCTTCCGCGCCTGTCGACTTGTAGTTGGAGATCTGGACAAACAGGAACGGAAAGTCGCCGATGCCCCACGCGTGACGCCAGCCCTCGATCAATGTGCTGAAGACCCGCTTGTAAAGAGGAGCTCTCGCCAGGGCGCTATTGCTCTCACCCTGGTACCAGATCACCCCGCGAATCCCCAACGGTGTGAGCGGCGCAATCATCCCGTTCCACAGCATGCCCGGTCCCCAGCTCAGCAATTGAGGATGCCAGGGAAACTGCGGCGGCGGTTGGCCCGCGGCCTTGGCTTCATCGCGGAGGCGCTCCTCCTGTTTGCCGGCCAACAAAGCATCCTCTTCGTGTTCGGTCATCTTGCCCCACGAGGCGAACACCGGCGCAAGCGCCGCATCCGCTCCCAGTGCGGCCAGCCGCGTCCATGCCTCGGCCACCGTCCCACCCCACGTGGAGTCGATCACGCCCACCGGAATATGCTCTCGCTGCTGAATCTCCCGCGCAAAATACCACGCCACCGCGGAGAATTTGCGCGCTGTGTCCGGCGTGGAGGCTGCCCATCCATCCGTCTCCACGTCGCTGAGCGGATATTCAGACGCCTTCTTGTTGACGACCAGCAAGCGGATTGAAGAGATGTCGGCGTGGGGCAGATCCTGGTCCGCCGTGGCCGCCTGTTGCATCAAGAATTCCATGTTCGACTGGCCGCCGGCCACCCAGACGTCCCCCACCAGCACGTCGGTCAAGGTAATGGATTGCCCGGCCTCCTGCCCCGAGGTTCCGCTCGCGGACGCCGGTGTTGCCGTGATGGAAAGCTCAAAGGGCCCACCCGCCACCCCTGGCGAAAGGTAGACGCTCCATTGTCCCAGTGGCCCGACTGTCGTCGAACGCGCCTCGCCGCGGAAGTTGACCTGGACTGATTCACGAGGCGTTCCCATCCCCCAAAGGTGAACCGGGAGGTCCCGCTGTACCACCATGTGGCTCGAGAGGACCTTCGGCAGAGCAATCTGAGCGCAGGCTGCACAGGTAAAGAATCCGGAAAGCATGAGTGAACAGGTCAGAGTGAGCAGTTTCAAGAGGTCCTCCACAAACGCCGGAATCGGTTCGATCTTCGCGGGCAATCGCCCTACTGAATCCCCGAAGCTAGAACCTTAGCAGAGGGAACAGGGTCTCGCCAGCAAGTGCGGCAAGTGTGCTTTGGATCGACTTTCCACAACCCAATCCGAAACCCTAACTCCCTCCCGATTGCCCTTGTAAACCCATATGTTGCGGTGGATTATTTCTGGATAGGGGTATTTACTTGACGCCACTAACTACAAGATGTATCTGTTCTGATCCTGCTTCCAGGCTCAATAGCCTCACGAATGAACCCGTGCAGGCTCGATCTGGACGCGTCCGGTATCGCACGCAGACGAATGCGCCCTACGCCCTTGCCATCCTCCTCGGCGGCGACGATAATCAGAGCCTTTTCTTCCGCCCCTCTGTCCGTTGACCCGGTTTCCTCTCCGGCCCAATAAGCCTCGTCGACTTCGACTATTCCATCTAAGCGGTCGCGGCCAGGGCGAACCATGGCCCGGCGCAACTTGTGCAGCATGCCCATCGCGTGATCTCGCTTCTAAAGCGATGGCTGCTGGGTACCCATCAAGGCGCGATTGGACTATCACATATGGACGATTATCTAAATGAATTCACCTTTCGATTCAATCGACGTACCTCTAAGTCTCGCGGTAAGTTGTTCTATCGATTGGATCAGCAGGCTGTGTTGGTTGGCCCTGCACCATTTGCAAGCTTAATCAACCCACAACCTGCCGCGTTTGGCGAAGTCAAATAAGTTCCCCAATAAATGTCAAACCGTAGATGTCAAGAATTCCTTTTCGTCAGATTTTTCGGTTGCGACTTGCATTTATAGCAGATATAGCGTTAAAATCACTTGTAACGCTTATGGCGTTTGCTTGTATTCAGGCGAGGCGGAGAACCCGCAATCTCGGAGGAGCCCATGATTCTTGAAACGAAGTCGAACAATTTTGCCATTTCACAAAAAGACCAGCGCGAAATCATGGAGATGTATGAACGACTGCGTGAGGTGCAGGCGAAGCTCGTCGGACCGGATGGCAAAACAGAGATTCTGCCCAACAACGTGTACTCATTTCTCTGTCGATTGCTCGGAGACTTGAAGGCTGGTAATTCAGTCACAATCCTCCAAAGCAAGGCAGAACTGACCACCGTAGAAGCTTCGAAATTACTGGGAATGTCCCGGCAATTCTTGGTCAATCTGTTGAGCCATGGAGACCTTCCTTTCCATATGATTGGATCGCATAGGCGTATTTATGCCCGTGACGTTTTGGCTTACAAGAGCAAACGCGATAGCTCTCGGCGTAAGACTCTGGACGACTTGAGCAGAGCCGAATTTGAAGATGGAACCTACGACCGGGTTCCAGAGCAATGATACTGACAGGGGACAACGAATTCTCTGTCGTTCTGGATGCTTGCGTACTCGTCCCAATGCCACTTTGTGACACACTGCTGCGCTTAGCAGAAGATCCACCGCTGTACCGACCACTCTGGAGTGACAGAATTCTGGAAGAAGTCGGTACAGCCCTTCGGGATAAGCTGAATCATACAGAGAAACAAAGCAGACGCCGTATCGAAGCTATGCGCCAATCGTTTCCAGAAGCGCTTGTTTCGTTCACTACCGATTTAGAGAAATCACTCACATGTATTCCGGATGAAAACGACAGGCACGTGCTCGCCTGCGCCATTCGCAGTGGGGCCTATGCAATCGTGACATCCAACATCAAAGACTTCCCAGAAGAATGTCTTGCGAAATGGGATTTGGTAAGGCAGACCCCTGATGAATTTCTACTGCACCAATATCATCTGAGTCCCGGACTGGTTTTAGAGAAGTTGGACTACCAGGGGTCGGCGATTGGCAAAGAGCGGGATTACATTTTGGAACGTCTGAAGGCTCTTGCTCCGCGACTCGTCTTGTTGCTCGAGACGAGCGAGGCATAGCCTACCAACAGCTTTCAATTACGACTGCCGCAGATCCAAATCCTGCGGTAGGTTATTTTGTCGATCCGCTCTACAAACCGGGCAAGTTGGCCGGCCACAATCTTCTTCCTTGATATCTGTTGCGTATGGTGGCGATCGCGGTAGGGATACCAGTCGCCCGGTACCCCCCGCACAGACCCGTACAGGCACTCATTAGCGCATACGGTTCTTATCTCGGATGTTTGGCGGAAAAGCGCGCGTCGGGGTAAGGATGGAGCGCACGTGGAACCGGTAACCACCGTTCGGCCAGTCTGCTCATTCGCGCCCAATTGGGCCGGTGTTTCTGCCCCCTGCGCCGAAGTGCCCAGCGCCAGAGGCGGATCACCCTATTTCGAAATACGCATAGTCGGCTCAAGTTTCCCGGGACTGCGTGGTAGTTGAAGTAACCCTGCACGACGGACTTGAGCCATTCCCCCATCTGCGCGACTGGATCGTGCATGCGCTGACGGAGCTTTAGCTTGATGTCTTTCAGCTTGGCTACCATGCGCTTGGCGATCGTTTTCCGCTTAAGGGAGAACTTCCCATTCTGGGTCTTCCCACAGATGTGCGAGAACCCCAGAAATCCGAAAGTCTCAGGCTTGCCTTCACCTCTCTTGTTCCGGTTGAGTTCGGCAAACCGCCCGAACTCGATCCGGCGCGTCTTATCCGGATGAAGCTCCAACCCGAACTTCTTCAGTCGCTCCGAGAGATGTTCCCGGCAGCGGTCCGCGTCTGTTTGGTTTTGGAAGCCCAGGACGATGTCGTCCGCGTAGCGGACGACGATCACTTCGCCTGTAGCCCATTTCTGGCGCCAGACGTTCACCCAGAGATCGAAAACGTAATGCAGGTAAATATTTGCAAGTAACGGTGATGTCACTCCCCTTACACAAAAGGTAATTTCGAATTCGAGCGGGTAGTGAGGGGTTGGCGAAGTAGTGTCCCAGTGCTTGACCTGCGTCTTAAGAGGTAATACGTTTATGGCAAGTGGCACGATCAAACAAAACGGACAGGGCTCGGCGGTTGAACGCCGCTTATGCCATGCACCAGCGCAATACGCCATTGTCCAAGGCCGTGCAGCGCTTGTCTGCACAGTTCGACCTGTCGGAACGTCAAGCCTACCGATACATGGAGGAAGCGGGACATCTGGAGCAACCTGTCGAAGTCACCGAGGCTACGGTGCCGATCACCCTCAAGGTTCCAGCGCGAACAGCACGCCTTCTCCGGGGGTGTGCGAGAAGCAGTGGGCTGACCATCGGAGCCATCGTGACACGGGCATTGACCGTGTTTCTCAACATTCAGAGAAGGCATGGCTAAGCGGCGCTCAACGCTCGCTCCGCTTCGAGTTCACGTTGAGTATCTGTTTGACCGTCTGCACGATTCGAAACTCTCCCAAGCCTACAGTTTTCTGGTACCCATTCGGGAGCGTCCCGTCGGCGGCAGTGTAAAGGAGTTCAGTCATGAGGATGGCGGCGATCTACGCACGAGTCTCTTCGGAACAGCAGCGGGAGGCGAACACGATAGCGAGCCAGACGGCGTCCCTGATCGAGTTCGCCCAGAGTCACGATCTGGAGATACCCCAAGAGTGGGTCTTCGAAGATGATGGCTATAGCGGTGCGACGTTAGAACGGCCGGGGCTTGAGCGTGTGAGGGATCTGGCTGCTGAGGGGCAGATACAGGTTGTGCTGGCATACTCACCGGACCGCTTGAGCCGCAAGTATGCGTACCAGATTCTGTTGATAGAGGAGCTGGCCCGCAACGGCGTCGAGACGTTATTTGTTAAGGCACCGCAGGGATCCAGCGCGGAAGATCAACTGCTGGTGCAATTCCAAGGGATGATATCGGAGTATGAAAGGGCGCAGATACTGGAGCGATCACGCCGCGGTAAGCGGCACCGGGCCCAGTCCGGTGAGATCAGCGTGATGAGCGGCGCTCCGTATGGCTAC
>Ga0302140_10008485_pt1 | contig 12773 bp, 12 predicted proteins | sample I_Bog_E1_1_FD_202095 | JGI IMG/M metagenome (GOLD analysis project Ga0302140, IMG submission 202095) | Peat permafrost microbial communities from Stordalen Mire near Abisko, Sweden - I_Bog_E1_1 | ecosystem: Environmental > Terrestrial > Soil > Wetlands > Peat | place: Sweden: Abisko, Stordalen...
CAGTCTGGGTTCCAGTTCTCGGTCGGTTCGTGGAAAAGGTTCGGCTTTTGCTTTTACTGAGAACTGACAACTGAGAACTGCTCTCCATGAGCCGCAAATTCATCATCGTGCTCGTAATCACCACGCTTTTCACGGCGCTCGTCGTCGCTTTTTCCTGGATCTACCTTTCCCAGTTACTCCGTCAGCGCCTGCTTTGGGCCGATGAAACCGCTTCTCAACTCACCAACCAGTTGGAGTACTCCGCCTCCAAAGCCGTTCCCGATCTGACCAGCACGCGCATCGACACTCAGAATCCCAAAGCCATGCGCACGTCCATCACCGACTATCTGCAGACCGATCCCGCTTTGAATGACACCTTGGAATCCGTCGTCGGCAACTCGCGCATCATCTACGATGCGGCCGTTGTCGATCCCTACGGAGCCGCGATTCTTGACACAAATCCCTCCTTCAACGGCAAAATGGTCCCCGAGCGTCCTTCTTTAAGCGTGTTGTCTGACGCCAGTTTCCGCCGTCAATTACGTCTCATCTACGGACCCTCGATCGTCTACGACGTGCGCGTTGGGCTCGAACTCGACGGCCAGGCATTTGGCAGCGTACGCGTCGGCGTCTCCACCGTTTTTCTGCGCAATGAGCTGACGCCGAAACTGCAGCAGGCCGCTTTCTTCTCCGTCGTCGCGGTTTTTTGTTCCCTCGTACTCGCCGCTGTTGTCTCGAACCTGGCTCTGGGCCCGCTCAAGACCATCAGCCGCAACCTCGACAGCGCCAGCGCCGGAGACGTTCTTCCCGACGATGAAACCAGTCGCGACGATGAGGTTGGCCTCGTCTCGCTCAAAATTGCCCACCTCGGCCGTCAGATTCGCGACACCAACGAAATTTTTTCCGCCTTGAAAGATAACGTCGAGCAGGTGATGACCAAACTGCAAGACGGCCTCATGCTGTTCACCCGCGACACTCGCGTCGTGCTGGTCAGCGCCTCCGCCGAAAAATTTCTCGGCCGTCCCCGCCGCGAAATCCTGGGACGCACCGCCGAAGAAATCTTTTCCGATGGAACCGTCCTCGGCGCCGTCGTTCTGCCCGCATTCCAGAAGCAGCGCCCGCTCGTGCAATACGAATTCGAAACCGTCGATGGCCGCCGCGTCCAGGTCTCGCTCGACTTCATCCAGGAAAAAGGCACGCCGATCGGCGCTCTGCTCACCATGCGCGACGCCGAGTCGGTCCGCCGCATCGAAAACGAAATTGAAATTTCCCGCCGCCTTTCCGCCAGCGGACGCATGACTCGCGGCGTTGCCCACGAGGTCAAGAATCCTATCAACGCCATCGTCCTGCATCTGCAGTTATTGCAAAACAAATTGCAGCAGGACGATCCCGAAACCCGCCGTCACATGGACATCATCGGCAGCGAGATTCACCGCCTCGACCGCGTCGTGCAAATCCTCGTCGATTTCACCCGCCCGCAAGATCTCCGCCTCGAAGAAGTCGATCTCCGCAAGATTCTCGAAAATGTCTCCATCCTCGCCGCTCCCGACGCCGCCAAACACAACGTCCGCATCGTGCAGGAGTTTGCCGAGCTGCCGCTGAATGTGTGCGTCGACATCGACCTGATGAAGCAGGCAATTCTCAACCTTGTATTGAATGGCGTGCAGGCGATGGCCGAGGGAGGAACTCTAACTCTCAAAGCACGCCGCGACGACGATGCCATCATCGCCGAAGTTGTCGACCAGGGATGCGGCATCCCGTCCGAAGCACAGGAGAAAATCTTCGAACTCTACTTCACCACCAAGGGCGACAAGGGCGGCAGCGGCATCGGCCTCGCCCAAACCTATCAGATCATGCAATGGCACTACGGCTCCGTCGACTTCGATTCTGTCGTAGGAGCGGGAACCACCTTCCGCCTACGCCTGCCCCCCGCTTTACCCAAACCCGATAGCTCCTCGAAAGAAAAAGAAGATCAGACGCTGACCGCCTAGGTCGCGTAGAGACGGGGCTTGCCCCGTCTTGCGCCACCCACGAACTATGTTCGAGGACGAACGCGAAAAGCAAGTCCTCAGCTCCGTTACAAAAAACCACGCGACCGCAGCTGTTTCGCGCAGTCGAACTCTAAGCTGCTATCATTTCGCCCATGTCGGTGGCACAAACTTGGGACCCAGCCTCTTATGCGCGAAACGCGAGATTTGTGTCCGACCTGGGATCGCCCGTCGTGGACCTGCTCGCGCCGAAGCCGGGCGAAAAAATCCTCGATCTCGGTTGCGGAGACGGCGTTCTAACGAAAAAGTTAGCGGATCTGGGCTGCGAAGTGGTTGCGGTGGATTCCAGCCTTCCGCAGATTGAAGCCGCAAGAAAACTCGGTTTGAATGCATTTGCGATCAGCGGCGAAGAGCTGCCATACAACGAAGAATTCGATGCAGTGTTCAGTAATGCCGTGCTGCACTGGATTCAACGCGCAGATGGGATGCTTGCCGGAGTCTATCGTTCTTTGAAACCAGGTGGCCGATTTGTTGCCGAATGCGGAGGCCACGGTTGCGTTCGCAAGATCCGGACTGCCCTCGTTCAAGCATTGGATCGCCGTGGGATCGATGGCGAGTCTCGCGTTCCGTGGTATTTCCCCACACCCGGCGACTACGCCACCAGACTGGAGCGCGCGGGGTTTCGCGTCGATAGCATTGCGCTCATCCCGCGCCCAACTCCGTTGCCTGGCGACATCATCGGTTGGTTAGAAACTTTTGCTGTCGACTTTTTTCAGGGCTTCTCTGATGAAGCGCGCAGCGCATATCTGCACGAAGTTCGAATGATTCTGGAGCCTCAACTTCGCGATGCGGGCGGAACCTGGGTGGCCGACTACGTACGACTGCGATTCGCGGCGACCAAAACTCGCGACTGATAAGGATGCCCCGTCACGGGCTGGTCTCGCCAAACTTCATCTCCCGAAAATAAGCTGCTTTTTCCGCGCCCCCGACATCCAAGCAGCCTGAGGATTGCCCTATGAACGTCGTGATCTTCGGCGCAACCGGGATGGTCGGCCAGGGTGTGTTGCGCGAATCGCTCCTCGCGGACGATGTGCAACTCGTCCAGACCGTCGGACGCGCCGCTACCGGAGAGCTCCATCCAAAAATCCGCGAAGTCGTCCACAGCGATCTTTGGAATTACAAGCCGATTGAAACGCAGCTCTCCGGCTTCGATGCCTGCTTTTTCTGTCTCGGGGTCTCGTCCAGCGGAATGAACGAAGTAGAATACAAACGCCTCACCTACGGAATCGCCTCCGCGGCCGCCGATGTCCTCTGCCGCCTTAATCCGAAGATGACCTTCATCTATGTCTCCGGAGCCGGCACCGACAGCTCTGAGCACGGCCGCATGATGTGGGCCCGCGTAAAAGGAAAAACCGAAAACACCATCCTCAACATGCTCTTCGCCGGAGCCTACATGTTTCGGCCCGGCATCATTCAGCCGCTCGACGCAATCCAATCCAAAACCAAGTCCTATCGGACCTTTTACAAGTTCGCGAAATACCTGCTGCCGTTTCTCCGTTCGACCTTTCCCAATCATGTCTTGACCACCAAACAAATCGGTCAAGCCATGCTGAACGTCGCCCGCCGCGGCTATCCCAAACGCATCCTCGAGAGCAAAGACATTCGCGCCGCCGCGCTCTCGCCCGTGTTGCCGATCGAGTCCTCCGGCCCCCGTTACGGGACTTAACATTTGCTGAGCGGGCGGGAGTGATACAACCAGGCCCCATTCGCCGCATATCTTCGTCTTAGACCAGCAGATTGGCGGGTCAGAAGATATACGCGATGAGGCCTCGTCGCCGAGATGAACCCGCGACTGCCTACTGCAAATTGATATTGAAGTGGCCGGAGATCTTCGACGCTCCTACTTTGGTTGTAAAGCTCACGGTGGCAACGCCCGCCACTGGGTTCACGCAAACCTTCTTGCTGCCTGCGCAAAATCCATTGTTCTTCCCCGTCCCTCCCAGCGTGCCGAAAGCAGTATCGTCATAGATAACGACGACAGAGCCAGCCGGAAACGTGTTTTGACCTAGGTCAACATTCCCTGTGTCGAGGATGTACTCCGTCCCTTGCTTCACCGCCAGCGATACGATCAGATCGTCTGTGTTATCGCCCGTATCGTCTTCGTAGAACCAATACAGCTGGCCGCAGTTCGCGCTCGTGTCGCTGCTGGCATCGCAGTTCGCCAGCGACCAGGTATACGCGGGTGCGCCAACCACCACTCCCCCCGCCGCGATCTGCGAGCAATCCGCGGAATTCGGATTATCGGAACCCGGAAAGCAAGGCCACTCATCGTTGCCGCCGCCGTCCAGCGGAGGCAAAGCCGCGAAACCTGAGTTCAGCAGAAATAGTTCGTCAAACCCGGCCTGGGCTCGAACTCCAGCCTCGTGCCCGGGCACAACTCGAAACTGTATGTGATGTGGCCCCTGCGCCAGCGCCGGTTGCCCGCAAAGCAAGAAGGCCCCAGTCGCCAAGAGAGTCAAAGCGAATAGCAAACTTGACCGCTTCATGGAATTCCTCCGTTTAAGATAGAAAACCAGCGAATTGCTCCGCTTGATTTTCGACCGCGGAAGTATGGTCCAGGTCGATCCCCATGTCAAACGCAGATCGGGCTCTGGGTGGACCCTCAATTGCCCCGTCACTTCATGACGGCCGCTCCCGCCGGGTCTTCGCGACCCTAATGGTGGGGGGTTTTACAGAGGTGGAGTTAGGGCAAGACTAGAGCGGATTGCGTGCCTCCGCTTCGCCCGCGATCTTAGTTGATTTCGGCTTCCATCTTCCAGTTTCGAAGATCCCAAATGAAATTAGTTCTTCTTCTGCCGATCCGGAACCTGTTCCCGCGCCTCTTGCGCCGCAGCTTCGCGGCTCAACTGCGACACCTCTTGCAAGAACGGGGCCGCCGAACTCGGAGCGGAGACATGCCCTCGCAACACTTTCTCGAACGCCACATCGTTGCCGTAAACTGCCTTCGTCGCATCTTTATCCTGTTCGATCACCGCGCCTTCCAGAGTCTGACCCGCAAACGCGCCCTTGGTCTGGGAGTACGTCAGCACCGCCGCGTCCTGCTTCCAGTCAGAACCCACCGACGCGTGACGTCCCACCGGACCCGCCGCAACCGACCCTTCCAGCGTGAACTCAACCTTGGTGGAAAGCAGCTCTTGCACTCCCTTGTCGCTCATCACCATCATCACCAGGTCCACACCCTCAGCCCCGATTTGCGGACCGAGACTCCCTCCACCAATCGTGATGAACGCCGGCGCGCTCCACTTGGAGTTCGCGGCCGGTTTCCCGCCTTTGGCCGACGTTCCGTTGCCCGCATCCGTGCGGCACACCGCAACCCCGCGCCCATATTTCCCGCCGACTACCAGGCCAGCCTTGACCAGATTGGGAATCACCACGATGCACTTCGCGTGCGCCACCACTTCCTCAGGAATCCCTTTGTCTGGCGTGGCGGAAATCTGTTGCAGAACTTGTGCCGCATTCTTCAAGCGCTCGGCCGCGGCATCGCCTTCGCTCGCCGCCCATGCCAGGTTTCCCACCAGCGCTGCACAGCCGAGAATTAGAACCAAATGACGTTTCATGATTGAACTCCTTTGCGAAACACAAACTCGCCTGCGGCGTTGCAAACGCGATCAAACGCTCGCGAGACTATGCGAGAAGACCACCTTTTCCTCGTGAATGAACGACTCTGGCCCAGACACCGCTCTCGCAGCCATCGGACCCGCAGTCCCTCGAAAGAAGGCTGGAACGAAGACCGTTCCGAACCCCAGCATCCACTCCATCACAGCCAACGCGAATTTCGTCAGGCCCACCGTAATGCCTACCACGATCACCGCAGCCAACGTCATGCTGAGCATCCCATCCTCCGGCTTCGATCATGGCCCCATCGCGCAGCCCGGCACGAGCCCGCGTGCGCCACTCCCTCGAATGTAAGTCGTGCGCCCACACTTACCCATACGCTGTTCTCTGTAGTTATTCTTAAATTGTTGATGTAGAAGACAGGAAGGAATCAGCGCTGGCCGTGGGCGAAATACGCGTGGAACAGAATTTTCGGTGAGATTTTTTGGGTGAGGCCTGTCTTACGGTCGAACGTTATTCTCATCGACCTATTGCAGATCGATCTTTTGCGCCAGCCGAAAACTCAGATGCCGGTCGACGCCGAACACCACGTCTTCCATCTCGCGCTGTGCTTCCCCCGCCGCCCCGCCGCCCGCCGCATTTCGCTCGCGAGAACCGCCCTTCGCGAAGATGCTCGAGGTTTCAATCATCACCGGCTTGTCCCCAACTTCCAGACTCACCAGCACAATCCGCAGATAGCCCGGTTCGGGCGCGCCTTCAAATAAATTCACGCCGGCGCTGGTGGAAGCTTTCGCCTCGAGCACCCGCCCGGTCGCTAGCGTGCCCGCCGTCAAAATCGTCTGGCCGTCGATCACCACCGGCTCATCGAGGATTGCGCTGAAAGTATCGCCCGGATGCGACGACTCGCTCGAAACCGCCGTTCGCAGCCGCACCGGAATCGGCGTTCCCTCCGGCAACTTTGAAGTCGACGGAACGAACGACCGGCTGGGCGAGATTCCGGTCGTTCGCGCCGTCCCCTCAAAAGGCATTTTTTGCGCAGGCGTTGCTCCCGAGTCGCTCTGCGCAGGCGGACGGCTACAGCCGCCCAACAACGCAAGCGTCAGGATGACAGCGCCGCGATAGAAACGAGCCCGCATACTGGTTCTAATCTAAGAATACCAATTAGAACCCCAACACTCGATCCTGCTCCGACCCAACACCCTTAGCCGGAGATCTCCTGCGCCGTAACTGCACCTCGCGCAGGCCGCCTCACTCAAGCCGCTGGCCGTTCCCTTCCAGCTCTCCCAAACAACTTCAGCATCTCCCGATTGAACGCCGGAATATCATCCGGCTTCCGGCTCGATACCAGCGTTCCATCCACCACCACTTCTTCATCCACCCAGCGCGCACCCGCGTTGCGCAGATCGGTCTTCAGCGACGGCCACGACGTGATCCGCCTCCCGCTCGCCCCTCCCGCCTCAATCACCGTCCACGGACCATGACAGATCACCGCTACCGGCTTGCCCTCGTCGAAGAACGACCTCACGAACTCCACCGCCTTCGGCTCCATCCGCAGCTTATCGGGATTCATCACTCCTCCCGGCAACAACAACGCGTCGAAATCCTGCGGCCGCGCCTGCTCAAGTTCCACGTCAACCGGATACTCCTTCCCCCATTCCGTCGAGGCCCAAGCTTTCACCTTCCCAGCTTTCGGAGAAACAATCCGCGCCTCCGCGCCCGCCTCCACCAGCGCCTGCCGCGGTTTCACCATCTCGACTTCTTCAAAGCCGTCCGTGATTAAGATTGCCACCTTTACCCCACTAAGATTTTCCATATCCCCTCCGAATTATTTCAGATTGATCTGCTCTGCCGCCTTAGGATGCAATTCGGCACTCATCCGTAAGTTCATCCCAGAAACTTTCTCCAGGGGTTTCTCGGCGCTCTCGGCGTCTCGGCGGTAAAAAGAAACCAGGGGACCGCCCGCAACTTTCATTTGACTCCGGGTTTGAATTGGATGACACTTGCGCCACGCCACCTCCGGCCGGAGAGCCCGGTCCGGCAGTCTCCGTGCCCGCGCAAGCGTTCACCTTCGCAGCGCCTCGAGTTGCTTACCAGGAGCCGTACTTCGACAAACTACTTCGCACCCATCCCGGAGGATCGACATGAAACGCCCCAACCGCTCTCTGCTTCTCCTCGTTCTCGCAACGCCATTGCTGGCAAGCCTCATCACCCAATCGGTCGCCCAATCCCCGATCGACACGCCCAAATCGCCTTTTCCGCCGCAAATCACCCACGTGGTCGTCATCTTCCAGGAGAATCGCAGTCCCGATAATCTCTTCCACTTCCTCGCTCCCGCCTGTCCCATCCCCGTCGGGGCCAGCGGCCTCAACGCCTGTACGCCAAGCCCCGTCACCACCGGTTGCTACGACATTTCTCCCTGCGGACTCTCGAATCAATCCGGCTCCGTCCTCCCGATCACGCTCGCGGGAGTTCCGATGTCCGGCAGCACTGACCCAAACCACTCCCATACCGCCTTCACACAAATGTGTGATCCCGATCCTGCCAACGCATACGCCTGCCGCAACGACGGCGCCTGGCAGGTCAGCCAAAGCACCAAGGGCGCGAACTCCTATGGCTATGTCGAGAATCCGACGGTCACGAATTACAACGGTTCCACCGGCCATCTCCTCGACCCTTATCTGACTTACGCCGAGCAATACGGTTGGGCCAACTTCATGTACCAAACCAATCAGGGACCAAGCTATCCCGCCCACCAATTCCTTTTCAGCGGCACCTCGGCCCGCTCCACCGCAGAAGACACCAACTCGACTTTCATCTCTGAAAATTTCGGCCCCTCCGGAGTCAAAGTCGGCTGCCTTGCCCCCGCGACTGCGACCACCAAACTGCTCTCTCCACTCCTCGGCACCCTCGGAGCCGGCTGCACCGCCTTCGACGACAACTCCGTCGAAGAGTGCAAGATCACCAACACCGCCCTCGTCTATCCGACAAATCCCGTCGGCAGTTTCTGCGACACGAAGCCAACCATGGGCAGCATCCTCGATGCGAAAACCGTGACCTGGAAGTATTACGCTCCCTCCGCCGGTTCCATCTGGACCGCTCCCGATTCCATCCAAAGTATCTGCGTCCCGAAATTCAACAAGTCCGGCGTCCTCGTCTGTAGCGGCAAAGAATGGAACGCCAACGTCGACATCAAGAAAAAAGGCACCAACATTCTCGGCGACATCACCGGTTGCAATCTCTCCAGCGTCAACTGGGTCATCCCCGATGGAGCCTGGTCCGATCACGCCGGTATCACCGGAAACTACGGTCCGTCCTGGATCGCTGCCCTCATCAACGCCATCGGCCAAAATCCCGTCTGCCCCTCCGGCACGGCTGACGCCGGACAAACTTTCTGGAACAACACTGCCATCATCCTCACCTGGGACGACTGGGGCGGATGGTCCGATAACCAACCGGCCGAAACTCTAGCCGGATTGCCCTGCACCTCCTCCAACTGCCAGGCCGACTATCAAAAAGGATTCCGCGTTCCTCTCGTCGTCGTTTCGGCCTACACTCCCGCCGGTCTCATCGACAACAGCAATTACGATTTCGGCAGCATTCTCCGCACAATTGAAGGCGTCTACGGCATAACCGAAGGTGCTCTCGGAGTCGCCGACGCCCGCGCCAGCAACGACCTGCGCAACTTCTTTACCGGATCGGCCCGCTCCTACACACCCGTGCCCGCCGTAGTCGACGCCAGCTACTTCCTGGGGATAAAAGCCCAAGCCGGACCACCCGCCCCTCCCGATAACGACGGCGACGACGATTAACCCCCGTCTCATTATTCGTTAATTAAAATGGGCGCGGCCGCCGCTGCCGCGCCCATTGAATACGACCGCATCCACAGCCCCTCTCCAAACGCCGCAAAACTCAGATTTGTATCAGTCTGTGTCATAGCTGGGGCTTGCGCGATATTTCGACGGTTGATCCTCAAACCTTGCCAAAGTCTCGCTTGCGTGCCGCAATTGCGGCTTCGAGGGCGTCGTGTTGTCCAGAACGTCTAGCAGGGTCTTGTTCTGTCAAAAGTTCGACGCGCTAGTCGTCCAATTCACGTGACTTCTTGCCATTGGGGCACAAACACCTGGCAGAAATATAACTTCTGGGTGTGGAGTCTCGCCGTTAGAGCAGTTTCGCCCGAGATTAACCATTTAGGCACTGTGTGCAATTGTGTATGACCTATATTGACCAGCCGAGCCAGATTCCCGAGCCATATGATTTAGCCTCTTTCTGTATTTAGGAGAATGGCACTCACGTGAATTGATCGTCCGGGAAAACAGATGGCGAAACAAAATCTCGGTTTCAGTTCCACAGTTTTCCGCAAGAAGTTCCGGGATGGGATGACTGTGCGGACCTACCGAGACAATGAGATCATTTTTGCGCAAGGAGACAGCGCCGATGCTGTGTTCTACATCCAGAGCGGCACGGTGAAGCTCACGATGGCCGCTACGCGCCGCAAAAAAGCGATAATCGCCGTCCTGCTGAGGGGTAGCTTTTTTGGCGAAGGCTGTCTTGGAGGTCAAGCGCTGCGGATGTACACGGCGAGATCAATTGGACCCTCCAATATTACTCGCTTGCAGAAGGAGCGGTCGCTCCGCACGCTTAAGCGCGACCTGCAGTTTGCTGCATTGCTTAATGCATATCTACTTTCTAGAGTTATTCGAGTCGAGGAAGACCTGGCGGATCAATTCTTCAATTTTAGTGAAAAGCGGCTGGCACGGGTTTTGTTATTGTTTGGGCAAATAACCAAGGAATCTAAGGCGGAGAACCCCCTGAAGGTGAGCCAAGCAACCCTCGCGGAGATGGTTGGCACCACCCGCGCAAGAGTAAGTAAATTTATGAATGCGTTCAAGAAGAAGGGCTTCGTCTCCTACAACGGCGGTTTGCAGGTAAATAGCGCACTTATCAGCGCCTTTCTGCAAACTCGGCCCATGTCCATTGTCAGAAGGGCGTAAACCGTCTAGATGGGGTTCGCGGAACAGGGCCCGCCTTACGCTGCATGCGGGTGCTTCACTCACGCCGATTTCTTATTCCACTGCCTGCGATACGCGTTCCTTCACGTCAACACCCGTCACACATAGCGGCTCTATAGGGTGGATTTGATGAGGACATTGCGGCATGTACGCATAGGGGCTGCGCTGCCCGACCTCGCGTTTCCACAAACTCTTCCTCCAACATTCATCACAAACGAACTGTGATGGCTGGCACTTAGCAACCTCTCATTTCCCTCTACACTTTTCCCATATCAGGGCCAGTTCGTTTCATTTTCGGAAAAACCGAACGCGACCCTTTTTGAAATGACTGGAAATCGGCTCTCTGAGTTAACCTCTCTAACGGAGATTCACCATGACCACCGCCCCCAACGCCGCCCTCCTCACCCGCTCTCCCGAACATACCTCCCAAATCGAGGGAGCTAATTTCCTCAACCTCCTCATCGTTGACGACGACCGCACCATCCGCGAAGCCTGCCGCGACGTTGCCCACTCTCTCGGATTCAACCCGCAAGTTGCCGAATCCGTCGAGCACGCCTATCGGATTCTCAACAGTTCCAACGGAAATGGCAGCACCGACGCCGTTCTTCTCGGCATGCGCCCAGGCGCGGCCGGACTCGATTCTCTGCACGCCATCAAGAAGCACCGCCCCGACGCCGTCGTGATCGCCGTCACCGGATACGGCACCGTGCAATCCGCCGTGCAGGCCATGAAAGATGGAGCCTACGATTACGTCACCAAGCCCTTCAGCATGGAAGAGCTGCGCATGCTGCTCCAGCGCGTCGCTGGCCATCTCCGCCTGCGCACCGAAAATCGCGTCTTGCGCGAAACCGTCAAATCGCGCCAGGGTTTTGCCAACATCATCGGCCACTCGCCCGAAATGGAGAAGCTCTACCGCATCATCGCCAAAGCCGGACAAAGCGCCCATCCCGTCCTCATCCTCGGCGAAAGCGGCACCGGCAAAGAACTCGTCGCCAAGTCCATTCACTTCTCTGGAATGTTTCGCGATAAGCCTTTTATCCCCGTCGACTGCGGATCGCTCGTCCCAACTTTGATCGAAAGCGAACTCTTCGGCCACGTTCGCGGCGCCTTCACCGGCGCCACCAATCCCAAAGACGGATTGCTCGCTATCGCCGAAGGGGGCACCGTCTTTCTCGACGAGATCGGAGAACTGCCCATCGACCTGCAAGCCAAACTCCTCCGCGCCATTCAAGAAAAGGAGATTCGCCCCGTCGGCAGCGTCAAGCGCGTCGCCATTGACGTCCGCATTCTCGCCGCCACCAATCGCAATCTCGAGCGTGCCGTCACCGAGGGAACCTTCCGTCGCGATCTTTTCTTCCGCCTCAACGTTCTCACCCTCCGCATCCCTCCCTTGCGCGAACGCCGTCAAGACATCCCTCTGCTCGTCGCCCACTTTCTCGAACGTATCGGCCGCAATGCCGAAACCGAAAAAACCATTTCCGACGAATCCCTCAAAGCTCTTCTCAATTACGATTGGCCCGGCAATGTGCGCGAACTGGAGAACTCCCTCGAACGCGCCTGCGCCTTAACCAGCGCCAACCAGATTCAGGTTCGCGACCTGCCCACCCAGATTTACGGCGCGCCCATCGAGTTACTCGGCGTCGCCCAGCCCGCGCCCAATGGCATCGTGCCCATCGCCGAACTCGAAAAGCAGACCATCCTCAGCGCGCTCACCCAGGTCAACGGAGACAAGATGCTCGCCGCTCGTCTCCTCGGCATCGGCAAAACTACTTTGTATCGAAAACTGAAGGAGTACGAGGCCCAAATCTAGACGCCATCGGGGATCTCGCGTACCACAACGGGACACTCCGCAAAATCCGTCGCGCAACTCGTTTCCTGCCAATCCCTCAACTTTGGCCCGGAACTTGCCACAAGTTCACCATGATCCTGCTTGTCACACCGAGCGAACGAGCCTCCGAATGCGCCGCCGCGCTGCACTCCGCGACCGGCGAAGAAATCGTAGTAGCCGAAAGCCTGGTGCGTGCCACCACCTTCTTGCGCGTAGGCTGCTTCCTCATAGTCGTACTCGATCAACATCTGCTCGAAACCAGCGCCGACGAAGAAGCCACCATGCTCAGTCAATTGGGTACCGCTCTTTTGCTGCAGGTCAACCTCGCCATCACCGGAATGGACCGCTTGGTACGCG
>Ga0302140_10008493_pt1 | contig 12767 bp, 21 predicted proteins | sample I_Bog_E1_1_FD_202095 | JGI IMG/M metagenome (GOLD analysis project Ga0302140, IMG submission 202095) | Peat permafrost microbial communities from Stordalen Mire near Abisko, Sweden - I_Bog_E1_1 | ecosystem: Environmental > Terrestrial > Soil > Wetlands > Peat | place: Sweden: Abisko, Stordalen...
TTAAACCCATCCGTCGTGTCTTTGTAACCCAACGGGCCTTGTGCTGTGATGCTGACCTTCCTCATTTTTCCTCCTTATCGAGTTCGGCAAACACGGATTCCATCATGCAGTTGAAAGCCGCCGCCGCCAGTTGATGGATGTCGTCCCCAAAATAATCGTGCGCCTCGTACGAGAGATACTGCGAGAAATGCTCCCGCGCATGGTCGGCCATCGCTTGGCTTTGCGTCCGGCTGTCCCTGACCAACGGTTTCCCACTTTCCCGACGCGCCTGGAAACTCTGCTCCCCGTACTTCTCGAATCCGTAACGACCAATATCATTCATCGCTATGAGGAACTCTGGACTCAGGAACTCAAGGACTTCTATCCCAAAACACGGTTGTCTGTCTCTTATCTCAATCTTCATTTACCCTCCCCCTTCGGTTGTTACTCCAAATTTTGGACTACCATTTGTTCGTGAAACCTTGAATGCCGGTCCAAAGCTGATGGGTAAACCATAGCTCCACAATTGAGGCATACTGCAACTTTGTCCAATCCGCCCATTCCGAATAACCCTCCACTCAAAGGCATCGCCTGAAAACTGCCTTGAAATTCTTCGGGGACATACTTCCTATCGTCGGCCTTCTGTTGGTCCTCAAAGTCTTTCTTCCACTTCGCTTGAACTTCTTCAAACGTCTTGCTTTTTGTTTCTTCCATACTCCTCCTCTTGTCTGGTAATCCCCATTCATCAATGATGAGTCCCCTACGAGTAACTGTCAATGCCCCGGCCCGGTTTATTTCAACCCCTCCCGAAAGACGCCCAAGGCCGCTGGGCTTTTCAGCGGTCTTGAAGCTCAGCGCAGCGGTTTTCCTCGCGTATTCCACTACACTAGCTTTTCTCCGCTGCGCTAGGCTTCACAGCCTTCGCTTCGCTCGGCAGTGGATGAGGGTCTGTTTATGGTTCTGATTCTGCCCTCTGCATCTGAACTCTGCATCTGCTATCTGAACTCTGCTATCTGCCTGTGTGACGTTACGTATTTGTCACGTCACGTCACTGCGTAACAGATTGAGCCTTTTTTCGCGCTCGAAGCCGCTTTTGACGGTCAGCCGCAGTGTGGTCTTTGTCCCTATATTTCATAAAGTTGAGGATGAGAAACCCACCATCGGTGCGGATCATTCGACGCCCATCGAACTCGGTTGACCGGCTCTCGACTTCTGGCGCTCCGAGCTTGGTAAGGGCTTCGATTCCAGCTTCTCGTTCAACTCCCGCCCTGTTGATGATTCCTAGACTGGCCGCAGGAACAAAACCGTACCAGCCAGGAGGTGCTTCAAATTCGGTGAACTCCAGACGGCCTACTTCGATTTGCCGAATGGGTTGTTGGAACTCCCTCGGTTCCGCCATGAGCAACGCTGTAATGAATATCTCTCGCAGGTCGCGCTCAATCCATAGGGTCGAGTCAAGTATCTTTGTGTCCAACTTAACGAATGCCATTTGCAAACTCTATCGTAACGTCACGCGCAACGCAAGTGATATTTGCAAAATCTTTTCTCCGGGTGTACTATTCAATCTGCGTACAACGGTTGTCCATTCTCCCTCCTACATCAAGGGCTCCCGCAAGGGGGCCTTTGGTGTCTCTGGTGCTATACTCTTCCCAATGCCAGCACCTCCAATGTCCTCGAATCACATCCCTTCCCGGTAGTTCTTTCCGCTTGCAAATCAAATTCTCTTCCTACGGCTGGCGCCGGCCGCAGGGAACTGCGGCCTGTCTGTTACACTGTTCTGCGGGGGAATGGGGAAATGAAGAGAACAATCATTGTAGTGCCGGATGAACGGCTTACGACCGTCTGCGAGCCCGTGACCAAGTTCGACAAGAAGCTGAACACCCTGGTCGCCGACCTGTTCGATACGATGTACGCCAACGATGGAGTGGGCTTGGCCGCCCCGCAGATCGGTGTCCTCAAGAACGTCTTCGTCATCGACGTTCGCCGCGGGAAGAGCATTCACAACCCCATCGCCTTTATCAATCCCCGAATCGTTCACTCCACCTCGACCTTTGAGACCGACGAAGAGGGTTGCCTCTCGATCCCTGGAGTGTTCCTTCCCGTGGCGCGACCTACCCGCGTAGGCTTCGAGAGCCGTGGGTTGAGGGGTGAGTACCTCTCCGGCGATCTGAGGGGACTTGAGGCGAGGTGCTTCTACCATGAGTACGATCACGGTCAGGGGATTCTATTCACATCTAAGGCTGTAGCCGAAGCCGCCGCGGTGAAGTAGACTGTCCGCATGAGAAGATTGCAAGTTCGGAGGCATCCCTTGAGGCAAATACGTTCCTACCGCCGGCCGCTCCCAAACCCCTATGCCGGATTGCCTATAACGCACAGCACTCGGCCTGAGTTCAACTACGAGGACGTGTTCATCGTCTCCGAGAATCCCCTACTCGAACTCACACACGCGGATCTCTGCTTCCTACGGGAGAGAGGAATCAATCCGTTCGCTGATGATGGGAAGTAAGTCCAAACTTTGGACCCTACCTGATCGGCCCAGACAGCGGGTGCATCCCAAAACCGCCGCCGGCTAACGGAAGCAAGGCGGAAACAAGCCAAATTAAAAGTATGACCGCAACGATTATCTGGAGAATAATCCGGGCGCTCGCCAGAGGCGGGGGAAACGGGATGACTGAAATAATCCACCAAGCCACGGACGCTATCAAGCAGACGATGAGAAGCGTAATCAAGAAACCGATCATGGGAACACCTCAAGTAGAGTAGGCTCCCTTTAGAGAACTGGACGCTGTACTGAATTGACCGCTACTGCATCTCTTGAGCTTCGATCACGTCGAGGATAACCTTCGCTACCTTCACGCCGGCCTCGTACTTGTCCCCAAACAGCTTTGCCATTGCAGGACTTTTTTGCTCACCGTCCTTACTGTAGGCCGTGCTCAACACCCGCGCCTTGATCGTCGGAATGAAGGGGTCCGGCAGCAAGAAGCCGTCGCCGAGGTGCAAGAACTGCGGACTGCGCTGCTGGTAGACGATCTCAAGATTTGTCTGATTATTCTGGACCGGCCACACCCCCACCTGCTGCAAGCCGATCTTGTCCCGGTAGTAGACCTGCGGCGGGTTCCCGGTCTGCTGCTGCCACCTGAAGTCAGTCCCATCGAGGTTCGATTGACTGGTCTCCCGCAAACCTACCCCGAAAGCCGCTACCCGTACCGGAAGCATACAATCCGCCGGCAGCGCCGTGAACTTCATCGTCGGCGGCATGGTGATGGAATCCGTCACCGCGTAGACCAGCGGAACCCGCAAGAGGAAATCGTTCAAAGCCTCGGAGACGTAGCCCAGCATCTCGGCCTGCTCAAAGAATGGATCTCCGGCCGTATTCTGGACCGGGAAGGTACTCCCAACAATCGGGTCACCTGCTACGTGAGCATTCAGGAAGGTCGCCGTGAAGGATGTGCCGGGGTTCGTCGCCGTCACGAGAACCACCTCTGCGTTCCCTCCAATGACCCCCACGATCACGTAGGCGCCCACGTAGAGGCTTGCATCCCACACAAGGACCGTCCGTGCGCCTGCGGCGAAGCCTGGGGCCGGGACCGCGGCGTTTACGACAGGCTCGAAGAGTTGGTAGCTCACATCGGTCAACAGGTCGTTGACGATCAGACTTCCGACGTCGGCCGTGGGAGCGGGAATGGGCATGAATCCATTTTCAACTCATTCTGGGAGAACGTCTACCGATTTCACTTCGCTTGTGCAAGGAACTGCTCGGCGAGGAACCTGCTATATGCTGGTGGAATCGACTCTGCAAGCTCGTCTCCAACCATCCAATCTATCCCCATCGCCGTCTTCCACTCTCCTACTCCGCCATTCTTCCAACCGTCCCGCTTGCTCGACCCTCCCGCATGGCCGACGACCGTGCAATACTTCCCGTCTCCAATCTTTCCTTTATGCGGCCAATGGGGGGGGGCAAGAACGCCAAAAGAACACTCGAATAACCGATGCCTGAATACTCCAAGATCGAACATTGTTCCGCAAAGCATGATGGGGTTATGAAGAAACTCGGCCGCCGGGACGATGTTCTCAATCACGTATGGCTTTCCTGTGGCCTGTAGTCTCTCTCGAATGGTTGGAATCATGTGAGGATGGTTCTCGCTGGTTCCCCACTTGGCGGCGCCGGCAGAATACCGCTGGCACGGCGGGCTGGCCCAATAGAAGTCGTATCCGTCGAGGTCTACAGTCAGTGCATCGCCTTGGATGAACTTGAAGGGATACCGAGGCTGTGGAGACAGGTCTACACCCGTCACATCGAAGCCGGCGAGGTGGAGTCCCATAGACACTCCACCAGCGCAGCAGCATAAATCCAATGCTTTGATTTTCCCCATGTCCAAATTTTGGACTGGATAGGCGAGTAAGTCAAGGGGGCTACACGATCTCGCGCTTCTGCACGCCTGCCTTGGCGCCGTAGGCCGCCGTCCATACTTGGGCATCCAAACGCGACTGATACAGGCTCAAGGCCCGAAGCTGCCCCACGAAGTCCTGCATGACTTGAGCCGCTTCCTCCGCTTCGCCACCCAGTTCTTTACTCCGCAGAGTCACCGCCGCTCCCATCGGGAGCAGGTCCGTGAACTCCGTCTGAAGGGGAACCGCTATCGCCGTCGTGTACGGCCGAGGCACGTTCACCGGGCTCACAATAAAGTCCATGATAGCCGTCACCGGAGAACTCAACTGCGGGTAGATCCCGAACATCGAAACGCCCAGCGGGAACCACGCTTGTAGACTCGCCGCCGGCGCCGCGTTCTCCCATCCCGGAGTAATGTCCCCCAGCGCCTTCAACGTCGTCTTCCTGACCGGGAACGGCTGCCGCAACCGCAAGGCCGCTATCACGCCGGCCGGAATGCCGATGGCCGTATTGTTTTGGAGGGAGATGTACGTGGTGTTTGCAGGCAGACTCACCGGGATATTCACCGCCTGAACGGTCCCTGTGACCAGAGCGGCCTCGAACATTGCATCGACCAGTGCCGGAAGAAACTCATACGTCAGCGACCAAAACACGGGAGAGTTGGGGTTTTCCTCCTCAACCCTTCCCGCGAGGTCCGTGAGCAAATCCGCCAGCGTGATCGCCATGCTTGTCCACCTTAGACGATCTCAGCCGTTGCGATGAAGGTATCGTTCGCCGTTCCGATGATCCAAGCATCGTCCGTCCGAATCATGTTGTACGACACGCTGTTTGTGAATCGGAAAGGGTTCGTCGCTGTACCAGAGGCCGTCTTTAAGAGTTTCGCAATCACATTCCCTCCCGGCACGGTCGTCACGGAACTGTCGGACCCAAGGAATGCGTTCGCCGAGCTTCCATCCATCAACTGCACGATGATCTCAGCCGCGGGGATTGAAAGTGAAATGAGCGCGTTGACTGCATGAGCGTGCTGCGCTGCCCCTCCCTGTGACGTGACCTGCATGGTCGTCGCGGTGAGGATGGTCGTCACCAACAGCGTGTCCTGAGCCGCCAGGCCGGGGTCTATGTTGATCCTGTCGCCCGCTTGATAGATCGCCGTGTTCGCCACCGTTGCAATTGCGTCTACGCCCGCCAGGGGGATCGGCATGGCCGCCGTCAGTTTGTCGCCAAACAAAGGCTGAGCGTTCGTCCCGGTAATCGTTTGAAGTCCGAAGGTTCTGAACATTACTCGCTCCTCTTGAACCGCGTCGGGTTCTTGGCAGGCTTGAGAGACTCTTCCCGCCCGGCTACGACCCTTGAAAAATTGCTGTCTCTGTCTCCGGTCCCAAGGCAATACTCGCTCTGCCGGCCGCCGCTCATATCCACATCATAAGCGTCATTGAACGGGATGGCGTTGGTAGTTCCCAGATCCGTCCCCGGCATGGGGAACTGCCTTGACGAGAGGTTGTGCGTCTCGATCGCGCTTTGGCTTGTCTTTCGCTTCACGATTCCTTCTCCTTCGGCCCGTAGGCCACTTCCCTACCGTTCCCATCCACCCGATACCTCAGAGCGGCCACCGCCGCCCATCTCCCGCGCCTTCCCAAGCATCCGCTCAAGCTCGGGGTTCATTGGCTGCGGCCGTACCGAGGGGGGCGTGTCCCAATTTGAACGATCGTTTTCTCTGGCATGATTACTGACTCCGAACTGCTTGCAAAGAAGGTCAAGGTGATTCCGGTCTTTTACGTGAATCCTCTCGCCGTTGAAGTGAGTCGTGTCGAACTCCCACCTGTTAATGCAATCCGAAGGCAGGGGGATGTGAAGGCAGTCGTAGCAAACAAACCCGCGATACCTATCCGAATAGTTGAATGTCCCGCCCTTCACTTCCTTGTGCCAGCGGCAGTCCGGGTTCGCACAAAGCACCCCGCGGCGCCGGCCGCCCTCACGGTACTTGTCCAACCAGTTCTCTTCAACCGCCGCCTTCACCTCTTCCCCAAACGAGGTCAGCGGCCCGCCTTCTACGATCTCTTCTGTCTCGGTCATAAAACCTCCTGCAATCATTATGGGGAATCTAAGCCGTTGTCGCTAGTGGATTCTGTTAGCAGTCATGATTTTGACAAAAAGTTGAACCGGGACCGAATCCGACGCGCCCATTTTCTTGCCCATAGTCCCAGGTGCAGTCCTGCTGGTCAAGCATATTTGATGCGTTCTGCATCTGCTCAAGAGTGGTCCTGAACTCTCCCATTTTCTGAGCCGATACCGTGGGATCGTAGTATTTGCTGGTGCGGCCGCCAAAGATCTTCGCATCGGCGATGGCTCTCCGCACAAGCACGTCGGCCCGGATGAACGATGGAGGAGAGTCGGTGTCAAGAACCATGTCGGGCGGCTGAATGTATGCCTCAAAAGGAAACACCTGGGCAGAGTATGGTGTAGGCCACATCTCGATCTGAAACTGCCCATCCGGTGTCGGGGGAAGCGTTGCAAAGTAGGTCGTCCAACCGAGAGATGTCCTCCACGTATCCCATGCGTCGATCGTCTCCTGGTTGCCGTTGACTTCGATCGGCCATCCCATGTTCTGATTCTTCGAGTGGAGAAGATACTTGATGTTGGCGCCGAGCGTTGCGTACACCGCCTGACATTGGTATCCGCCCGTCCGAGTGGCTCCTCCGTATGGAGTATCAATCGTGAGGGTTTGAGCAAGGGCGTTGACGTTGTTTATTGTGCGCCACGGCCCCTGAAAACCTCCACGGAATTGCAGCCCGATGAGCGCGTTTGTCCACGCCGTCCCGATTCCCTGTACAGTGTTACTGCCGTTCGTGAGTGTGCAAGTGCCGCTGGTCGTTACCTTGGGGATGTTGATGTTCCCGCGCACCTTGAGAGCGTACCACTGATAGCTGTCCACCACTTCCCGCAGAGCGTTGTTGATGAACCGGCCGGCAATCATCGGGTCAAGATCAGGATTCCAGAGGCAGACCTCGTTGATACATTGCCTATAATTGAGGGATTGGACATACGCCTGCGTTCCGTTCGGGCCGACTTGCATCGGGAAATTCGGATTCTGCGTGATTACGACAGGCATGACTTACTCCAAAATTTGGACTTAGTGTTCCACGTTTGTTTCAGTGGTACACTTGTTCTATGAAAACGACTTGCTCTCTTTGCTCTAATCCGCCCCGTAAATCTGGCCGCTATTGCAAAGAGCATCATGCTGCTGCGATGCGCCAGCTTCGTAAAGTCACACCCCTCACCCCAGACCAACGAAAGAAAATGATTTGCAGGTCTTACGCAAATGTTTACGAGAGACGTGGACAGTTGAAGAAACAACCTTGCGTTGACTGCGGAAACCCAAAGGCTCAAAAACATCACGAGGATTACGATAAACCACTCGAAGTGATTTGGCTGTGCCGTGAGTGCCACTTGAAACGTCACGCAGTCTCCTGACCTACCGCTTGCTCGACTTCCGGCCGCCACGTTTCTTGCCCCTTGCCGCCGCCTTCTTCCCGCCGCGCTTCGCCGGCTTGAACGCCGGGTTGCCATCAAAGTGAGCGTCGTCGTGATCGTCCATCTGACGCTTTGACATCTTCCTGGTCGCCATGACTACCTTCCCTTCTTGCGGCCCTTAAACCGCTTGCTGTGCTTCGCCTGGGCCTTCCTCTTGTTGCTGAGGACGATCGCAATCCGCTGCTTGTCAGCCTTGCGCTTGCCGCCCTTCTTCTTCGTGCGGCTGTACGTCTTCCCGCGGCCTAGCTCCTCGAAGTTCTTCCGAGTCGCTTCCTTCGACGTGGATTCGATCAGCGGCATTACGACCTCCCGCCCGAGCGCCCCGCCTTCCGCTTCTTCCCGCGCTTCTTGTTGGTCAGCTTCATCCCGGCCTTCCGCATGACCTTCTCGGCCTTCTTGCGCTTGCTGGCAGGGATTACGCGCTCATTCTTGTGGACGATGGCTCGGCCCGTCTTGCGGACCTTGCCGCCCTTCCGGTACTGGACCGGGCGAATGCTTTCTGCCCTCGCCGCGGAATTCTCGTTCAACTGCCTTCCCATAGACGACATCTGAGCCGCTATGGAACGCTCATCGTCCTTTTTCCCTTGACGACGCGCTGCCGCGTTGGTATCGGAGTTACTTCCACCACTATCGCCGTTATTGTCGAGCAACCGCATTGGAAGAAACCCGTATGCGTATCCGTACATGACATCCTCCTACAAACGAAAGGCCGCCCCATTGAAGAGCGGCCCCCCGGTGATTGCCCCGCAGGGCTTAGTACCCGATCAACAAGAGATAGAACACGAGCCCCGAGAGGTCGGTTCCGTTGGTGACCTCCGTGTTGGCGCTGCTGTACATCTGGAGCTTCTGCGTGGTGGAATTCCAGACAGGCTGATACCCGTTCTGCCCGCTGACTGGAAGCACCGTCAGAATGCGCCACAGATCGCAGTTGATCGTCAGACTGGAGTTCGCGTTGTATGCCTCTCCGCCCGTGATTGCGTACCCGCCAGTGGCGTAGTCTGAGATGGAATCCGACAGCGACACAATCTCGCCGTTCAAATTCCCCAGGCTCACATCGCCGTCGGGCTGTTTTGTGATTACGTAAGCCATGATGCCCTCCGGTTAGAAATTGTCGCTGCCAACGAGAACGTCGCAGTAGTTGGTGCTTACCAGCGCGGTAAGCTGACGGCCCAAGGGCTGAGAGTAGGTAGAGGCTGTTCCCTCTGCAACAGTATCAGAACTGAAGATACCCGCCAGAGGAACCACTGTCGATCCGATACCGGGGTGGGACGTTCCCGAGCAGTAGGCGCCCTTGAGGTAGCCTGCCACCTGCACGAACACGTAGCCGCCAAGCAACTGCGCCAGTGTCAACTTCGGCGCCGATGCGTAGTTGACCATCAGATAGCCGGCGGGGAAGTTCAACCCGAGAGTCGTTCCGCCGATACCTTCAGTCGTGATACCCGTGACCGTAGTGAACGTGTTGTCGGTCCAGTAGACCGGAGCCGGCGCATTGGCCGTCTGCCAGTTCGCCAGAGTGGTCGCTGATGTCGAAAGGTACTTCGCCAACACGTAGATCGCCGGAGAGCCGGCCGGGTTGGCTGCCGTGGCGTTGGTGACACCCACGTACCTCTGCCCAAGAGTCTGAATCTCTCCGATGTTCGCATAAACCGAGATCGGCGAAGCCGATGGGTTCCAGCAGTACGTGAGCACACTCCCAGTGTCGATCTGGATGAGTTGATTCGATGGATTGAGAAATGCCATTGCCGTTTCCTCTTTTCAGCCCGATTACAGGGCGGAGAATGCCTCTTGGAACATCAAACGGGGCGCCGCAACCACCATGTTGCCGCCGAACATATACTGCCCAGCGACATCATCGGTATTCTGGGCCTCTTTCCAGCCCGTGAAACCGAACTGGTACTTCGGCACGTCGGAGACGTACAGGTAGATGTAGTTGGTGTTCAACCCAAACATCGTGTACGCTCCTCCATTGGTGGCGAGGTACTGGTCAACCACCACCTGAGCACCGTTCCAGTGGAACGACTTGAACCCCACATGCACATCGGAGGTCTCGTCATTGAACTTTTGCTGAGGTTGGAGCTTGTTCCAGAAAGCATCCCACACCGGCTGGGTCGTCGCCAGCATGTCCGGCTTCTCCTGCCCAAACCAACTTGCCCCGAAGGCCGTCTGGATGACTGACAGGTTGAAAGCCGCCGGCGCCGCATAGTAGGAGTTGATGCCAGCATTCGCCGAACTGGAGATGTCCGACCGGGTGATGCCGCCGTAGGTGGCATAGTTTGTCCCACTGTCAACTGCGGCCTTGAAGCCGTCAAGCTCCAGTGTGGACGTAACCGTACCCTGGCCGTCGCCAAAGACCGAAGTTCCGAGAATCTGAGCCATCGATCCCGAAGAGTTGACCATCTTCGAGGAGACGTAGCTCATGGCCGCTTCGGTGCCGCGGTTGAGAACTTGATCGACGCCGTACAGTGTGATGTTGACGTAGGCGTACTTCAGGTTGAACTGAAGCGCCGTGTCTGTCTGCACCGCCGAGGTGTCGAAGGCTTGGCCGCGCTGGAAGAACCCGCCCTTCAGCGGCGCGTACATAATGTTGTGGCGAATGGTCAAGCCGCCGGGAAATGCGAATCTCCGCTTTTTGCGGAGGCGGGTGAATACCGGCGAAGACTTGAACACGTTGTCGGTGATGATTGGTACGATCAAGTCGTTCGTTTTGCCGCTTACGTCGTTCCAGGTTAGCATGGAAGACCTTTGCTTTCTTCGGAGTAGCTTTCGCTCTACCGAGTCGCCCTTTTGGGCCAGAGATGATTGAAAACCTCGGCTTGCGCCGTTGTCGCCCTAGCCGTCCGAGCTTCGCCCCGAGAGGCTTCTCTTCCGACTCACCCCTGCTATCCCTGAAGGCTCCGCATGGATTTCATGCTTCCTATGGAGATGCAGTGCGGAAACTCAAGGTGTCCCGCCTACCTCAATGCCTTAAAACTTTCCGGCCGCCCTCAACTCAGCCGCAGCCGTTCTTCCCGCCGCCGCTGCCAAGGATTCAACATCACCCTCGGCCGCCGCGCTATCTTCCAACATCTTTTGCAGACTGCCCCTGGCCCCGCCAGTCGGATAACTTCCTTCGCTGCCGCCGCCCGGCATCCCGCCGCGCTCGGCGATGATCTTTGCTGCCCTCTCTTCCGCCAGCCGCTCAATTTCAGCCGCCGTCTTCTTCTCGCGGACGATGGGCTCCATGTACTTCGTCACAGCCGACCGGGGATTGAAGTCCTTCTCCTTCGTCATCAGTTCAAAAACGGCCTTCTGGTCCTCGTCGGTGAATTCCTTGCCGGTTTCCTTCTCGTACTTGCCGGCCGCAATCGCCATAGAGGTTGCGAATCCGGTCGTGAAGGGGATCGTCTTCTCGTTGAAGTCCTTTTGGAACTCCGCATACTTTGCGTTGACCGTCTCCTCTACCAGCTTCTTGCCCTCGCTGGCATACAGGTTTCGGTATTGCTCGGCGTTCAGGGCTAAGCCCGAATCCGCCACGATTGCCTTCACGCGCTTGTCCAACTCTGCCGGGTCCATGTCGCCTCCAACTGCTGCTTTCTTGGCTGCTTCGAGTTCTTCTGCAAGCCGGGCCTTCTCTTCAGGCCATAACGGTTTCGATTCGTCATCGATCACCCCTGCTTCTACTAGGGATTCCCAGATCGGAACCTTCTCGTCTGCCCACGCCTTCATCCGCTTGTTGTAGTCAAGAGCTTCGGTGTACTCCTTCTCTTGACCCTTCAACTTCTGGATGTTTCGGCTGTAGTCGTCTTGGCGAAGAAAACCCTCTCTAAGAGCCGGGACTTTCTGCAATGTGTTGTCGAAGAGCTTGCGTTCCTCAGCACTAAGCTGCGCGGCTGCAATGATTTCATCAAACGTTTGGACTGCCATCTCGCATCCTTCCTCGCTTCCCTCTCGGGCTTCGCGGGGCTTCGGATAAGACTGCCGTTTCCGACTGCTTACCTGTTATTGTTGCCCTACGCCGGCATCTGCCCCGGCGTCGGTGGCGTCGGTATCTGCGGAGGACCGCCACCCGGAGGTGGGGCTCCCATACCGGCCGACTGTGGTTGCTTTTGCGCCGACTGCGCCAACCCTACCTTCAGAGTGGCGATTGCCTTTTGGATGAAGGGGCGCATCGCTTCATCCTGAATCCCGGAGAGGATCTTCTCCACGGTCATTACCGCGGTCTCGACCGGACTCTTCCCCGCTTGAGCCTGGGCCTGTCCAGCCAGAGCGCCAAATGCCGGCCCTGGTCCCATCTGAGCCTGTACGTCCGGCGCCATCGGCGGCTGTGTCATTGGAGGCATAAGCTAGAATCCGTTCTCGTTGTTCTGGAGCTTTCCGGTCTTCACGTTGACGCTCGTACCCTTCGGAGTCGTGGTCGTCATCTCGCCTTCGTCGATGAATGTTCCCACCTGATCGAAGGTTCCCTTGCCCAACTTGGGGGCGGAGGTATGAATGTAGTGGCCTTGCTCAATCGTCTCGGCCATCCCTGTGCGCTTTGCCATCGGGTTGCTCCCCTTGCGATGTTGTGGAGGAGCGGAGTGGTTACCGCCCCTCGTTCACTGCCTTCAGGTTGCCCTGATTACTTGCGGCCCGACTTGCGTCCGCCCTTGTGCTTCCGGCCCTTGCCACGCTTTGCCATTGGGTAGATCCTTTCCGGCCTTCAGCCTTGCGGCCTTCAGCCTGGGTTTTGACCCTCGATTGCTCGAAGGCGGTCCTCCAACCAGGGTTGCTCCACGGGAAGGATTCGTGGACCCTAGACGCAAAAAGCCGCACCCCTAAGGATGCGGCCGATTGGACCGGGCTGATTTCTCAGTGGTCCTTTCACTTGCCTCTACCGCAATCATTATCC
>Ga0302140_10008496_pt1 | contig 12763 bp, 15 predicted proteins | sample I_Bog_E1_1_FD_202095 | JGI IMG/M metagenome (GOLD analysis project Ga0302140, IMG submission 202095) | Peat permafrost microbial communities from Stordalen Mire near Abisko, Sweden - I_Bog_E1_1 | ecosystem: Environmental > Terrestrial > Soil > Wetlands > Peat | place: Sweden: Abisko, Stordalen...
CTTCAGCCGATGCCGGCAGGCCTGTGGGAAAACGAGATCACCCTGCGCTCGACGCGAGCCGCACGCATGTACGAACCCGAAAACTGGATTTCTCGCGTTTCGCCGACACCGTTGCTGCTCATCGTCGCCCGTGACGATAGGTTGACCGTAGCCGATCTAGCGCTGGCAGCTTACGAGCGCGCGTTGGAACCCAAACGGCTCACCCTGATCCCCGGCGGCCATTTCGATCCTTATCTCGAGCAATTTCCGCTCGCGGAGGCCGCCGCAACTGAATGGTTTCGCGAGCATCTCGATAATCCGAGAGGGAGCCGTTCGTGACTCATACTAGGACCCCATTAGGCGCATTCAACGCAACGAATGCCGCCAACAAGTTTTCTCATCACTAGCAAAGGATCTGACGATGACTGCAGTTGAAACGACCACAAAGGCTCTCCAATGGGATGTGCTTACAATAAAGCGTCCCGGTCTTAGCCGGGATTTGCCGCCCGGCAAGGAAGCACTGATGTGGGTGGCGAATTCAGCAACGCTGATTTATGGGCAGCACGACGCCGTGCTCGTTGACACTTTTCTTACGACCGAGCAATCGCAAACTCTATTGGATTGGGTCATCGCAAGCGGAAAGAACCTCAGCGCGATCTATGTCACACACGGTCATGGTGACCATTTCTTTGGTCTAGCATCGCTTCTAGAGCGTTTCCCGCACGCAAGAGCAGTCGCGACCCCTGATGTGGTCCAAGCCATGCATCAGCAGCTATCTCCAGCTTGGATTGACAACTTCTGGCGCCGACTGTTCCCAGGCGAGATTCCCGATCGCCTCCTTGTTGCCGAACCGCTCGTAGACAATGAACTGGAGTTAGAGGGGCAGAAGCTTGTCGCGGTCAACACGGGGCGGACCGATACAGCCTACTCCACATGTCTGCACGTCCCGTCGATCGACCTGATCGTTGGCGGGGATGCCGTCTACAACGGGATTCATCCCTACCTTGGTGAGACCGACACGCAGAGCCGGCTTGAGTGGATCGCCGCGCTCGACAAGCTGGAATCCCTAAAGCCGAAAGCTGTGGTCGCCGGGCACAAGGTGCCGGAAAACGTAGATGATCCCCGCATCATTGCTGAGACGCGGCAATACCTCCGCGATTTTAACCGCCTGAATGCAGCCACGGCGGACGCACGCCAGCTCTATGATGCGATGCTCGAACTCTATCCGGATCGCGTCAATCCAGGCTCCCTTTGGGGCGCTGCGAACACAGCCAAAAAGCAGCCGTAGATTCGACACCGACGAAACAGTCTTGAACCATAGAAAGGATTTGCTGAAAATGATTAGGACACTTCTGGCCGCAGTGGTCGCCCTGGCAACGTTTTCTCCCGGATCTGTATCTGCTGCTCCCGTAAACTATGCAGATCCGCTGGACGCGTCGACCTTGAACACGATCAGGTCACAGTTCGAAAAGCTCATGGACTTGGCCAATCGGCACGACCTCAAAGCCCTGCACGAAATGTTCTGGCAATCGCCTTCGACCCTCCTCGTCGCTAAAAGCGCGATCCCTTCAGAGGGCAACTGGGCAGGATTTTGGGGCAACGAGTCGATCGATCAGAAACTGCACGATATCGCCACGTCAGGGCCGGTCGTACTCCAGCCGGACTTTTCAAAGCTCAAGATTGTTGGCCTAACGCATGACGTCGCGGAATCCTACGTGCCGATGAATATCACAGTCTCATATGCGGGGCAGGATGGAACGCCAAGACCATTTCTGATGATCATCGACTGGGTAAGGGTCAGGAAGGATTGGAAAGTCGCCTCGGAAATCATCCTGCCGGTCCCACCGGCGCCCGCCGTCAAAAGTTAAAGATGCCTGATGCTCAGGACGGCGGTGCCCAAGCGCAATTGTGCGAGCATTGCAGCATAAACATCCAAGTACTTGCAAATCGAACCAGGTGAAATCCCATGAACGCGTCTAAAATCGTCTTCCTCGCCGCGACTTCCTTCTTACTTTTGTCGTTTCCCGATCAATCCTTCGCGTCAAATAAGTTCTCTACTGCTGATGCTCAGGACGTGCGGGCTTTGTTCCTCCAACAGGCCGCTGGCGAAACGGCCCACGATTCCGCTGCAATCGACGCAGTTTTGGCACGCGCTGCGCCAGGACAACCCGATCCTGTGACCTTTATCGCTCGCGCGTATCGTTTCTGGGGACGAGACGCGGTCATGGACCATTTCCGCACTACGTTTGCGGCGACGTGGAAGTTCGAGCCCGATCTGGATGCTATTCGTATTGTTCCCTTGGGAGTGGATGTGGCGCATATTTATGCTCCGACGAAGATAACCATCGGAGCTGCAGGGCAGCCTGGCACGGCGTACCAATTTCTGGTCAACGAGTTTGCGATCCGGACACCAGAGGGATGGCGGATTTCAACAATCGTCCCGGTGCCAGCGCAATAAATGGTCCGCATCTGCCATACGCAAATAATCCACAACTCAGCAGCCGCATTGCGAGCGACGGTGGGGTTGCCAAACCATTCCGCCACTTCATCTGCCGTAATCGTACGGGCTGCCTTACCGGGCGAGAACTTCACGGGGAATGTCTCCTTGCAAAACCTGGCGGTTCCCCCCAATTGCTTGTTTGTCGAGATTAAGCTCGGCGACTTAAAATCCACCTAATGAGTTTGTCGTTCGTGGCGCGCGCCGATTAAAGGTAAGGCGCAATTCGACAATTATTTTTGTCGAATAAAAATAAAATCGGCAAAGCCCTGACCGGGCAGGGCGATTGGCCAAGTTCCCGATTCACATAATGGCAGGGTTATGGAATATTATTACGGCGCGCAAAATCGAGAAGAAGAGGTGTCGCCGAATACTAATAGCGTTCGCGCTCAGAGACACGCCAACGCGATAAACGTCGCTCCAAATATATGACGAGTTCGCTAAGCACGGCTCCGAGAACTCCTACAACAATGATCATGACGAAAAGTTTTGCTGTAGCAAAGCTGTTTGCATAGAGGACAATAAGGCCTCCCAGTCCGGTCACCGAAGTAAAAAACTCTGCAACAATCATTCCGATAATAGCGAGCCCAACAGCTAAGCGTATGCCCGCCATTATATACGGTACCGCCGCCGGTAAAATGATCTTCGCGAAGATTTGCCACTCGGTCGCGCAGTAGGCCCGGCCAATTTCAATCAAGCTGCCGCGGACGTCATTAATGCCAGAATAGGTATTTATAATCACAGGAAAGATCGCTATGGACACTATGATCGTGACTTTGCCGGTGACGTCGAGTCCAGCCCAGAGCATGATTAGCGGTAAAAGCGCGATACGTGGGATGGCGTAGAGTGCGTTTATAAACGGGTCGAGGGTGTATTCTAGGAACCAGAACTGCGCGATCAGCACTCCGATAACAACGCCGCCGATGATCGAGATTGCGAGTCCCAGTAAGAATGGTTCCATACTGGTCACGAATGCTTGGGGCAGTTCGCCACTCTCGGTAATGGTCCAAGCGGCCCGGAATATGGCCGTAGGGTAACTCATGAAAAGAGTATTCATGTTGCGCGCTGTGAGTTCCCAGAAGGCAAAAAATGCGACGACGGCCGTAGCACGGATCACATTGGGATGTGCTTTGAGCCGACGGGTCACCGACGACATTGACGGCCAACGCGGGTGATCCGGCTTTTTCTGCGTGGCACGGAGGTTTGCTGGAGTATCCATCATGGCTTGTTATCCCCTGAGCATCTGCCGGATCTCGTGTCGATGTCGCGCGAACTCCGGTAAGGACCGCACGTCGTGGTCGACTCGCTCCTCTTTGGTCAGCGCCGAATCTATTACTTTTATTAATCGACCTGGCCGGGCACTAAAGATCATGATGCGATCAGATAGGACTAGCGCCTCATCGATACTATGAGTAACAAAAATCATCGTTGTGCCGAGATCTTTCCATATTCGAATAAAATCTTCCTGCAGCGTCTCTCGTGTCTGTGCGTCGAGGGCAGCAAACGGTTCGTCCATTAGCAGTACCAATGGCTTGCGGACGAGCGCCCGCGCGATGCCAACCCGTTGTTGCATGCCTCCGGAGAGTTCGTGGGGGTAGTGGCGCTCAAATCCGCCAAGTCCTACGAGCTCAACATAAGTGCGGGCGATGGCTTCTCGTTCTTTCCGCGCCATCGCGTCGAGTTCAAGCGGGAGTGCAACGTTGTCAATTACGGCGCGCCAGGGCAGCAATCCGAAACTCTGAAAAACCATGCACAAGTCCCGGCGAGGAGCATGGACCGGGGTATCGTCGACAATTACCAGGCCCTCATCGGGGAAGATCAGACCGGCAACAATTCGAAGCAGCGTCGTCTTACCGCAGCCGCTCGCTCCCAACAGGCTTACGAGTTCGCCCTCGGCGATACCGAGGTTGACCGACTCCAGCGCGGTCATGTTCTCCTCGGCTCCGACTCCAGTGCGCACGCGAAACCGCTTCGTGACATCGCGACGCGACCACTGAAATCACCGGCATTGATATTTCGAGGCCTATGATCGCGCGCGCGCGCCAGCGGGCAGCGAGCGGCCGTTATCCGCACGTCAAAGGATTGGCGGTGATGGACGCGCATGAACTTCAATACGCGAACGCCAGCTTCGATTGTGTGGTAGGCCAATTCGTCATAACGCTGGTGGCGGATCCGGAGCGCGTGCTTTGCGAGTGCGCGCGCGTGGTCAAGCCGGGCGGGCAGATCATTCTGGTCAATCATCTTTATTCCGAGCGCGGTTGGGCTGCCGCGGTCGAACGCTTGCTGGCGCAAAAAGCGCGCGCGGTCGGATTGCGACCGGAGTTCCCCTTCGCGCGGTTGGCCGATTGGGCCGCCAATCATGGCGGCGCCGAGCTGATCGAAAGGCGAAAGATCAAGCCGTTCGGCTTCTACACGTTGGTCCGGTTCCGCCGCGCCAACTGAGCCTGGCCGCAATATTTGTCCGCTATAGGCGTAACGGACATTCCAACCGCGAGCGTGTTTGTCCATGGGGCATAGCCTAGCTGGATTTCATCATCCGGCTTGTTGCGTTTGCGCCATAATACCGGAGAAGTCAGCTTTTGAGCCCGAGGGCGGGCAACCCAGACGGGCGCGTCCGTCATAAAGGCATTAACGGGCCGGGTACAAATTACGATGGTGGCTTGCTCGGGGGCATTTATTTTGCCGTGCCGTTGCATCAGCTACGATTGCCCTCCATTCATCGTTGACACTAAGGGTCAAATTTGGCCGTTATTCGGACCTGTCATCGAAATGTCATATAAACTTGGTTCGGTACCAAGATTAAATCGAGGGACCTACGATGGAAGTTTTGGTTGTCAGCGACAGCAATTCCACAGCTCGCGTTGCTTTTGTAGGAAAGCTCGACATTCAAGGGGCTGAAGCTATTTCGCTGCCGCTCGCGACCCTCTCGGGGGCAAAAAGGAACGTCGTCATCGATATGTCCGGGGTGAACTTTATCGCCTCGATCGGAATCCGGCATTTGATGTCTGCCACCAAAGTGTTGGCGCGGCGAGGCGGCCGGCTTGTTCTACTTAAACCCACGGCGCCCGTTCTTGAAGTTTTGCAAACCTCGGGAATCACCGATCTGATCTCGGTCGCTGCCAGTGAAGACGAGGTCAGTGTTCTGGTTGACGGCGCTGCGTCTTAACGGGTTTCCCGCTGGCCATTCTGCCCGCACGAGCGGACCTTAAAGACATGTTGGGTTGCTAAATGCACATGGTCGCACCCTTGCTGGCGGGGCTTGGATTATTTTTGTGCGGCGTTCATTTTGTATCGATCAATCTGACGCCGCTCGCCGGCAGACGCTTTCGATACGTGCTGACCCGCCTCGTTAAATGGCCGTGGCTTGCCGCTTTTACTGGCACATTGGCTGGCGTGGTGACACAAAGCACCAACGCCGTCACTTATGTGATCATCGGCCTAGTCAGCGGTGGCGTCGTAGACAAGAAACGCGCCATTTTGATTCCTATTTGGGCGCATGTCGGCACGTCGATTCTCGTTATTCTTGTTGCCATCGATTTCAAGATCGCGGCGAGCTATCTGGTGGCGCTGGCTGGTTTTGCTGTGTATTTCGGCTTTGATCGCACCGATCGAGCCCGTCATGTGATCGGCACCTTACTCGGCATCGGCCTGCTATTTCTAGGATTGGATGCCCTTAAGACAGCGGCGCTGCCGGTGCGCGATTTTCTGATCGATGGCGGCGCTATCGCGCGCATGGCAGGTGAGCCTCTGCTTCTGATGCTGCTTGGAATCGCGATGACGTTTCTCTGTCAATCGTCGACTGTTGTCGGTGCCATCGCAGTGGCAGCGACGGGCGCTGGCATTTTTGATCTGCCCAGCGCGTGCTGGCTGATCTACGGCAGCAATGTCGGGTCGGGTCTCAATCATGTTGTCCTGGCGCGGACTTTGCGAGGCGACGCAGCGCAAATAGCGCTCATTCAGTTCGTGCAAAAGTTTTCCGGGTTCTCCGGAATTCTCGCCATAAAGGGTCTCGAACTCGCGACTGGCCGTGACCTTCTTTATACGGAGGCAGCTCATTTCTCGTCTCAGCCCGGCGGTCAGGTTGCCATTATATTCTTGGTCTACCAGTTGCTCGGCTCGCTATTTTGCAGCGCATTTCTCAATCAGATCATTGCAGTACTGGAAAGGCTTTCGCCGCCGAGCCCGCTCCAGGAATTGGCCAAGCCGATGTACCTGATCCAAGAGGCGCTGGTCGAGCCGACCTTCGCGATTGAGCTTGTTGGGCGCGAAGAGCGTCGGCTACTCGAGCGTTTGCCCTTGATGCTCGACGGGGTTCGCTCCGACGCCGACCCGGGCGGCCTGTCAAGCAAGGTCATTTGCCAATCATCAGCCGACATAAGCCGCGCTATGTCAGCCTATATGGAGCAGATTCTGGCCTCTAATCCCGACAGAAATGACCGGGAGCGGATTGTCCGCTCGCAGCATCGTACCGCAAATCTCAATTCGATGTTCGAATCGCTGGACGAATTCGTTGCGAACTCACAAGATGCTCGAAAGACGCCATCCAGCGGTCGCGTCGCCGACCAAATGATTGAATCGCTGCATTCGCTACTTTCCGCACTGGTCGATGCGTCGGCAACCGGGGAACCAGAGGATCTGCAGTTTCTACTGACGCTGCTTGGTCACCGTGACGAGATTATGGAAAAGATTCGACAACGCGTGCTGCGGGAGGATCCAAACATGCTGCCGGTCTCGCAAACGGCGTTGTTCTCGGCGACCATGCTGTTTGAGCGCGTCATCTGGCTTGCCAGGCGCAATGCCATGCTGCTGACGTCCGAAGTAGCCAACGGCGCTGCGGTGCCGTCTGAAGCCGCGCAATGAGCACCCCCGCTAAATCGAGTGCCAAGATTCTTGTGGTCGACGATGTCGCAGAGAATCGCGATCTCTTGCTTCGGAGGCTCCAAAGGCTAGGCATCGATGACGTCGATCAAGCTGAAAACGGTATGCAGGCGTTAGCCGCCCTAGCCAAAAAGAGCTACGACTTGATGCTGCTCGACATCATGATGCCTGAGTTGGACGGCTTTGGCGTTCTCGATGCCCTGCGTAAAAACGGCCACGCCGCCGATGTGCCTATCATCGTCATCTCTGCCATGAACGAGATGGACGCCATCGTGCGCTGCATTGAAAGCGGCGCGGAAGATTTTTTGCTCAAGCCATTCAACCCGGTGATGCTCCGCGCCCGCGTAACATCGTCGCTTGAGAAGAAGCTGTTGCGCGACCGCACACGCGATGAACTTAGGCGCAAACAGGCCGAGTTGAATGAGGCTCGTACTTTGCAATTAGCGCTAGAGCCGGCGCCGTTCCACGGAATCCGCGGCGGGCGTTCCATTTCGTTGCGCACGATACTTGAGCCGGCCAAAGAAGTTGGCGGCGATCTCGTCGATCATTTTTTGGTTGGCGATGATCTTGTCGTCTTTCTGATCGGCGACGTTTCTGACAAGGGCGCCGGCGCTGCCTTGATGATGGCGCGGACCCATTCGATGTTTCGAGGGTTGTCCACCCGGCCCGACGCATATTCGCTTTTTAGCGATCCGGCGAAAGCCGTAAATATCGTAAACGCGGCGCTCGCCTTAAATAACGACAGTTGTATGTTTGTAACTTTCTTTCTTGCTTCTCTAAATCCCTCGACGCTTGAATTGAAGTACGTGCGTGCCGGCCATGTGCCGCCATTCCGTTGGCACGGGGACGGTGCCGTTACGCGAATTGAGACCGCCGGTGGGCCGCCGCTCGGTTTGGTGGAAAATTACCAATACAAACAAGACGCTACGGTCTTGTCGGCCGACGAGAACGTCCTCGTTGTCACCGACGGGTTCACCGAAGCAAACGATTCTTCCGGCACTCTCTTTGGTGAAAGCCGGATCATTGCCCATTTGGCGAGTGCAAGTATGACGATCAGCGAAGCGCTCACCTCCCTCGTACGCAACGTTCACGAGTTCGAAGCTGGACAATCACAATCGGACGACATGGCCGCGGTGCTTCTGTCTTTCGATGCTCCAGTTCAAGCCGCGACTAAATTCGAAGCAGAGGTTCTCGCGCGGGCTCCGGACATTGCGGCCCTCGCCGAGCGTGTCGGCAGCTTCCTCGATAACGCCGGGGTAGATGTTCGCGCCACACATCATGTGGCTATGATTGTGGACGAATTGCTCACAAATCTTGGCACGCACGGGGGTGTAGTTGAAGAGCCCGCCGCCATTCGGATTTTGATCGAGCCCGATCGTGTCAAAGTAGAGGTCAACGATAGTGGATCACCGTTTGATCCGCGTTCGGCGCCAGACCCGAATCTTTCGACATCGGTTGAGGATCGGGAAATAGGCGGCTTGGGTCTATTTTTAATGCGCAAAATTGCGACCGATCTTTACTATGCTCGCGATGGCGGGCACAATCTTACGTCTTTTGCCGTGCTTAGAAGCAGCGAATAGTCGAACGGGTAATTATGCAGATTGACCATGAGACTGCGGGAGATGTGTGCGTTGTCACCGCACAAGGCCGACTTGACGGCACCACTAGCGGCACCTTTTCCGAACAAGTGGAAAAGTTGATTGCCGGCGATAGGCCGAAATTGCTCGTTGATTTGGGCGGTATTGATTTTGTCACCAGCGCCGGGCTTCGAGCCGTTCTTGGCGTGGTCAAAAAAGTCAAAGCTGCCCGCGGAATCTTGGCCGTCTGCGGGGTTCGGGCAGAGGTTCAGGATATTCTCGATATCACAGGGCTCTCGCCGATGATACAAATTTATCCGCAGCGATCCGATGGTTTGGCCGCCTTGGCGATATAGGGCATTTTTGACTTAACACGGGGGGCGTGGGGTTGAGCGGTAAGCCTGACAAGGTTTTGGATCCTGAAAAAGAGCACGCGTTGCTCCGCGCCACTTTGGAGAACATGGCGCAAGGCGTCGCCATGTACGACGCCGACCACAAGCTCGTGACATGGAACGAGTTGTTTCGCGCCTATCTCGACATGCCGGAAGAGTTTCTTGGAACCGACCGGACTTTCTCGGATTACATTCGTTACATCGGCGGCCGCGGCGAATTCGGCGACGAAGCCGATCTCGAAGCTGAGCTCAAGAAACGACTGGCGATGCTGGATACGTCGCATTCTTTCGAGCGGGTGCGTCCAGATGGCATGGTGCTCGAAGTACGCCGCGATCCGGTGCCGGGCGGCGGCTTTATCGCGATTTACACAGATATCACCGAGCGTAAAAAGGCCGAAAAGCAGTTGCGCGAGGCCAAAGAAGCGGCCGAATCCGCTAGCAAGGTCAAGTCCGCGTTCTTAGCCAATATGAGTCATGAATTGCGAACGCCGCTCAACGCGATCATCGGCTACAGCGAATTACTCGCTGAAGACGCCGTCGATCGCGGCGACAACGCGGCGGTGGCGGATCTTCAAAAGATCCAGGGCGCCGGCAGGCATCTGCTGGGTTTGATTAACGACATTCTCGATCTGTCGAAGATCGAAGCCGGGCGCATGGACATTTATTGGGAAAGCGTTTCGCTTGAACGGCTGGTCGAAGAAGTGAGGACAATCGTCGAGCCGCTCGTGAAGAAGAACGACAACAATTTCATCGTCGAATGTTCGCCTGACGTTGGCTCGATGAATACGGACTTTACAAAGCTTAAGCAGTGTTTGATCAACCTAATCAGCAATGCCGCCAAATTCACCAACAAAGGCGAAGTGAAGTTGCGGCTGTCGCGCGAGGGGGCAGCCGCTGACCACTCGGCGGTCAAATTCGAGATCATCGATGGCGGCATTGGCATGACGCCCGAACAGATTGCGCGGCTATTTCAGGCCTTTACCCAGGCCGACTCTTCGACGACCCGGAATTTCGGCGGGACCGGTCTCGGTCTCACCATTACGAAGCATTTTTGCACCATGATGGGTGGCGACATTGACGTTCGAAGCGCCCCCGGGCAGGGCTCGACTTTCGCGATCGTGTTGCCGGACCGTCCGGAAACCACGCGCGAAGAGGCCGACTTGGAAGGCGAAATGCCGGCCTCGATGGTCGATCGCTCTTCGTCCACGATCAACGTCCTGGTCGTCGACGACGACCTTGCGGTCCACGATGTCTTGTCATCGACTTTGGGCCGGGAGGGCTACTCGCTGATGCACGCCCGCGATGGTGCGGAGGCGCTCGACATCATGCGGAAAACGCCGCCGGACGTGGTCACGCTTGATGTGATGATGCCGAAAATCGACGGCTGGTCAGTGCTGGGCATCATGAAGTCGGAACCCGAACTAGAACACATTCCAGTCATCATGCTGACGATTGTCGACGACCGCAATCTCGGGTTCTCGCTCGGCGCATCCGAGTTTATGACAAAACCGATCGATCGAGGCAAATTGATAGCCTTGCTGCGGAAGCTGGCGCCGGCGAGCAAAGACGTGGTCGTTCTTATCGTCGATGATGACGGCGATGTGCGTGATATCGTTAAAGACACCGTTGAGACGGTGGGGATGAAGGCCGCGACCGCTGTCAACGGGCGGGCCGCCCTGCAATGGCTCGAGAAGAACCCAAAGCCAGCGCTTATTTTGCTCGACCTGATGATGCCGGAAGTGGACGGCTTCGCGTTTCTGGAAGAAACCCGAAAGATCAACGAATTGGCCGACGTGCCCGTAGTGGTGTTGACCGCCAAGGAACTCAGCGAAGCCGAGCGCAATTTCCTCGCCGAGCGCACCTTGTTGGTGCTGAGCAAAAGCGCGCAGCCGATCGGGGCATTGGGCGCCGCCTTGGCGGCGATCGCCGAGCGTGGTCGAGTCACAACCGATCACCTGAAATCAATCGGACGCTGACGTGAAAATTCTTCTGGTCGAGGACAACGAATTAAACCGTGATATGTTGTCGCGGCGGCTCGCGCGTAATGGCTATGAAATTGTGATCGCTGTCGACGGCCAGGAAGGTGTCGACAAGGCGTTGTTGGTGAAGCCGAGCCTGATTCTTATGGATATGAGTTTGCCCGTGATCGACGGGTGGGAAGCAACGCGCAGGATCAAAGCCGATCCAGCTACCAAGGCCATTCCGGTGATCGCGTTGACCGCCCACGCGATGGCGCAAGACAAGGAAAAGGCAATGGCCGCGGGCTGTGACGATTTCGACACCAAGCCTGTCGATATGCAACGGCTGCTAGGCAAAATCCAGCGTTTCCTCGGGGCCCCTGCGGCCAACGCCTGATCGGCGTAAGTCTCGGTCAGTCCAGGAACGATCGCATATAGACCGAACGTTCACAAATAGATCGTTTCGCACGAAGTTACTGTGGCGAATGCGTTACGTTCAGAGCGCTTTCACCATCAGCGAACCAACCGTAACCTCGGTCATTAGTCTTGCTTGTCGCCATCTATTTCAAGGTGCATGAATAGGAATGATGATAATTTCGTACGTTGTACCTTCTGATCAAAATGGGAGGCAAGCCCAATGGCAATTGATGTCGAAACCGTCACCTCTGATTGCGCGGACCATCCGTCGAAAAAGCATTTTTATCGATTTCATCTGCCGCACGCCCATTTAGGGGATGTATTTGGCGGTGATTGGTTCGCGTTAAAGGCTGAAGCATTCGCCAGGTTTTTCGGTACGCCCATTTTTCTTATAGCCCAGACTGTCGTTGTCGGAGTTTGGATACTGGTCAACGTCGCGGGGTGGGTATCATTCGACATCTACCCGTTCATCCTCCTGAACCTGGCATTTAGCCTGCAAGCGGCATATGCAGCGCCACTAATTTTGCTTGCTCAGACGAGGCAGGCTGATCGGGATAAATGTCACGCGCTAGCCGACGCTGAACATCGCGAAGACCTTCACCGTGCAAGTGAGGAGAGGCAGGCAGTTGCGGTTAAGCAAACCGCGCTGTTACTAGAAATGGTTGAGCAGAACACCACCCTCACCGAAACGATTAAATCGCTAACCGAACGGCTAGAAGCCCTGACGGTAGAGGTTCACCAAAGTGTAGTGCTTTCGAAGCAGGCCTAATTTAGCCTTTGCGGATTTGGACAATGCTTTTCGTTGGGGCCGCATCAACAGGCCGGCGAAAGGCTCGCCTACCACTATACGACCGAGGAAAACGGATTGGTCCTGCGCCGCTATTGGACCAATGCCTGTCAGAGCTGCGCCATCAAGCAAAGCTGCACCACTGGCAAGGAACGCCGGATCACCCGATGGGAGCATGAGCACATTCTCGAGGCGGTGCAGCGCCGGCTCGACGAGCATCCGGAGAAGATGCGCCAGAGGCGTGAGACGGTCGAGCATCCCTTCGGCACGATCAAGGC
>Ga0302140_10008501_pt1 | contig 12759 bp, 7 predicted proteins | sample I_Bog_E1_1_FD_202095 | JGI IMG/M metagenome (GOLD analysis project Ga0302140, IMG submission 202095) | Peat permafrost microbial communities from Stordalen Mire near Abisko, Sweden - I_Bog_E1_1 | ecosystem: Environmental > Terrestrial > Soil > Wetlands > Peat | place: Sweden: Abisko, Stordalen...
TCTTGCAGCTGGTCGAAGCTGAAGTTGCCGGTGGCGACAGCGATCACCGGCAGACTATTTGTGCGGGCGGCCTCAATGTCGCGGGGCGTGTCCCCTACAACGCAGATACTGGCATCGTATCCGGAGAGTTCCCTGGCCTTGCGCGCAGCATGACCGACGAGTTCAGAACGGACAGGGAACTGGTCGCTGAAGCCGCCAAATCGAAACCACTCGCGGAGCCCCGCCTGCTCCACTTTGATCCAGCCAATCAATTCGAGATTCCCGGTAGCCACACCGAGCAAGGCTCCGCGTCGTGCCAGGTGATCAAGCACCTGCTCGACGCCGGGCATGCGCACCAGGTCCATCTCATTGCGGTGTTCGGAGACGGTATTGCGCATTGCCTCGAGAATCGCTTCCACTTGCGGCTCAAGCACTGTCGTGGAGATGCCGGCCTGGATACATGCTTGGCGGAGAATGGCCGTGTCGGTGTTGCCGTGAAGAAGAATGCCCGCCAACGTGACCTCAAGGCCAGTGACACGCTGAATGCTGGATGCGAATGAATCAAAGTGAATGCGGTCGCGACTGCGAAGCAGCGTGCCGTCGATGTCGAACAGATAAGCGTGCTGCTCGTCCCAGGCAAAACCCGGCTTAATGGCGACGCGCGCTTTTTTAGTCGGTGGAGTTGTCAGCATGGCTCAAGTTAAAAAATATCAGCGTTGGCGGAAATTCTGGCGCGTGGCGCTATATACAGGACGTTCACTGCGCGGCGGACGCTTGAGTCCGGCACGAACCTCGGCCAGATCCAATCCCAGCTCTGCCATGGCGCGGCTGAGGGTGTTGCGGTGCATGCCTAACTCGTCGGCCGCCTTGCACTGGTTTCCTCGGTGTGCTTCCAAAACTTCGCGCAGATACTGCTTCTTGAATTCGCGCACGGCGTCTTCGTAGCGAACGCCGCTGGAATGCATTTGTGTCACCAAGCTGTCCAGTTCTCGTCTCACGTGCACCTCTTGCTATCTTATTAGGTCGCTTCAATTCTTTGGCCGTTATTGCGCGCAAAATGCAAAATTAACCCTCATTCGGATGCAGCCATCGCGGGGTTTCCTCTTCCAACACTCTCAACCCGTCTCGCACACGCTGCGCCAGATCGTCAGGACTCACGTGTGTGCTTAAGTGACATACGCCGAAGAAAAACCGAGGCAGTCTGGCCTCCCCAAGCCAATGAACAGGCGGAAAAAATGCAACCATCACCAGGATGCCGATCGTGACCAGCAGGGCGCCTTGGAAGAATCCGAAAACCCCGCCTGCCATTCGGTCGAGACATCCCAAGCCAAGCCGCTTGAACATTTTCGCCAGAACGGATCCAAGGATGCTTAGCAATGTCATAACTACGAGCGCTATCAAAGCGAACGCTATCGCATTGCAGACTGATTTCACACGCACAATCGGTTCCAGCAAAACAGCGACCCGCTTGTAATTCCACGCTGCGATCGAGAGACCAAAGATTAGTCCGGCCAGCGAAAAAACCGATCGAAAGAATCCTTGCGCGAACCCGCCCAGAACTGAAGCAATCAGAATGAATACGATCACCCAATCGACAAGCGCCATATTGTGTTCCATCCCGGGCCTAGATTTCCAGAGTTCGACCGGTTAAGCGGCGGAAAGCTTCCAAATACTTCTGCTGAGTGCGTTCCACCACCAGGTCGGGGAGACTGGGGGCAGGCGCCTGCTTGTTCCAGTGGATTGATTCAAGATAATCGCGAACGAACTGTTTGTCGAACGAGGGCTGTGGACCCCCCGGCTTCCAGGTTGAACCTTCCCAGAAACGCGACGAATCCGGCGTCAGTACTTCATCGGCAAGAATAATCCCATCGACGGTTCTTCCAAACTCAAATTTGGTGTCGGCAAGAATTAGTCCTCGGCTTTCCGCATGTTCGGCCGCCCGGCGATAGAGAGCTAATGTAAGCCTTCGCAATTCAGAAGCATCGCCGGAGCCCAGCAGGGCTTCAGTCTTGGCGAAGGAAATGTTCTCATCATGTGCGCCATCCTGGCTCTTGGTGGCGGGGGTGAACAAGGGCTCAGGCAGCCGTGAACCATCAAGAAGTCCATTCGGCAGCGGGATAGTGCAAACGGATCCATCCGCTTGATATTCTTTCCACCCCGACCCAGCGAGATAGCCGCGGGCTACGCATTCGATGGGAAACATATTGGCGCGTTTCACCAGCATTGAGCGGCCCTCAAGCTGACTTGCATAGGGTTGCAACATGGCTGGAAAGCTTGCGACGTCCGCGGTGATCAAATGATTGGCGGCAAACTCAGAGAGTAGATCAAACCAGAAAAGCGATATTTGCGTGAGGATCTTGCCTTTGCCGGGAATGCCCGTACCAAGCACGTGATCAAACGCCGAGATGCGGTCAGTAGCCACCAGAAGGAGTGCGTCTTCCACGGCGTAAAGATCGCGCACCTTACCTCGACCAAGCAGGGGAATATTGCCTAAATCGGTTGTCACGAGGGCTGTCACAGGTAGGCCTTCCTAGGCAGAACTGAATCTTCGATTCTCCAGTGCCGGCTCTGGATTGTCAATGCGAGAATGGTGGCCAACATGCGCAGAATTCGGCAGCGACGTGGGCAGGCGAGATTTTCAATCGGGGGCTGTTCCGAGTTCAAGTAATTACGCAGCTATGTGACAGCCGTCACGGAACTCCATTCCTGGATGGGAGACACTTCGTTTGTCAACAGGGTTCGGAGGGTTCGTAAGAAAGCCCTCTTAGAGCCGGGCGACACGAAGTAGCTGTGGAAAGGGGAAGCCGCTGCTGCTTTCGTTTGCATAGGGATCACCAGTAGTCGCGCGCTACCGACCTCCAGCGCCGACTACTGGTCCCCGTCTCTATCTTGTACGAGACAAGCGCCTCCGAAGCGAGCTCCTTTGGGGCATTTTTTTTATTTCAAAAGCAGTCTTAAGCCTCCGACCACTGAATCAATTACTCAGATACGAAAAGCAGAACGATTCTTTCTAGCAATGAAACGATCTAGTGCGAAAACTTTTGGTCTTCTACTCTCCGCAAAAACAAAACCAAGGATGAAACCCCGAAGGTTTCTCAAAAACTCAAAGCGAGAACAACTAGCTGCGCTTCATGCCGTAGCGCGCTGCAGTTCGTGGCCGCCTAAACGTACGCTCACAACTTTCGATACGCCCGGTTCCTGCATGGTCACGCCGTAGATCATGTCGGCGGATTGCATCATTCGTTTGGAGTGTGTGACCAGCAGAAATTGCGTTTCTTTGCTCAGCGAGTGCAGCAGATCCGCGAGCCGGCCCACGTTGGTTTCATCCAGCGGCGCATCCACTTCGTCGAGAACGCAGAAGGGACTGGGTTGAAACTGGAAAATTCCTACGAGCAATGCAAGTGCCGTCAGCGCCTTTTCTCCGCCAGAGAGCAGCAACACGTTCTGCAATTTTTTGCCAGGCGGCGATGCGACAATTTCGAGCCCGCTCTCGGCCTGGTTTTCCGCGTCCGTAAGCCGCAAAAATGCCTGACCGCCCTGAAACAGCCGTGAGAATACCTGGGCGAAATTCTCGTTGATACGCGCAAACGCTTCGTCGAATTTCGAGCGCGAAATCTGGTCGATCTCCTTGATCGTCTCCTGCGTGTTTTCAATGGATTCGATGAGATCCTTGCGCTGGGCTTCGAGGAACCCATGGCGTTCCGCAGTCTCTTTGTATTCTTCAAGCGCCATCATGTTTACCGGCCCCATCTGCTCGATGCGTTGGCGCAAAGTACGGCAAGTCTCATCCTCCGCGGAAAGCGCCTCGTCTGTCAGACGCTCGATCTGAAGATCGTCGCGCAATGTTTGTGCTTCGACGTTCACTTCGGTGAGGCAGCTTGCCTCAAGGTGCTCCAGGTCGGCGCGCAACTTGATCACCACGCTCGAACGGCTGGAGCGGTCTTCGCGCAACTGGTCCAATGCAGCGCGTCCTGTCTTTAACTGCGTTTCCATTTCTGCAAGTTGCTGGCGCAGCGATAACGCTTGGGCAGCGATGCTCTGCGCCTGTGTGATAGCTTCCGCGCGTTCAGTACTTAGTTCTTTCTGGCGCATCGATAGGGCCACTGACTCATTGATCCGCTGTTCCTTTTCAACCTCCGCGGCCGCGCGCTGTTGGTCAATGGCGAGAACCCGGCGTTCCAGATCGACAAAAAGCCGGTCAATCCGCTGGAACGCTGCTTCAGCGCCGCGACGACGTTCCTCAAGACCCGCTAGTTGCGCGGTGACCTGTGCAGCCTGTTGCTGCAGGCCCTCGCGCTGTTCGCGCAGTGCACCCAGCCGCGATTGCAGTTCGTCCAGAGATGATTCCGCCTGGGCGTGGTCGGTTTCGAGGCGCGTGGTCTCCTGGCGCTTCTGGTCGATACTGATTCGTTTGGCCGCTTGTGCTTCTCTATTGCGCGTGTTCTGACTTGCCAACTCCTGGAGCCGCCGTTCGATTCGCTGCTCCTCGGCTTCCATCTGTTTGAGCGCGGCGCCCTGGTTGGCAGTCTCGGTCTCTGCATGCCGTCTTTCCGCACTGCGCGATTCAAGTTGTGCTGCGAGTTCTTCAATGTTCCGTGTAATTACCGTGGCCTGCGTTTCCGCCTGCGCCAGTTCATTCTCGAGTTTGTTCAGGCGAGTCGTCGCATCGCGCAATTCCCGCTTGAGCGCCAGCGGACCTTCGCTTGCCGGTTTTCCGCCGGTGACGGTCGCATTGTGAAAGCATTCCCCGCCAGGCGTGAGAAAAAAAGCGTATCTGTGCAGCGCGGCAAGACGAAGCGCTTCTCCGGAATCGTCAACCAGATACCCGTGCCTGAGTTTGGGAAGGATCGCTTCCAGAGTTCCTCCAAATCCGTTCAGCACCTGGATGGAGTCTTTCAGCGGAGTGAGCCCCGGGCCAGTAATGGAACCATTCGTCGGCGACAATTCTTCCTCGCCCTCAGCGGAATGAATCAGGAAGGTGGCGCGCCCATCCAACCCGGACTTGAGCAGCTTGACACCTTCTTCGGCGGCGCTCCAGCTCTCTACCACGACATAATTCAACTCCTCGCGCAGAAACTCATCAACAACGCCTTCATGTGCTCCGCTCACTTCAAGGAAGTCGCCCAACGTACCGGCCGCAGACAAGCCCTGTCCCAACGCTCCCGGAGTCAGCAAGCGACGAACTGTTTCCGTTGAATAGCCATGATTGCGGATGAGAGCCTCGAGAGAATTTCGCCTCCCCGCGACGCCGGCCTGATCGCTGCGCAACTGGTTGGCGCGGGCTCGGAGCGCATTCTCTTCAGCACGCCGCGCCTGCAGCGCATCGCGCGTGGTCGCTATCTCGCCTTCCAGGCGGTTGAGCGATTCAGCAGCCGACTCGAAACGCAACTTGGCTCGCTGGTTGTTGGCACCTAGATTTTCTTTTTCAATGCGCGCCTGGCCCATTTCAGCTTCGAGCCGCTCTGCCTCACGCTCCAAGGCCGCCAGGCTTTCTTCAGCCTGGGCGGTGAAGTTGCGCGCGTTGCCCGCCATTGTAAGCAGATGCATGGCGTGACGACGACTGGCCTCCAATTCACGCTCTGCAACGAACACAGCTTCAGCGGCCCCCCGCGCCTCGTGCTGACGCACCTCAACCTGCTGGCGGAATTCCCTTGCTTCTGCTCCCGCGCCCTGAAGAAAGGCGTGGTGCTGGGTCCGCTCTTCTGCGATGGAGCTCAACTGATTCCGGGTGGTCTCAAGCTCTGACCCCGCCGCAGTAATCCTCAAGTCGAGATCAGCTACGCGCTCGGTGTTGGCGCGCTCCCTTGCGGCCGCCCTTTCCATTTCGACGGTCGCCTCATTGGCGCGGTTCTGAGCTTCCTGGCCGCGGCGCTCGAGTTCATAGCCTTGCTCCGTAAGTCCATGCTGGCTGGTTTCCATCGCGGAAATCTCAGCCGCAGAGCTGTTGATGCGCTCCGTGATTGCAGCAATTTCCTGATCCAGCCGGCTTTGTTCGGCATCCATCTGTGTCATACGGCTGGCTAGTACCACGCGCAGCCTTCCGCGCAGTTCATCATGGACGGCCGCAAATCGCTCCGCCTTTGACGCTTGGCGTTTCAGGCTATTCATCTGCCGCGTCACTTCTTCGAATATGTCGTCGACGCGCGCCAGGTTCTGCTTGGCACTCTCCAACCGCAACTCCGCCAGCCGCTTCTTGGTCTTGAAGCGAGTGATCCCTGCCGCTTCCTCAATGATGGCGCGCCGGTCGTGTGGCTTGGAACTCAGCAGTTGGCCGATCTGTTCCTGGCCGATAATCGCGTAGCTGTCCGGCCCCAACCCGGTCCCCATGAAGATGTCCTGAATGTCTCGAAGGCGGCAAAGCTTGCCATTGAGCAAATATTCACTTTCCCCGGTCCGGAAAAGTCGCCGTGTGATCACCACCTCGCCCTTCTGCGGAGTCCGCTGAAATTTGCGGCGGCGAATTTTCAGCATCACCGCCTGCGGACCTTCTCCTGAGGGTTGAGGCTGGTTCGCTGCGTCGTCATCCAGCACTTGGCCAGGCTGCTCGCCCGCGATGATCTCTTCGGCTTCAACGGCGCGAAGCCGGCGCGACTCCTCTTCATCCCAGTCCATCGGGCCATCGCTATCGACCAGGATCGCTGGCTCGACAGGAACCGGCCCGTCGTATGCCTCAGGATCCACAAGTGTCAGGGCGACCTCAGCCATCCCTAGAGCCTTTCGGTCTCGGGTACCCGCGAAGATAACATCCTGCATATGAGTACCACGCAAGGACTTGGCGCTCTGCTCCCCGAGCACCCAACTGACGCCGTCCAATATATTGGACTTCCCGCATCCATTGGGGCCGACAACCACAGCGATTCCTATGCCCGGTACCGTCAGTTCCGTACGATCGCAAAAACTCTTGAAGCCGAGAATATGGATCTTCTTTAGTTTCAGCATGCTAACTCCGAATTCAAGGTGCTAGGCGACTGTGCCGATAAGGAAAGGCGGCGGCACTCTGGAGGCTGGCCGTAAGCAATATTTCTTGCCGCCCGATTAAGACTCTAAGGAGCGCATGGCGGTGGGTCAACGGCGGTCGGGCGCGTTTTTGTGGATAAGGGAGGCCGTAATCGAGGTTCTTTTGAAATCAGGATAAATGACCACCGAATTCGTCCCATATTGGGCAGTTCGACAAATTTTCGCTTAGGCTGCTTGAGTTCGCCACCCGCTGAATTATCATCGTAGTAATGGCGACTCAAGTGCGGAATGATTGAGGTAGTTGAAGGTATGTAGGCCTTAACACCTAGGGTGCGTTTCACGCCAACTTGGTGCCGGGAATCTGGTATTGTGTCGGAAAGTGTGCTGCGTTTGTTCTGAGACGGATTAGCCGTTGTATTGAGCCACGCGCGGCACAGGTGGCAAAGTTCGGATAAGCCAGGTCTGTCGAGGCGCGCCCAACCTTCTTGACGAGTTCAATAGGCAGTTTTGTACATCGAGAGGTTTGATTGCAACAATCAACTCGCGCCGCCAATGTCTCTTTGGCTCCGGCAAAAGAAGATCTTGTTTTAACAGATCTTTGGCTGATTATTCGAAAGAGACGTACCTTGCTGGCAGGTATGGCCCTAGGCATCGCATTGCTAGCAGCCGCAATCGGCTTTCAACGGGGAAAACTGTATACAGCCATAGGAGAGCTTCAGATTCAGCCGGGTTCGGCCGCAGACTTGAAGCAATCCATTTCCTCGGTTTTATCCGCCGGTGGCGGGACACTCGACGTCGTAATTGAAAGCGACGCACGAATTCTTTCCAGCGAAAAGCTCTTGACCACGGTCGCCCAGACTCTGAAGCTGCAGGACAACGAGACCTTTCTCGGTGGTCGCAAATCGGTTACTTCCCGGATTTTTGGCACCCGTACGGTCCCGCTGCTCCATGGCAACCTCGACGACCCCTATGTGCGCACCGCAATTGTGGGCAATCTACGCAGCCATCTTACGATAGCGCGCGTACCACGAACGCAGATGATAACGATTTCGTATGTGAGCACATCCCCGCAGCTTTCCGCGGATATCGTGAACGCACTGGAAAGCGAGTTTATCAAGAACAACTTCGTTGCCCATTACAGCAGCACGCAGCAGGTCACTAACTGGCTGACTGCGCAGATCGACGATCTCCGGACCATCGTGCAGAATTCGCAGGATCGAATGGTGGATCTGCAGAAGAAACTTGGAATCTCTGCCCTCGATCCCAACCACAGCATGATCGTTCAGGAGATTACCAATCTTGAGAAAGGTGCTTCAGACGCTACCGAGCAACGCGTTTTGGATGAGGCACGCTACCACATCTTGCAGTCGCTTCCACCGGATCGGATTCAGGACAGCGTGAATCCTACGAGTATGGACGGCTCCCAGGGCTTGCTTCAAAATCTGCGATCTCAGCGGGCGAGTGATGAGGCCGAGTTGGCACGGCTGCAGCCGGTTTATGGCCCAAGGTATCCCCAGGTAAAGCAATTGAACGCGCAGATTCAGGCTCTGAATCGAGAGATCACAAGAGAAGAATCCGGGGTTATCAATAAAGCCAAAGACGCCTACGGGATCGCGCACTCAGCTGAAGAACAGGCCAAAGGAGTACTCAATAATCGGGTCCGCGAGTTATATGGACAGCGCGATGACATCGTTCGCTACGAACTCCTGACGGAGGAGTACGAATCGAACCGCCATATGTACGAAAGCATCCTTGCCAGATTGCGCGAAGCAGCAGTGGATGCGGGATTGGACTCGGCCGACATAAGTGTGGTCGATCTCGCATCTCTGCCCACTCGTCCGTCAAGCATGTCGCCAATCACGATGGGCGAATTGGGCTTCGGCTTCGGACTGTTCGCAGGTCTCGCGTTGGCCATGCTGCTGGAAAGAATGGACACGCGCATGCGAGACTCCAAGCAGATTCAAGAGCTGCTCGGAGTTCCGGCAATCGCAATTGTTCCGCAAACAAACTGGAAGGGGAAGGGACCGATCCCCGATGCGACTTCGGGTCCGGAAATCCTGTGGGATGCGCGTTCACCTTTCGCCGAAGCAATGCGCGTATTCCGCACCTCCATTCAACTTTCAAGCACCTCTCGCGAGTCAAGAGTGATCGCAGTGACCAGCTGCCAGCCAGGAGAAGGAAAGTCTACGCTCTCAATGAATCTGGCCGCCGCACTAGCTCAAGGTGGCAAGCGAGTTGTGCTGGTTGATACTGATATGCGTCGCCCCAGCGTCTATTGGCGTCTAGGGTTAAGTGACAAGAAGGGTTTGTCGGAGTTTCTAACCGGCCTGGAGCCTTTGGACTCAGTTATCCAGACTCACAAGACACTTACGACTCTGGATGTAATTCCATCGGGCATTTGTCCACCGTTACCGGCCGACTTGTTGGCATCAGAGCAAATGAAGCAATTTGTGCTTGCCCTGCGCGAACGATATGAGTATGTGATTTTTGATTCGCCGCCGGCGCTCTCTGTTACCGATCCATTGATTGTGTCGTCTCTGTCTGACGGGTTGGTGCTCGTGATTCGACAGGGATTTTGTACGCGCGCCATGCTTTTGCGTGCGGCAGAGATTTTTCGGGATGTTGATATCAAGGTATACGGCTTCGTTCTCAACGGCGTGGACGCGAGTCTTCCGGAGTATTACGGGTACCTCGGCTACTACTCGTATGACTATAAAAACTAGATCCTTGAAGAACGTAATCATAGATCGAGGAGGGAACATGAAGGTTCGATCGAAGTGCTTTCTTCGCTTGCGATTGCTACTGGCGAGCGCGATTTGTCTTTGCGGCCCTGCGTCGTACGCCCAGTATGCTGGCCCTCCTGTCACTTACCCTTCGAACACAGCTAGGGCGACTGACTCATCGGGAAATCTCAAGTATCTGGATGTAACCATTATGCCAGGGGACGTGATCGCCATTCAAACATACGGCGTGCCTGAACTCACGACCACCACACAAACTTCCTCGGGCACTATTTTCGGAATTACACCCCCGATGGTTGCGGGTCTGCGAGTTGGCCCCAGGGGTGAGATAGTTCTGCCTTACTTAGGCGCAGTTAAAGTTGCCGGTCTCACGCCTTCGGAAGCCTCAATTTATTTGGGCAATGCACTCAAAGATGCCGGCATCCTGGTCGACCCCCAGGTTACTGTTGAACTGGTTGACTCCCCAACGCGCGCCATCACGGTGATTGGCGAAGTTCTGAGGCCCGCGCCGGTTCCTGCCTTTGGACAGATTCGATTGCTCGACGCGATTTCGGCCTGCGGCGGTTTCACTCCGCTGGCCAGCCACACTGTTACCGTTCGCAGGCTCGGCGATCCGGAGCCAATTACCGCGCAATTAGGAACTGATCCTAAAACAGCAAACTTGAGCAACATTCAACTGACTGCCGGCGACACTGTGATTGTGCCGAAGGTCGGAAACGTATTCGTTGTAGGCCAGGTAAAAACGCAGTCTGCCATTCCGCTTTCGAGTAATGCTCCTGTTACGGTGCTACGTGCGATTGCACTGGCAGGTGGTCTGAACTACGGTGCGGGGTTATCAAAAGCGCGAATCATTCGCACTACAGACGACAGCCAGCATATTGAAATCATGTTGAATTTGAAGAAAATCATGTTTGGACGTCAGCAGGACGTAGCGTTGCTTTCAGACGATGTTCTCTTCATTCCAAGCAATGCGTTCAAAGCCGCGCTGGCGGCGGGCGCCGCGGGTGTGGCCTCAAGCGCGTTGTACGGGGCGGTATACGCGGCAAGTGTGCTCAAGTAATTGCAAATGGCTTCAACGAGCTCGGCCGGCTGAGTAGCGAGAATCGGAAAAAAGTAAGTGAACGGAAGTCGTGAATCTCAAGTCTATGGATTCTACCGTTTTTCAATGTTTCTTTCGATCGTTGAAACAAACAGAATCAAGATGCTTAAGAACTACAAGATTTCGCTTGTACTTTTGTTCTTCGTCATCGCATTGCTTGCGCTAGGCGAGCTTGCGAGCGGAACAAGTCTGTACTTTGTCGCTTTAATGTCGGCGACAATGTTGTGCATCGGGATCACTTATAACTTACTGGGTGGAGTCGGAACGATAAGCGGGATTGCATTTACCGGCTTCGCCCTTTGCACATTTGTGATATCGCAGTTTGCGAAAGTCCTCTTTTTCGAAGCAGCGGAGACAAATCTTGAAGCGCCGACCTTGACCATTAAGGTTTATTTCGTATTCTACTTTTGCACCATGGTCGGAGTTTTTGTTTATGGGCGGCTTCGGGTCAAGTTACCAAAGCCATTAGAGCCGGCAACAACTGCTCAGGCCGCTCTTCTTTACGTTGTCTCTGTCTCCGTTGGACTCATTTCCACGATCAGTTTCGAGGTCACCGAGTTTGGTGGGCACGCCAGCGGTGAAGCGGCGGAAACACACAGCCTCAGCCTTGCCTTCTCCGGCCTGCTGTTATTTGCAATCGTTCTTGCTACACAGGCAAAGATCAGGGAATCCAACGGTCAACGTAGTTTCGGAGCAAAGGTGTTTTTGCCCTGGGTTTCCATGGTATTTTTCGGTTTTGTGTCCACTTCACGAGGTGGCATCTTGCTCCCAAGCATTGTTTACGTCTTGACTTGCTACGTTTCAGGCTACCGGTTCAGGACCAAGCACTACATCGCCGGCGTACTCGGGATTGTCGTAGCGGCTACGATCATCTCTCCATTCGAGATCTACGCCCGCGGCGCTACTGCGGGGATGACTTTCCAGGAAAAAGTCTCTTCCACCTTCGCGCTTTTGGCTGCAGTCCCTGACTGGATCGTCGTGAAGGAGAGCAGCGAGGGAGGTTCGCAAACCGGGTCGAGGGAAGAATACTATAACAAAAGCGGGACCTTTATTCTCAGTCGTCTTTCTGCAATACGGGCTGATAGCAATATGATCAACGCGTGCTCAACGGGCTATCACTACGGATTTACCGCACTAAGACTCGATGTTCTCCATAACATTCCGCGGATCCTTTACAAGAACAAGCCCGCGATCGATTCGGCAGCCTTCACCGGCCGGGTAACAGGGATTAATTCGGATGAAGTTGAAAACGGGGAGTTCATGATTACCGCCGTAAGTGACAGTTATGGCGCCTTCGGATGGTGGGGCGTTGTGATAGTTCCACTTGTTGTTTTTCCCGCAACGTTCATTATCTACGAGAGCGTCTTCGATATTAGCCGGCCATGGGGAATTGTGGCAATGGGCGCATTCTGTTTTCCATTTTCGGAAGTCAATATGGGAGGACTGATCAACTTGGCGATTCGAACCCCGATTTCACTTGTTTTTCTCTCCTACGTTGTTGGCGTGATCATCCGGATGATTCCTGTTAAGGGTGCTCATGAGTTTGATGCCGGAAGGGCAATGGCGGAGTAATGACTCAGCACAATTCAGGTGCGCCAGGGTATCAAACTCCGGCCGAAAGATCGCAATCAATCGACCGAATCATAAGCCGCAATCATCACGCGAAAACAAAGTCTGGAAATTCAGAATCAAGGATCACGGCATGACCGGTCCGACTCATCTTTCAGAAACGTCCGGATGCAATCGGCGCTCTATTAAAATTCTAACTTTGAAGGCTATTTTGTTTCTCGTTTTCGCGATCGTTTTGACGGAAGCTTTCTTGCGATTTGGACTCGGGTTAGGCAATCCAGTACTTATCATTCCGGATCCAGCCTGCGAATATATTCTGAAGCCGAATCAGAACGTCTTTCGTTTCTTTGTTCATACCCACATCAACCAATATGGAATGCGCTCCGACGAGATACCTTCGGGCCGTATCCCCGG
>Ga0302140_10008504_pt1 | contig 12756 bp, 8 predicted proteins | sample I_Bog_E1_1_FD_202095 | JGI IMG/M metagenome (GOLD analysis project Ga0302140, IMG submission 202095) | Peat permafrost microbial communities from Stordalen Mire near Abisko, Sweden - I_Bog_E1_1 | ecosystem: Environmental > Terrestrial > Soil > Wetlands > Peat | place: Sweden: Abisko, Stordalen...
CGCAGTTGCCCAGTTGAGTTTTGGATTCCAGCGATTGTCCGTTTCGCTACGCTCCTTTCAGACGATTCCTGACAATCCCGCGCTCGACCCAATCCAGAACCGGCCGCCGCCCATCGCCTGATCGCCAAGGCATCCTTCTCATCGGAACGTTGTTTTCTCTTTGTCGTCGCCACGCTGCAGGTGGCGAAAGGTTGGGTATGAAGCAGAGATTTCCATTCGGGGCTTTCCGGTTGACCGGCGTGTTCATTCTGCCGGCCGTCCTTTTGATCCCCGTTATTTCAGGCTGCAAGAGCACGCCGCCTGGTGATGGTGCGCCACCGCCGGCGCACGTCATTCAGGTTTCCGACATGAACCTGGTTACCATCGACAGCAACGACGTGGCCAAGTTTCAGATTGTTCAGGCGGAGAAAATTGAGCTCGCCTCCGAGCTCCAGGCAACTGGCGCCGTGGTTCCCGATGTGTCTCGCGAGGTCCCGGTCATCTCAATGGCGAGCGGGCGCGTGGTCGATATCAAGACGCGCCTGGACGACAGCGTGACCAAAGGCCAGTTGCTCCTGAAGGTGCAAAGCTCCGACATTACAAACGCATTCAATACCTATCTTAAGGCGGCCAACGACGAGCAGCTTGCGAACAAGGCTTACGCCCGGAGCGAGGATCTGTACACGCATGGAGCGATTTCGCAGGCGATGCTGGAGCAGGCCGAGGATGCGGAGAAAGATGCGAAGGCCGATGTGACGGCGGCCGAAGAGCAGTTGAAAACCCTGGGCGCCGACAAGGACCACCCCAGCAGCATCGTGAATGTCTATGCGCCGATCAGCGGCATCATTGTTGCGCAGAATGTAACTGACGCGTCGGCAGCGGGCGTGGGCCTTTCCGGTTCTGCCACCGCATTCACCATCGCCGATCTCTCCCGCGTGTGGGTGGTCTGCGACGTTTACGAGAACGATATTCCCAAACTGCAACTCGGCCAGCAAGCCCGGATCACCATCAACTCATATCCTGATCGTCCCCTCTCGGGGCGTGTGAGCGACATAGGCCCAATCCTCGACCCGTCGTTGCGTACCGCAAAGGTTCGCATCGAAGTTGCGAATCCAGGCTTCCTCAAACTCGGCATGTTTGCTACCGCTACGTTCACAAGCCGTGCCAAGGAGACCCATGCGGTAGTCCCGGCCGACGCCGTGCTTCACCTTCATGACCGCGACTGGGTTTTTGCTCCCGCGGGAGCAAACCAGTTCAAGCGCATCGAAGTGCGTGCCGGCCAAATGGTCGCCGGCAACAAGCAGGCGATTTTGTCGGGAATCGATCCGGGCCAGCAAGTGGTTAGCAATGCCCTGCTACTTGAAACCGCGGGGAACAAATAGATGCTTCGCGCGCTCGTCGACTTCGCCCTGAAAAATCGCTGGCTGGTTCTTGGCGGAGTGGTTGTGCTCACGGGCTGGGGCATCGTCAGCTTTCGCAACCTGCCCATCGAAGCCTATCCTGACGTAGCCAACAACTACGTGCAGATCATCACCCAGTGGCCCGGCCGCAGCGCCGAGGAGATTGAGCGGCAGGTGACCGTGCCGGTTGAGATTCAGATGGCGGGCATTCCCCACCTGACGCATCTTCGTTCCACCACGCTGGCCGGTCTTTCCAGCTTGATGTTGATCTTCGATGACGACTCCACGAGCGATGTGAATCGTGAGCATGTGCTGGAGCGGCTCAGCCAGGTCAACCTGCCTGCTGGCCTCACTCCGCAGATGGGCACGGACTGGAGTCCGGTGGGCCAGATCTACTGGTACACCCTCGAGAGCACCAATCCCGCTTATGACGTGATGGAGAAGAAGTCGCTTGAAGACTGGCTTCTCGAGAAGTCCTTCAAGGGAGTGACCGGCGTGGTGGATGTGTCGAGTTTCGGCGGGCCCACCAAGGAATACCAGATCAAGCTCGATCCCGAAAAACTCGTTGCCTACGGTCTTTCCATCAGCCAGATCGAGCAGCAGATTGCTAACAACAACACCAATGGCGGCGGCAGCTTTATTGAGGAAGGCGCGCAGCAGATCAATGTGCAGTCGCTGGGTCTCTACAAGAGCGTGCAGGACATTGAGAACACCGTTGTCAAAACAACGAATGGCGCGGCCATCAAGATCAGAGATATCGCCACCGTTTCGCAGGGGCCCCGGATTCGCCTGGGGCAAATCGGCCGCGCCATTCATCGCCCCGATGGGACCATCGTTGATAACCCGGACACGGTGGAAGGCATCGTCTTGCTGCAGAAAGGCGACGACTCGGACCCGGTGTTGCTGGGAATTCACGATGAAGTCAACAAACTCAACCACGGAATCCTGCCCGAGGGCGTCAAGGTGGTTCCATTTCTCGATCGCTCCGATCTCGTCAAGTTCACGGTCTCAACCGTTGAGCACAACCTGACCGCCGGCGTTCTTCTTGTTTCCATCATTCTCTTTCTGTTCCTGGGCAACGTGCGCGGCGCCATCATTGTGGCGCTCACCATTCCCTTCGCGCTCCTGTTTGCGGCCATTTGCCTCGACCTGATGCATATTCCCGCGAACCTTCTCTCGCTTGGCGCGCTCGATTTCGGCATGGTTGTCGACGGCTCGGTAATCATGATCGAGAACATGGTCCGTCATCTGACGCTGAAGGACGACCAGCGTTCGTCCGAACAGAAGATTCGCGATGCGGCGCATGAGGTGCAGCGCCCGGTATTCTTCGCCCGCGGCATCATCATCGCCTCCTATCTGCCCATCTTCACCCTGCAGGCGGTCGAAGGCAGGCTCTTCAAGCCGATGGCGTGGACCGTTACCTTTGCGCTGGTCGGCGCGCTTGTCTTTGCCATTCTTGTTGCCCCCGTCATGGGAGGCATCGCCTTCGCCAAGGGCGCCAAAGAGTGGGAAAACCCTATCATGAAATGGCTCACCGTGCGCTACCGCGCTTCGGTTCGTTCGGCCATTGTGCATCGTAACTTTACATTGGGAATCTCGCTGGCGCTGTTCGCCATTGCCATCTACCTCTCGTTCGGCGGGCCCATTGGTTCAGAGTTTCTTCCCCATCTCGACGAGGGTTCCATCTGGGTGCGCGGGACCTTGCCTCCCAGCGAAGGCCCCACGGCGAGCATCGACTTCACCAATCAAGCGCGGCTGGTGATGGCGTCTTTTCCTGAAGTGACGCAGGTCATCAGTCAGGCCGGCCGTCCCGACGATGGAACCGATACGACCGGATTCTTCAACACCGAATACTTTGTCGATTTGAAGGGCAAGGATCAGTGGCGTCCTCTGTTCCACCAGGACAAGGAAGCATTGATCGCCGCAATCGACGAGCAACTCGAAAAATTTCCCGGCGTGATCTGGAACTACTCTCAGCCCATCTCCGACAACATGGAGGAGGCTGTCTCCGGAGTCAAAGGAGAACTTGCGGTGAAACTTTACGGTGACGATCTGCGCACTTTGGAACAAAAGGCCGATGAGATTCAGGCGCAGATGGCCACGGTGAAGGGCATTGAGGACCTGGGCATCTTCCGCATCATTGGACAGCCCAATCTGAACTTCGTCGTGGACCGGGATGCCGCTGCGCGATGGGGCATCAACGTTGCCGATGTGCAGGACGCCCTGCAGACCGCGGTTGGGGCCAACGCGCTCACACAGGTCCAGCAGGGCGAGGCGCGATTCGATGTGACGCTTCGCTATCAGAAGCAGTATCGCGATACACGCGAGGCGATCGAAGACGTGCGCCTGCTGTCGCCTTCAGGTGAACGTATTTCGCTTGCTCAATTGACGAAGGTCTCAACGGACGACGGCGCCGAGGAGGTGTACCGCGAAGGTGGCCAGCGCTACATCGCCATTAAATACTCCGTACGCGGGCGCGATTTAGGCTCGACGGTGGAAGAGGCCATCAGCAGGGTCGATCATAGTGTCAAACTGCCCGCCGGATATCACCTGGAGTGGGCCGGCGAATACGCGAGCCAGAAACGGGCCAATAAGCGCATGGCGCTGGTCATTCCGGTCACGGTGCTTGTCATCTTCCTGATCCTCTACACCATGTTCCGGTCCTATAAATGGTCGGTGCTTGTTCTGGTTTCAGTCATCATGGCTTCCATTGGCGGTCCGCTGGCTCTGTTTCTCACGGGTACCAACTTCTCGGTCTCATCGGCGGTCGGATTCCTCGCGCTGTTTGGTGTCTCGGTGGAGACAGGCGTCATCATGATCGAGTTCATCAACCAATTGCGCGCACAGCGCGAGGCCTCTGAAGGTTTCAAAGAGGAGAACATCATTGAGGCTGCGGTCGAGGGCTCGGTGCAGCGTCTTCGCCCGGTGATGATGACCATGCTGGTCGCTACGCTGGGCCTGTTGCCCGCGGCGCTCTCGCATGCCATCGGTTCTGACTCGCAGCGCCCATTCGCGATCGTCATCGTAGGCGGATTGCTTGCCAATCTCGTGATCGGCATCTTCCTGATGCCCACGCTCTACGTTTGGATGGCGCGCGAGAGTGACATTCCGGGGCCGGCTGAAGCGGATCAAGGCATCTGAGCTTCGGGTGCGGGCATGTCGCGCAGGGTGCTATTCAGGCTTGGCAGTCTCCGGACCATACAAGCTCCCAACCATCCCCCGGGGAAGCTGATGGCATTTGTGTGTTCTTGCTGCCTCAGCGACACATTCCCAGACCGGGCAAAGCCGGTAAGGAGGAGCAAGAATAGTGCCATTTTGGTAAATCGCTGGAATCAAAGTGTGCAAGATGGTGCGCATATTAAATAGCTGCGTCTCCCAAGTAGATGATTCTAAATATATTTAGTTTGGCATCCGAGTTGCACAGAAAGGGGCAGACCATGAGGCCCAGGTCGGTGGCCTTTGGTTGGTTTGCGAGCGGTTTTGGCTCTGGGGGCCGTAAGAAACCGCCGAATCGGAGGAAGCATGAGGAGATTTGTGTGCGCTTCGCTCGCGCTGGCGGGGACCCTCGCGGTCACTCCATTTGCCTTTGCCGCTTCCTTTGACTTTACGTCCATCGGTCTACATGCCGTCGACCTTCCCACTGATGTTTCGAAGTCTCCGACGCTCACTGGGGGAACGCAGGTCAGTTTAAATCAAAGCGGCCAACCTGCGACGAATGCAGGCCTGGTAGCCGGCCCCACAACGTTGTCTTCAGAGGTCGGATTCCCGCTCGAGTCTGCACTCCACCAGGCAGACACCGGAGCTGGTACCGAGGACAAGCGAATCGCCGTTGTCGATTTCAGCGGTAACGGGCCATTTCTGATGGCGGGAAACTCGGGCGACAGAGACGGGATCCGCATCGCGGGGAATAGGCATGCCAATTCGGTAGGAAAGCGGAATTTACCCAGCGCCAAAGAGGTTTCCAGGGGAAGCATAGGCCTGGTGGGAATTGTCACAACTCTTGCCGAGACGCCGGAGCCGGGATCTCTGTTCCTTCTTGGCACTGGACTTCTCGGGCTTGCGCTGGCTTTATTCTGGAAGTCCGCAAAAAGTTCAGCGGGTTCCTAGGTGGGGTTCGGTAGTTATCAAGACAATCGTTCGAAAGTCTCTTCAAAGCAATTGGGTTGCACTGTCGTTGAAAGTTGGCCTTCTGTTTTCCGCTGCGTTTCGTCTTCAACCAGATAGCGCAGGGTCGTTGTGTCGAACTCGCCGGAAGCTTCTGTTCAAAACGGAGTCTTTACTCGGACGGCACGCTGCAAAGTACCTGATCGACAGAACGGAGTTCGGCAATCAGAATCAGCGTTTTTTTGAAACAAGATTCGTGTGCAATGCCGGCTTGCATTGCGGCGATTTTGCCCGACGGATGTCCATAGTTAGATATCGACGAACGGTTGAAATGAGAGTTAGCATTAGTCAAGACTGAGTGGGTGTACAACTTCTACCCACATGATATGCAACAGATTGCGGTAACTCTCATGGTAAGCCGGTAATTCCTAGGGTTTGTTTGAATCCAGTTTGGCACTGGAATTGCTGTTGAGAGCGTGGGCCAATCAGACAATTTTCTGCTTGCAGGCGCCGAATAGAAAGTTGTGTCACGGTTCGGAACAAAGTTGCTGATTGTCATAAACGGCGAATGCGTAACAGATCTAACTCGGCGGTAGTAGATGAATATCTCAATGAAGCGGTGTGCATGACTGATGACCTTACATCGGCGAACGAGCGGCGCGGGAGCCAACGCTTTCGGATAAGTGCGCCACTTACGGTAATTGCCGGCGACCACGAGATTTCTGCCTATACCCGCGACCTGAGCAATCGTGGCGTTTACTTCTATCTTTCTCTCGCGGATAGCGCGCTCGTCGATCGCGATTTTGAGTTTCTTATCGAGATGCCGTCAGAGATCACGCTCTCAAGCAGTTGCCGCATCCGGTGCAGAGGCAAATTGGTCCGCAAGGAAATGACATCAAGAAATCTGACCGGGGCAGGGATCGCAGCGGAGATTCTGGACTATTCCATTCTTCGCGATGCGGCTACCGTCGCCTGAAGTAACTAAAGCTTGCGAAGTCCCAGCACGCGGTGGTCAACCAGCCAGCTCTTCACAACGTAGACCAGCTTGTTATTGCTGCCTGGGTCCGTGGGCAGAACGAAGAATCCCGGGTCAACCAGATAGCGAATCGAGTTATATACGATTCCTTCCATCACTTCCCCATCAAGAAACTGAAACCGCATCCAGATCCCATGGATGATGGGCGCGCGGGTGTGGAAGTTGAGATGGTTCCGGACCGGGTTTCCATCGAAGCTATTGACATAAAAGACGGCCTTGCAATCTTTGATGTCAATGTCTTCAATCGCATCGGTATCGAGTCGCCGAATTCGTATTGTCTCAGGAAAATTCTGGGGAGCGCTGCTAAGCAACTCTTCAATTGTGTTCCACGCCGGGGACTCGAGGTAGCCCTTGATGGTCCCCGATCCCGATTGGATCACAACTTTTTCCGATTTGGCGGCATTGGCTAAGGTCATGAATTTGTGAACTTTCCCGCACGCCCCAGGCACACGGCCACGCAGAGTAGCGGCGACTTATTATGATGATCTTGAATCAGTTGCAATGTATGCAATCCCAAGTTCGTGCTAGTTCTTCCGTTCATTGGCGGCAGGTTTCAGGGTAATGGGATGGCAGTCTTTCAAGGCAACTGCGGGGCGAGAAAGGAGGTTTCCCCAGTCCAGCCTTTCCGATGCCAATCTTCTAAAAAAACCAGGGCGTGATCCGGTCGCTTTCATTTATTTACTTGCCGGTTTCAAGGTATTGGTCGCGCTGTTTTCGTCAGGGTTGATTTCGACCCTTTTTTCTTCGATAAGCCACTTTTCGATTCCGGTGCGACGAACGTTTTACGCAGGGTCTCAAGGCGTCTGTCAAAATACGCGGAACCAAACTATCCCCATGGAAATCAATAAGTTGTATTGAGGGCGATCCCAGCTTCGTCCCCGGTGAATGTACCTGCGTTCACTGTCCTCGCAGTACTTGATCGGCTGACCACATTACAAATGAGCGAACTCAAGCTCGTCTGTTCCAGTTCGCTCACATGCAGTGTAACTCACTCTTCCGTGTGGAGAACTCGGTGCAAATCCAAGACTTTTTGATGTTAGGCCAATTGGCGATGCTCGCAGTTTCGACCTGTAGTCATTGCTCCAGGTCGCCGACGTGGAGAGGCCGGCGGCGGTGCTGGTTATGCGCTCTGGGCCCGGTCCAGGCCGGGCGCTTTTTCTATAGATACCTGATGCTTCCGAGGCGGTGGAGTCAGGTTGTATTGCTTGATTTTGTATAGCAATGCCTTGTAGCTGATTTGAAGATCGTTTGCCGCCACCTTGCGGTTCCAGCCTGAAACCTCAAGTGACTGGGCGATTGCGGCCGCTTCAGCGCCGCCCTTGAGATTCTTGACGAGGTGTTTCAGGCTGCGATCGTTCTCAGTGCCTTCCGCTGAAGGCGACGCTTGCGCATTGCGCTGCCAGGGATGCAGCTCATCGATAATCGCCTGCTCGTCTGCAAGAACCAGGTAGCGTTTAATCGTGTTCTCCAACTCCCTGAGGTTTCCTGGCCAGCGGTAGCTGGTGAGAGCCTGCAGAAGTACGGGCGAGATCGGCAGCGGGTCGCACTCATACTTGGCCGCGACCTTGCGCATGAAGTGCTTTGAGAGAACTGGAATCTCTTCAGTGCGCTCGCGCAGTGGAGGCATCTTCAGGGTGAATCCGTTCAGACGGTAGTACAGGTCCTCGCGAAATATCTTTTGAGCAATGGCCGTCTTGATGTCGACGTTGGTTGCGGCAATCACCCGCACATCCACCTTGACGCTGGTGCGGCTCCCCAGGCGCGAGAAGCTGCCGTCCTGCAGCACCTGCAGCAGCTTGGCCTGCAAAACCGTCGGCATCTCGGCGATCTCGTCCAGCAGGATTGTGCCGTTATTGCAGATCTCGAACTTGCCGGGTTTTGACTTGACCGCGCCGGTAAAAGCACCCTGCTCATAACCGAAAAGTTCGCTCTCCAGCAGATCGGCCGGCATGGCCGCGCAATTCACCTTCAGAAAGCTTCGCTGGCTGCGCGCCGAAAGCTTGTGAATCAGCATCGCCGCCACTTCTTTTCCGGTGCCGCTCTCCCCAAGGATCAGCACGGGGATATCCGCGCGGGCCACCAGTGCGCATTGCGATTCGATCTCGCGCATGCGCTTGCACGTCCTCACAAAGGACGTGTTCTCGTTCAGTTGAATCTCTTCTACGTCGGCTTCAGGCGCCTTCTTGTCAGGTTCCTTCAGGTACTGCTCCAGCACCGCGTCAATATCGCTCTTCCTGAATGGCTTCAGAATTACGTCGGCCGCGCCCATCTGTGTGGCCGCTATCACTTCTTTCAACTCGGCAGAACAGGCGAACATGATGACCGGCAGCGTGGGCTTGGATGCCCGGACTCTGCCCAGTAGGCCGAGGGCATTTTCCTCCGAGTTGTTTTCGACGATATTCCAGTCAAGCAGAAGCAGGTCCGGAGCAGGGGATTCTCGCAGGCTCTGGTTGAATTTTGCGGCATCGGAAAACAAGCTGACGGCGTAGCGATCGGCAAGAATCTCGTTCAGGTAATCCAGGATGGCTGGATCGCCGTCGAGAACAGCAATTTGCGGATTGCGCTTTGCCTGTGCCTTCACTGACGTTCCCCTATGCATCCTTGATATCTTTGCTTCTCCCGCGCATGCGATAGCATTGTTTGACGAGGCCTGTACCATGCGTCACACATCGAAGGCGGGGGATACTCGTACGATCCGAATGGCGTCCTGCTGCGGGCTGCCGAAAAAACCGCCGTTACGCGGATCAGCTCAACGAACGAGTGAACGGGGAGCCCAAAAGTGAAGCCGTGAAACAACATCTTACCATCGGAAGTGGTAAATGTTTTCGCTTTTTGCGCACGGTTTTACACAATCCTGAGCACGAGTGGGAATGTGGGTTGAGGAAAAGCAGGACTCAATCACTTATGCGCACTTAAGAGTTAGTTTTCAGGTTACTTTCGTGTGATTTCGGTCCAGTTCGTGAACCAACTGTGGCCCAAAAGTTGCAACATTGTTAACCTTAATACTTTCCCCCTGAAACGGATTGAAAATGGCTCTTGCGCGTGCATCCTGGTCAGTGAATGTTCACGATCTGCCGCCGATGGATGTGATCTTCGGGCGCTCGGCAGTGATGGCCGCTGCTCGCGACAAGCTTGATCGTATCGCGGATACGACGGTGCCCGTTCTTGTGCAGGGCGAGAGCGGCACGGGCAAGGAGATCCTGGCCAGGCTGCTGCATGCTCAGTCCAATCGGGCACATGGTTCCTGGGTCAAGGTAACCTGTCCGGCAATCCCGCACTCCCTTATCGAGTCAGAGCTCTTTGGCTATGAGAAGGGGGCGTTCACAGGCGCGTACGCCACCAAGCGCGGCCGTGTAGAGCTGGCTCACATGGGCACCTTGTTTCTGGATGAAGTTGGCGGTCTGGATCTATCGATTCAAGCCAAGTTGCTACAGGTGCTCCAGGATGGAACCTTCATGCGGATAGGTGCGCAGGAGTCGAGGGTAGTCAATACAAGGCTAATCTGCGCGGCACTTGGAAATCTCAGGCAACAGACTGAGGAAGGCAGTTTCCGCCTGGACTTTTTCTATCGCATCAATGCAGTCACCATCGATTTGCCGGCGTTGCGAGAGCGTGTGATTGATCTGCCCATGCTGATCGACTATTTTCTTGAGGAACATGGCAAGGCGTATCGCGTAGACCCAAAACCGCTCTCGCGCGAAGCTATGCGCGTGATGGAGCGATACAGCTGGCCCGGAAACATCCGCCAATTGGAAAACTTGATCCGCACCTATGTTCTGATGGGCGACGAGGAAGCTCTGGTCAATGAACTGGTCCCCGTATCTTTGCCCTTGGGTTCACCCCAGATCGACCTGGCCAACCCGGTCTCGCTCAAGGAGATCACCAAAGCTGCAACCCGGGGCCTTGAGAGGGATATCATTCTCAAAGTTCTGCAGGCAAACGGATGGAGCCGCCGGAAAACGGCCAAATGGCTCAACATCAGCTACAGATCCCTCCTGTACAAGCTGCAGGAAACTGAAGTGACCCCTCCTTCAGCCAGGTCGCGTAAGCCTGAGCGTCCAGGCACATAGTTTCAACCTCCGTAAACAATCATGTTCACTATCGCCAAGAGAGGTTCCTCTCCGTCTCTTAAGCCGGGGAGTGGCTTATTCTTAGGGTAGGTTCTCGCGCTTTGTCTTGCGGATGTTGCACGTGTGCGCAGATGTCTGTCTTCTCGGGGTCTGAGTTGGGAGCCAGGGAAGATCGGGGTGTTGTCGAGCTCCCACTGTCGATGGGAAGGAAAGAATCATGCGTCTTAGAGTTGCAATCGTCGGATGTGGCAAGATCGCCGATGCACATGTGGAGGAGATCAGAATAATCCCGACGGCAGAATTGGTCGCGGTCTGCGACCTTGAGCCAATCATGGCAGAGCAGTTGGCGGTGCGATACGCTGTGCCGCGCTGGTATAGCGACGTGAACAGGATGCTGGAAGTTGAGAAGCCGGATGTTCTGCACATTACCACGCCGCCGCAATCCCACCTTGCACTCACGCGGCTGGCGGTGTCAGCCGGGTGCCACGTATTTCTTGAAAAGCCTGTCGCGGTCCATCACTATGAAGCAGAAGCGATTGTCGCGACCGCAGTTGAAGCGGGGCGCAAGCTGACGGTCAATTATTGGCCGAATTTCGAAACCCAGGCCCTTGAGCTCAAGCGACTGGTTGCCGAAGACGTGCTTGGGAGTCCCGTTCACATTGAGAGCTACGTCGGCTACGATCTTGCCGGCGAATTCGGATTAGCGCTCAAGCGCGATCCACAACACTGGGTCCATCGACTTCCAGGCAAGCTGTTCCAGAACATGATGGATCATGTCCTGAACAAGATTGTTCCATTCATCGACGATGATGACCCATACATTCAAGCAATTGCTTACCGCAGAGATGCCGATGGGGGCCCTTCCGGACCTGACGAGCTTCTTGACGAATTGCGGGTAATGATCCGGGGCAAGCAGACGAGTGCTTATGCAACCTTCTGCGCTCATGCCCGTCCCGTCGCACAGACATTACGCGTTTATGGAACGAAGAATACTGCGCATTTAGATTACGGTGCACGCACAATTGTTCTCGAACGAAAACAAGGCTTTCCTTCAGCTCTTGGACGCCTGGTCCCGCCATTCATGGTTTCACGGGATTATCTCCGCCAGGGATTGAAAAATCTAAACCGATTTTCACACTCCAGGTTTCATTTTTTCGATGGCATGCGCACTCTGCTTACCGAGTTCTATCTCTGCATTGAATCCGATTCCGAGCCACCGATAGCTTACCGCGACATTTTGCGGGTGTCGGAGATGATGGAACAAATCTTTGCTCAGGTCTATCCGGAGGTGAGCGCATGAAAGTTCTGGTGACCGGCGCGGGAGGCTTTCTCGGCGCCCATGTTGTCGAACGTCTTCTGGCTCATGGCTGTTTGGAGATCCGCTGTTTCCTTCGCGATCCAGGCAAAACTGCCAAGCTTGAAGCTCTCCGTGCATCCTATCCCGACAGTCAGCTGGAGATGTGCTACGGCAACCTGAAGTCCAAGAAAGACTGTGCTCGAGCGACAGCCGATGTCTCGTTGGTCATCCACCTGGCGGCGGGGCTCAAGGGAGCTGCTGCGGAACTTTTTGCGGATTCGGTGGTGTGTTCACGCAACCTGCTTGAGGCAATCGAAGCGAGGAGTGAACCACCCCTGAACAAGACCCGCATTGTTCTCGTCAGTTCGTTCGGTGTCTACGGTGTTGTGCCGCTTGGCCGCGGAGCGCGCGTTACCGAATCGACGCCGATCGAAGAGCATCCGGAACTTCGAGATCCCTATTCGCATTCCAAACTTCGGCAGGAACAGCTTTTTTGGCAGCACCAGCAGGAGAGTGGCTTTGAGCTGGTGGTTTTGAGGCCCGGAGTCATTTATGGACCAGGGGGAGGGGCCTTCTCCAATCGGGTTGGTTTGCAGGTTGGCCCCATTTTCTTTCACCTTGGCGGCCGCAACCTGCTCCCGCTTTCTTATGTCGTCAATTGTGCTGAGGCGATCGTTGTTGCCGCCATGCATCCGGAAGCATCCGGGCAGTGGTACAACGTGCACGATGATGAACTGCCGACGGCCGCACGATACCTTCGAGACTACAAAAAGCATGTCAAGCGCCTGCGCTCGATCCGTCTGCCGTATTTTGCAACCAGGCTGCTGGCGCGGATGCTGGAGGCCTACCATCGCCGCTCGCTTGGCCAAT
>Ga0302140_10008505_pt1 | contig 12756 bp, 8 predicted proteins | sample I_Bog_E1_1_FD_202095 | JGI IMG/M metagenome (GOLD analysis project Ga0302140, IMG submission 202095) | Peat permafrost microbial communities from Stordalen Mire near Abisko, Sweden - I_Bog_E1_1 | ecosystem: Environmental > Terrestrial > Soil > Wetlands > Peat | place: Sweden: Abisko, Stordalen...
AATTCAAGCTTGATATGGATGGCAAAGTCATTCAGGCTGGTCGATTCGATAACAAATCCTCTGAGACTGATCGTGATGCCATGTTGCGGGTCATGCTCGAAACTGCAGAAGCTGCTGAGACTCTTGAACAAGAAGAGATGGACGACGAGGATCTCAACATGATCCTTGCTCGTTCAGACGACGAACTCGAAGTCTTCAAGAAGATGGACGAAGAGCGTGCCAAAGACTTGACCTACGGTTCGGCGCCTGGCAGCAAGCGTATCCCACGTCTCATGGCCGAGAGCGAGCTTCCCGAGATTTACATGTCGGATGGCAATCCAATCTCTGATGAACCTGAAGAGATCAAGGGTCGTGGTGCTCGTGAGCGAACTCGAGTCAAATACGACGATGGTCTTACAGAAGAGCAATGGCTCAATGCTGTTGACGATGACGAAGACTCCCCAGAGGCTGCTGCTGCTCGTAAGCAGGCACGAAAGGACCGTCGCGAGCAGAACCGACTGAAACGACTTGGCCAAATTCCCGGCTCCATCGAGAACTCGCCAGCTGGTAGCCGTGAGAGCACCGAAGAGCCTGAGCCAACCCCTAAGAAGGCACGGAATCGCAAGAGCGGAAAGGTCGAGAAGCGGAAGGCTGAAGAGCCAGATGATGAACCTCCGGCCAAGCGAAAGCGTGCTGCCCCTGCTGGCCGTAAAGGTGCAGCTTCTAACGGTGACAGTGCAGCTGCCCGCCATCGTGCCACACTTCAAGAGAGCTTGCGAAACATCTATGATACCATCATGAAGATAGAATCTCCGGTTGAGTCTGGTTCCGAAGACGAAGACGAAGAGGGTGGTGGCACACGCTTGATCATCGGGCCATTTGTAGCACTGCCACCAAAGAAGCTTTTCCCCGACTACTACACCTTCATCACTGAACCAATTTGCATGAAGCAGATTGAGAAGAAGATCAAGAGTGAGGAGTATTCTAGTCTTGGTGACTTGAAGAAGGATATCCAGCATCTCTGCCGCAATGCCAAGACATACAACGAAGACGGCAGCTTGATTTATGTCGATGCTGTCACCATTGAGGTGAGCTACTTTTATTTATAAAGCCCATGATGAAAGACTAACGTCACCCAGAATACCCTTGAATCCAAACTCCGAGAAGAATTGAATGCTCACCCAGAGCTTGGTGACCTGGATGATTCTTCTCGAAATGGCGATTCCACTGCACCAACAACTAGTGCTGGCACTCCCATGCCAGCAGTGTCGAGTGGAAAGTTGAAGCTCACATTCAACAAGGATCAGTATGCCAACGGCGGCAGTAGCGGTGTGCAAAGTGACGATGACGATTAGGTGATGACGGACTTTGTGATCTACGATAGTGCGTCACGGTGTCCGGGGTGGTATTGCATATTCGCTGACTTTTGGGACGGGGTTACTTTTGCCAAGGCGTTCATACATGGAGGGAGACGACATTTGGGGAGAAAAGGGGTCTGGTGAAGACTCTATCTACTTGCATGGGCCAAAAGCCTAGATTGTACTTTAATAGATCAGCAATGCGATGTATAAAAGAATATCTTCGCGCCGTGAAACGTCTGCTTGTGCACCATGTAGTATGGTTGCTTCCGTGCTTCTATGCTGGAATCGACTTCTGGATCATGGTATCTAGGGAAGGAACTGCATCTAAAATCCTTTTTCCTTTTATCTTGCTACGGGAAGGCAGCTTTCTTATGTTTGCTAGATTCGAAGCTGGGAGTGTCTTATGGATGCGTTCAATTCGACTGCATTTTGTGAAGTAGTGACGACCAAACGCTTTCCCCCCGGCCTCTACGCCTTTTCATCTCATGCCTTATATTTGTTTCCGTCTTATCAATTTACTTCTTAGCACATGCCCGACACCGCTCTTGCAAGTCGCAACCTCTGAATAGCTTCAGAAATGAGATTAGAAATGCTCAGATGGGACGAGAGGGAGAGGCGCCACTGATGATATGGTGGATTCCGTGTACTGGATATTCGAAAAAACTTAGATGGATTCTTGGGGTGCTACTGTCGCATCTCTTTCACTCAGTACCGTTTCATTCATTTTTCAGAGGATACCTTCCTTGTTGCAACAGGCGGCAAGTTCTGAATAGTTTCGAATCGTGGCAATAGCTTGCCGCAAGCATTGTACGACATTGACTAAATGACTATACCGGACAAACCCCTTTTTGCCAGGTATCTGCGAAAAGTTCATGAAGTCGAAAGATAGATATGCACTCAGCCTATGTTTCAAATGTCTTTTGTACTCTCAGTGACCTGAAGTATTTCTGGCCCTTTTTGATTTGCCTCCGTTTGTTGGTCACTGTGAATATTCTTCATATCATCCTTGGAGGATGAAGTCAATTGAAAAAAACACAAGTGCCAGTGGTTCACCCTCCCAATTGATATTTACGACGCGCATATATCTCATTGACTATGAAATATAGCGCATCTGCTCCAACTAGTCTCCAAATTTACTTGGTGTTGTTAAATCCGAAAAAGGTTTAGCGCCCAACAGGGGGGGAAGCCGGACCTTCGCAGATATTTGGTCGTGTCAAAATATCGCAACAGCCTCACAATCTACATTGCTCACTGCAAAGCAACTCGCCGATTTTGATGATCTTGACCGTCTACTCATCTCCTTGAGCACGGCGATCAGATGTTTACCCTCTTTTGAACATCATCTGTTTCTCCTCGACAGTTCTTGCGGCTCGACGCGCCTGTCTAGACTTCGCCCTGAGCCCTTCTGCGCTACTCCTAGACGCCTTGCTCGACTTGTCGGTTGAGACAATTCGAAATGGCGGCGGTCACGAATGGACATACCAATGGCGGAACGAATGGATATGATGCGCTTTCCCCTAGCCACAGAATGATCAGCAAACGATTCTCTGACATCCCTTCCGCCATCGACATTCCTGTTCAAGGTGAAGATGACGACCAGGCAGTCGAAGTTGATCTCGAGGATCTTCTGGATGATCCCACTGAGTTATGTACTCTGCTGGAGAATGAAGGAGCTGCGCGGACATACTGGATGACGGTTTCCCTGGCGTATGCGAAGCAGCACAAGGTTGATCATGCTATCGAAATGCTGCTGAAAGGAGGACAAGCTATGAAAGGCGGGCAAAAAGAAAGGCTCAGCATGCTTACGTGTCTCTGCTGGATGTACCTATGGAAGAGTAGAGAGGCCCCTCGAGTGGCTCCCGAGGGAACATTAGTCTCCGAAGCAAAAACCAAGGAATACTATCTGCTACTCTCGACATCGACACTGAATGAGGCATCACGGCTTAATCCATCCTTTCCACCTCTATTCCTAGCTCGTGGTGTGCTCCAGCTGCTTAAGGCCTCTCTCCAACCTCCTTCAAAATCAGCTGCCCCTGGGGCAGTCGACACCGAAAAGGCAGAGATTTTACGGAATGCATTAAAGTCTTTCGAAGATGCGATTCGAGTCTCGCAGGGCAGGAATATGTTGGCAGTTATGGGAAAATCGAGGGCTCTATATTCGTTGGGAAAGTTCGCTGAGGCTTTGGAGGGCTACCAAGATGCATTACACAAGATGCCAGATCTGGTGGATCCCGATCCACGCATAGGAATCGGATGTTGCTTCTGGCAGCTTGGTTTCAAGGAAGATGCGAAGGCAGCCTGGGAGCGGGCCCTGGAGATCAGCCCTGGCTCGAAGATTGCCAATGTTCTACTTGGGCTTTTCTATCTCGATGCAAGCGCTCATGTCCCTACGAATAGTCCCGAGTTCATTCGACTTTACAAGAAGGCCATGATTGAATACGTCCAAAATGCCTTCAAGGCTGACAAAGGCGTTCCCCTCATGTGTGCTACCTTTGCAGGATATTTCTTGTCTAGGAAAGATCTCAAAAATGTCAATACTCTTGCTCATAAGGCCATTCAATACACAGACGTCAACGCTATTGCGAGTGATGGATGGTATCTCCTCGCTCGGAAGGAACACTACGAAGACCACTACCAGACAGCTGCCGATTATTATCGAAGAGCTGATGAAGCTAGAGGTGGAGCTGACCGTGGCTACCTCCCAGCAAAGTTCGGCGCAGCTCAACTCTCTGTCTTGAAGAGTGACTTTGGAGAAGCAAAGTTGAGGCTTGAGAAGATCATCCAACAATCGAAAAATGTTGAGGCCATGATCTTGCTGGGCACTTTGTATGCGGAGGAAGTCTTTTCCAGTCAGCAGAGCGGGGTGAAGGAAGACAAATCAACAGAATTCAAGAAAGCTGTGGGATACCTTGAGAATGTCCGCACAGCTTGGAAGGATTCCAAAAAGAACCTTGTCCCAGATGCCTCGGTACTTCTCAATCTGGCGCGCCTTTACGAAGCCGATCAACCAGAAAAGAGCTTGCAGTGTCTGCAGCAAGTAGAACAACTCGAATTTGACCAAATCCCGGAAGATGAAAAACCCGAGAATACTGAAGATGAAGATGCATTCAAGCAGGAGCTTCGACAGAATCTACCACCTCAACTCCTGAATAATATGGGTTGTTTCTACTATCAAGGTGAGAAGTTTGAGCAAGCCAAAGCCATGTTCCAAGTAGGATTAAGCGCTTGTGTCAAGGCTAGCGAGAAACAAGAGGACATAGATACCGACGCTCTTGTGACGACTATCAGCTTTAATCTTGGCAGAACGTACGAAGCATTGGGTGATCTTGATCAAGCAAACACGGTGTACGAGGGCTTGCTTGTTCGACACGGCGATTACACCGATGCGCGGACTCGACTGGCATATATCGCACTACGTCAAAATCCAACTGAAGATGGACCCAAGGCTATGAACAAGCTTTATCAAGATTCCTCTGCAGACCTTGAAGTACGAGCATTATATGGATGGTATCTGGGAAGAGTACACGCCCGAAAACGGGCGGGAAATATCGCCGAGGACCCGGAGCTTCGTCATTACAAGCACACTCTTCAAAACTATGAGAAGCATGATCGGTATGCTCTGATTGGTATGGGCAATCTGTACCTCATGACTGCCCGCGAGATGCGAAGAGAGACGGACCAGGAAAAGCAAAAGCGCAGCAATATGTACATCAAAGCCGTTGAATTCTTCGACAAGGCCTTACAACTGGATCCGAAGAATGCCTATGCAGCTCAGGGCATTGCTATTGCACTGGTGGAAGACAAGAAGGATTTCAAGACAGCTCTCTCGATTTTCATCAAAGTTCGAGATACTGTCAAGGACCCTAGCGTCTATGTCAATCTTGGACACATCTTCGCTGAGCTGCGACAGTACTCGAAGGCCATAGAACACTACGAAGCAGCGCTGTCCAAGGACCGTTTACACGATGCACAAATTCTGGCTTGTCTCGGACGAACTTGGCTTTCCAAAGGTAAAGCGGAAAAGAGTTTGCAGGCTTTCAAGAATGCTTTGGATTATTCGCAAAAGGCAAGTTGATTCCACTCTGCTGCTTATTTCATTTGATCTAACATATACCTCAGGCCTTGGGGGTTGCCCCTGAGCAGATCCATTTCAAGTTCAATGTCGCCTTTGTGCAGATTCAGCTTGCTACCGCTGTTTATAACATGCCTGAAGTGCAACGCACACTGGACGAGGTGGTAGCTGCAGCCAAAGGGCTTGAAGAAGCCATCAAGTCTTTGGACGCCATTGCCCAGCATCCCCAGACGCCCTATCCGAAACACGACGTTGAACAAAGAGCTAACATGGCACGAAACACTATGCGTAAACAACTAGAACGGTCGATTCAAGCCCAGAAGGAGTATGAAGACAAGAACGCCGAGAAGCTAAAGGCTGCTAAGGATGCGCGAGAAGCAGAATTAAAGAGACGAGAAGAGACGAGAGCAGCAGCTGAAAAGGCTGAGCAAGACAGGAAGCAGAAGATTGCGGAGGAGAGACAGAAGATTGCAGAGAAGGATCGCGAGCTTGCAGAGCTCAGAGCCGAAGAGGACAGGGCTCGAGAAGCTGCTGAACTTACCACCGACAGTGAGACTGGAGACAAGGTAAAGCGGCGCAAGAAGCCTAAAGGTGGAAAGCGCAAAAAGAAGAACGAGGATGATGAGGAAAGTGGCGAGGAGAGTGGCGCAGAGCCTAAGAGAAGAAACCGTGGAAATAGGAGTGGTGGTGACAGCGACTCTGAGAAGCCGAAAAAGAAGCGGAGATTGGCAAGAAAATCCGCGGAAAAGCCAAACAAGTACAAGAGCAGCGAGATCGTCGTTGAGAGCGACGAGGACGAACTACCTGCTGAGGCAAAGGAGTTGGACGGCGCAGATATGGATGTTGAAGACGAAGAGACAGTCGCTGTGCCTGTCAAACGCAAGAGTCGCCGCGCCATGATCGACTCTGACGAAGACGAAGACGAAGACGCAGCTCCCGCAAGAGAAGACTCCCCAGCAACAGCGAATGGAGACGGCGATACTCCCATGGCAGACTCTGGGAACAATGAGGATTCAGAATAGGGAGCATGCCATTTACGGAAATATTAGACGATCCTGAGCCCGCGTTATGATACAGTTTCATTCCAGGAGGCCAGACGTTTCGCCCACATCTCCGCAATAATAACAAAAGTGAGAGATCATAGTACTGATCTTGGAACGCTCGACAACGGGTCTGGGGCAACAGGAGTCATTGGTGCATTCTTCAGAAATTGTACAATAGGCACAAGGCGTAGGAAGGAGGCTTGGACAGAGCATGCGGGACCAATTGATTGCTGCATGCGTCCTAGGCTAGATAATACCATCTCAAGCAACTCAAGCTTCGTGAGCCGTTGCGTGCAACACGAGGTTCACTGATTGACTGATTATATTTGCTTTTTGACTATCTAGATAGTGGATTGCAAGGTTCTGCCTGGAGGTACCTATGGTTGCAGTGACATCCGGGGACCTTCTTGTTATGTTTGCTTTTCTGTCCCGTTCCTGATTGATTATGTACGTCCCAGGCCCTCGGAATCGCGCACGGCTCAGGACGAAGTCATTGTCATGCGAAGCAGGTTTGCACCATCCCGCGTCCAACGTCAGTGTTTCGAGACCCTGGAGGGCTATTCCCGTGCCGTCTGAGGATCTCTCATCCCGCGCGTTGGATCTTGCATTGGGAACTTGCAACCCCCACTGAGGGTACCTCTACCTGCCCCGTCGGTAACAACCCCCCACGATTCGTTGGGAAGGCATTACTGCCTGCGGAAGCTGCAGCGTAACGTTGGCAGGTGCTGAAGACGTGTGATCTGTCACTTTCTTGCTGTTGGTATCTGCCGCTCGTACATGAGCGTTGGAGATGGGCTGAGACTGTCGTTCATTGAGCCCTGTGGAGTTGAGACTTCACTGGTGCTCCTTTGCGGTTAGTGCCGCTAGTGGCTGCGGGACCAAGTTGGTGTCAAATGTCATTCAGGGCTAAGCAAATGCAATAATAGACTTTGAGTTGGTTATGAGATGTTAGTTCGCTGCGGGACGGGTTGGTGTTTTTCGTGTCTGTAGCTCTAGTGATCGACCTGCCGAGAATACGATGGTGGGGTTAGTGGAAGTACATTGGATGTTTGGGCAGGAGATTTGACTGTCGTTCGGCTTTGTGGAAAGTTAAAGCCTTGTAGATGTTGGGGAGAACATGTGAAGAGCGGGGAGTGGTAGAAACTTGTGAGTTTGAAGTTAGATTGCTTTCTTGGCTCAGGACGGACGTCGGGGAAAGTTTGAGTTACGGTTGGGTACATGGATGTTGCGAGTGCGGGGGTTGATACAGACGAATAAGTTTTTTTTGGTGGCAAAGTTGAAGCAATATGTTGTCATCTTAGTGCCAGGGGGATTACACCACTTTCTGGAGCCCGAAAGGTACGTGTGCCATCCACAGCTTACGGGTCAAGCTGGGGAGAGTTAGTCGAAGATGCAATCAAGCAATAGGGAGAAGAAAATTTTGAGGCTGCCGCACCCCTTATTCTTCAAGTTTGCTGTATTGGGCACAGATCTGCCTGTGGGGTCGGATCTAGATAACTTCGAGGAGCCGAGACAGTAGGATGGTCCGTTTTGGGAAGTGGGATGTAAGTTGCCAACTGTTTTGAGATCTCCAAAACGTTAGAACGAAAGCACACAACCGTGCACGAGGACAGCCGCTTTCCGGGGATTCCACAAGCTCGCAACGCCATCCAGAATTGAGATGGCAGTTAAGAACCTTCCAGGCGAAGTTTGCTTGTTGAAGCAGGAGACGTTTCAGGAATTCTGGAGCCAGACGACGTTGCCGATTTCCAAAAATCTGCCAAGGGGGATTTCCCGAACAGCTCCGGTTCTGGGACGCTCCGAGAGACGTTCTTGGTGGATGGAACATGCTTGAAGATGTTTGAGGCTACGGCGGGCCTGCCAGCGATGTCGAGGCTGAAATTTGATTTAATATGGGCTTCATTATTCCTCGGCGTAGGGTTGCGTTGGCGGCTCGGTTCGGTTGACGGCATCAGTTTATATCAATTGCTGCAATAATGTCCCCATTAAGAACATGCAGTGCGAACTTGGACGCTTCACACCGTCCGTCTGTGCCATCCATCGGGCCAAGATCTGGCATGTGCACTGGCGTCCTCGTTCTCTGTCCACTGCACAGGGACCACGATCAGCTCAGTTGTGAGCTCGGTAGAAGGCAGGAACGAGGTTGACGATGTCTTATGGGTGGAGCCGCCAGGACTTTGTGCCTGAGAAGTGACTGACTCAATTGAGACAACTGGGCTGTTCCCTGTGCGAAGATCCTCCATCCTGGGGCCTGCGGCGTCCTCTCATTAGTGGGGAAGGACGTGCGAGGGGATTGTCAACGGGACGCCGCGATCATCGATTAATGAAGAGACGAGTCAAATTCCACGGAGCCGGCCAGGAAGAAAGAGCTCCCTCCAGCCACCACCTGAGGTCCTGAAGAGCAGCCAACCCTCTCAGAAACCCAGAAACAACCACGGCGCCTCCACATGAGGAAATACGGTGCCAGTACAGTACCAGATCCAACATTGTCGCAACCTGGTCACCTCGTCGCTATTCGCCGCGGCGCTGCGGTCCGCCGCTGGTCCCGAACTTCTGTCTGTCTGGTCCTCGCGTCAATCTCGCGCTCGCATATAGCAACACTGCAGGGAATTAAATCAAAGGCGCACGCAAGACTCCAGGAGGCTGGGCAGGGGGCCCCATTTCTGATTGGCCGAGTGCTCGTGTGTTTCTGCGTGAGTTGCTGAATACGGCATCCAGCTCACAGGGCTCCGATGAGGACAGTCGTCGGGCAGTCTGGCAGATCTTCTTGCTTGTCTCCAAGAAGTTCGCAAGCAACGCTGCAAAGCAACGCAACCCCCAGGGGTTCGACAGTAGTAGACCGGCGGGTCGCCGATGGTTCAGTGACTGAACGAGACCCACAAGGCTACGAGTCGCTCCACCGACTGCTGCAACAGGGCTCTCACTTGTGATCGGCGGGGTCTGGAAGCCTCTGTGGCATCTGTGCACCGCGGACAAGATCCGGGCCTCGCTGGCGGCCTTTGCGGGCGTCCACACAATCCACACTCCACACTTGCACGTCGACGGTCAACGAGGCTTCAGGTCTGCATGAGGCCAACTTGCAGACTGCAGCGAGCAGAGCGCACTCCTCCACTGCAACAGACGATGTCATGTTTCCAGCATCCTGAACAGTGGCCTCACGGACTGGGACTTGCCTCTCATGGAATGATCGCTGCAGCATGACGGCGTCGATTCATCCTGAATCCTCGGGGCAGGCCTCTTTTGACGAGATGCAAACCTCATGTGGCATGCTGGCGGCCCAAGATCCTCCCGGGACCTCTGAGACGGAATCCCAAGGTACCTCCAGAGTACATCGTGCAAGCCATGCCTTTCCGAGAGATTGGGGATGCAGGTCGCCATAATTGTGACCGCGAGGGCCGTGGCTTCTCGAACACGGCAAGAATGTTTTGTGGCAGTGGTTTTCACGTCACCCACTTTCGCACTACAGCCAGTCCCAGGCGTGTGCCTTCAAAGTAAAGTGAAGTACTGCAAGGTACCGCTACTGCGGGAAGGATGGGCGTCGCGACGTGGACCTCAGCCCTCTGGGATGGGGTTGTGAAGGTTTTGGACTTATGCTACTGCTTCTCGTCAAGCACACCGCCATCGCCTCTTTGCGGATTAGCAGGCATGCACAAGAGTTATTCGAGCAAGGCGCGCGCGCCCACAACCAGCATCCCAACTCTGCAGAGCACTTGATGCGGTAAGCAGGGCGACAGTAAGACAAACCGTTAGTGGACCATCATGGGAGCCCATCACCCTTCTCGTGCAACATGAAGAGCACCTCTTGCCTAGCAGCCCACCGGCAACGTGGGCTCCACCAGACAGAAGACCCTGAGTACAATCAATCGTGGGATCGAACAATGGAAGGTCAGCCATTCAGCCTCTATGCCCCGGCTCTCCGGCGCGTGCCAGAGCACTGGATGTCACTCGGATTGCGGCCGAGGATGGGATCTATACTGACACTGCCGTGACGTTCAGGGACGTCGTCATGGTGTCCGCTGTGGTGCCCCAATAGGCCAAATGGGGGAGGTTGAGGGGATTTCCATGGACGCTCTTTCGACTAGCAGCCCCTAGCAGAGAGCGCAGCACTAGCACTTGCACTTGCACTTGCATGGTGCGCGGGAACTGGCGCAGCTTGCTGGTGGTTGGGAACTTTCGACTTGGGAAGAAACCCCTAAATGCGCCCCTGCTTCGCCAATTGGCCAATGGGTCGGTCGCCGCGGTGTGATTGGTGTGCCTCTCCATTGCGGGCCCTCTTTCTGCCCCTTGCCCCTTGCCCCTTGCCCCTGCCACGGCGGCGCTGCATCAAACAACCGCAACTCGCTTCCGCACTCACTCTCTCCAGCGAGCAGTCCTGTGCCTGTGCCTGTGCCTGTGCCCCTCCACACCCACCAAGACCACCACCACATCCACCATTTCCACCTCTCTTCTCTCCCACGGCGCCCACCTCTCCCACACCCTGGCCCGCTGTCTGAGCAACTTTCAACGGCCCCGGTGCCCAATGGCCCGCAGGGCACAGCGAGCCCACTCCACCGGGGTCTGATGGACCTCCCCCTGCTTCTCCTGTGCCTGCTCTCCATGGGCTCCCTGCCGACAGAGCATACCCAGCTTCCCGGGGCTGGTGAGCCCTCGTCCATTGGTCAGGTTTGGGCCACGACGAAGTCGAAGGTGAAGAACCGTCTTCGAAATTCGAATCCTCTCGGAAATGTCCTTTGGGCTGATCCCTCCTTGAGGGTATATCTCTCCAGCCCAGAAGTTTCTTCGCAAAGGCCACCGGCACAGCACTGCGTGTCCAAGCATCTGCCGATTCTCTCCTCCACTGTTGAGGTTTTCCGTCAGCCTCTCCTGCACGTCGAGCACCAGTGGGGACGAGCTCATTTGTACCCAGTTCCTGCTTCCGTCGTTGCATGTAGGGCGGCCTACGCTCCCTGCATCTTCCAGGAGAGCTGCTGTGTATCTCTGCTTCAGGCCTCCTCTCAGGCAGTTTCTGGAGCTTTTGTCACCACCTCGCCCAACCATACCCTCATGTGTCGCCCATTGGACGCAAACCTCAACGCATTGTGATTGACAACATGGAATGTTGAAACGACCAGCTCCTATCTGAGGTATGCAATCATCTTCCCTCGACTCCCCCTCCTATATCAGAATTCCACACAATCCACGAATGCGGCACCGAACGTCAAGTCGTGCTTGAAACGATTCGAGACTCGGCCCACTATATGCTTGTTAATATCACGAGGAAACCTTTTCCCTATAAACCGTCGTCGATCGACACCCATGTTATAATATCCTCGTTATGGATGGCACATGCTGATCCGAATTTCTTCAGCCGAAGGACTTTCTCTAGACCAAAACGGCACCGGTGCCAGGCCATCCCTTCCGCTTTCACCACCCGAGTGCACAAGAACGTTTCCCGCGGGGTATTAAAATCCCAAAGGTGCGGACGGACTTCTATCTAAAAGGCCGTTGGACACCCAAAAATCATCAACTTTGACAAAGCCGACACGCGACCATTACCCAGACAATTCTTCCGGATATTGGGTTGGGGTCACCCTGGCGCACCCATCAACCCTTAAATATATTATATATATCCACACCAGGGACCACTTATTCGCGTCAGGCCAGCGTCACCAACTGTTGCTCCTGTAATCTATCAGCATTTCAATATGTTCGGTTTCGGAAGTGGAAAGTCACCATACCCCTCCATACTCGCCGCAACGAACGTGAAGAAGTCGTCAAAAAAGGATAACTCCTCCTTGGCAGTGAAGAACGAAACGACTTCGTCTCCAGACTCTCTTGAGCCTGCGATCGATGGACCGCCGTCTCCCGAGCGGATACGTGCCTATACTGAGCAGATGAAGAGGAGCTCAATCTTTGGCAATAACTCGAGGACTAATACCTTCTCATCCGCAACCTCATCCTCCCGTTCACGCGCGTCGACGGTCCCTTCGACGGATAATCTGAGCTTGTCTCGAAGGTCTTCGAATCGGTCAAACACAAGCAGCATGCCGTCCACTCGGTCTGAACGGCCCGAGAGTGTTGCAATATTTGGTTCGATATTTTCACGAGCGGGGAGGAAAGTTCGGAGAGACAACGATGCTACTAGTTTGAATCGTTCATCCTCATCACTTGCGATCTCAACGCTTGGAGAGTCTACATCCGAGGAAGGATCTGCGAAGGAGCGCTATTACGGGAAAGGACGAAGCCCTCGACGAAAACACCTCATCTCTGGGCCTTTCAACTTCCAACACGTCACTCATACCCGACAAGACCATCTCCCCAA
>Ga0302140_10008506_pt1 | contig 12754 bp, 18 predicted proteins | sample I_Bog_E1_1_FD_202095 | JGI IMG/M metagenome (GOLD analysis project Ga0302140, IMG submission 202095) | Peat permafrost microbial communities from Stordalen Mire near Abisko, Sweden - I_Bog_E1_1 | ecosystem: Environmental > Terrestrial > Soil > Wetlands > Peat | place: Sweden: Abisko, Stordalen...
CCACGAATGTGAGCCCGCAAGGGTTCCAGAGAGACTTTTCAAGTCTAGAACATGGATTTTATTTCCCTCACGGATATAGTCGAGCATTTTCGGCAGAGGTGCAGATTTGCAGAGCACTCCACTCTGAAGTTTGAGAAGGATCTCGCAGAGCATCGGCACATCCGGCACATTTTGCCCTTCTGCTAAATAGAAGCCCAGGAACTTCTCAGGCCTTCGGGTCATTCTGAGCGGAGATGGCGACCAATTTTGTAACGGAGGCACAGAACCGGTAGAGTTTTAACGCACGATGTTTAAAATTCGGGCCTACCCGAAGACTTCTCAGGCGAAAGCATGGGGATATTGATCGATCTGATCAATAGCAATTTCAAATTGCAAGGACTTTCAGCAAAATTTCTTCTCGGTGACCTGGTGAAACTACTTGGTCTTGTTTATTGCCCTTTAGTTTGTTTAGCCATTACATACCTGCAGATACCCTCCACATGAGAGTGATTCCAACCGAACCTTAGGGGAGCCAGAGCTCTATAATCTGTTCATGCTTGATGACTATGGTACTTTGAACTTCGGATACATCTTGAGGCGTGTGCCTGTCTTCACCTCACTTCCCACCTTTCACCTGAACAATAATCTAACAACTGAGTAAGTTGTGCTTGCTGCCTCATTCTACAGACTTGGAGCTTTTTTGACAGGTATTATCTTCAGGTACAACGTTACGCATGTGCTAAAAGGAACTGTTATGCTCCTAGAGTTTGGACATGCATGTGATTGTCAAAATTGAACAATCTTCAATTTCGGGCACCAACGAGCCGATTGGTGGCCTGAGAGGAAGTGATGGTCTGATCTTCACCCTTTTTGAGGGGAATTTTAAAACCCTAATCAATTCTTCCGCTGTTCCTCTGCGTTCAATCGCCCGAGATGGCCGGATCGAGGAATGATTGGCCTCTATGAATAGTGTCATCCCAAGTAGTCATATCTCCGATCTGGTCAACCTCCGTCAAGGATGTAACGATTGATGATGCTTGACGTTTCGGGCACCCATACCTGAATTTCTCTTCCGAAAGCAGCCTTTCGTTTCTTTCCCCAGATTATCGTGGGTCGATAAGGGCGATCGCGGACCGGCGAAATTGCCGAGCCCCTGAAACCCCATTTAGCCGAGAATTTCGCAATCTACATTGACGAGGCGACGTCTATTTTTACCAACAAGTATATTAGGTACGCTTCAGCACCTGATAGTCTTATTAATTGAAGGCCGATCTAGGTGCTCCCATTCCAAAACTCATCTTTCTAGTATTGTGAGACGTGGCGGTGCTCCCCGAAGATTTTCGAGGTATCATATGTAAAGCAAGCCAAATTCTGTTCAACTTAAGAAGACGGAAGCCAGAAATAGACTAGAATTATCATTATCGATCTTCAAAAACCTCAGCAACATATTATTCCAATCGTATTGAGCGGACTTTTAGAAAGTGTGGACAATGAAGATTTGTAGAGTGACTTGCTTTTGTGTACATGACTTCACACCATGTGTTCGATTGTCACCCAGCGATTCCCTGAGGGCAGCTGCAAAAATAGAACATCAGAGCCGGTACAAAAGCCACAATCTACGGACGGAACCACTTGGGCCACGTTTGTCGGTTGCTGGCTAAACACCAGCTCGATCGCAACTTTAAGGTTATATCTGCGGACCCTATCGCGGTTCTCCTTCGGAGTCTGGGAGCGATTCCCTAGAAGAAGAACATTCCCTGAAAGTTCTTAGTTGAGCTCTCGTATCAATCTTTAGGCTGGGGTCTCAATACTACTTAGGGAGGCCGTCCGATATTGCTGCGGGGCAAAGACTTCGCTCGTTTGGCACACTCCGAAAAATTGTCAGCTCACCCAGCAACGCACGTTAATCTCATGGGAAGTATAAGATAAGGACATGGAACCTTCAATATTGCTTTGATCGCAGTTCACACTTCGTTTCATCAAACGTCATCAAGACCTCGCCTACACAACCTCAACAACAACGACTTCTCCCAACACAACTTCACGATGCTGGCCTCACTTTTGACACTCGGGCTCGCGGTGCTCACTTGTGCTTTTCCTACAGCTGATCTTATCGAACGCGATAACCCAAGTGCTAAGGATGTCTACATCAAACACTTAACCTTCTCGGGCACTGGGTGTCCCACGAATGACAGCGTATCAAGTTATATAAGCGACGATAGACAGACGTAAAGCTTCCCACTCCACAGCCTGCAGGTAACTAAAATTTTGGATTCTTGCTTATAACTGTGTTCTTCAGGTTTACCTTATTGTTCGACTCATTTGTGGCCCAGATTGGCCCCAACACGAGCCCTACAGACTGGCGCAAATTCTGTCAGCTGCTCGTGGAGCTTCATTATCCACAAGGTTTCCAGTACAGCATCATTCAAACTGAATATCGAGGGTATGTCGGTATTGATGCGGGTGTCACGGCGACACAAGAAGCGATATACTACTTCTCCGGTGGTGAGTGATTTTCTAGCTCTCTCTCTTTACTTAACAGCCTGCTGATCCAGAATATAGAATCCGCTCAATCAGACAGCTCAATTTCTTTCACAGGCCCACAAAGCAGGGACTACTCAGATATTGGGCATATTGACCTCGCTTCTGTTGTATGGTCCCCATGCGGCTCCGAGACAGCACTGAACATCGATGGATCACTTCAACTTCATCAGGGCAGTAATCCAAACGCTGCAGGCCAGATTACAACGGACTCTGTAGATACACGCATTCAGTTCGTAGTCGGTCTTCAGTGGAAAACCTGTTAACCTTATGGGTCTTGCGAGAAAAGATGCGGATGGAACGGAGGTTGAAATCGAAGAATTCTTCTCTCTAGCTAAAGCATTCCAGGGCGTCAGCATATTTGCACAATATATTTCATTTAAGAGAGCACATGAATCAAATGCAATGGAATCTGCTCTCAAGACATCAATGTTGATGCTGTTGAAGTTGAGTTATTTTCTCCGCCTAGTGACAATGCAAGTTCAGCGTACAAATTTATAGGCCATGCAGCCATGTTCACTTTGAGCTACTTGGTCGAAGCTAGTCATCTGCCCAAGGATCGACTAAACGGCACCCACACAAGTAGGGTCAGTGAGAAAGAGACTTTGCTACTTGCTATGGGCGAGCAAGCTTTCGTCTTTATTCATGAATGTTGCCGTACGGGAAGATGGAGGCGAGCGAGATTTATTGCAATAGCAACCGACTATTTGTTCCTTTTTGGGGGGGTTTCCACAGAGCGATGAGCGCCCTTCTCCTCGCGCTCACCATTTGTCTTGTCGAGGTGAGTGTCGCTAGTCGCTATCGCTTCCCGATGAAAGGGAGTTCGCAAGCCTCCATTTCCTGAGTGCTTGTTTCGCATCATCGCGGTCTAATTGGACCTTTGCTTGCATATATTTACTCGTATAAGCTTTGCGCCACTCATCGTCGATTTGGTACGTAAACCTGATGATTCCCGCCGGACCCAACCTATATCTCGTTAGCAAATCTCACATTTGCACAAGAAAAGATACTAACGTGAAGTCATTTGACCCTTTTCTCGCAGCCTCTACTACAGTGCTTGCAAAATCCTCTTCGTCCCAGTTGGGCGCGCCATCCTTCCGGTGACGCAGTATGAACTGTCTAAAGAATTCGATATTGACGTCTCTCTGCTCTCCCCGTCTTCTATAAACCAATTTCTGCACGTCTTCAGCTGCAATGGTATCTATAAGTTTCTGGGCCCCCCTCACTGTTCCTGGGCTTTTGGGCCCCCAAATAGGATCTTTTGGTAGGTCTAGCGGCCAACCAGCTTTAATCTTCGTCACAGTACCATGCCCTGGAAAGCCTTCGTATCTAAATCGTACCCGATGGTCAGCTTTTGTTTCGAGTATTGTTCAGCGGCCACGGAAATGCAGAGAAACGCACAAGAATAACTCCCCTCTCTCGCTACTGACGGCCAAGAAATATCTCAGCTCCAAAGGCGTGATGTTGAGACCTCCACAGCCCCGAATATATCTTAAAAAGAGTGGTTCAGATATCATTCCCATGGTTGAAATTGCTAGTCTACGTGCATTGATGATGAGGTACTGTTTGATTTCTTCCCATCGTGGGCAGTCATAGTGCGGTTCCGGATGTTCTTCTTCGTCAGACGGCTCACTGCCGCAGCTCTACAGAGCCGGACAACGACGTCGGTAACTTTGCCATTGCCTTCTGGGATCGTGCTTTAGAGATTGAGTCCCGAATCCTGGCTGCAATCAGCCTGCGAGTGTTCTCGATGTTGGCTGCATCTTGTTCGTCCCTTGACATACTATCATCTACCATAACAGAATCGTATTCTTTCTTGGCGGAATCCTCGTTGGTCTCCCCTTTCCACAGTAGTTCCGTAGAATTATTGTCTTTCCCGTCCTCAATTCTGGTTCCAAAAGTAAGGGGGCCCATCGCAGTTGCTTTGGCACCGTATTGTCTGACAAGCACCTCCCACGTGCTCTGCCGAAACATATTCCCCACCCAGCCGCCCGGAACTGGGTAGCGATCGTAGGTCCCAAACTTGTCTTTTTCTCCTTTTCGCAGTTTTAAGATACGAGTTTGAGGCCCTCCAAGTTTGCTAGGCCAGTCGGTCTTGCAGAAACCAAGAGCAGGGAATCCAGGGCCACCAGACGCAAAAATGGGACAGAGATCTTCGCACTCTCCACCCCATACCTTATATGCCAGATTAGAGAAAGTCATCTCTTATGTTTGCTGGGAGGTTTGCTTACGCTTTGTTCAAAGGAGTGACCTAATTCGTTGATTGTCTCACGTTCAAAGTAGGGCTCGTTCGTTGGCATGGGTTCTCCAGGGGTACCTACTCTCAACTCGTCTCGCTCATATGCTATTATCCACATCCAAGCCGCATGCTAGATGAGCGTTAGCCGTACTCTACTAAGGATCTCGCACCAAAGTAAAGCAGTGCCCGTACCACGAATTCATGAATCAACGTGCTTGCAAATCGAAGCTGGGTTGCAAGTCTAGAAAGGCTTTATTAGGTCAGTCCGTTCGTAGCCTTTATATCTCATGTAACTCGACGTCTTCGAACTCACCTCTCCACATCCGTCAGATCATCTCGTACAAGCGGTTGTAATTGCTCGTAAGCGATGAATATTCTCACACCGTCTTTTGTCAGAGCTGGGTTCACTGTACACCCAAGAACAGTATCGAGCTCGGCAAACCCACGATGCGGCAAAGTTTTCTCATATCCAGAGTATAGTTCCAATGCTACACAATCTTTCATTTCTAGGATCTTCTCCGCCAGAGCTACTCGTTCTCGAGGCACACTGGCGACCTCTGGTCGTCGGCGTTTGAATACATAGTAAGGGTCGCCGACCTTGGGGACTGTCTTTTTGTGAGTGCCCATAAGCAAGCCGTCTAACCTAGCACGTGTTATCTAAAGATACAACTTGATCAGTAGAATCAAAGAGATAATACCATGGATAGGCGCTCGGATTCCAAAGAACACGAGAAGCGAGTCGTAAAGATGGCAACATCATCTCCCACACAACTGGATTGTCTATCTGTACTATCTTTCAGGCCCTGAGTCGACATTATCGAAGGAAGACTCACATCCCACAAACCATCTGAGTCACCAAGGATAGGTGCTGGTGCCAACAACTTGGGAAACCCGTCCGGGTTGCACCAATTTGCCTTTTTGAGCACGGGGTGTATGGGATTCCTCAGCCCCATTTCCATCTCATCAAGAACCAAGGGAGTCAAGGCTTCCATGAGCTCCAGCTCGCGAGCCGTGAAACCAAAGAATTCTCTTCTCTGACAATTCTCAAGACGATCATTGAATGAATTCGCACCTCCTCCTGCGGGATCTCGAGTCACAGGAGTAAACCCGCTTTTCCCGGTATTCCGCAGAGTCTTGGCAGTCTCGGCATTGGACCCAAACCAGTCCTTCGTAGGATGGCCATATTTCTTTGCTAGATCCGTCCAACTACCCACTAAATTTCCTCTTTGCTCTGTAATTGATAGACATGATTAGGAGCATACTCCCCGAGTGAACGAGAATTGCTTACCTTTGGGTAGTAATAGACCAACTGCATCCATTTTTGCCGTCGCACCGAGAAGTACTAAAAAAAAGAGAACAAAAAGTTATTGCAAAAACAGTCAAGAATTACTCTGCGAAACGAAACGAGGACACATGGAATGCAGAGCACATTGCGGAGTGGCCCGGAATGTAAAGTTGTTTTGAGACATACATCACGTGTCCCATAGTCCATATATCCCCGATTCCGCCAATTGCAAGAATGCGATGAATGAGTTGGCCATTGACAAGTTTTCAGTCTTGGGTTGAAAGTCCCACGTAAAGAATCAAATTCAGGAAGAAAGTGCTTCGCCTGCGCATGCGTGATCCACTGGTCGCTGACAATGATAACCAAAACCAGAGAGTAATTCCCAAACAGAAGACATGCAGCCAGATCGCAGGTCGTTCAAAACACTTGCAGAAGGCGAAACGATGAAATGTATATTCCGAGCGCCCTAAGTACTAATATTCAACACAATGACCCCAACCTCCAAGCCCTTCAATCCGTCTTTCGAGAGTATGTTACCAGAAACAGTCCAATCTGAGGCCCCGTACAGCACTTGATCAATGGAAGAAGCGCTCGCTGGCAGCGTGACACTGATCACAGTCGATGAATCCACATACTGTCCACTCGCGACCCCGACCATCATTTTCTTGCCAACTATCCAAGCACTCGCATCAACCAGCGTCTCTCCTGCTGTAGGCAGTCCCTTAATCGCATTGGCTCCAAAGAGAAAATGGATTCCAGGCCCTGTCTGAAAGACCTTGCCAAGCTGCCCGCTCCCAACGTTGACCTCATCCGTACTTGGGTAGATCCAGTAAGAGATGCCTTTCGCGTTGTGGTTTACGGCCAGCATCATCATATTCTCCACTTCTGCAGTGCTAGGGATGCTGGCCCAGTAATCTTGCTCGCCGAATGCTTGGATCACCGCCCAGTTTGGTTTGTTTCCCTGTCCTTTCAAGTTGGCTTGGTAGTTCTGAAGATCGTCTAGACGGTTGGAGACATCTGTCAGTTCTCCCACGCAATTGTCGCATCCACAATCCCCGTACGTCAGATTGCATGGAACTCCCCAGGGGATGGAATAAGTTGCATTGATGGAGACAGGGTAGGCATCTTCGAAGACAATATCTGCTCCTGAGCTGTACTCTCCGTAATAGAAATTCTGACAGTTCAAAACGAGAGATACTGGGTGATAGGGATCGAGTTCCTTGAGTTGGTCATAAGCCAATTTGGTGGAATTGAGGTTGTATTCCCATCCTAGTCAAGTCAGTACGGGTGATAACTGGATGAGAGGAGCCCACCGTCTGGTTCATCTGCAGTATACCAGCTCAGAAGCGTTGTGCGATTCTTCCAAAGTGCAACCTGTTCGTTGATGCGAGTTGTGTTTTGAAATGCAAATCGCATGTCATACAGGTTGAATAGATTCAGCTTGTCCATGCGATCCCAGTACTGTTCGAGCTCCGCAACTGGATATGACTGGTCAGGGAGACCACCATCAGGAACAATGTTTATCGTGTTGAAGCCTTGCGAGGCATACGTGTCTAAATTGGCAAAGCTGATGTTCGAAGGACTGACGTACCCTCCGTCGGCGTAACCACCATTGGGGAAGATAGCATACCAACCTTTCCAATTGTTGAGCGCGTTCTGAACATACAGTCCACCATAAAGGTTGTCAATTTTGACAGCACTACCGTAAGAACGTGATGGGAGAACATAAATGTGCGTCTTCGCAGTATATGACTGCTGTCCATCTGGAGAAGTTCCATAGATTGCGACTTCATAGGGTTTAAATCGAGGCTTAAAAGAAGAGAACGAGAAGTCGATGATGTTGCCTGTTGAATTGACTGGGACAGAGCTGGTTTTCAAGAGCTGCCCTGATTCCTCACTGTATATCTCGATATCCAGTATAGTAAATGGGCTTTTTGTGCTACTTCCTGGACTATCATAGCTTTGATTCTTGTAGGAGCTCCCTAGATGAAGTCAGGAGGGGTTTATTAATAATACCGGCATGGTTTACCGAAGATGTGAGATATTGGGGCGTTCACGATGAAAGAAGTCGAAGTATCGCTCTCCAGAAAGATTGTATACCTTGGCTGGATAGTAAGATAGAGCAACGAATCGGACCTGGGAGTGGGAAACTGAAATTGTCCTCCTGGGTCATCTGCCGGGTAGCTGTCACTTGTTAGGCATCATGTGACCAGGGAAATGGTGAAAACTCACTCCTTCGAATATATCTTTCCACACCAGATAGGCAGGTTTTGAGGGTTGTTGAAGGCAGTGACATGCGATGTTAGGGAGAGAGCAGCCAAAGCAGACGCCCCCCAAGGCTTGAACCGGACCATATTGACTTCGTCCCGCCAACGATCAGACCAATTCGACGACTCCTCAGGGACCAGCGCCGCAGAAACTTGGAACAAAACGACTACGTACCAAGGAATCATCTTTATAACCCGGCAGGTTCCCCATTCTCGTTCCTGCATGAGGCTAATATCGATCTGCAATCACGGGATGACTGCTGCAGAACAGATTGCAACGTCTCGCAGATCCGTGTGAGATATCCCTCGTTCAAGCAGCGGCAGTCAGGTCTAGCCGTGCCGTAGAGCAGCAGTAGGCCTGGGCAGAGTTCGAGCTTTCTAGGTGCCGCTGTAACATGCGACCACGACCCAGATTAATGATTCCGGATGAAGCAGGTGCGCAAGGTGGGGTAACCAGACGATGCGCCGTAATTTAGAAGATCACAACCGAGCCGTTGCCCCTGAACCACCTGTTGGACCTCCTATACTGTTTTCTTCCTATAGAATTGTGTACCGAATTGAGCACGGTTTGAGCGCCTTCAGTGAAGAGTATGGCGAATCAGATGAGTGGTTTGTTGAGTTTGAGGGTCTGAATGGTCGAGAGATAGGCTTCTGCATCACCGTGGCTTCGGATAATTTTCCCCCGCATCGGGCTTGGCTTCAGATAAGGACCCCGCCACATTTGGCGTGGAAAGCTTACAGCTTGCTTATGCTCATAAGATGAGATCCCATCATGAGTTAAAGTTCCCAAAGAACGTCTGACCCTGGCATAGACATAAGCGTTCGAGTGGCTTTCTATCGTCTCGCCTTCGCCCAACGGTGTATGCCCTTCTTCGTGGATCTCCCCTGATATTTTGGGTTCATCGCCAGCACGAAGGATACCCCGAAGTAGAAGCTCCTTCAAGCGCAAGGGGTACTGGCTCCATGCGTGGACTCGGGATGGAAGAGACAATGCTGTCACGCATCACTGGACCAAGAGTGTCCAACTCTTCGGTCTTTGTATCAGTCCTGTTGGTACTTTGCTCTTGTATCACGTCTACTGTGAGCCCATCCATATATAAGGTACCCGCTTCGAGGCTAATTTCTGCTAGACTTTTGGATACGATGGGTCGATGATGCATGTCTTCTTCGATTCTCTCTTGATACCGCGCTGACTTCTGCAGGAATGGCTTGAATATCCTTCCGAGTTACACTGAGTACTTTCATCTCAATACCGCGACCATGTCGCTTGCTACAGCCGCGCTGTGGATTGGCGGTGCGATTGCTGGATTGAGTTATGGTCAAGTAACTGATATTTTAGGACGAAGACAGGCTCTGTTCTGGGCTGCTGTCATGACTCTCTTATCTGTGGTCCTACAAACTGCTGCTCAAAATACTGCCATGTTTGTGATTGCTCGAGTTCTGGTTGGGTACGGAACGTCTGCGTCGACCTTGACCGGGCCTACGTACCTCGCCGAGACTCTCCCGTATCAGTGGAGAGCGTGGGGATTGGGTGTGCTGAATGATTGCTATTATGTTGGTATGGTTGTTCCCGCTTTCCTTGGGACATTTGCTGATCCAGAATAGGAGGATTAATCGCAGCTGGGGTCACATATAGGACGGCAAACCTCGAATCGACCTGGTCGTGGCGCATTCCAAGCGCAATTCAAGGTGTCTTCAGCGTCCTCTGTATCATCATTCTCCCATTCATTCCTGAATCACCTCGATGGCTGGTCTACCAAGGACGTCGGGAGGAAGCTCTCATCGTCGTAGCGCAAACATATGCTGACGGCGACACCTCACATCCAATGGTGCTCGCTCAGTACAAAGAGATTATTGACACGATTGACTATGAGAGAAATGTTGGGGAGACGTTGAGCATCAAACAGATGGTGAAAACCCCTGTAGCCAGGAAGAGAATGAGCTTGGCGATCAGTTGTGCCGTCTTCAGCACTATTTCTGGTAAGACCAACATCAAACTGTTGGTTCAAGGATTGTACTAATACAGCAAGGAAACGTGATTGCAAGTTACTACCTCGGAACCATGCTCGATAATGCTGGTATCACTGATACCGCCACTCAGCTTCAAATTGTAAGAGAACTTCCTTTCAGCTTCCCGGGCTTGTTTTCTGATCGTTCTAGAACATCGTCCTGAACGCTTGGTGTCTCGTATGCGCTCTCACAGGGACGTACTATGCCGACATACTCGGCCGCAAACTCGTCGGCATCATCAGCACTGCCTCCCTCACTGTATTCTTGTTCTTGGTAGGGGCCTTAACAAAAGTGTATGGCTCCTCAACCAACAAATCCGGGATTTATGCCACCGTCGCAGCTATCTTCCTCTTTCAGGGCGCATATTCTTTTGGCTGGACGCCACTGCTTTACCTCTACCCACCAGAAGTTCTCAACTACCCAATTCGTGCCAACGGCATGGGTATATTTACCTTCTTCCTCAACGGCGTTGCGCTGTTGTGTGTTTTCTCCTTCCCATTCTCTCTCGCCAGCATTGGATGGAAGACGTACATGATGAACGGCTCCTGGGATGTTCTAGAAGTGGCTTTCATCTGGTACTATTGGGTGGAAACCAGCGGAAAGACGTTGGAGGAAATTGACGCTGTGCTAGATGGGACGAAACACAGTGAAGCGCCCGATTTGGAGGATGTGAGACGGGGGAAGGTCGATATTGGAGACATTCTTGGAGGCGAAGTACCTCCTATTGAGCCTTACTTTGCGATTGAAGTTAGTGCTGCGCAAGCCAGTGGGGCAGATCCATAAAGCAAGTGCTATGTACCATAGTGTGCTTGACCTTCAGTAACAGGATGGAATGTTGGACAGCTGGCGAATTATATATTTCAGATATCGTGCACTGTATCTTGACCTAGTTCTCGGTGCTTCTCTTGGCTTTATTGTATAGGTGACGAGGCAGGTAACAATCCCCAAATCGGGTAAGGCTTTGCAAGACCTTTGGCCTCAATCAAAGACCCTTCGACTCCTTTTCGTTTAGTACCCAACCTATCCACTTTAATTCCGGACATATCCAATCCTCGTCCTCATAAAATTCCTGGAACTCGCCCACATCGCCGAACCCCCCACTTAACTCTTGTTGCTCACGTTCACTCACTTCAGTGAGCCGGACTCTGGTCTTCGTTGGATCTCGTAGATCACGCATGTCACCTACATAATTGTCCAAAAGTACAATCTGCTCGAGACATGGCATCTCCTCGTGAATTATCACGGCCATGTCCACGCCACCGTTCCAGTAGGCTTGTTCCCTTGGGCGGTGGTATATGATATGGAGCAAGTTGAGTGCGATTCTTCGCAGCTTCCTCAACGCGCGTTCGTCAAATGAACGTGTTTCTCGCACAAAGAGCCCCAAGTCCCATCGTCGGTCTCCAAACCAAAGTATGTCAACGTCGAAGTCGAAGTAGATCTTTGGGCAATTGTCCAGACGTTGGAATGCAAGCCGCCATCTCTTTCTTGCCAGCGCGCGCGAACAACGGCATGCGTGTAGGACCGATGGTATTGGGCATGAAGAGGTGTATTGGTCTGATATCTCGGGGGATATGCATCGGAACCCTCTTCGTGGTCGTGGTTCATAGCGGAAAGGAACGGGCCCTCGTCGAATGTTTACCACGCGTTTTGGAACTGCGTTGATGGCTTGTTGCCAGATAGAATTCTGCAATTCAGCAGGCAGATTGCTGAAAAGATGAAAGGCTAGTAGAGCCATTCTATCGATATCAAATGACGAGGAGAAGCTAGATTGATCCTCGAGGAAGGGAAGATGTTGAGTTTGAGTTAGGAAATGGGGACGTGATGGTCTCCCTTGACGCCAGACGCTTCGCGCGCTTGGTCACTGAACGCCCTGTGCTTTGGCGTTCCGCGCCAAGCCAAAGAATACTCAAAATCAACCTCAACTCTCTGCTGCTCTACATCCTGCACAATCATCTTTCAGTTCCTCAATTATGCCCTTCAATGAAATATCGCAAGCAATAGACCGGGCATCCTGTTCTCTGTCCCAGTGTAGGCTGTGCGTGCCCTTCTCGAATCGTACGAAGTGGATGTCCCGCGAGCTGGGTACATTCTGACCGCTTCTCCGAACTCTTCGACAAGTCATAGTACTTGAGACGGTAATGAGATATCTAGGTTTCATCTCTCGATACGCATCTGCAGTCCTCCGAATCATAGCCTCTGCCAATATTCTGAGGATCACATCGAAGCTTGCCACAGCCTCCAGTCTACTAGTCCGTATTCTTTGAGTGTTGGTGAAGCCAAAAAGACATGAAGGCGTCTGGCGAACAGTGGATGCCGAGGAATTATGCTAAGTGCTACAATGGCGGGCAAGACATATGCGACTTGTACATGCTGAAAGTATAATGCTTTGGGAGCCCCTCACAAGGCTAGTGCCTTGAATGGGAGGACTTGCAG
>Ga0302140_10008521_pt1 | contig 12744 bp, 9 predicted proteins | sample I_Bog_E1_1_FD_202095 | JGI IMG/M metagenome (GOLD analysis project Ga0302140, IMG submission 202095) | Peat permafrost microbial communities from Stordalen Mire near Abisko, Sweden - I_Bog_E1_1 | ecosystem: Environmental > Terrestrial > Soil > Wetlands > Peat | place: Sweden: Abisko, Stordalen...
ACAACGGTGCCCACGCAATCGTTACCAACATTCGCAAGCGGCCTGTAATTGCAGAAGTACACGCTGACGATCAGAAGGAGCTTTAAGAGACTATGACACGCATCGTCGTCGATCCTATCACTCGTATTGAAGGCCACCTGCGCATTGAAGCAGTGGTCGAAAATGGCGTAATCACCGACGCATTCAGCTCAGGCACCATGGTCCGTGGCCTGGAAAAAATCCTAATCGGCCGCGACCCGCGCGATGCCTGGGCCATCACTGAGCGGGTGTGCGGGGTGTGTACTACTGTGCACGCGCTCACCAGCGTGCGTGCGGTAGAAGACGCACTCGGAATTGTGATTCCACCGACAGCTGAAATCATCCGCAACATCATGATGACCACGCAATATGTGCAGGACCACGTGATCCACTTCTACCACCTGCACGCGCTGGACTGGGTGGACATCGTCAACGCGCTGAAGGCCGATCCAAAGAAGGCCTCGGAGCTGGCGCAGTCGTTCTCGAAGTGGGACAAGAACACTCCGGCCTACTTCACCGACGTGCAGAACAAGATCAAGCAATTCGCCGCGAGCGGCCTGGGCATTTTTGCCAATGGCTATTGGGGTCATCCGGCTTACCATCTGCCCCCGGAGGTGAACCTGATCGCGGTGGCTCACTATCTCGACGCGCTGGAATGGCAGAAGGAGATCGTCAAGATCCACGCGGTTTTCGGCGGCAAGAATCCGCATCCGAATTACCTGGTGGGTGGCGTACCCTGCTCCATCAACATGAATGAAGTTGCCGCCATCAACTCCGAGCGGCTGAACCTTGTGTCGCGCCTCATCAGCCAGGCCGATGAGTTTCTGAATCAGGTCTATATTCCCGATCTGCTGGCCGTCGCTTCGTTTTACAAAGACTGGGCGAAATACGGCAGCGGCTTGAGCAATTATCTCTGCTATGGCGAGTTTCCCACCAAGGGCTACAGCCAGCCGGAGTCGTTCAAGTACCCGCGCGGCGTGGTTCTCAATCGCGACCTCAGCCATGTGTATCCGGTCAACGCAAGAGACTCCCAGGAGATCAAGGAATACATCGCCAGCTCCTGGTACAGCTACGATGGCGGAGACAACGAAGGTATCCATCCGTGGGCTGGCGAAACGAATCTGAACTACACCGGACCCAAGCCTCCCTTCGAGACGCTTGAAGGCCATCAGAAGTATTCGTTCCTGAAGACGCCGCGCTGGAAGGAACAGGCGATGGAAGTGGGCCCGCTGGCGAGGCTGATCGTAGCCTTTGCCTCAGGGCGCACCGACGTGCAGGACCTGGTAAAAGATACGCTGGGCAAGCTCAATGTCCCGGTAGGCGCATTGTTCTCCACCCTTGGCCGCACCGCAGCTCGAGGCCTGGATGCCGCATTGGCCATGACCTGGCTCAAGGAGTATTTTGGCCTGTTGATGGAGCGCGTCAAGATCAACGAAGTCTCCACGTTCAACGGCGAGTTCTGGGAACCCAAGAGCTGGCCCAAGGATGCGGAAGGCGTTGGCCTGACCGAGGCTCCCCGGGGCGCGCTTGCGCACTATGTCAAGATCCATGACGGCGCCATCGCGAACTATCAACTGGTTGTGCCGACCACCTGGAACGGCTCGCCACGCGATGCCAAACAGCAGCGTTCTTCCTTTGAACAGGCGCTGATCGGCACGCCGGTGGCAAAAATCGACGAGCCGGTTGAGATTCTGCGCACTATTCATTCCTTTGACCCGTGCCTGGCCTGCGCCGTGCATTTGTACGATCCGCAGGGTAAGCACCTTCACCAGGTTTCCTTCGAGTGATGCCCATGAGTGCTTCAGGCGTTGGCGCAAGCAGAATTGTCAAGACCGCTCCCAAGCCGGTCGAGTATCGGCGGATCTATGTGTGGGAATTGCCGGTGCGTGTCTACCATTGGATCAATGCGGTAGCCTTGGTAGCCCTGTGCATTACCGGCTACCTGATCGGCGCACCGTCGAGCCCGTTCTATGCGGCACAGGCCTATCAGCAGTATTGGTTTGGCTGGGTGCGATTCATCCATTTTCTCTGTGCATTTGTTTACGTGTTCAACTTTCTGGCGCGCCTCTACTGGGGCTTTGTCGGCAACAAATACTCCCACTGGAATGCCTTCTTTCCACTGACAAAGGCGCAACGCAAGGAGATCGTCGACGTCATCAATGCCGATGTGTTCGAAACCAAGCTGCATGGGCCGATCTCGACCGGGCACAACGCGCTGGCCGGCTTCATTTACTTCTTCACCTTTATCGCATTTGTCTTTCAGACCATCACCGGTTTCGCTCTTTACTCCAGCATGAGCAACTCGTGGCTGCCACGGATGTTTACCTGGATCGTTCCGTTGATGGGCGGCGAATTCGGTGTACGCTTCTGGCACCATCTGTTCCTCTGGTTCTTTGTCACGTTCATCATCATCCACATCTACCTTGCCTTCTATCACGATTACATCGAAGGACGAGGCACGGTATCCTCAATCATCGGCGGATGGAAGTTCGAGCGGGATAAGGGTGACAAAACAGTGAATGGGGATTAGGGAATAGGGAATAGGAAAACGCAAGGGAGAAGAAGAGCTTGACCAAGGAATCCCAAATGAAGACGCTGGTGCTGGGCCTCGGGAACATCCTCATGGGAGACGAGGGTATCGGCGTCTACACGGTCCGGGCTCTTGAACAGCACAAGCTCCCTCCGAATGTGGAGTGCCTGGACGGCGGCACCGGCGGCTTTACGCTTCTGGAGCCGCTCCAGACCGCCGACCGCATCATCCTGATCGATGCAGCCGCGGACGACAGCCCCGTGGGAACCGTGACCCGCACGACGCCTCGTTTCTCCCGCGATTATCCGCCCACGCTCACCGCGCACGACATCGGGATGAAGGATCTGCTGGACATGTTTTATATCCAGGGCGGCGAGCACGAGATTGTGCTCTACGCCATCACGATCGATCCTCACCAGCCCATCCGAATGAGCCTGTCGCCTGAAGGCGCCGCGGCGGCGGAGGTAGCCGCGCAGGAGATTCTATTGGAACTGCGCGCCACCGCTGTTGCCTGTCCTGTCGCCTGAGAACCTGTCAAAAAAACTCTGTTGGGACGGCAAAGATGCGGCAGGGAAGCGCTCCTCAGGGGCTGCGCTGGTACGGTTAAATGCGTACGCTGCGATGGTAAAATCACGCTCTTGCATACGCATATATGCGCACTCAAACGTGTGACGAATAGTGCAAAACAACGCGAAATAAGGCCGTTTTTGTGCGAAATGAGCGCAGAAACATGCGTTTTTGACACCCGTTTGGGGCACAAAACCGCTTGCGGAGCGGGGAAAATGCTAGCACTGCTGGCAACAAACGCAGCGCATTTTCGGCCGTTTCAAGGCAAAAACTGTGCATTTTGCGCGCCACGGTGGGTGATGTTAAATGCACACGCTGCGGTGTTGAAAAGGGCTCTCGGAGACCGCGTAGCCTGTGCCTATTGAGACAGGCAAGGGTGTGAAAAGCAGTGTGACGTAAGGTCAAATCGGCCCGTTCTCGATGCGTTTTTGCACGCAAAAGTGCTTGTGCGAGGCTTCGTTGGGCGACGAAACTGATAGCGTTGCCAGCGTCCCGTCCCGATGTTCTCATCGGAAAATGTTAAAGGCAAAAGCAGATTCTTCGACTCACCACCCCCAAACTGAAAGACGTTTGGGGCTCCGTTCGCTCCTGATGACCGGCGTGTAAGCTCAATCGAATCAATGGCGCCTGAACCGGTCATTTTAGCCGTAACTCGCGTCCGCGAGTCGGTTGCTCAGAATGACAGGGCTATATTCCGCCCTTGGGTTTCCACTCCAGATAATCCAGCATCCATTTCCAGGTTGAATCGAAGCTCTGCGCCGTCGGCGGCGATGGGGGAGCCGTTGTTGGAAACTTTACTGGCTTGCCACGATATGCCTCGGAGAGCTGCTTGAAGACCTTGCCCTGCTCTTTCACCTTGCCGTCGTTCGTGAGCAGCCCCAGGCTGTATTCGAGCGAATTGAATGCAAACTTACGATTCACGTCGTGGCTATCCCAATATGTGAACCAACTCACTCCCGACTCGACGGCCGCGGTAACCGCTGTTTCCAGCCATTCGGCCTGTTGCTTTTCCGGCATCGATTCGATGCAGGTGTTGAACTCCCCAGCCCAAACCGGCTTTTGTGGATTGCACGCATAGGAGCGAACCAACGCTGCAAATGCCACGAGCAAGCGAGTACTCGGCGGGTCCATCGGACCTCCATATTTGAGGGCACCCGACCACCAGGGATAGGCATGCATCACCGGAAAGGGGTTGGAGGCCAGAGCCTGCGGAGAAAAAGTGTCTCGCTTGAACCACGGCTGATGATCTGTTCCGTTTACATGAATGCCGCCTGGATATGCCGAGTTCATCAGCGAAAACATCTTTGCCATCCATGCATCGCCAACAGCAGGCTGCGCGCTCCAGCATGTGTTCATCTCGTTTCCAAAATCGAATCCGACGATGTTGTCGTGTGCTTTCATGGTCTGCGCCAGTGCGCGGATCAGCAGTTCCTGCGCTTTCCAAATCTCCAGGTCTGTGTAGAGTGCGGGATCAGGCTTGTTGAAAGGCGGCAGAAAGTACCACCCGCTTAACTGCCCGGTGAACACGGTGACTAGAGCATCCAGGCCGCGCTCTCCCATGAGCGCAATCAGTTGGCTCAATCGCTCCAGATGGGCGGTGCTGACCCAGGTAAGGTTGGGCTGGAAATAGGGCCAGATCAGCATGATGCGCAGATGGTCGGCTCCAAGAGCCGATATCGAGTCCAGGTCTCGCTTGATTGGATCCGGATTCCAATCGTTCCAACAGAACCACCAGTTGTTCGAGGGCGTGTAATTGACGCCAAATCTGTGACGGCTTAGCGCATTGCGCTCGCTCGGCGTTTCGCCCAGAATCGACTCAAGGGAGCCGACGCCTGCGATTCCGGAATGAATTGGATTGCGCCCTGGCTGCCAGGACGATGCGAAAGCTGCGCTGGCACCGCTGGCCAGAAATCGCCTGCGATTCATAGGTCTCTTTCCCTGAGGTTCGGTTGCGCAGCAAGGATATACCCCGGGCCTTCGGCGCGGGATTGCAAGCCCTGCTTTTGCTGACCCAGGGAGGGCGGAGCAGGATTGGCAAAGTTGGCCAAAACGTCTACACTTTGCTTGAGGTGCCCCATGCCGACGCGCAACGTGAGCCTGACGAAAGAGCTGGACCAGTTTATATCCGCCAAGGTTGAGAGCGGGCTATATGCGAATGCCAGCGAAGTGATGCGGACTGCATTGCGTGTGCTGGAGAGAGATGAGCGGGAATACGAGGCGAAGATGGTCGCGCTTCGTTCCGCCATTGCAGAAGGGGACGCCGGCGAAGATGCCGAAGAGGGCGCTTTTGAGGGCCTCTTCGCGTACATCGAAGAACTTGGCGCAGGGAAGGAAGCTGGTCTTGCCAAAGTTCATTCTCTCCAAGCCCGCTAAGTCCGATTTGAGGGCTATTGTCCGATATACATTTGAGCGATGGGGCGCTAACCAGGCAGTCCGGTATGTCCAGAGTCTTCAGGTTTGTTTTGATCTTCTTGCGACGGATTCAGGAATCGGGCGAAGGTGCGATTCAATCAGCGCAGGGCTGCGACGGCACGAACATGGGAGGCACGTCGTGTTCTACCGATTGAACCCCGGCGGAATCCGAATCGTGCGGGTCCTGCACCAGCGGATGATTCCGGTCAAGTCTCATTTCGAGCGGTGAGGGGTTCCTTCCTCTTTTTCCGCGGGATACCGTCCGAATGTCCACAAGTCGCACAGGCGATTCGGCAAACTCCGGCTTGTTGGCGGACTTCGCGAGGACTAGCCTGTATTTAACGGCGAAAGCCGCTTGCGGAATCAAAGGCGCATTCAATCCCAGGACGGAATGGACCGGATGGAGTGTGAAAGCACGCGGCGGCGGCGGAGAATTTGAGCTTTCCACAGGTAAAGGCCATTGTTTAGAAAAAGGGTCCGCGTAATGCAAACAAAATACAAGATATTGTGGTTTGCACTTGACATCTACCATAGACAGCGGTAATTTTTCATCTGCGGCTGTAAACAGTTTGTAACGTGAGCCGGCGTGAAATGCCGTCGGCTGTCGCAAGAAAGCCAAGCACCAGCGGTAGTTTTCATCCCCGCGCTCAGTTGTCTTACAGAAGCTCAAGTTGTCCCTGCCAGGCTGCGATGCGCCGGTGGGACGAGGTCACTCACTTTTCCATCAGATTAAGGAGATTCCATGAACGAGGTCCACATTCCAGCTTCCACCGCTTCCCAGCAGACCCAGTACACCCAACGCGGGCTAATGTTTACCCGCAGATTTTCTCGGGAGGGTGTGTCGCCCTATGACGAGGTGCAGTGGGAACGCCGCACAGCATCGATCACCGACACCAAGGGCAACACGATCTTCGAGCAGCAAGACGTGGAAGTGCCGGTGGACTGGTCGATGACTGCCACAAACATTGTGGCCTCGAAGTATCTGCACGGGCAGGTGGGGACGCCGGAGCGGGAAACCGGGGTGCGTCAACTGGTGGGGCGGGTGGTGGAGACGATCCGGGACTGGGGCATGGCAGGCGGCTACTTTGCCACGGCGAGCGACGCGACCGCGTTCCACGACGAGCTGGCATACATGTTGCTGACGCAGAAGGTGGCCTTCAACTCGCCGGTATGGTTCAACGTGGGGTGCGATCGGCTGGAGCCGGACTCCGACGGGCAGAACTGGCACTGGGATGCGGCAACCGGTGGCGTGAAGTACTCCGCAACGGGATACAGGAACCCGCAGTGCTCTGCGTGCTTCATCAATTCCGTGGACGACTCGCTGGACTCGATTCTGACGCTGGCCAAGACCGAGGGGATGCTGTTCAAGTGGGGGTCGGGAACGGGAACGAACCTGTCGTCGATACGCGGCTCGATGGAGACGCTGTCGGGCGGCGGGCAGGCTTCAGGACCGCTGAGCTTCATGCGCGGCTTCGACGCGTTTGCCGGGGTGATCAAGTCGGGCGGCAAGACCAGGCGCGCGGCCAAGATGGTGATTCTGAACGCGGACCATCCGGACATTATGGAGTTTATCGATTGCAAGGCGAAGGAAGAAGCCAAGGCGTTCGCGCTGATCAGGGCCGGGTACGATGGATCGGGCCCGGACTCGGAGGCGTATTCGTCCATTTTCTTCCAGAACGCGAATAACTCCGTCCGGGTGAGCGACGAATTCATGCTCGCCTACGAGGATGACAGCGACTTCAGCACTTATACAGTGAAGGGCCATGAAAAGGTAAAGACATACAAAGCGCGGGAGATCATGCGCAAGATTGCGGAGGCCACGTGGCTTTGCGGCGATCCAGGAATGCAATTCGACACCACCATCAACAAGTGGCACACGAGCAAGAACACGGCACGGATCAATGCGTCGAATCCGTGCTCGGAGTACATGTTCCTGGACAACTCGGCCTGCAACCTGGCCAGCTTTAACCTGATGAAGTACCTTACCCCGGCAGGCTCATTCGACATTCCAGCTTACCGGCATTCCATTTCGGTGGTGATTACGGCGATGGAGATCCTGGTGGATAACTCCGGATATCCGACGGAAGCGATTTCGCGGAACTCGCACGATTATCGGCCGCTGGGATTGGGCTACGCCAACCTGGGCGCGCTGCTGATGGCGATGGGTCTGCCGTACGATTCGGCTGCCGGACGCGATTTTGCGGGGGTGATGACGGCGATCATGTGCGGACAGGCTTATTTGCAGTCGGCGATTCTTGCGGCTAACGGCCCGCCGATTGCTTCGGCCACGCCGCTGACGGCCAGCGTGGATCGCCAGGGGGGGGCCTGCCCAGGGTTCTACGTGAACCGTGAGCCGTTCCTCGATGTGATCAGGATGCATCGCGCGGAGGTAAATAACATTGGCAAATCGCGCGTGAGCGGCGAGCCATTCAGCGTGCCGCAGTTGGATGCGCTGATTGAGGCCAGCCGCGAGAGCTGGGACATGGCGCTGATCCAAGGTGAGCGTCACGGCTATCGCAACTCGCAAACCACGGTGCTGGCGCCGACGGGCACCATCGGCTTCATGATGGATTGTGATACGACCGGGATTGAGCCTGACCTGGCGCTGGTGAAGTACAAAAAGCTGGTGGGCGGCGGCATGATCAAGATTGTGAACAACACGGTGCCGGCGGCGCTGTTCAAGCTGGGCTACGACAACGAACAGGTGAACGCGATCGTGAGCTATATCGACGCGACGGGTACCATCGAGGGCGCGCCGGGACTGAAGCCGGAGCATCTGGCGGTATTCGATTGCAGCTTCAAGCCGGCCAAGGGCACGCGCTCGATTCTATACATGGGGCACATCAAGATGATGGCGGCGGCGCAGCCGTTTCTTTCCGGCGCAATCTCAAAGACGGTGAACCTGCCGCACGAGGCCAGCGTGGAGGACGTTGCGGAGGCCTACGCCGAGAGCTGGCGTCAAGGCATCAAGGCAGTGGCCATTTATCGTGATGGCTCCAAGGGCACGCAGCCGCTGAATACCAGCATGGACGCGAAGAAGGAACCCTCGGCTCTGGATGTTGTTGGGAACCGTGTGCTGGCCAGCGTTGGGGCTGGACAACAACCCGCCGAAGCGGACCTGAAGGCGCTGGAGGCCAAAATCAGCGAGAAGCTGGAGGTGAGCGCGAAGCAGGTGATTGCCGCCGCCGCAGCTTTCCAGAACGCAATGGAGGAGATTGCCAAGGCAGCCGCTGTGCCGGTGTTGACGGCTACTCCCGCGCCGGCGCCGGTTGCGGCGGCACAAGAGCGCAACTCGGTTTCAGAGCAGGATCCGAATGGACCGCCGCGCGCTGTGCGGCATCGTCTCCCGGAGGAGCGGGCGTCGATTACCCACAAGTTCTCGATCGGCGGGCATGAGGGCTACGTCACGGTGGGCCTCTACCCCACAGGGCAGGTGGGCGAGATATTCATCAAGATGGCCAAGGAAGGCTCGACGGTCTCCGGGCTGATGGACGCCTTTGCTACGTCGATTTCGCTCGCCCTGCAGCATGGTGTGCCTTTGAAGGTGCTTTGCGAGAAGTTTGCCCATACACGGTTTGAGCCTTCGGGCTGGACCGGGAATGAGCATATCGGCTACGCCAAGAGCCTGATGGACTACATCTTCCGCTGGCTCAATCTGCGGTTCCTTTCCGGTACGCAGTTAACACTGTTTGCCGGCCTTGCTCCGCAGGCGCCGCAACTGCCGGCCAGCCCAACGATTCTTCCGGAGACCGAACCGGAGGACGATGCGGTAACTTCGCAGAGCCACCTGGCCAGGCTGGCCGAGGAAGTTGCCAAGCGGCTGAACATGGTGAGTGGCCATGCAGGCGGCCAGATCGGCAACCAGGGCTCCGGCGGCGGCATAGCCCCTGAAGTTCGAGCTTCTTTCGCGGCGGCGTCGAGCCCGGCAGCCAGTCCCACGCATGGGCCGAGCCTGAAAGACCGCGGCATTTACCATGCGGCAGACGCTATGCGGGATATGTATGACATGGGAGATGCGCCGAGTTGCGGGACTTGCGGGGCCATCATGGTGCGCAACGGCAGTTGCTATCGCTGCATGAGCTGCGGGTCAACCAGCGGGTGCAGCTAGTGTACTGTCCCTAATCAACCGGGAGTTCAATGTAGTGCGCCGCGTGAGCGGTGCTCTGCGGCGGAGTAAAGGTAGCCCACCGCCGGATCTTGGTTTCGTGAGCCATTGCCTTTATGGCGTGGTTCATGGAACACCGGAGGGATGTTCCAGGTGGAGATATACGGGCGTGTGCGTCGGGCGGTTCGCGTCGAGGGCCGGGGTGAGCGGAAGGATAACAGCGATGCCCAGACTTGGCGGCCTGCATCATCGTTGCGACCTTGCCGCCTGAGCTGCTTCTGCAAAGAATATCTCTGAGTCGATGGAGAGCAGCGGAGGACTGTGCTCACAGACTCACGGCGACATGTTCGTAAGTGCTTTCGTGACGAATTGAGTCCACCATCCCCTTTGTCCGAGTTGAGAATCCGCTGGGGACCTTGCTTTAGGCTCACGAACCAGACCCATCCCCCGTCCGGATCAAATTTGGCGAGGCACAGCCGGCCGCTGTCAAGTTATTTGAGGTTTGGTAAGTTTATATCTCAGCGGCACGGATCCTCCTCTAAGGCGACTGAAGAACGCCATAGCCTTCGAATCTGTTCGTTTGGCACCTTCACTACAGTTTCAGCTTGTGAAGGTAGGGAACGCTGGCTTGCATTAAGTCCCAGTCCATTTCCACGAAGTAGTTCTTGATGCCTCCGGCTTTGGCCGCAACGAAGAGCTTCTTCCAATCGATGGCACCCTCTCCAATGGGAACCATTTTCCTTTCCGCCGACCAGTCCGAGAGATGGAGAGAAATGAACCGGCCGGGATATTTGGCGAGAATGGCGACGGGGTCATATTGGGGAGGGATGGCATCCTGGAATTGCATTTTAATCAGCTCGGGATCCAGCCTCTTCATCAACTCGTCGTAAACGAGCACGCCGTCGATCTCCTTGAACTCGAATTGGTGATTGTGGTAGCCAAGCTGAATGCCGGCCTTGTGGGTCATTGCCCCGACCTCGTTCAATTCGTCGAAAGCCTTCAACCAGGCTGACATGGGCGCGGCGTCGGGGACCGCCAGCGTGGCGCAGATCATCTGCGTCAAGCCCATCTCCTTGGCAAACGCGATCCGGTCTTCCAAGTGTCCCTTGAGTTCCGCGAATCCGAAGTGGCAGCTTATGCAACCCAGTCGCGCGTCCCGGATCATGGCGCGAATCTTCGCCGGCCCTAAGTTCACCAGGGGACCAAAGCCAGCCTGCGCGTAACTGAATGGCGAGCAGAGCTCGATCCTCTTGAATCCCGCGCCCGCAATCTGATGCAGTGTGCCCGCGAAATCCTTTCCGATTGACTCGCGAAGCGGCCAGGTTTGGCACCCAATGGGAAATCCTAATGGGTTGGCGTCGACCTTCATCGCCGACGCCGCGATGCACATGGCGCCGCCATAAAGAAATTGCCTTCTTGAAATTGTCTGCATCTCGATTTACCTTCTAGATGGATTGGGGATCCCAACCCTTCCGGTATTCGCGGGACAAGTATTTGTTGGCTTCCGCTACGTTGGTGATTTTCCGGGACTGACTGTCGTACAGCAGTTTTTTGCCCGTACGCAGGGCGACGGAGTACAAGTTGACGGCCTCTGAAATGGGGCCCGCGTTCAAAAAACCTGAGGGCGATTGCGGTCCGCCCCGGACGGCGGCAATCCACTGGCGCATGCCAGCGGAAGCCCCGCCCTGCCCGCCTGGCTGCCGGAGAGGCGCCTGCGCAGCCGGATAGTCGCGCATCCTGCTTTCGGGAATCAGCCGCGGATCCTCAACATTAAAGCCCGCCAGTATTTTTCCCTTGCTGCCGGCAAACATCATGCCCTCGATGGGAAGCTCCTTGCTGTCCATTTCCAACTCCGGTGGTGTGGGAGGCCGCATCCCGCCGTCATACCAGACCAGATCCACCGCCGGCATTATTCCGCTTGCCGGATACTTGAAGCGGACGGTACATGCCGTGGGGTATGAGAAGTCATTGTTCACTTTGAACGGGACGCCATCTTTGAACTCACAGATGTGACTCAGCACGGGCTCGACACTGGTGGGCGACCCCAGTTCCAGGGCATTGAAGACCGTCCACAGGCTGTAATGGCCCATATCCGCCATGCATCCGCCTCCGAAGTCATACCATCCGCGAAATACCATATGCGTGTAGTCGGGCGAAAAGGGACGGTCGGCCTCCGGACCCAGCCACAAATCCCAGTCAAAGCCTTCCGGAATGGGAGGCGTAGCAGTTGGGAGATTGGTGTACTGCGGCCACACGGGACGATTCGTCCAGTTATGGATTTCACGCAGGGCGCCAATGGCGCCGCCGTTGATCCAGGCCATCACCTGGTCCATCGATCCGTTGGCGTCCCACGGCATGAAGTGTGTGGCAACGCCCTTTTCGCGGGCGGTGTCGATCACCAGCCTGGCTTCCTCCATTCGATTGGCGATGGGCTTATGCATGATCACATGCTTGCCCCTCTTCATGCAGGCGATGCTGACGACGCCGTGAAGGTGATCCGGGGTCATGATCTTGACGGCATCCACGTCCTTTTCCTTGTCCAGCAGCTCGCGAAAGTCGGCATAGGAAGAGCAGCCCTTGAATGTGCCGCCAGGCCGTTGGCCTGCATAGTAGGTCTCGACGAAGTCTTTAGCGACGCCGCGGCCTCCCGGAATAATCCCCTCTGTTCCCACCCTCCAGTCCGGCTTCCCAAGGGCGTTTCGCATGTCGTTAAGAAGGGAATCCCTTCCCCAATCCCGGTATCCAAATGCGTACTTCGAAGGGTCGCAAACGGCGACAATCTGGATCTCCGGAATGGCAATCAATTTGGTCATCTCGCGGAGACCTTCCGTGCCTGTGCCGATATGAGCCAAGGTGATTTTGTCGCTGGGCGAGACAACCCCGGTTCCACCCAGTACATGCCTTGGAATAATGGTGAAACAAGCCGATGCGGTTGCGGTTTCCAGAAACTTGCGGCGATTCATCCTATTTGTCATCTTTCTGCCTCGCATTGGATTGGAGCTGCCAAGGCCGTGTGCGGCCACCCCTCAACGACCGGCCGCCGAATACTCTTTCTGGGGCCGCAAGAGGAGACGCGGCGCCATCCTGCACTTGGGCTGCAAGCGATGCAAGC
>Ga0302140_10008533_pt1 | contig 12737 bp, 10 predicted proteins | sample I_Bog_E1_1_FD_202095 | JGI IMG/M metagenome (GOLD analysis project Ga0302140, IMG submission 202095) | Peat permafrost microbial communities from Stordalen Mire near Abisko, Sweden - I_Bog_E1_1 | ecosystem: Environmental > Terrestrial > Soil > Wetlands > Peat | place: Sweden: Abisko, Stordalen...
ATTGCGCGAAGAAGGCGGCGGGCAATGTGGTCATCGCGAGGTGAAGGTCGTCCTTCGCGGCTTCATCGAAAATGCGCTGCGATTCGGCTGACGCTGCGCTCGCCGTCTTCGCACGCGGTGCCCAGACCACGATGTCCAGATCCGGATCGAACGGGACCATGAAACGGCCATCGTCCCTGAGGCGTTGCGCGAACTGAATCGCGGTACTGCGCGATGCCGACAGTTCCCTGGCGAACTCGCCTCCCCTCACCAACGGCAAGAGCTTCTGTGTGGCCCACAATGCGACTGCCGATGCGCCCGACCGTGAGCATTCGAGGCTGATCTCTCCCAGATGAAGCTCGTTGCGCGACGAGAAATATGTGAACGGAGAGTCGTGCCGGTAAAGCGCCCCCGCACCGGGATCGCGAAAAATCACACAGCCGCAGCCATAAGGCTGGAGGCCATGCTTATGCGGATCGATCACGACGGAATCGGCATTACAAATCAGGTCGTAGGCAGCGTGCGCGGGTGCCCCGAGGTTATCGGCCAGTGTGAAGTATCCGCCGTACGCCGCGTCGACATGCACGCGAAACCCATAGCGTTCGCGCAGTTTCAGGATTTCAGGCAGCGGATCGACCGATCCCACGCCGGTGGTGCCGAGCGTCGCGACCACGCAACCGAGATCTCCGCGCGCCGCCTCGGTCTCGAGCGCATTCATATCCATGTGGCCCGTGTTGTCGGTCGGCATTTTCGAGAACGGCAGCCGGAGCACGGCGCTGATGCGCTCATGTGTGTAGTGCCCCTGCGCGGACGCCACAATCCGCTTTCCCGGCTGTAATTGCCCGGCCACCCATAGCGCTTCGAGATTTGCCATTGTCCCGCCGCCAGTCAGATGCCCCAGATGCGTTTGCCATCCGAACATTGCGGCGATTTCCGCTACCGCTTCGATTTCCATGGCGGTGCTGGCGCGGCCTCCGTCAAGCGCATGGTTATTCGGATTGATCCACGTGGCCAGGGAATAAGCGGCGCGCGCAACGGGATGCGGCGGCTTCAGCATCTGCCCGGCATAGAGAGGATGGAAATACGGATAGTTATCGCGCATCCTGTCCGCCACTTCACCCAAAACCTCGGCCATGCGCTCGCGTGCGGGCACGATGGCATCGAAGTCCGGCAGGTGCGTGAACCCGGCATCGAGTTGTTTGAGGGCGTCGGTCAAAAGGGACAGGCTGTCTTTTTCAAGGGGCATCGGATCTACTCATCCTAGTAAATTGCGCATTAAGACGCTTGACAGATAATTTTAGATAGTTTAACGTTGTTCTGGATAGTGCAAGTGAGGGACACCGCTTCAGCCGCGTCGATGGCCATTCAAATCGCGCGCCTTCGCGGCCTGACCGAGATTGGCCCGGATGAAATCCTGCTGGGCTGTCTCCAGGCTCTTTCGCGGTTCGGCATCGCTCAGTTTGGCCTGTGGACGTTTGACCTCGACACCCTCGGTATCGACTGGCTCAATGCACCGAACAAAACGAACTCCCCGAAAGCCTCCTACTCCGATGCGGCTGTGGCAATCTTCGACCGGGCCGGACAGATCGCCCGCCTCGACGGCTGCTCCGATATCCACATCGAGCACCTCCTCGTCGCGTTCGCGAACGAGGAAACCGGGTTGATGGGCGATCTCCGGCGCAGGTTCGCCATCGACAGCGCGGCGTGGCGGTCCGCCGCCGCCAACCTAGCAGGAGTTCGTTTTGTAAATCAGGATGAGAGTAAGATCGCCGAGCTTTCCGTTTCGCCTGCTTCCCGCGAGTATCTGACTCCCGAAGAAGCCGCCGAAGCGCTGGGAATTCACGTGCAGACGCTGCGCGCCTATGTCCGGTCGGGTAAGCTGCCCGCCCTGCGGCTTGCCGGAGAGCGCTCGCTCCGCATCCGCCGCGCCGATCTCGATAAAGTTCTGGAACCGCTGGTCCCCGATAAGCAGTAACCGCAAAGGAGAAACGAAATGCCACTTTTTGTTGCCAAGAGAACGCTTCCCGGTATCACCCCGGCAGCCCTGATGAGCGCCGGCGTGCGCGCCAAAACCTGCTGCGCCGAAATGACCCAGGAGGGGGAATCCGTACGCTGGGTCCGCAGCTTTTTCCTGCCCTCAACCGAGCAGACCCACTGCTACTTCGATGCGGCCTCGAAACTGCTCGTCGAAGAAGCCAACCAGCGCGCCCGCGTCCCCTTCGACGAGGTGATTGAAGTGATCGAAATGACGCCGGACATGGTATGACCCGGAACGGACAGGCGGTGTCGGCCCCGCTTCTTACTTCGACTGCGCGTTGATGTGCCCTCGCACCACCCACGCCAGTCCCGCAAAGAACAACAGCGTCAGCGTGCTGTACGGGGCAAAGGGGCATAGGGTGTAATAGCCGAGATCGCTGACCATGCGCGAGGAATAGGGCAACAGGGTGACCAGTGCGCCTGCGAGGAGCGCGACGGAAGCGGCGAGAAGCAGAGAACTCAGAGTTTGCCCGGACATTGTGGGATCGGTCGAGAACCAGTGTATCGCCTGACCGATCCCACGAACTCACAGACCGTGTAACGGTTGCTTACGACGGCGCGCAAGCAGGATCAAAGCGCATCCGGTCAGCGCGAAGGAAGCCGGTGTCCGACCGTATCATTAAAATTATTTAACCAACCGATGTCATTAGAATGAAGTGGAGGGCGCAAGCTTGTTTCCACCACTGAAAACGGTTCTGCTTCTGGCGGGCGTGCTTCTGCTTAGCGCGGCCGATTCTTCGTGGCGATCCAAAACTATCGACCAATGGGATGCGGAAGATGCGAAACAGATCCTTATCGACTCCCCGTGGGTGAAATATGCAACTCCGGAACGTGTGCGCGACATGAGTCCCTCGGAGCGGCGGGAAGGCGGCGACTGGGACGAGAATATCGGCAAGGGCGTTGGCTTGGCTGGAATCGGCCTCTACGGGCCGCGAAGGGCGGCCGAAGCCATCGCGCGAGCCCATGTGGCACCGGAGTACAAACCGGTTCAGGTCCGGTGGGAAAGCGCGCTTCCGACCCGCGCGGCGGAACAGAAGATCGGCGAGACCGACATTCCGACTCTCGATGGCGATGGTTACGCGATCGCCGTCTATGGCATTCCGCTCCCCAGTCGCAGGAACCTGGCGCACGAATTAAAAGGCCTGGCAACGCTCAGACGGTACAAGAAAAAAGACGCGCGGCCTTCGCGCGTCCAGATTCTGCGCCAGGAGGCCGACGATACCGCCACCATTGTCTACTATTTCCCGCGTTCCATTGAAATCGCGAAGGCAGACGGCGGCATCGATTTCGTCGCCCAGATCGGACGCCTGGTAGTTTCCCAGTATTTCTACACCGACGAGATGTTCTTTCAAAACGAACTACAGGTACTGCTGCCGGATTCGGTTACCGCCACTACGGCAGCGCCAGGGCCACCAGTTCCGCGGGAATCCCCGTCGCGCCCACAGCCACAACAATAAACTGCCGGCCATCCACCATGTAAGTCATGGGAATGCCGGTGGCCATGGCGGGCAACCGCATTTCGTGGATCAGGGCCCCGGTCTTTTTATCCAGGGCGCGGAACGTTGTGCCGCCCCCGCCCGCCACTCCGTTGAAGAGGTTGGAGCCGTCGGCGGAAAACAACAGGGTCTTCGTGACCATCAGCGTTGCGCGCGAGGGCCGGCCCGTATTGCCGATATTGATTCCCTTCAGCAGCGGATGATTCCTGATGTATTCGGGCGTATCTCCGTTCGGGACCTTCCAAGCGATATCGCCCTTGTCGAGATCGATGGCGACGATGCTTCCCCATGGTGGTTTGACCAGCGGCAGCCCCTGAGGTCCGATGTTGATGCGGGCGGCAGGACGCCCTTCGGGATCGCCCGCACCGGCACCTCCACCGGCCGCTACACTTACCGAGCCAAGCGGGGAAGGCGCGCCGGGGGCGCCCCGCCCACCGCCGCGTCCCCCGCCACCTCCCCGTCCACCGCCACCGCCCCCCACATAGCCCATGTCGGAACGCTTGGGATCCGCTACGGACAGCCCGAGCGAATCAGGGTTATTGACCGAGGCTACGTAGAGCATCCCTGTTTCGGGGTCGAATGCGCCGCCCTGCCAGTTGGCGCCGCCCACATGGGAGGGCGAAAGCAACGTTCCTTTCTTTCCGTCTGTATCCACCACAATCGGCGGTGTGAACAGCGGTCCCAGATTGTACTGGCTCATGATCTTCTGCGCCTCGGCTTTGATTTCCGGCGTGAAATCGAGAGCGTCGTCCAGCGAAGTGCCCTGATGTTCGAAGGCCGGCGGCTTGGTCGGAAACGGCTGAGTCGCTGCCGTCTTCTCGCCCGGCACGGTGGACTGCGGCACGGGCTTCTCCACAATCGGCCAAACCGGCTGTCCCGTTACGCGGTCGAAAACGTAAGTAAAGCCCTGCTTAGTCACTGCCGCGACAGCTTTGATCTTCTTGCCATCCACCGTAATGTCGGTAACCACGGGCGCGGACGTGATATCCATGTCCCACACATCGTGGTGCACGAGTTGGTAGTACCAGATGCGCTTGCCGGTTTTAGCATCGAGACAGACCATGCTGTCGGAGAAAAGATTGTTGCCTGGATGCGTCCCGCCGTAGAAGTCGCCTGTCGGCATCTCGACGGGGATGTAAACGTAGCCGAGTTCCTCATCCGCGCTCAGCGGAGCCCAGGCACCGGTGTTGCCGGAATATTTCCAGGAGTCGTTCTCCCACGTATCGACGCCAAACTCGCCTTCGCGCGGGACGGTGTGAAACGTCCAGAGCGTCTTGCCTGTGCGCACATCGAAACCCCGGATATAGCCGGGCACATTCTCTTTCGACGGAGGCGCGGTACCCGATTGCAGCGCCGCGCCCACCACGATCGTGTTGCCCACGACAATCGCGGGGGAACTGGCGCCAATCGACCCTGGCCGTACTACTGCACGGTCGAGGCCTTTAGTCAGGTCGACGAGTCCGTTCGCGCCAAACCCCGCCGCGGGCTGGCCCGTTTTGGCGTTGAGCACGACCAGTTGATAGCCCGGCGAAATCATGACAACGCGGTCGTCGCCCTTGCCGTCGCTCCAGTACGCCAGACCTCGATTCTGCGAGCGGGCCACGACCGCGCCGCGCGGTCCTTCATCAAGCCGGTACATCCAGATCGTCTCGCCCGTCGCCGCGTCGATCGCAATGGCATCGCGCCGCGTGCCGGCGGTAGTGTAGAGCACCCCGCCTACCTCAATCGGCGTCGCCTCCCAGTTGAAGTCCGGGCGCTTACCGAAGTTCTGCGCCTTCCACTCCCAGACGATTTTGAGATCCTTTACGTTCGTCGCGTCAATCTGGTCGAGCGGCGAATATTTCGTGGTTCCGGCGTCGCCGCCGTAGAAGCGCCAGTCGCCGTTAGTGGCGCCACGCTGCGCCCCTGCCTGCACGGCCGTCATGACCGCCAAAACGGCCACAAAAATCCTCTGTCTTGTCATTTCTTTTCTTCGATTCTGATGTCTTTCGACGCTGCCGGTGAGCTGTCAAGGTCCTTGGCTCCGGCGGGAAATTCATTCTGATTCAGGATGTAAGCGGTGATATCGGCGTACTGACGGTGGCTGAGACTGCCGGGGTCGTCCGTCGGCATGGTTTTGATGATCCGGTCCAGCAGATCGCCCGCGCTCTTGCCGTACCAACTCTTAATGAAGTCTTTGCCGACGAGGGGCGGCGCGCCTTCGCCACCCGCAAGGTTTTCGCCGTGGCACTTGGCACATTCTTCAAGGTAAACGCCTTTGCCTCGCGCCGATTGGCCCTTCGTGTAGGCCCCGTCCCAAACCGATCCCGCGCCGGCGGCCAGACAGAGCAGAGGTGAGCAGATCAGGCAAAGCCGAAGTCGGCGCAGTTTCTTGCAAGCAAACAAGGCACCAGCAGTCATGGCAATAGTTGGCTACAGTTTATCCCATAGACGCGCGGGAAGCCCGATCAAAGGTTCGGCGGCGTTCCCCTTCGGGCGCAGCCGCTGGAATTTCACTCGATACAAACAATCCCGCGCTGAAACGCCACAGCGACGGCCTGCGCGCGGTCGCTGCATCCCAACTTCGCGAACACGTTGCTGGCGTGAACCCGCACCGTACCCTCGCTGATCCCCAGCCGCGTCGCGATCTGCTTATTTGTCTGGCCGTTGGCGATCAGGCGCAGAATTTCCGTCTCCCGCGCACTTAATTCCGGGCTCGGAAGCCGCTCGGCCAGACACGAGGCAATTTCCGGCGGCAACGGCCGCTGCCCCGCATGGACGGCGCGGATCGCATCGACGAGATCGCGCCCTTTCACGTCTTTCAGGAAGTATGCCCGCGCGCCCGCCTGAAATGCGCGGAACACATTTTCCGGACCGCCGAAAGAGGAGAGCATAATGACGCGCGCTCGCGGATGCTTCGCGAGAATCGCCGTGATTGCCTCAATGCCGCTCATGCCCGGCAGGCGCAGATCCATCAGCGTGACGTCCGGCAGATGTTTGTCGAACATCTCGACTGCCTGACGGCCATTGCCGGCTTCGGCGACATTGATCATATCCGGCTGGCTGTTAATGATGGAACTAAGTCCCACACGGACGACAAAGTGATCTTCGACCACCATGGTGCGGATGCGGTTTGCCTGACTCAAAGCGGCACCTCTACGCGTAAATCGGTTCCCGCGCCGGGTTTGCTTTCCAGCGTCAAATGCCCACCGATACGCGCGGCGCGCTCCCGCATCCCAATCAGTCCGAAGTGGCCTGTTTCGGTGCCTCCGGCCGTACTCGGCTCGAAGCCGTTCCCATCGTCACGCACGCGCAGCGAAAGATTGTCGGCGGCGTAGCGCAGTTCCACCTCAACGCTACACGCGCCCGCATGACGAGCGGTGTTCGTCAGCGCTTCCTGCAGGATGCGCAGGAGATTGCGCTCCGCCACGGGGTTGATCCGGCGCGGCGAGCCGATCACCTCAACATGCGTCGGCAATGAAGGGGCCACGCGACCCGCCAGTTCCGGCAGCGCCACTTCGAGCGGCTCGCTTTCGAGCGTGTCGGATCGCAGGTCCACAATCGCGCGGCGCGCTTCGGCCAGACTGTACCTCGTGAGGTTGCAGGCTTCTTCAATGCGATCGCGCAGTCCGCCGCCCACGTCCGGCAACTGCATGTGGACGGAATCCAGCTGCAACGCGATCCCCGCCAGGTTCTGCGAAAGCGTGTCGTGGATATCGCGCGAAATCCGGTTGCGCTCGGCCAGCACCGCGGCGTAGCGTTCATGCAGTTCGTGCATGCGCAGCCAGTACATCCCCCCGGCCAGCAGCATTACAGCCGCGATGATCGACGGCACGAAGAACGCAGTGCGATAGAACGGCGGCCTGAAGTTCACTTCGTACGCCGTCTGCGCTTCCTTCCAGTCCCCGTCCGTCTTGCGCGCCGCGACACGGAACCGATAGTTGCCCGGCGGCAGGTTGGCGTAATAGGTGAAGCGCCTGTTTCCCGCGTCGATCCAGTCTTTATCGAAGTTCTCCAGCATGTAGCGGAAGCGAAGCTTGCCTGGCGCGGAATAGCTGAGCGCGCTGTAGTGAACTTCCAGTTCACCCCTGTCGAGCGCCACCTGCGCCAGTTTGCCGAGCGGTTGCTCGCGGCCGTTGACAATCGCTTTCTCGATATAGATGGGAGGCACGAACGTGTCGGGTACCAGCCGCGACGGGTCCACGATTACGACTCCGCGCATCGTACTGAAGAGCATTTGTCCGCTCGACATCTTCCACGCCGCAGGTTGATTGCCCAGATTGCCGGCGCGCGTTTTCATTCCATCGCGCTCGCCGTATGCCACCGACGTGACGCGCGGGATTTCACCTCGTGCGAAGGCGCGCAACTCCGCCTTCGATACCCGGAAAATGCCGTCGGAGGAACTGAACCAGAAGTTGCCCGCGCCGTCGTCGACGATCGAGTAAACGAAGTGGTTGTAGAGGCCGGAGCCGGCGCGCCACGTGAAAAACGATCCATTCAGAAACCGTGTGAGGCCTTGTCTGGTGGCGAACCAGAGCGCGCCCTCTTCGTCCTCATGCATGGCGACCACGCGGTTTCCCGCCAGGCCGCTGGCGCTGTTCAGAATCTCAAAGCGTCCTCCCGAGTACTTGCTCACGCCGCTGCCGAATGTGCTGATCCAGAGCGCGCCGGTGCGGTCTGCCAGGATAGCGCGGACATGATTGCTTCCCAGCCCTTCGGTCGTCGTGAAATTCGTGAAGCTTCCCCGCGAATAGCGGAACAATCCTGCCCCGTCGGTGCCCACCCACATGTCCCCCGCCGCATCGCGATAGAGCACCTCGATCTCGTACTTCGCCGCCCAGCCGTCAACCCGTTCGAACTTCCCGTTCTTCATCGCAAGCAGTTCTTTGCCGGCCGAGATCCAGAGATTGCCCGAAGCGTCTTCGGCTATCGACCGAACGTCCCAAAGCTGCGCGCCGCGGCGGTCGGTGATGCTGCGGATGGTGCGGTTGGAATAGAGCGCAAGCCCGTCCGCCGTTCCGATCCACACGCGGCCGCGGCTGTCCTGATAAACCGAGCGGGCACGATCGTCCGGCAGGCCGTCTTCTTCGGCAAGCGTGGAAAGCTGGCTCACGCGCAACCGCGCCACGCCGTTCGATTGCAGGCCCAGCCACACGCCACCCTCGCGATCCATCAGCAGGCTGTATACGCTGCCGAGGGCGGGTGCGCCGTTCTCCATACGCACGGGCTGAAACACTCCGTCTTCCAGCTTGTTGAGACCTTTGCCCACAGCCGCCCAGATGCCGCCATGCGGGTCCTGATACAGGCGATGGATCTGGCCGCCCGTGCGTTGCCGGAACGGTACTACCTGCGAGATTGGCTTGCCGGAACTGAGCGCCGTACGGTGCATGATCACGCCGCTGCTGAATCCGATCCAGAGGGATCCATCCTGCGCGCTCATCAGTTGTTCGGCGAAGCCATATTCGGCGTCAGCGACGGAAATCAGATCGAACCGGCCATTCCGGTAAACGTAGATTCCGGTTCGGGTTGCAATCAGCGGCCCGCCCGGAGCGCTCGGCGCGACAGCCGTGGCGTGTATGTCCGGCAACCCTTCGTCCGGAGTGACACGGTGCAACGACCCATTCGAATACCTCGCCAGGCCTTGTGGTGTTACCAGCCAGAGATTTCCAGCCGGATCTTCTTCAACCCTCATCACCACGTCGTCGGGAAGGCCGTCCGCTGTCGTGAAGGTTCGGAAACGGCCCTCCTTGAATTGGGTCAGACCACCGCCATAAGTGCCGATCCAAAGAGCCCCGTCGGCATCTTCCTGCAGCGCCCACACCTCGTTATCCTTTAGTGCGCCCGACTGAACCGTGAACTCGGTAAAGTGTTCCCCGTTGAAGCGCATCAGGCCGCCGTCGGTTCCCAGCCACACATACCCGTCACGCGTCTGAACGATGGCCCGGATTCTCGATTGCGCCAAACCGTCGGCTTCGCGCCAGAAATCCACGCCGTACGCGATGTGTTCAGTGGGCGTGGCCGCGTGCAGCCAGGGCAATGCAAACAGCACGCAGATCGACAATCGGGGCAACATGGCTTCAGCGAACCAGTCTAGACCTATTTGCCACTTGCAGACACTATGACATTCGCATAGGACGATCTAGACGCTCGTGGGATGACAGGGTTTTGGTTTGTGCCATAGCATACGGAGCGGTGCCAAAATCTTTATCCTCCCTTTGCAGCGCACTGGCTGCACTAAGCCTCTGTTGCGGTACCTCTCTCGACGCGCAGACAAAATCGAATGAGGGTTGGGTACCCCTCATGAACGGCAGGAATTTCGACGGCTGGTACACGTATCTTCCGTCTACCGGCAAGAACTCCGATCCAAAGAAGGTATTCAAGATGGAAAACGGGATGGTCCATATACTGGACATCCCCGAGACGGACGAAAGGCAGGAATTCGGCTACCTGTCGAGTGAGAAAGAGTTCTCAAACTGCCGGATCCGCGTCGAGTTCAAGTGGGGCGCCAAGCGATTTGTTCCGAACAACGAAAACAAACGAGACAGCGGCCTCCTGTATTTCTTTAACGGCCCGGATCAAATCTGGCCGCGCTCGTTCGAGTTTCAGATTCAGGAAACCGATGTGGGCGATCTGTGGATTCTGGAGGGCGGAAGAATCACCACCAAGGTCGAAACCGAAGGACTGCCCATGTACGTCCTCTCCGGCCCGCTGAAGACCCAGAGCCGTGGACGCATCATCAAGTTCGGCGATTTCGAAGACCGGAACGGCTGGAACACGCTGGAACTGGTGCTCGACAAGGATAAAGCCACGCAGATTGTGAACGGCCGGGTCGTGATGCGCGTGTGGGATATGAAGCAGCAATCGCTCACCGATCCCACGCAATACCTCCCCGTCACCGGCGGTCACATCATGCTTCAGGCCGAAGGGGCTGAGGTCTGGTTTCGCAACCTTGAGATGAAACCGATCACGCCGACGGATAAGCCATGGTCGCCGCGATGACGAACTTACTCAAACCGCGGCGCAGCAGAGCCTCATCGCTCTTAGCCGGGGCCATGCTGCTGGGAATGATGCTGTACGCGCAGCGCGGAGGCGACGGCCCCCAGCCCCGGGTTGTCAAAGCCGGCGACCTGCCGGGCCAGCCTCCATCCGATGCCATCGTTCTGTTCGATGGCAAAGGTTCATCGGAGTGGGTGTACGCGGACGGCCGCGCTTCGGAATGGCCTATTGTCGACGGTGCTCTCGCCTGCAAGAGCGGCACAGGCAACATTTACACACGCCGCCAATTCGGCGATGCGCAGATCCACGTCGAGTTCGCAACGCCTTACATGCCGCAGGCGCATGGCCAGGCGCGAGCCAACAGCGGCGTCTATCTGCAGGGCCGTTACGAAATACAGATTCTGGATTCCGTCGATAATCCGACTTATGCCAACGGGTCGTGCGGTGCCCTTTACGGGCAGTATGCGCCCCTCGTGAACGTCTGCCGTCCTCCGAAACAGTGGCAAACTTACGACATCGTGTTCCACGCGCCGAGGTGCCGCGCCGATAAGACCATATCGGAGCAGGGCACAGTCACGGTGCTGCAGAACGGCGTGCTCGTGCAGGATCACGTAAAGATCCTTGGCCGCACCACCAGCAGCGACGATACCGACCCCTGTACCGACGGCCCGCTGATGCTGCAGGATCACAAGCATCCCGACGTGAAAGAGACTTTTATGCAGTTCCGCAATATCTGGATTCGCTCGCTTCAGTAGGGGGTTAAGTAATGAACATCAGTTATAGAGGAGAACCAAATGCTTAGTCGCATGCGCGCAATATTGCCGCTGGCAATAGCCACGATCGCTGCCATATCGTTTATGGCGGGGCCCGCGCCCGCTCAGAGTACGGCCGCCACCTTGTCGGGCACGGTCAAAGATCCTTCGGGCGCTTCCGTGCCCGGGGCCAAAATCGGATTAACCAACAACAAGACGCATCAGACACGGACTCTTGAATCGAATGAGAGCGGGCTGTTCGTCGCGCCCGACATCGAGGAAGGAACCTACGACGTCACGGTCGAGAAGGCCGGTTTCAAGAAACTCACCAAAACAGGTATTGACGTCAACCCGCAGGACCGCCTGAGTCTTGGCGAGATCGTCATGCAGGTTGGCGCGCCGACCGATTCGGTAACCGTCACCGCCGATGCGGGCCAGTTGCAACTGCAGTCGGATTCGGGCGAGCGTTCCTCGGCCATCACCGGCACCCAGCTGCGCGACCTTGCGCTCAACGGGCGTAACATCCACGATCTCGCAAAGCTGATTCCGGGCGTCTCGCAACCCGGCGGCGCCAACGAGGTAAGCAACCTGAGCGCGATCGGCTCGTATCAGATCAATGGCAGCCGCGTGACCATGAAAGACATGTCGATCGACGGCTCCTCGATCACCCGGAGCGATCAGCAGGCGCAGCAGGTGACCATCAATCCCGACGCCGTCGGCGAACTCAAAATTCTGACGTCGAATTATCAGGCGGAATATGGCAAAGCCGCCGGTGGTATCGTAACCGTCACTACTAAGGGCGGTGGCCAGGATTTCCATTTCGACGCCCGGTACTTCCGCCGTCATGACAGCATGAACGCGAACAGCTACTTCAATAATCTGCAGGGACACCCGCGTTCGCTCTATCGCTATAACTACTACGGCTTCGACGTGAGCGGTCCGATTTACTTGCCGAAATTCCTGGGCGGCTTTAATCAGTCCAAACAGAAGCTGTTCTTCTTTTATAACGAGGAATGGTACAAGCAGCTCACGCCGCAGGCGAGCGCCAACAACATCGAAGTGCCCACAGCGGCCGAGCGTAACGGAGATTTCTCGCAGTCGGTTAATGGCAACGGGGCGCCTCTCATCATCAGAGACACGGGCAACTGCCTCGGTGGGAATGGCTCGGGTACGGCCCAGCCGTTCCCCGGAAATGTGATTCCCAAGTCGTGTATGTATCCTGGCGCACAGGCGACTCTGAACTTCTTCCCGATGCCGAATTCGACCGCGGGCGGGTCTTCGTATAACTACTCCTCGCAGGTCTCGAGCAAGTATCCGCGCCGCGAAGACATTGTGCGCATCGATTACCTGCTCAACAACAATAACAAGATCTCCGGCCGGTTCATCAATAACTACGACGACCAGATCCTGTCGTACGGCACCACAACCCTGAGCTATAACTTCCCCACGCCTGGCCCGGTGAACCGAACCGGATCGGGCTATAATATGGCCCTGAACT
>Ga0302140_10008534_pt1 | contig 12737 bp, 13 predicted proteins | sample I_Bog_E1_1_FD_202095 | JGI IMG/M metagenome (GOLD analysis project Ga0302140, IMG submission 202095) | Peat permafrost microbial communities from Stordalen Mire near Abisko, Sweden - I_Bog_E1_1 | ecosystem: Environmental > Terrestrial > Soil > Wetlands > Peat | place: Sweden: Abisko, Stordalen...
GATCTGCTTTCCATGCTTGGTATGCCTCCATCGTATGTCCAATTCCCTCGGACTCTGCTTCGACTGCATCATCTTTGCCTGGTATGCTCGGTGCGACTGTATTCGCGCCATGTATAGCTCGCGCAAGGTTTAACGTCAAAGCTCCGTGTCCAGTGCCGGCTTCAAATATCTCAAGCAGATCTTGGGTTGGGAATTTCGGATCTGGGACTGTGGGATTGAGGTCCAGGAGGGAGACGATCAAGTTCGCATCCTGGGAGTAGATCTACTGTGATGCGGTCAGAGAGATATATGCAAGAATGCATTGAACGACTGACCGGCGTAACTATTCGTGGGGAGAGATCGGTGTATTCTGCCAATGTAGGCCATGTTATTCGATAATTGATGCGATTTTTTGAGGACACCAAGTCCCGGATTGACTTGTTGAGGATATCGTCGTGGGCAATCGAATCCTTCTGGAGCTGTATTTTCTTTCCAGCACGCAGGCGGGTAGACAGTACGGGAGTAGAGGCAGAATTGTGGATGTGCTTCAAGAGAACAATGTCATTCTCTGGCAGATTGTTAGTTGTAGAACATGCATGGCTTGGGCAGTAAGTGACCTTTGATGACCTTTCTTGAGTAGAACCGACGAGGGATTGATGAGTTTGCGGAGCTGCTACGACTGGCCTTTGTGCAAATCGGCCGAAAAGTTGACATTTTGGAATTCGTTGATCTTTCTAGAGCTCCAGAAGTTCACATGCAAAAATGGCATTCAAGCTAGCGGCCGCTTACATATGCAGTTACAGGGGTCTTCAGAGGTCTGGGTCTCGCCGAGGAAGTAAATAGCAGCTCCTCCTCAGGCTCTCGTCAAACGCGACTTCGTCTTTTGTTGCTGTCAACGCATCACCCAGAAAAGAACATCTACAAAATGCCCACCGAAATTGAAGGAACCCACCAAATTGGGGACATGTTCCTGTACACCAAGACGTGGAAGGTTTGGAGCCCCTCGGCCGCCCGGTCATTCTGCTGACACATTCCCAGCCTGATGGCGAGCCCGTTGCCAAGGTCGTCTTCATCCACGGCTTCAGTGATCACTGCAATCGATACTACCAACTGTTCCCTGACCTAGCTGCCCGCGGCATCGAAGTGTTCGGCTTTGACCAACGAGGATGGGGCCGCTCTGTACACAAAGACTCCGAGAAGGGCCTCACGGGTCCAACTTCACTCGTTATCTCCGACATTGTCTCTGTAATTAAGAGCCATCTACCTTCGACTGTCCCTCTGTTCGTAATGGGACATTCCATGGGCGGCGGCGAAGCTTTGACGCTTGCTTCGGACCCACAATATACGGACTTGATGAAGGATATCAGAGGGTGGGTATTGGAAAGTCCGTTCATTGGTTTCCCTCAAGGACATGAACCCAATGGAATTGTGGTCTTCTTCGGACGCCTCATCGGTAAAATTGCACCGCACAAACAACGCTGGTCAGGCCTGGACCCAAACGACATGTCAAGGGACCCTGCAGTTGTGGAATCTATTAAGGCAGACAAGCTCCTGCATGATACTGGTACATATGAGGGCCTTGCCAGTATGCTAGACAGGACGATAGCGTTGAACGAGGGCAAAGCAAAGTTGAATAAGGGAGTCAAGAGCCTTTGGCTTGGGCATGGGACTGCGGATAAAGGCACCAGCTACCCGGACAGTAAAAAGTGGTTCGAGAGACAAATTGAGCTGGAGGATAAGACTTTCAAGAGCTACGAGGGGTGGGCTCACATGCTACATGCCGATTTGCCTGATGATCGGGCAGTCTTCTCGAAAGATGTAGGAGACTGGATACTGGCTCGGGTCGGACCTGAGGACGTGAAGGCGAAGCTATGAATTTGATGCTAGCTCTGGAGTTGGGACTACCCTGGGACAATTTTGCAGCTTTTGTTCATGCTCATGCTCATATATGTGACGACGGCCAATCAATGCATTTGTCATTATGTTGTACTGGGCTCCGTCTTCTCTTCGTCTTTGATCCTACGGTCTAGTATCTCGTCCACGATGCCCATCTCCAACGCTTCCTCGGCGCTCAAGAACTTGTCTCGTTCCATCAGTCTCTCGATATCATCCAAGGTATGTTCCTTGGTGAGATGCCGTCTAAATATTTCGTTCAGTTTCCTTCGCACCCTCAATATCTCCTGTGCATGTATGGCAATGTCACTAGCCTGCCCAAAGTACCCTCCACTTGGCTGGTGAACCATAACACTGCTATGCGGCAGGCAAAACCTCTTTCCTTTCTCTCCTCCGCATAGTAATAACGAGCCCATCGAAGCTGCTTGCCCCACGCAGACTGTAGAGACCGGAGACCGAATGTAGGTCATTGTATCGTAGATTGCAAGGCCAGCAGTGACCGAACCACCAGGCGAGTTTATGTATAATGTAATTGCTTTCTCGGGAGCGTCTGATTCGAGGTAGAGCAGCTGTGCGACTATGGCCGCAGACAAGGTTTCGTTCACTTCGCCATTGAGGCAGATGATTCGTTCTTGAAGGAGTTTAGAGAAAATATCGGAGGTGCGCCAGCCTCCACCCTACATAGTTAGTATGGAAGTTGGGCCAGGGATGGGAAGCATACAATAGTTTCTGTGATGTAGGGTATTGGAGTCCAGGCTTTGGGTGGTTGTGACCGCGCTCGTATGGAGGAAAAGCATCGCAAGCCTGCTGTGAAGGCATTCCGAGCTGGCGCCCGCAAGATTCTGGTCGCAAACATATCAATTCACGGTCAATTGCTGTTGCTATCGAGTTATGCTTGATGGCCGAGTTTGTCTCAAGGTTGGGAAGACGCGATTGACGAAGCGCGAGCTCGCTTGAACTTTTTTCCTTTCCTACCACCAACTTTCTCCGGATTCTTCAGCGCCGGCCACCTCCCAGAACATTCGGCCAGGTTTGCGGCATGTGTTATGAACAGATGTATAAACTCATCTGGTAGCACCTCTTTGAGGTGGCTCGCGGCTGCCAATCGACTCTACTCAACTTCCACATCACCACCAACGCCTTCGCGCGAAGAAGACACCGCCAGAATTCTCAGCCTCCTGTCACGATGGAAGCCTCCAACTATGCTTCGGCAGCAGACGCTCGACCGAGCTTTTTTTCCGTTGCCAACATCGGTTGTCGCAGAGCAGACCTACGCTTCTCCGATCACGAGTCCCGAAGCCTCTTCACAAGTCTCTGAAGCGATTCCCTACAAGCCTGTACCTGCAGCACCACATGGAGAACTAGCAGCTATCGCAGCCACCGATCATGCCTCTTCGACTACTGCGTTCAAGCGACCTGCGCTTCCTGTCTCTCCACTGATGGACCCATATGCCATTGCTGCGAAAGAGAAACATCATGCAAGAAAGCTGCGGCCCAGCAAGAGCCCCGAACTTTTCCAGAAGATCCTGAGCAAAAATCCATATGCCCAAGCTCTCTCAACGCCGCTCCGCCGATGCCAATTGACCTACAGCGCATTACCTTCATTCTTCCTTCAAGACTTCAATTTAATGTCGCATCCAGAGACGGGAGGCCCATGGTATGTTCCGAGGAGCTTGACCAACAGGAAGACACCAATGCTCCCAGTGGGCAAGATTGGTCTGGAGGGCCACAATGAAACAGACTTGGAGCTGAGGGACGACACAAATTCCAGCAGTCAAGCGAAGCAGACGAGTGAAACCGCGACTCCAACACTGGGGCATACGGTCTACACTCTTGCCTACCAGTCCGCCCTTCGAGCAATGCAGGATGCCAAAGGATACAAGAAGAAACAAAGCAAGAAAGCGAAGTACAACGCAAAGAGAGGGGGAATAATACTATCGAAAGATGGCCCCCCTGCCCGCTTCATACCAGACCGTTATGGCCAATCCAAGAGTGCTTCCCGATTTCTCAGCGCTGCCAGATGGAGATCTGACATGCATGAATTTGTTCTGGAATTAATGCGCCGAAGATTAGTAGAAGGTTTGATACGGTTGACAAATTCGAAGAGAGGGTATGTGGTTGGCTGCTCCGGTTGGAAGGACGCGCTGGCGAAGCCACAGGTTGGGGCATTCATTTGGACTGGGGGAAACGGGGAGCAAGATGAAGGGGTGGATATACCTCCAGAATTTGCCACTTTGGACGTCTCTGCTGGACAACAAGGGGAGAACAGGACTAAGAAAATACCAGTGCACAATCTCCGACGGTTGCTAGGGATGGAAAAACTAGCGGAGCTGCGAGCAAAGCTATCTTCAGGAATCTTTGGCAAGGAGGTTGTGGTCCTCAAACATAAAAAGGTCGTTGTTGACGTGGAGATGCAACTCTGGAAGCTGCAAGGGTACTTGGCTGAATATCGAGATCTGTACCGAGACCCCGAGGAGCGTCTAGAGCAGGATCTAGAAGACGGAGATGAAGATGAAGATGACGACGAGGATAGTTTCGAGGACGATGAGAGGGAGTAGAACGGGGTCATGATAGTGGATGCTTAGCAAACCAAACGATTCTCTGCTTCAAGGGCCGCTGCCCTGGTTTGCGTCTCTTTAATTTCACGTTTGCCACAATCCGAGTGGTGCATGTGGTACTTCTCCTCAATTGCGCTTTGCAACCTCTTTACACACTATCTATTAAGTTTCTCATTTATCTAGTCTGAACCCCCATAATAAGAATTTGCGCCATTGCTCTGCGTACAGCATATCTATCATGATCTCGCCTACATTGCCAGTATTTTTGGATGTTCTAGAAGTTCTAGGACAATTCGACCATTTTCGTCACTGACTGGCAAGGATCCGATTGTTAAGCTCTCGAGACATTTCGAGCATTAAAATCGACCCCAGAGACGTGTGGTACTGTACGCAGAGTAATGGCTCGCACTCTCACTTTATGTATAGTATGGCGCCTCGTCCCAGAACTTGCATTGTGCCACTGCACCTGGATCTTTCATCGGCGTCCCAAGGCCTGTCAAACCAATGTTCGTCAACGTGTCGTTCTGTCCATACATTACAAAGTCCTGATACCCTGGCGAAGTCGGCTTGCCCGTCATAGCAAAACTCGTCAAATATCTTTGAAAAGCCTTGGCTATTGTTCTATCCACTAGCAACCCTTCGTCACTTGTGGAAGTATCTCCATTAAACCAAGTGTACGCAACATCTTCTCCGTGCAATGCGGGAGGCACAGAAAACAGGTACGCGTAGCCTGGGTTCAGCTTGGGGGCCAGTATATTCGCGTTACAGCCGACTAAGAAGTCAGATATCACAATAGATGTGCGTCCAATAGCAAACGTGTACCTGTAACTCCCATTAATATAGGAGGGTAGAGGACATCGGTGATATAGGAAATTGTCGAGGCATTGCTGTCTGGGAATATTATCTGGATTGCTAAGATGAATTGATCCTGTATTTGGACGTGGGGTGGAGTGAACAGAAGCCCTTCGTCTCTGTTATGTCCACCGACAAGACTGACATTGTGAAGTCTGCCCTCGGAGAGTAATTTTGCAGGGATATCGGGCACGTACGATCCAGGCCGAGGATCGACGACTGGTCCGAAAGTGAATGAGCCATATGTTGAGAGACCTATAATGATCTGGTTCAACTCGTATAATGTTTCGTATGGCAACGCGCGCAATTCGTCTGGCGAATTAATTGTTTTGTTAGCAAGTGTCGAAGCGTTCCCTAAGACTTGTTGAAAAATGGTCTGCGATTGGGCTGGAGTGAACGGTTGAAATGCAGCACTTTGAGGGATGGCTCGCTTGAATGGTACGCTTCCGTTACCTCCATGTGATGTGATGTGGTGCATTATCGAGCCTCCCCTTGTAGACTCGCCCATTACTGTGACTCGATGCTTATCTCCACCAAAATGCTGGATATTTTTCTGTACCCAGTCGAGGGCTAATCTCTGGTCCAAAAGTCCTGCATTTGCAGTCACGTTCTCTGACCCAGAAAGCCACCCCTACGCAAGGATCAGTGAAAGTGGCGTGGAAGATTGAGGAATAGACTCACAAAAAGTCCCAAGCGATAGTTCATCGCCACGAAGACCATCACTTCGCTCCCGTTCTGCAGACTACTTGAAATTAAACCAGCAGCATTGCCGGTAGACGTCTTGTCTCCATCTGTATAGCTGCTACTTGTCAATATCTGCTTCTCTGTATAAGAGAAAAGGAGCCATACCCTCCGCCGTATATCCAGACGAGTACTGGAGCGCCAACAGTTTCATTTTTGGTTTGTCGACCATGTCTTTTCGTTGAGTTGAAAATCTTGGTAGGTACAAAAACGTCGAGGAACAAGCAGTCCTCGGAAGTGCGAGAATCAGGCGAAGGTAGCAAAGAGAGGTTGCCGTTAGCCATTGGGGACTGTGAGACCTTGGGGGTGGTAAAATTGGAAATGTTCTGTTCCGTGAGGCAGGCGCCGAGAAACCGAGGGACTGTTGATATCCATACTAAGAAGAGTTACGTGAGTCGACTACTACTAGAAATGGCCATCAGAATTCGTGACGCAATGCTAGCTTTCAATGTACTGTAGCTCGAGGGACATTAAGAGCCTGGCTGCGATTTCGTTTTCTCGATTATCCCCTGATCTAAGGAACAATCCGGAAAGTATTGGCTCATCGCTTTGCAAATGTGCCATAAGTTATGCTACATTAAAAGCCAGCCTTGTGCCACGAATTCTGACAACTACTAGTGCTACGTGCGTTGGCTCAACTTACCTGGATCGGCTTGAGGGCAGATTACACTTTGTTGTCCAGTATTGACTGTCTTGTTCCTCCCGCGAGGCGGTTGAGGGGCCGAGAATCGAAGATGGCCGACGGGGGCACGTCCGTATCTGATGTTTGAGAAGTTGTAGTAAGAATAGAGCTTAGAGTCTTGGCATGAAGTAAGTTATGCTAGAGCCGATTGGTTTCTGGCCACACACATTCAAGGTAGCCTGGTTGATTGAATAACCCAAGTCTACAACAGGCTGGCTACCAGCTTCGGAAAAGCTACAACACACCAGAGCAACAGCAAGTGCTTGAAGCGCAGTCACTGAAACCCCTCCCATTTTACGGTTGGTATATACAAATCTCTCTTACGTGCAGGGCAAGAAATCAACTTGCTATATATATTTGCTCAACTGATACTTTGGCACACTACTGCCAGGAACCCAGATGCGATTCGTTACTTATGCAGGGAAAGATTCCATCTGATCCGAAGTGTGGGGTCGGGAATGACCTAACGAGAAAAAGAGCATTGCTCATGCCAAAAGCAGTTAGCACCAGACTCGCTCCACCAATCATACATTTCACTGCAGCAGTTTCCGTTTACTCTTGTGTCGTGTTCGTGTCTGGCAGCTACAAGTTAAGTGCCGACTCCCGAATTGGCCGCTGCAAGTGTGGAGTCAACCTCCAAGCACCGAGGCAAAAATTGGCGGGACTGGCTCGTGGCTTCGAGCTCACGACCACAAGTATAGCAAAATGCCATTTGTAAGAAGATTGTATGAAAAATGCCAAAGGTTATTCCAAATTACTGCAGATTTAATGCAGAATAGTGAACACTGAACGTGAATACCGATTCGTGCGAAAACCAGCTTCCAGCGGTTCACAATAGGATGTCCTCTACAAGAATTTGTACCGAGCCTATATTCTCAAAGGAGTTTCTCTTGCCCTATGCTAGCAGCACTTCTACATATTTCTGCGGCAGAAATTCCAGCTTTTCGGCCAAATACAGCTCCTGAAGTGAGCCCACTTCCTCCAGGATAGTTTTCGTAGAACAAACCCCCCATCATTTCTCCGGCACAGAAAACACCAGGTATTGGCTTTCCAGTCAGACTTGACATTACTCCAGATGTCTTGTAGTCAACTGCAAGACCTCCAAAGGTGAAGGTAACGCCGCATCCGACTTTGACAGCCATAAATGGACCATCCTTTATCGGCAAAGCCCAGTTGGACTTTGGGATTTCCAGTGATATGCGACTTGACTGCGTTGACAGTCCATCCCGAATAGCTGGGTCCCACCTCTTGCTTCCATCGTCCCCTCCGGCTGCTTCAACTGCTTCGTTGTACCTCCTGATTGTCTCAACGAACTGCTCGGCATTCTCCAGGCCCTTCTCGGAGCACCTGGCAGCCAACTGCTCGATTGTGTCTCCCCAGATCTTTTCCACTATTTCATCTCGGTACTCCTCGTCTCGAAGCCAAGGAATGCCCTTCGAGTCCCAAATCTGAAAGGCAACACCTTGGGGCTGAGCCAAGATAGATCTGCCAAATTTGGCATAAGTGTAATTTCGCAGATCAGCACCTTCGTCGAAGAATCTTTGTCCTTTGATATTGATTGTTATCCCCAGTGGATATCCCGATTTTGTGAACTCGTTGGATATTTCCCTGTTCCCACAGTCTGCAGGTGAATTCGCATCCCATGCAACTGAGTGGCAGCCAGACCACTGTCCAGCTTTCTGTGCTGCAATATCTCTTAAAGCAATTTCTAGGCATTCGCCTGTGTTGTAAGGAGTTCCTCGTACATGTGCCATTTCCCAACCTGGGCCAAGATACTGTTTTCGCATCGCGGGGCTTGATTCAAAGCCACCGGCAGCCAAGATCACTGCTTTTGTATGAATAAGGAGAGGCTCTCCAGACTGATCAGCTAAAATCGATTCCAATGAACCGTTTGAGCTGATGTTAAGTTTTCGAGCTGAAGTTGTGTAGAAGACTTCCACGCCATGAGCTTTCGCGGTCCGCTGATGAAACTTGACAAGGCCAGCTCCGCCATCCTTCGTCTTGAGACAAATTCCACCAAAAAATTTGTACCTTCCGTCAACTTTATAAGCCTTGCATCGTCAGCTTTATCCATTAATTGCTGTCAAATGTACCTGGCGATTGAACGAAAGCTCAAAATCAAGACCATTCCTTGCGAGCCATTTTACCGCCTGATTTGATTCTTCCACCAATGTTCTCCCAAGTTGCTTGTCATACTTGTTATGAGTAATCCGAGACATATCGTCCAGAAAGTCTTCGGTGCTGTATGGATCTAAATCGATGAGCTTTGAGGTTGCTTTATCGACGTTGGAGACGAGCGGGAGTACATCGTCCAAACCTCCATGGACAGTTCTAAATGCTCCAGCCGTGAAGTAGGTGTTCCCACCTGCCCAATCTTCTGGACATTTGTCTATTAGGAGTACTTTTCCAGCATGGGATTGTGCTGCTGAGACGGCGGCACAGAAACCCGCATTTCCTCCCCCGATGACGACAACATCGCAGTTCAGAAAAGATAAAGAATTCATCCTGGCACGTTATCGTGAATGACCGTCTCTAGCGATAGACTAACTGCCAAGCGGTGAGAGCTATGGAAGGCAGCCTTTTCTATGGATGAAGAACCTCAACGTGATGAAGGCTCTTTGTCCTGCGTGGGCGGGGTATAGCGGGGTAGTTTGCGGGTCTGTCACGTGCAATCTGCCCTCGTGCTGGAGTATTGGAATTGAACTTTGTAGATTGCTACATTCCATGTATATGTTGGTATCAGAGACTTAAGATTTATACTCACAAGTAGTTCTGGTCTTCTGGCACTTGAAATCTTATACGCCCATGTCTGTCTCGACTCATCGAAGCATCAGCTACTATTACTTCATGTGCTCATGCAGCAACATCTACATAAAGTCTCGTTGTTTACTCCTTGAACTTGTAAAGAATGTCAAGCAGGTAACATCTCAGGGGGCTTTCCCTTCTCCCCGGTATTCACAGCACATTCGCGACGTAGTGCTAGCTTCCAATGTACTATAGCTCGAGGGATATTTACTGCCTGACTTCCATCCTGCTTCGTCGATTGTCCCCTGATCTGAAGAAAAATCTAAGGAGTATTCGTTTGTCGATTTGCTAATGTTCCATGAGTTATGGTACTTTCAACATGCCAGCCTTCGAATTTGGACATCCACTAGTGAGCTAGTCCCATCAAGATTCGCACCATCCTATTGGAGCGCATATGAAGGAATTTGATGCCAAAGCAAGGAAGGCGAAGATCTTCAAGTGTCGTCAGAGTAAATTACCCCGCGTCCACGACGGCGGGTATCGCCAACTCTGTCCTCGATAATTGGGGCGCATATTCAGGGGAAGCTCGGGGAAAGGCCCGCTATTCTCCCCTGGCATGTGCCGGCAAAACCTTGTTACACATTGCCGTTGTGATATCCAGGTACCTTTCTGTCTGAGGTCATAATTCTTCCGTTGTTCAACTGAAGTGGGGTTTAGTAGATATACAAGACGAACATCTCCGCGGCCGTTCTCTTCTCGATCGACCTTAATCATGCTGTTCCTAAGAGCAAATGTGCTCTGTGTTTTTGTTCTTATTGACTTTGCTATTGCTAGCCCCAAGCGTCCAAAATATCCTCAAATTCGCCCTCGAGCTTATATCAACTCAAGTGGAGTATCGCTCAATATTCTTACGGAGACAGGTGTCAAAAATGCCACGGCACCAGATCTCTATGGATGGATGTTTGAGGACATCAATCATTCTGGCGATGGTGGTCTCTATGGTGAGTTGTTAACGAATCGAGCATTTGATGGATCCGATGTCACCTGGAGAAACATTTCTGGCTTCACAGGTAATAGCATCGTATATCAGGAGAATCTATGTGAAGCATTTGGTAAGTTTATGAGAATAAACTTTGACTTCTTGGCTCAAGATATGCAGGCCCTGTTATTACTGGTTACACATCTGTCGGGAACACAGTTCTGCGCCTAGATAACCTTCATCCATTAACTCACTCCCATCAAACCGTGCTGGCGCTGGACATCCCTGCAACTGCCAACCAGACTACTACCCAAATTGGTTTCCAGAATTTTGGCTGGTGGGGAGTTCCAGTTTCGCCACAGACCTACAACGTTTCGTTCTACGTCTATCCAGACCAAGTCAGGAACCAGTATAATCCTTCCACTAGCATCACCGTGTCTTTACAGTCAAACATCACTGGAGAAATTTGGGCGTCAAGTGTTATCCCCGCGCAAGCTTGGAACGTTGTAAATTATACATTTATCACTGCTCAGATCGTAAACACAGTCAATGCTCCGGATTCAAACAACTCTCTTGCAATCACATTCGATTCAGTTGCTGCATCCGGGCAAACGTATTTTTTCAATCAGATTAGCCTATTCGGAGAGACTTTCAAAGGCTACAACAATGGGCTGAGAAAGGATTTAGCAGAGAACATTTACGACTTGAAACCAAAGTTTCTGAGATGGCCTGGCGGGAATAACATCGAGGGGTATTCTATCCAACGAAGATGGAAGTGGTGGGAAACGATTGGTCCTCTTGAAGACCGGTGGCCAAGACCTGGAAATTGGGGTGAGTATGAGAGTGTAGCTGAAACAAGTTGTACTGACGTGTGTCCAGAATACTACAACACAAATGGATTGGGCTTACTGGAGTTTCTTCAATGGACGGAATCGATGGAGATGGAGAATGTTCTGGCGATATACAGCGGCTACTCGCTTGGAGATGCGGGCGAAGCCAATGCTGATGAATATCCATCTTCCGAGGCGGCACTTTATCCGTTGTTAAAAGAGGCGTTGGACGAACTCGAATTCTGCATGGGATCGACAAGCACTTATTGGGGTGCTAAGAGGGCTCAGTACGGTCACCCAGAACCATTCAATATCAAGTATGTTGAGATTGGGAACGAGGACTGGTTTGGAAAGAACTATCCGTTCCGTTTCAAATACCTGTACGAAGGCTTGAAAGCAGCATATCCAGATATCATTTACATCAGCACCGCCTACAATGAGAATCCCGACTACACGATTGAAATACCAGCTGGGGGAATGTGGGACACGCACCACTACGAACCACCGGCATTTTTCATCAACGGGTTCGACTTTTACGACAACTGGCAGGAAACCACCAACAATACCAATGTTACAATATTTATTGGAGAGTATTCGGTGTTTCAGATTGATACTCCATCCGAGATCGACGATTTTTCAGATCCTCCGGACATTCATATCTTTTATCCTCGTCTTTTGTCTGCAATCGCAGAAGGTGTCTATCTGCTAGGTGCTGAAAGAAACCCAAATGTTGTGAAGTTAAGTTCCTATGCTCCGAGCTTGCAGAATTGGAATTGGTACAACTGGACGCCGAACCTGATTGCATTCGATGCAGATCCTTTGCATACCGTTTTGAGCGTGAGCTACTATTTGCAGAAGCTTTTCAACGCCTATCGTGGTACACAGTCTGTACAAATCACCAATTCCGCGGGCGACTTTGGCCCATTGTACTGGGCGTCTAGCATGGACGAGAGTAACATCTATCTCAAAGTCATGTATGTCATAACCTTGTGTCTAGAACTCCGCTGATTGACCAGTAATGTAAACGCGACAATGGTGCCACTTAGTGTGAGCATCGAATCACCATGGTCATCTGTCAACGGAACAATTATGACCAATCCAGACCCGAACGCTTTCAACTATAAGAACAACGCTACAGGGATTACTCCTCAGCCGCTGAATTTGACAGCCACAAGCCCAAGTTCTAACGGAAGTTGGATTTGGAACGTCCCGTAAGTTACTCACTAGGAAAGATGTCATAGTAGCTGATGTCAATAGTGGATACTCAATTGCTGTCTTGCAGTTCACTAGATAAAACACGGTGAAATGGGCAATTGAAGTGTAGAAGACTGTATACAATTATTGATGTCTCTCGTGGTGGACAATCTCCGGAATTGTTTTAGGGCCAAAGATTGAGATATGTCTTTAGAGTCCTTGTGAGGTAGTCTACGAGTTTCGTAATTTAGAGGCCAATTGGAGGTGAAAATAGGTAGTTCTCA
>Ga0302140_10008535_pt1 | contig 12737 bp, 9 predicted proteins | sample I_Bog_E1_1_FD_202095 | JGI IMG/M metagenome (GOLD analysis project Ga0302140, IMG submission 202095) | Peat permafrost microbial communities from Stordalen Mire near Abisko, Sweden - I_Bog_E1_1 | ecosystem: Environmental > Terrestrial > Soil > Wetlands > Peat | place: Sweden: Abisko, Stordalen...
CTTTCGAAGCCATTCATCAATAAACTTTTGGACGACCCGATCAGGCGGTTTTGACATAAATGACTTTGCCGTACTTGTTGGCGGGATAAGCAAGACCACCGATGTAATTCTTGGTTTCCTCAAATCGTTCAAGAGGCATGACGATAACATCGAAAGGGTATCCCAAACCATCCAAAGCGGAATCGATTTTGACGCTTTCGGTGAACCTGTCCTTTACACCCTTCTTGACGATCAATAAATCAATATCACTGTCAGGAGTCATGCGGTCAGTAGCGGCGGAACCAAACAAAATAATCTTGTCGGCTTTATAAACCTTGAGAATACGCCGGACTATTTTATTTAAAACATCTTCACTTATTTTCACGGTATTACCTCAAGACTTTCAACTAATACTCTAACCAGAATTCGCACATTATAGCCCACAGACCACTACCCGAAAACACCTATCCCCAATACTTAAACTACTGACCTTATCCATGCCTTTATTATAAATTTTATCATTCTGCTTTTTATTCTTTAGTCGTTTCATTGGCTTTTATCGGAGAGGGCGACCCCCCCTATCGTTTCTAGCATCCTTCTTTGATGCGTAGATAGGGGGGGTCGCCATCGGAGTTTTTTAAAAGCCAATGAAACGGCTTATAAATTCACATTTTCATTTCATACTGTATGACATTTTATTTCAAATCGTTTGAAAACTTTTGGAAGGGTGAAAAACAAACTTCGACCTTAAACAACCTCCTGCACGAAACTCAGAAGGTTGTTCGATAAGAGTCCGTGTCATATACGTGTCAAACTCTGTCATACTTTACCCTTCCTCACCGTCACTAACCGTTCTTGTCCGCCACTAAAAAAAAAGACCCTTGCTCGTTTAGGTTGTGAAACCCTTACAGGCAAAGGCCTTTAGAACTGTGCTGGGGACTGTGAAATTTTAACTACTACTCGAACTGAACTGGCGGACCTGCTTCAGGTTCCTGTCACGCAGGAGGTCGCGGGTTCGAGCCCCGTCAACCCCGCCATTTTAAAAAATGAATGTCACTGCCGATTTTAAAAGCCTTTGCCTGTAATGACTTTAACGAGTCTTGCAGACAAGGGCTTTTTTTTAATCCATGACCACACAGGGTCATCCATGGCTATTTTTGGCAAAATCGTACTGAGTAAGACTCCTGCATTTTTAAACTTTTGGCTTTATATAATGCTTTTGTCTCTTTGGAGAAAAGAAGAATCGAAATAAGATACCCAGGGATATTGGATTGAATTCCAATCAAGAGGCAAGGGCACAATGATCGATTTAGAAGATATCGAAAGACGAATCAAACGCATCGAGGATAAGCTCGGCATCGTCGACAAATATCTTTACAACTTTGGAGCCCTTCCCTTCATCCTGGATCATAGAACTTGGGAACAAATTTGGCAGGGAATGGACACTCGTGGAATATCGTTAGCTTTGATCGGGCTTAACCGGGAACAACTCCTTCGAATAAGACCAACCTTTTCTAAAACACGTTGGTCAGAGATAACTAAGGAATTAGTCGAGGCAAAACCAGATGAAATTACTGAAGGTACAGTCCAGAGTTTCCGCAAAATAATTATGGAACGAATTCATGAATTGGAAAACATGGGCGAAATCGTCGTCAGCCGCAATGAAGACAGACCTAATAGCTCACTCGATTCCTTTGAAGACAAAACCAAAGAGACCTTCATCGAATTTCAATCTTGGCTGAATTCCGTTTTCGAAAAGGCTTAAAGGTGGGCAGAATACTGTCCAATCCGGGAAGGTGGATTGGACGGGAAAAGCCCTTTAAAACTTGGCCCCCGTTACACTTCGCTTGAAGTGTAACGGCTTGATATCTGCGACTGGTCTTTTCGGTTGAAAAAATTCAATTTTCCAATGGTTTATAAGTGATACCGAATAGTTTTATAGACATTTTTCGTGGTTTTTAGATTAACGCAGTTTCGTTATTGAGCTTTTGTCATAGGTTTCAATAACCTTTCCTCTAAAATGCATATTGTTAGCGACTTTCATCTGCGGGAAATTTTCCGGAAAAGGGTTGGCGATGAGCTTTTGGAAAAAAATGAGCGGTCTTTTGTTTCTCAAAATCCAATTCCCAAAGAATTTTCTTTTTCACATAATGATTCGAACTTTTTTCTGCAGTCTTTTTTTACTTTTTTCCGGAAGTCTTCAGCCTCTCTTGGCCCAAATCGCGATTACTTCCAACGACGGCGGTACCAATACGGCCGGCAATCTCTATAACGCAGTGACCTTCATTAACGGAGTTGCAGGTGGTGGTTCGGTTACTCTCGATATGAGCGGCGCCAATTCGGTTGTTTTGGGACAGGGTCTCCCTCTCTTCACACAAAGTATTACCTTTCTTGGTACTTCCGGTGCGGACCAAGCCATCAGTATCGTAGGTGAGAATGAAGCAGAAGCGGCGGTGACCTTCCAGCAAAAATTGACCATTGGTGATGGGGTCACTTTCGCGTTATCAAATGGCGGTCTTGGTGCGGCGGGGAATGACAGTTCGATTTCAGTGGGCAATACGTTTGATACCGGAATTGTTTTATCGATGGGTGGTGATTCGGTTTTGGAGGTAACAGCAGCCAATGGCTTGGGTGCTGGCGGATCAAGCGGTGCGCCGGGCGATGGCGGCGGAAATGCCTGCTTCACGGATAGTCAACTATTGATGTCAGGTGCGTCAGGCGCTATCAGTGTCACCGGTGGAATGGGAGGCGTTGGCGCAAATGGAACTTCAACAGCGGGCGGCGCAGGTGGTGGGGGTGGAAATGCCGCGATAACGGTGGGTTCTCTTAACCTTCAAGGTGATGAAGATTTGTTTAATGTTTCCGGCGGGGCAGGTGGTGCGGGAGGCAGTTCAACGGACACAGGCGGTAATGGTGGGTCAGGCGGCAACGCTTCCGTAACGGTAGTTACTCTCAATCTCGGCTTAGCGAATACCAATAGTGAAAACTTTTCCTTACTCGGCGGCGCGGGAGGCGATGGCGGTACCGGAGACGTTGGTGGTGGAACTTCAAATGTCGGGGGTGCCGGAGGTGCGGGTGGTAATGCTTCGGTAACTGCAGGAATATTTAATCTTCAAGGTTCTGGGGACACTTTTAATTTGGCCGGCGGAATAGGTGGCCTTGGTGGTAATTCCACTTTTGTAGGTGGTGCTGGTGGGGCAGGCGGCAGTGCTTTCGTAACAATGGGCTCACTTACTATCGGAACCCAAAATACTTCTGGAGAAATCTTTAATCTTATCGGGGGAGCTGGGGGTAATGGATCGTTTGGCGGTGTGGCTGGTGGCGACGGGGGTGTTGGCGGTAGCGCCTTATTATCTGGCGGTATTATTTCTTTAAATGGTTCTTCTGTTTCTGTCAGTGTAACGGGCGGCGCAGGCGGAATAGGTTTTAACCAAGCCGCTTCCAGTAATGGAGGGGGAGCTGTCGTAATGATGGAGACGGTAACTCTTTTGAATTCATCTGATCTTTTTAGCATAATTGGCGGCAATGGGGCTGATGGGGGCTCTGGTGGATGGGACACCATAGCGGGTTCCGGGGGTAGTGCTTCTGTGTCAGTTGGTTTATTGGCATCATCCGGATCGGGCGATAACTTTATCTTAGCAGGTGGCACTGGAGGTGTTGGTTATGGTGATAGTGGCGGTCTAGGTGGTAGTGTTTTCATAGCAGGGGTGACCCTGAATTTGACCGGTTTTGAAGACACGATCACTCTTACTGGCGGCGAGGGTGGCGATGCCGGCGCTGGAGTTTGGTCTACCGCTGGAATTGGCGGAAACGCCAGCGTTTCGATGAATACTATCCTTTTAATGGGTCAATCAGACTCAATCGTTTTATGGGGTGGTGATGGTGGCGGTGATATTACTGTAAATAATAATGGCGGCACAGGTGGTAACGCCTCAATAACAGCCGGAACATTTTTGATAGGTGCGGGCGAAAGCGTATCTCTTTTAGGGGGCATGGGCGGCAATGGGGGTTATGACAATCCAAATGGTAATAATGGTGCTTCTGGAGGCGATGCTTGGTTATCAGCGGGAGTTCTAACATTATTTGAAGATGATATTTTAAATGTGAAAGGCGCTCAGGGAGGCTCTGGAGCGGATGTCGATGTTTATGACACTCCAGGCAGCGGCGGCGCGGGCGGCAACGCATCTGTCACCGCCAATAACTTCACCCTTGCGGGAGAAAATGATTACATCTATATCTCTGGTGGGAACGGTGGAGCGCGGGGAAGTGACGACAGCGATACTACGGTCGCGTTAAATTACAGCGGGTCGGGCGGTAGCGCTTCTCTTAACGCAGGCACCTTAAACTGGTCGGGATCGGCTGGCGCCATTTATTTGAAAGGTGGTAACGGGGCATCCGCCCTGAACGGAAACACGCCCTCGGTGGGTGGCAATGTCTCTGCTGTCATCGGAACCCTCAATATAAGCGGGTATGGTAACAACAACTTGAGTCTGAAAGGCGGCACGGGAGGATTCGTTCTTTCGTCCTGCGGTAATGGTGGAAACGCCTCCGTTTCCATCGGCAATTTCATTTTAGGATCACTCAATACGCTCAGTGTGATCGGCGGGACGGGCGGTGTTCAGAGTGAAATAGGCCCCGACCTGATTCCTAATGGACTGAATGGTTCGGCCCTGGTAACTATTGGCAATTTGCAAGGGTCGGGTACCGTGACCCTGAATGGGTCGACGGAGTATTTGCAGATTGGCGGCGGTAATTTCAGCGGGATCATTGAGGGCGATGAAAACCTGATGATCACGAGTGGCAGTCCGATGACCTTATCAGGCGCCAATACTTACGGCGGCGGTACCTCGATTGTGGGTGGGGTTTTAGTGGCGGCGAGCCAAAATGCCTTTAGTACGGGACCGGTGGTGAATGAAGGTACTTTGGGTATCAATGGTCCCATTACCGTCAATATCGGCGGGAATTATACCCAATCTTCCAACGGAACTTTTCAGGTTGGTCTGGGCGGTTATATACCGGGACTGCTGAATATCAATGGCACCGCTTCTCTCAGCGGAACTCTGCAGGTTGTTTCCCAGATGCATGGTAACGATACTTATCAAATATTGAATTCCGCCGGATTGGGCGGGACCAACTTTTTGTTCTTGGTGGATACGACGGCGGGTGATTCGATATCCGTCCTCTACGGCGCTGACGCCGTGACTTTGGAAACTTTCGCGCCCACATTCGCGCAACTGGGCATTACGGCCAATCAAAAAGCGGTGGGTGGCGCGTTGGATAGCCTTCAGTCGGATTCAGGGAACCCCAATTTAATCAACACGCTGACAGCTTTACCCAATTCGGCTTTGCCATCGGCTTACGATCAACTTTCCCCGTCAACCCTGACGCCCCTTTTCCAAATGGCCTATTCCAACGCCGGGTTGGAAGCGGGAATGGTAAATCAGAGAATTTTAGAGATTGTGGATGATGGACGGTTTAATTCGAATGCTATGGCCTGGAATGGAGGCCCCCAGTTCGCGGGCAATATGCCCGCGGCGGAAGAAGTTCAGATCGCTCAAAATGACCAACCCAATCGTTTGGGAGTATTTGTCAACGGCTTGGATAACTTTGGAACGGTATCGCCGGATGGAAATAGTCCGGGTTATCAGTTTTCCGCGAACGGTTTAATAGGCGGGGTGGATTACCGCTTCACGAAAGGTTGGGTCGGCGGATTGTTCGCAGGCTATGACCAGTCCTACTCGAGTCAATCCACCGGCTCGGTAAGCGTGACTGGCGGCCAAATCGGAATCTATGCGGGCTGGAAAGAAAATCAGGCGCACATCGAAGCCTTGGTGGATGGCGGGCTGGATAGTTACAGCACACAGCGCGCGGGTTATGAAGGGACGGCCACGGGGAGTACTTCCGGTCTGGAATACACCGGCCTGCTGGATATGGGTTATGACTTAAAGGCGGACGACTTTCTGGTCAGCCCTTTTGTCTCGGGCCAATGGACGCAAGTTAGCGTGAACGGATTTAGCGAATCAGGCTCTCTGGCGCCTTTAACTTTCACCCATCAGAATGAAAATTATTTGAGTAGTGATTTGGGAACAAGAATGAGTTTGAAGTTTTCAGCGTTGGGGATCAAATGGTGGCCTGAGATCAGCGCGGCCTGGGAGCATGTATACCAGGGTAACGTGGATAGTTTGACTGCCAATTTTGGATCGGGTGATAATTTTACCGTGAATGGTCCGGCTACTGGAACGGACGCGGCTGTTTTAGGCGGTAGTCTCAATGTCGAGTTTGATAATGGTTTAAGCTTGTATGTCGAGTATCAAGGAGTATCGGGAATGGCCAATTATACGTCGCAAAACTTTATGGGCGGCATCCATGTGGCCTATGGTGGATCTGAAAAAATCTACGGAGATCCAAAACCAACCGCAAAAGTTGAGGCGGCAGCCAGTCAGGTACCCACGCCTTTACCCGTTATTACTCCGGTTGAGAACCCATCCGTTATTCCGACTGAAACACCAACCGCTGTGCCAACGCCTGCCTGGTTTGGTCATATCCCTTTTTAATGGATGAGAATCAGACCAATCTATCGGTTGCCCATTACGCTTGGGAAGAAGTGTTACGGGGTTCTCCATGATTGGGAGCTATCGTGGACAAAAGGGGAAAAGCCTATTGGATCAAGGAAGCTTAAAGGCGTTTACTAAGCTTTTTAGGATCTTGCTTTAAATGGAACACTGCCAGGATTTGAATGTTAGAAGCTCCGTGAAGGTAAAAGACGCCATAAGGAAACCTTGGGACAAGGGCCTGCCTCGCGGACTTTCGGTAAATGGGAAATGCCTCAGGAAATTGACTGATTCTGTCGATTGTGTATTCAAAGGCCGTAATAAATTGCTCGCCTAAATTGGGAGACTTTTCTCGGTACCAGATGATGGCATTTTCTAGTTCTTGAACCGCATCCGGAAGGAACCGGAGGGTGGGGCTCAATGGCTAGGGCGTAGCTTGGATTTGACCTCTTCCCAAGGAATACCGGCCCCAGGATTTTTTTTATGGAACTCTAACCGCCGGTCTAGTTCGGTTTCCTGCTCCGGCGACAAACGGATTTCATTGGGGTGGAGGGCTATATCGTTCCAAAGTTCTTCCACCAATTGAAGCTTTTCGGGGGTGCTGAGTTGGAGGATTTCCTTGGGGATCATTCCGGCTCCTGAAGTATTCTTTCCCTAAATCATAGACCTAGAGGAAGGGTTGGTCAAGATTCGGTGTTTGACGAAAGATGAACAGTGGGAAAGAAGCCCAGATGTTAGGGTATCATCCGTTTCGCAGGAAAAAAGTTGTGGAGATTCTGACCTCGAAAAAATGATAGACTCGAATAAGACTCCTCCGGAAAATTGGCCTTCAATTTGGGAGGTCAGTTGAATAAAGCTTATAGAACTAGCCGTCTGTTTGAATTATTCGGAAATCAGTGTTTCGCAAAAATTTTGAGCTCCTGCCAAATTAGCAGGAGGTCATTGGTCTCAAAGTTGGCCTCAAATAAGAGTTAAAATGATCGTGCTTCTGTCACGCAGGAGGTCGCGGGTTCGAGCCCCGTCAACCCCGCCATAAATGTAAAAGCCCATCACACGAAAGTGTTGATGGGCTTTTTTGTTTTTTGGCGGTTCGCGGTTTTGTTTACTGAATCGAAACCGAGAAGCTGTTGCTGGTGAAAGGAATGCCACCTGTCCGGAGTTCAATTCCCGCCGGTATGGAAAGGATGTACCAGGATGGTTGGACAAAGCCTTTTGATATCGCATCTTGGATGAAAGCCATGATATCCAGGTTGTTTATAGGCGCCGCCGACGGAGTCAGTGACAAGTAAGACAGATAGGTCCAAGCCGCAGGCTGTTTCCAAAGTTGCCATTGGGTTCCTCCGACAGAAATGGGGGGCCCTTGAGCCGTTTGATAGCCTGCGAGGTGTTGGTAATCAACCCAAATCATTAGCTCCGTTCCGCCACAGGGCCATCTAGCTCCACCTGGACAGTTATTGTTAGGGCCTAACCAGATGTCATAAGCAATATCCCATGAGTCGGTCGGGTTGCCTCCGGGAGTGAAGTTCCAACTGCTAGTTACACTGTGCAAACCGCTGATCAACGCGGGTAGAATAGAGGTGTTACTGAAAACACCTTCCTCATTACCCATGAAAATATTGGGATAACTGGACACTGTGACTGGTCCGCAATTAGCACTAGGACCTTCCCATACATTGAAAGCTCCCGTTGAGCTGTTGATGTTCACGCACTGGGTTCCGCCACAAGTGACAGGGTTCCAATAATTGGTCTCAACGGTATAAGTCCCAACGGTCACATTTTTGAAATCGGAACAAGTAGGTGTCGTAACCCCCACCCAAGTGACAGGCGTGGAGCTGGGAGCGGCGGTGGGGTTCGGAATCTCGGTGGCCGTGGGAGTGGGCGTAGACGTACCGACAAATATACCAGCGGGTACGACAGGATTCCGGTTACACCCTGTGGCAATCATGATGACGCTTAAAATGAATGCCGACAGACAGACTAATAATGTTTTTAACCGCATTTGCTATACCCCTATGTCCTATGATGAAATGAATTTCCCGGCGGCCGAATCTGAAAAGCCTGATTGGGCGCTGATAATCATATCACTCCACCGGCAAAGGGGACCCTAAGAGAAAAAATGATGATTAAAAAGGAAAAAATAATGGTTTGGAGTTCCCCCGATTTAATGGACAATCTAGTTTAATGTAGTTTGCTTCTCAAACTCCACCGGACTTTTGTAGCCCAAGGTGGAATGCAACCTCTTCCGGTTATAAAAAACTTCTATATATTCAAATAACTTCGCCTTCGCTTCTTCCTTGGTGTTGAACCGCACCGTCCTCACCAGCTCCGCCTTCAAGGTTTTGAAAAAGCTTTCAACCACTGCATTGTCGTAACAACTTCCTCTTTGATTCATCGAACTTTGGATTTTGTGTTCTTTCAGTTCCGCCATAAAAGCCCTGGAAGAATACTGACTGCCCTGATCCGAATGATGAATCGCCGGCGTTTTATCACCCCTTTCTTGAACAGCCATCTTCAACGCGTCAATCGCCAGCTCTTCTCGCAGATGAGATTGCATCGACCACCCAATAATTCGCCTCGAAAAAAGATCCATCACCACCGCCAAATACAGCCAGCCCGACCCTGTCCGGAATTGAGTAATGTCGGAGGCCCAAATGTGATTAGGCTTCCGGACATTGAAATTCTGGTTCACCAAATTCTGGGTCTCAAATCTCCCGTGGCCCGTCAACGCCAAGGTGTGACGTTTGTAGTAGTACTGTCTCAAGGCCCGAATACCAGCCATTTTCATCAATCTGGCGATTCGATTACGCCCCCAATCAAATCCCTCTTTCTTCAAAAAGGCATGAACTCTGGGTGAACCGTAAGCCTTTCTAGAAATCAAATAAACTTCCCGAATCTCCTGTAAAACCAACAAGTTTTCTTTATCCCGCTTCGATGGTTTTCGAATTATCCAGGCGTAGTAACCGCTACGGGAAACCCCAAGGACACGGCACAACATCGTTACGGAGTATTGGTTTTGTTGTTCTCGGATGCATTCGAATTTTTGGCTTCTTCGGCCGCAAAGAAAACTAGAGTTTTTTTTAAAATGTCTCGCTCATCTCTGAGCTGTTTGTTCTCCCGGCGTAACCGAACGATCTCGGCGTTTTCGGCGTTTTTGACACTCTTTCCCGTTTTCCCAGGAAAGGCTTTCGCCCCATCCTTGTGCAGTTCATCCCGCCAGCGGTATAAAAGAACTACCGGAATATTGAGATCCCGAGCCACCTGGGTAACAGGTTTCCCTGATTCATTTGATAAACGAACAGCTTCTAATTTGAATTCAAGACTGTATTTCTTGTTGGTTCGACGTTGCATGCTGGACACCCCTGTTCTCTGTATTCTACACTCATCTCAGGTGTCCATTTTTTCGGGGGAAGTCCAGTTCGAGTCTTTTCCCATCAGGAAAACTTTTAGAGCGTTTAAGGAGATAGATCCACTTGTTCCACTGGCTGCAGTCCCTATTGGCTCATAACGGTTATTGGGTCGTTTTTATTGTTTTGTTTTTGAACAATATCGGCTTTCCGGTTCCGGGAGACACGGTGCTTTTGGCCGGAGGTTTTCTTGTGGGAAAAGGAATTCTTTCCTTTTGGATCGTGGTGGTTATGGGAACCGGAGGGTGTTTTTTGGGCGGTTGCGGCGGTTATTGGCTGGGTATCCGATTCGGGCGGCGTTTTTTAAAAAAGATCACCTGGTTCCGGGTGACTCCCAAAAGACTCAAAAGGATGGACCATTTTTTTGAAAAATTCGGGCCGAAAGTGGTTTTTTTTGCCCGGTTCGTGGCTTTGCTCCATCCAGTCACAGGGCTTTTGGCGGGTATGTGGAAAACGCCGCTGCGTCCTTTTCTTTTTTACAATCTGGCGGGATCGGCAGTCTACGCTCTCATTTACACACTGGCCGGATATTTTTTCGGACAGAAATGGCAAATTTTTAAAAGTTGGTTGGGTCCGGTCGCCTTTTACGCGCTTTTGATCACGGCGGCGCTCCTCTTCCTTGCGCTTTTTTTACGGCATTCGGTCCGTTCTTTCATTGAAAGTTTTTCCTCAAAGAAAAACTAGCCGACAATTGTAAAAAAACAGGCTATCAATATGAGAAAACGTCGGACAAAAAATTAACAAGGAATTGAATCCAGTTCCCGCTTTGATCGCCAATTAGGAGTAGAATCATAGTGATCGGTCGGCTGTGAGCTTCCGATTTTCTGCCCCGGCGAATGTCTTCACGGAATTCGTTCCAAATTTTAAGCTCTTTTTGGTTCAAAAAACTCGGCCCCCAAATCTTTATCACATTGATCATTCCATTGTTGTCTCTTGAAGGAGCCGTTTATGCGCGTCGAAGATCTCGATTTAAAAGAACTTTTGGAATTAAATCCCCATGGCGGGATGGTACATTTTGCCGGTCAGAGAGCCTTGATTTTCGACGCGGTGTCCCAGGGACTTTTGCGAAAAGAACTCGTCGACTCCTTCGGCGAAAGGGTAGCCCGGGGCATTCTAAGCCGTTACGGCTATATCCACGGCCGTCGTCTGGCCGAAACCATGAAAAACAAATTTAAGTGGGACAGTGATGAAGACTGGAAAAAAGCCGGAGCGCGCATCTATGCCCTGCAGGGACTTTTTATGATGGATCCGAACGGCCCGATCGCTTTTGGTCCGGAAGGCGGAAGCTGGCTGGTTTCCTATGAAGCCGAGCAGCAGGTGCTTCACAAAGGCCGCTCCGAAAATTCGGTCTGCTGGACTTTGAGCGGACTGATCAGCGGTTATTTAAGTTTCGCCACCGGCAAGGAAATGTACGCGCTGGAAGACAAGTGCACCGGAAAGGGCGACGCTGTCTGTCATGTGATGATCAAATCCGAGGAAGAGTGGGGCGACGCGGCTGGCGGCGATCTGGCGGTTTTCAAACGGGTGGGAATTGATGAGGCCCTGAGGGATGTCACCACCACGCTCAAACGCACTGAAAGCGAATTGCGGGAAAAAACCCGCAAGCTGTCCGTCATCTCAAAAATGGAAGAAGACCCGACCGAAATCATGACCCGCAGTCCCGAGATGCGCAAATTGATGGATCTGGCCAAATCCATCGCGGGGACCGACTCCACCGTGTTGATCACGGGCGAGAGCGGAGCGGGAAAAGAACGGGTCGCGCGTTTTGTCCATGACCAGTCCTCCCGAAAAGACGGGCCTTTCATCGCCGTCAATTGCGGCGCCATTACCGAAACCCTTTTGGAAAGCGAACTTTTTGGCCACGCCCGGGGCGCTTTTACGGGAGCGGCATCGGACCGTCCGGGACTTTTTGAGGCCGCCAACGGCGGAACTCTTTTTCTGGACGAAGTCGGCGAAATTACGCTTCCCATGCAGGTCAAACTACTCCGGGCCCTTCAGGAGCGGGAAATCAGGCGTGTGGGCGAAAACAAAAGCCGTCCCATCAACGTGCGTATCGTGAGCGCCACCAATAAAAATTTAAAAATTGAAGTGGCGGAGAAGCGGTTCCGCGAGGATATTTATTACCGTCTCAATGTGGTGGAATTAGCCGTTCCGCCTCTGCGCCGCCGCCGCGAGGATATTCTACCCCTGGCGCGTTTCCTTCTGGCCGAAGCCGCGCTTCAAATGAAGCGGCCTGTGGACGGATTGACCGCTGAAGCGGCAGACCAGCTGGTGGGTTACAGCTGGCCCGGTAATGTGCGAGAACTGGCCAATGCCATGGAGCGGGCTGTGGCGGTGAGCAAGACCAACCGGATTGATGTCGGCGACTTTCCGCCCGAAGTGCGCCTGGTGCTGCCCCTGGTTTCGGACAAGGGTGTGCCCCGGTTTTTAAGGGACGTGGAAAAGGATTGTATTCTGGGCGCTTTGGATAAAACCGAAGGCAACCGGGTTAAGGCCGCCGAACTCATGGGCATGGGCGTGGCGACGCTTTATCGAAAACTGAAGATTTACAAATTGGATGATGCTAAATAAGATTACAAAAAAAGATTAACCACACCCCATTAAACACCAAGAAAGACAGACAATTTTCAATTCATAATTTTAAATTATGAATTGTTGTACTTGGTGGTTTAAGCCGTCTTTAAGAAACCCCGATAACGGCGGTTTTGTTTTGTGATCTCATCTTGGTTTCTTCCTCTCTCTGACCGCTCAGGTCAAAAAGAAGAATTTCTGTCGGCTCCTGAGCCGTAAACGACACGGACAT
>Ga0302140_10008539_pt1 | contig 12733 bp, 13 predicted proteins | sample I_Bog_E1_1_FD_202095 | JGI IMG/M metagenome (GOLD analysis project Ga0302140, IMG submission 202095) | Peat permafrost microbial communities from Stordalen Mire near Abisko, Sweden - I_Bog_E1_1 | ecosystem: Environmental > Terrestrial > Soil > Wetlands > Peat | place: Sweden: Abisko, Stordalen...
TGCACGGTGCCCAAGGCTCCGCAGCCGACAATGACGGCGGTTGAGGCGCCGAGACGCTCCTGCCCTTCCGGCCCAAAGGGGGTGAAGCGAATCTGACGGGAAAAGCGGCTCTCAGACATGGTGGTGAGGTGAAATCCTTGCCGCCAGGCTTCCGCCTGACGCGGAGGGTGTGTTGCTCATGACGCTTCGAAGTCCGTCATCCCTGCTCAGTGCGCGCCTGTCGGCCCGCCCGCTGCATCTCGTCGGCGAAGCGTGCGAGCGCCATCGCTATCGCTTTGCGGAACCGCTCCCCGACCGTGAGCTTCAGATTCTCGCGGATGAGAGTGCGGTCGATGTCGTTCTTGTATGCCTCGACGACCGGATCGGAATCGGCTCGCGGGACATGTCTCATGTCCTTCATTCTATCGCCGGACGCCCGCTCCGCATTCCGGCCATGAGGATGGGCGCGGCGGCCCGTCTATTCTGTAATCACGGAGGCTGTTCGTGCGATGAAAACTTTCGGCAAAGAAAACCTCGACGTCTTACAGAACATAGAGTTCGGCATTGTCGAGGTCTACCGCGCGGACCTTGCGCTTATCGATCTGGATGTAAAGGACGCGCTCGACGCTCTTATCCGGCAATATCGCGCCTTGGAAGATCGGCGCACGGTCCCCGCGGCGGACCTGCACGAAAAGGGGCAACGAGTATTCGAGTCCGTCCAGCGGATATGTGAATGGCGTCTCGGGAGAACACCACTCAACGGACGGGCGGAACCGCACGATCCCGAGAGAATCTCAGTATCCGAGCTCTTGGTTTCACTGAAGGAAATCCAGAAATCGGTTCCCCGCTGGTCAAAACAGGGTGGCCGTCAGGGATATCTTAAGTTCGTCAGCCAGTACATCCATTAGACTGAATCCAATCATGGCCTTTCGCGGTGTGGACTACCTGCTCATCGATTCTCAGTTCTCCCCCCAGGAACTTCTCGTTCGACAGACCGCCCGGCGGTTCACCGAGGAACGCGTTCTGCCGCTGATCCGCGATTGCTTTCGCGACGCCCGCTTTCCACGCGAACTGATTCCCGAAATCGGCGAACTCGGCTTCCTCGGAGCGAACCTGCACGGTTACGGCTGCGCGGGCATGAGCAACGTCGAATACGGACTGGTCATGCAGGAAGTCGAGCGCGCCGATTCCGGGCTGCGCAGTTTCATCTCCGTCCAGGGTGCGCTCGTCATGTATCCGATTCTCGAATACGGCTCCGACGAGCAGAAGAACCACTGGCTGCCGCTGCTGCAATCCGGGAACGCCGTCGGCTGCTTCGGACTCACCGAACCCGACTTCGGCTCGAACCCAGCCGGCATGCGAACCCGCGCTGAGAAAGATGGCGCCGACTGGGTTCTCAATGGAGAAAAGACCTGGATCACCAACGGGTCCGCGGCGGACATCGCCATCGTCTGGGCGCGCACGCCTGACGGCATCCGGGGCTTCCTGGTCGAACGCGGAATGCCGGGCTTCACCACATCCGACATTCACGGCAAGTGGTCCATGCGCGCTTCGGTCACGTCCAGCCTCTCCTTCGCCGACTGCCGCGTACCCGGCTCCGACATGCTGCCGGGAGCGAAGGGACTCAAAGGGCCGCTCGCCTGCCTCTCGCAAGCCCGTTTCGGAATCGGCTGGGGCGTGCTCGGCGCTGCGATGGACTGCTACGAAACCGCCCGATCCTACACAGCTCTCCGCAAACAATTCGACGACAAGCCACTCGCCGGCCACCAGCTCGTGCAGGAAAAACTCGCCGACATGATCACGGAAATCACCAAAGCCCAGTTGCTCGCGCTGCACTGCGGGCGTCTCAAAGACGCCGGAAAACTCGAGCCCGCGCACATTTCGATGCTCAAGCGGAACAACGTCGCCATCGCTCTGGACTGCGCCCGCCAGAGCAGGGATTTGCTCGGCGCCAACGGAATCACCGACGAGTATCCTATAATGCGACATCTGTGCAATCTCGAAACGGTCAAAACCTATGAAGGCACCGACCATATCCATGCCCTCGTCATCGGTGAGCGAGTCACCGGAATTGCCGCTTACAAATAGCGGCGCTACTCGCGTTCCCGCGCTGTTCTTCGCGCTCACAATTCTGCTCAGCGCCTTCCTCCTCTTCCAGGTGCAGCCGCTGATTGCCAAGCTGATCTTGCCGTGGTTCGGCGGGTCGGCCGCGGTCTGGACCAGTTGCATGCTCTTCTTCCAGATGGCGCTGCTCGGCGGCTATGCCTATGCGCACTGGCTGAACGGCCAGCCCGCCAGGCGCCAGACCATGTTTCATATCGGGCTGCTGGTAGTCAGCCTGGCTGTGCTTCCCATTCTGCCTTCGCCGTGGTGGAAGCCCACCGGCCCGCAGGACCCGCTGCTGCGCATCCTCGGCCTGCTGACCGCGACCGTGGGACTGCCTTACTTTCTGCTCTCTTCGACCAGTCCGCTGCTGCAAACCTGGTATTCGCGGGCAAACGGCGGCGCGATGCCGTACCGTTTCTTCGCGCTTTCGAATTTCGGCTCGATGGTCGGGCTGCTTGCCTATCCGGTGCTGGTAGAACCGACGCTTACCGGACGGCAGCAGGCATGGATGTGGTCGATCGCCTATGGCGCGTTCGCGGTCGTCTGTGCAACCGTTGCCTTCCGTTCGCGTGGCTCGGGGGTGGAAGCTGCGCACGTCAAGGTCGAATCCGGTCCATCGCCCGCGTGGTCTGAACGGATGCTTTGGATGGGTCTCGCGGCGTGCGCCTCCGCGTTGCTGCTGGCCGTAACCAATCACCTGACGCAGAACGTAGCGGCGATTCCGTTTCTCTGGGTGCTGCCGCTCAGCCTCTATCTGCTGAGTTTCATCCTTTGCTTCGACAGCGACCGCTGGTACAAACGCTGGTTGTTCGTGCGACTGGGCGCGGTCGCGCTGCCCGCGATGGCCTATGCGATTTCGCAGGAGAACACCATCGACAAGCTGGGCCCCGCTGTTGCCTACTTCTCGGTTACGCTGTTCATTCTGTTCATGGTCTGCCACGGCGAACTGGCGCGCAGGCGTCCCGCGCCCGCGTACCTGACGTCGTTTTATCTGATGGTTTCGGTCGGCGGGGCGATCGGCGGCTTGTTCATCGGCTTTGCGGCACCCTACTTCTTCAATGCGCTCTACGATCTGCCTGTGGTGGTGGCGGCCACCTCGTTCGTTTTGCTCTATCTGCTGTGGCGCGAACGCGGTATGGGAACCACGTCGGATTCTTCGAAGTTCCTGGACGCGCCGTTTGACAAGCCGGTCGTGCTCACGCTGGTTGCGGGTCTGCTGGGTTACGTCGCCTATCGTTTCGTGGTCGGCAAGTACCTCCACGGGACCGCATTCCTGAACGCTTCCTACGACACGACGGTGCTGCTCTCGATTACGGCGGCGCTCGCGCTCTACCTGCTCTGGCGCACACGCGGCTCGATGGACGACAGCCTGGTGGTCTTCGCGATTGCCGCCGGCATGGCGTTCGGCATCACGGGTTTCCTTGCGCGCGATACCTGGAAGTCGATTGCCCACTCGCGCGTTCTCGCGCGCAATTTCTATGGCGCACTGGTCGTTTACGACACCGAGACGGATGGCAACATGGGCCCGGTCCGCGTACTGCGCCACGGCACCATCGATCATGGCGAGCAGTTCCTGTGGCCGCAGAACCGCCGCTATCCGACCACCTACTACGCACGCAAATCGGGCGTCGGAATCGCCATTCAGACGCTGCAGTTGCAGGGACCGATGAACGTCGGCGTGATTGGACTTGGCGCCGGTACGCTCACCACTTATGCGCGGCCCATCGACCACTACCGCGTTTACGACATTAATCCGCTGGTCCTGAAGATCGCGCAGACACAGTTCACCTTCCTGCTCGATTGCCTCGGGCCGCACGACGTTGTGATGGGCGATGCGCGCCTCTCGCTCGAAAGCGAGCCGGTGCAGAAGTTCGATGTTCTGGCCGTGGACGCATTCTCAGGCGATGCGATTCCGGTCCACCTTCTGACCCGCGAAGCCTTCAGCCTGTACTGGCGGCATCTGAATCCCGATGGCGTGCTGGCGGTTCACGTATCGAACCGCTATCTCTCGCTCGGTCCTGTCGTCGCGTTGGGAGCGGCGGAAGATCATAAGACCGCGAAGATCATCGACTTCGAGACGGATGAACGCAACGAAACAGAAGAGACGGATTCGGACTGGGTGCTGGTCAGTTCGCGCCCCGGTTTCTTCGATCAGCCGGAGTTGAAGGTGGCGAAGAAGATCGACCCGATTCCCGGCCTGCGCATGTGGACCGACGACTACAGCAATCTCTATAAAATTTTGCGGTAGTTGGTGCGCTCGATTTCGGCGTTGAATTCGCAGCCGATCAGCGCGATGGCGGCGAGCAGGTACATCCACGAAAGCAGCGCGATGCTGGTGCCGACGCTGCCGTAGAGCACGTTATAGTTCGTCACGTGACTGACGTACCAGCCGAAGCCGAGGGTTGCGAGCAACCAGAGGAGCGTCGCCAGGATGGCGCCGGGCCACACGTTGCGCCACCGCTGTTTGCGATACGGCCCGTAGTAATACAGGATGCCCGTCAGCGCCACGGTCGCGCCCAGTGCGACAACATAGCGCATGATGCGCGAGATCACCTCCCAGTCGCTCGCGAACGGGTTCAGGATGGGGTCGACTTTCAGCAGGTTGAGCACCGCCGATTCCACCGCGCCGCCGAACAGGATCAGTACCGAAGCGCCGAGCAGCGGGATGCCGGAAAAAAACACGAGCATGATGCCGATCCCGATGTGCCCCAGTACGGACCTGTTTCTCGGTACCCGGTACGCCGCGTTGAAGCCGTCGATCAGGCTCTTGATGACGCTCGACGCCGCCCAAAGCGAGAGCGCGAAGGCGATCACCAGCAGCGCAATGGGTCGCTGGCCGTTGTAGCGCACCTGTTGCATGACCACGGTATCGGTGTCGGGCGGGAGAATCTGCGCGAGGAATGTCTCGAGATTGATCTGCACGTAGTTCGCGCCGGTCTGGACCAGGATCGTCGCGGCGGAAAACAAGACGGGGAAGAAGGAGAGCAGCGCCGAGTAGGCCGCGCCTTTGGCAATGCCAAAAAGGCCGTCGTCGATAGACGCGACCAGCGTCCGCCGCAGCAGATAGGGCAGGTGACGCAGAATCTGGCGCACAAACTCTAAGGTAGGACAGGCGGTTGCGCCTGTCCAGTTTTACGTGCGCCGTGAGACACTCCGGATAGTCACCCGTGCCCGACTCTCTGATTCTGAAAAACATCGGACCGATTCGTGAAGCGAACGTGCGCTTCGGGGATCTGACGATACTTGTCGGTCCGCAGGCCACTGGAAAGAGTGTCTTTCTTCAGCTTTTCAAGCTCGTTCTCGACAGCGGGGTGATCGTCAAATACCTTGATGAGCACGGATTGAACTGGCACTCAAAGTTTGACGAGTTCCTGACGCTGTACCTCGGGGAGGGAACCGCTCAGATGTGGCGACCGGGCGATAGCGAGATTCTCTGGCGTGGCCGTCCATTCGATCCCGAAAACCGAGTCGTCAGAGGGCGAAACGGCGCCCCGGAGAAGAGCTTCCTCATACCCGCCCAGCGAGTGATGTCGTTCAGCCGAGACGGTTGGTTCAGGCCGTTCAACGATTACAAGCCGGGCGATCCGTACTGTGTGCGCGACTTCAGCGAGAAGATGCGCCGCCTCATGGAAGCGGATGACGCGCAATCGGGCGGATACTATCCGGAGGATCCGCAGCTGACTTCCGAGGTAAGAGCCCTTCTGTCGAAGAGTATTTTTCGCGGATTTCAGCTGGAACTCGAACAAACGGGACCGCAAAAGCGCCTGATACTGGGTGGGCACGGCACACATCTTCCCTACATGGTTTGGTCCGCAGGGCAGCGTGAGTTCGTTCCGCTGTTTCTGGGATTCCACCTCCTGTTGCCCCCTGTAGATGAATTCCAATGGGTCCTGATCGAAGAACTGGAAATGGGCCTGCATCCGAAGGGTATTGCAGCCGTGTTCTTCGTGGTGCTGATGTTATTGGAACGGGGTTACAAGGTCTGCATCTCGACGCATTCCCCAAGCGTTCTGGATTTGGTCTGGGCGTTCCGACTACTTCGTGAACATCATGGCGACCCGGCAAAGGTGCTTTCGATTTTCGACGTTGGGCAAACACCGGGGACGATGCGCATCGCCCGGACGGCATTGACGAAGAGCGCCAAAGTTTTCTATTTCGACCCGGATTCCGGCAGAACACGAGACATCTCCCACCTCGATCCTGCGTCTCCTGAGGTCGCCGAAGCCGGGTGGGGCGGACTTACGGAACTGAGCGGGCGTCTGGCGGATGTGGTGGCCGAAACGATCGCCAATGGCGACCGGACCTGATGGATTTCGTCGATGCAGTTGAGGCGACGCCCGAGATTCGGGAGCACCTAAAAGCTGGCTTACAGGCGATCGGTGCGCCGGGCCGGAAGCGGATTGGCGTCGCGCGGGCATCGGTTCTGGGGAGCGTCGATATGGATCGTGCATTGAGGGAAGCTCACCCGAATGCCGCAAGATGGGATTACGTCGTCGGCGTCGAGACGTCAGATGACGATACGGTCGTCTGGATCGAAGTGCATTCGGCGGATTCTCATCACATCGACCAAGTTCTGCGCAAATTGTACTGGCTGAGAGGTTGGCTCAAATCGCGCGGACGACCGATGGATGGGCATCCGAGACGATTCGTCTGGATTGCTACCAGCCGAGTCGCGTTCCGCAAAGGGAGTGTTCCGGCGAATAAGCTCGCTCAGGCAGGCCTGGAGTTTCCGGTGAAGCATTTAAGCCTGTGAACCCTCTCAGCACGGTAACTTCAATCGGAAATGCGCCCCTGCCTCGTTCTCATCCCCGATCCACAAATCGCCGCCATGATCCAGCACCGTCTGCCGCGAGAGCGCCAGACCCAGCCCTAACCCGTTCTTTCCCGAAGTCACGAACGGCTGAAACAGCCTCTGCCGCACGGTCTCCGGAACCCCTGGACCGGTATCGTCCACACTCACCAGAACGCTGTGGCCGTTGCGCTCGGCCGTAATATCGATCCGACCGCCTTCCGGCATGGCCTCAATGGCATTGCCAATCAAATTCAAAAAAACCCGCTCGATACGGCCCGGCTCGATCGGCAGTTCAATCGACGAATCGATATCCAGCCGGATCTCCACACGGTTCTGCTCCGCCGCCGGGCTCTGTGTCTCCACTGCCGCGCCCACCACCTCGCTCAAGCGGCACGTTTCCGGAGACTGAATGCGGCCGCGCGAAACATCCACCAGTTCCTGCAGCATGTCTTTGATCGCGCGTGAAGACCGGTAAATATTCCCCGCCAGGCGATGCAGTTGCTCGGGGCTGAGATCGCCATCCATCATCATTTCCGCCCCGCCATAGATGGCGGCGAGCGGATTGCGCAGGTCGTGCACGATGGAACTCGAGAGCCGGCCAATGGTCGATATGCGCTCCTGCCGGATCAACTCCTCACGCGCGTCCTGAATCGAGCGCGACATTGCATTGAACGTCTGCGCCAGACGTCCCAGTTCGTCGTTATCCCCCTCAGGCACCCGGGTTTCGTACTTCTGCTCGGCGATCAAAGCGGCGGCGCGGTCCAGTTGCCGAATGGGCCGGAGGATGCGTCGCGCCAGCAGTGAACTGATGCCGATTCCCGCCAGAATCGCCGCCAGCGCAATCAGCAGCAATTTCATTTCGAGCGATGCGAGGTCCTGGCGGATGGCGTCGAAGTTATGCACAATCAGCAGATCGCCCGCGGGCGCGCCGGAGATGTCGCGGAGCGTGCTGCCGAGCACGGCGTATTCGCGTCCGGGCAGATCGAGATGCTGCACGCCGGCGCCGCGCCGGTATTGCATGGCGATGGCGCGCGTGTCCGCGGCAGGGAGCGTCGATGTAATTGGCCGTCCGTTTTCAAGGAACACGAAATCGCTGCCACCAGTGCGGTCGCGCAATTCCATCGCGACGGCCCGGTCGACCGGGAACCCCGCCACGAGCACATCGATCAACCCCTGGCCCGCTTCACTCTGCACGTAGACCGGCGTCACAACCATCTCATAAAGGCCGTTGTCCTGAACTGAGAAGCCTTCCGATTGCGCCGGGAATCGGGGCAGCGCGTCGCGCACCGCTTCCACGTTTTGACGCAGCCCGTGCGGTCCGCCCAGCGACGCGATTACCTCTCCGCGCGGATCGGTTACGAGGAACATGGCGTCGTTCGATTTCGAGACCTTCGACCAGATCTCCGTCGCCGTGTCCTGAATGGTGGCCCGGTCGTTGGTCTGAAACGCGGCGCGCACGTATTGCATATTGCTCAGGACAAGGCTTACCTTGGCGAGCAGATCGGCACGCGCCTGCCACAGCGATTCATAGGCCCGGAAGCTGCCCTGAAGATTCGCCTCGAGATTCTGCGAAAGCGCGGCGCGCGCCTGCGCCTGCACGAAGTATCCCGCCACCGCGAGCAGCAGCGTGATGGCCACCGAAGTGGACAGGGTGATTTTCCAGAGCAGCGATGAGCGATGCCTCATCGGTGTTTCCCCGGATAAGCGCTCAGGTCGTCGGGAGGCTGCGTGTAGTCTTTGCCGTATTTATTCTTGTGCGGCGCGGGCAGGTAACCCGATTCGGACACCGTAATCGCAGGCACGCGCAGCGGCTTATCGGTGACGAGAATGCGTTGCGAGAGTTGCTGGAGCGTCTGCTCGGTGGCGCGCTCATGGAACACATTCAGGTCGTAGGCGCCAGCCGGAACCTCGATCTGGAACGCCCCGTCCTTCTCGGTTGTTGTGAAATAGGGCGTGCTCAGCACCAGGATGACCGCGCTCATGGCGGGATGGATGTTGCAGAAGACGCGCACGACGCCGGGCCGGGTGAAGCGCACCGATTTCGTCGAGCCGGGCGGATACAGGCCAACGTCGAAAATCTGACCGTTGTAACTCGAAAACGCGTTGTGGAAGATCGGGTCGAAATTCGGGAAGTCCACGGCGGTGCCCGCAATCACAGGGAGTACGTGCGGCATGAACATTTTGTTCTTCTGGGTCATGGCGGCGCGCTTCGGCGGGGCCAAAGCCGCCCCTTCACCCAATGGGACAAGCGAAATCACGATCCCGGAATAATCGCGGTGTTTATTTACTGCGTCCACGCGCGAATCCCGCAGCGATACCGTTCCCGACACCGATGCCGCGTGCGCCGCGAAAACCGCGAGACTAAAACAGGTAACCGAGCGCCAGATCATAGTGGTTATTTAACCGCGCGCCCGAGACGACGTAGTCGGTTCTGTTCTGCGCTATTTCGATTGCCGCGACCACATTGGGAGCGAGTTTATACATCAGGTTGCCCGCATACGTGAGGTTGCGCGAGATATTGCCCGCCGAGAAGCCGGCGCTGTGGTCGGACTCTTCGCCGCCGTAGAGATGAAACGACAGGCGCGGCGCGGCGAAGAACGCCACCTGCCCCCAGGCCCCGTTGGTGTGGACAGGCAGCACCGAGCCATTGGCCAGTACTGCAAAACCCTGCCGAAGCGCGCCCAGACCGGCGGCATCGTCTCCATGAAAGAACGCCCCCGTAAATTCCACGGAAGCAACCGGGCGCGCAAGCCAGTCGAGCGTTGCGAGCCTGGATGCGACCGACGCACCTGCCACGTGGCTGGCGCTCAGGCTGAAGCCGGGAGCAACTTCGAAACGCCGCTTTTCCGAACCCTCGAAGAATTCGAGGCGTCCCTGGTATGCGGGCCGGGCCTTCTCCAGAAGATTCGTGAAAGCAGGTGCGCCATTAATTGGATACGATTCCGAGGTTTCGTAAACGCCCGCCTGCGCCTTGATACCGGAATCGTCTGAGAAGTTAAAGCGCTGCTCGATCCGCGCCTGCGACTGCCAGAGCCACAGATTGCCGGCGGCCGAAAGCGGAGCGAGGCCCACCTGCGCCAAAGTGACAGGCTCGCGCGGTGACACGATCGGCTTATCCTGACCGACAGATACGGTGGTGTTATTCCACGTGAGGTCCAGGGTTGCCGTGCGCACGCGGAACAGGTTGTTATTCGCGCTTGAAGTTCCACCCCAGAAATCCATGTAAAGCGTACCGCTTGCCTTGCCGTCGCCGGGCAGGTCCGGTCCGTTAAACTTCAGGCCAAGAATAGTCTGCCGCAGCGTGGCACCGCTTGCGGCCGCCGCGGGAGTCAGTGCGGCGCTCACGGGATACTCGGAACCGCCGCCATACTTACCGTTCCCGAAAGCGTTGAAGAGCAGCATGCCGGTGAGCGAAACAGGGAATTTCTGAGATGTCTCTACCTTCGACTGTGCGAGTTCCGCAGTACGGGCTTCCTGCACGTCCAGACGCTCCGTAGTCGTGGTTTGCGGCGCGGGCGTGGGGGCCGGCTTCAGTTCGCTGCGCAGTTCCTGAATTTCGGTCAGGAGTTCACGGTTCTGTTTTTCAAGCTGGTCGAGCCTGTCGAGAATTTTCTGCATGTCTGGTGCGCTCTGGCCCGGCGCGTTCTGCACAAGAAAAGATGCCGGAATCAGCAGCATGGGCAGGAAGCGAGTTTTCATATCAGTTGCTCCAGTTTACGGCGCACGGCCGAAGGAGAGTAGGGTTTGGAAAAGAACGCATCGGCCCCTTCGGCCAGCGCGCGGGCGGGAAGACCCGGGTCGCTGTCGCCGCTGATCAAGAGCATCGGCACGCGAGCGTAACGAGGCGCGGCGCGAAAACGGCGGATGAGATCGAGGCCGTCTGAGTGCTTCAGATGCAGATCGGTTACGATTGCGGCCACATCGCTTTCATCGGCCAGCGCCAGGGCGGCTTTGGCGCTGTGCAGGACCCGTGTCTTAATACCGGGGATCGATTCGAGCGCAATCTGAAGGGTTTCCGCGCAGGTCGCGCTGTCTTCGACGATCAGGATCAGGCGTGACATTGCGCCGGTCACGGCAGGAACCGGTAGCCCACTTTATGCAGTGTCAGGAAATGGCGCGGGCAGTTCGGATCGGCCTCCAGTTTTTGCCGCAGGCGCACGACGTGGGCGTCCACCGTTCGCGTGTTGGGGAATGACTCATAGCCCCAGACGGAGTTGAGGATCATGTCGCGTGACAGCGGGCGATCCGGGTTTTGCAGGAAAAACGTGAGCAAATTGTATTCGGCCGGCGTGAATTTAATTTCCTGATTTTTGCGGGTAACAACCCGGCGTTCCAGATTCACTTCGACATCGGCAAAGGACAGCACCTTGTGGGGCTCCGAGGGAGAGCGGCGCAGAACGGCGCGGATGCGCGCGAGGAGTTCGCGGGTGCCAAAGGGCTTGACCACGTAATCGTCGGCGCCGATTTCGAGCAGCAGGACTTTATCAATCTCTTCGCCCACCGCGCTGAGCACAATGATGGGCGTCTGAACTCCGGAGCTGCGGAGCCGTTTGCACACTTCGACGCCACTGATATCGGGGAGCCGCAGGTCGGTGATGATGAGCGCGGGTTTGGCGAGGATGGCATGGTCGAGGCCGCTCTTGCCGTCGGCGGCGAGAATGGCGCGGAAGCCTTCGCGTTCGAGCAGAACCCCGATCGTGTCGCGCAGGCTGTCGTCATCGTCAATGACGAGAATGGTAAGCATCGGCACCGCGATTTTAGCGCGATGCGAGGGGGCCTGGCGGACGGGAGTGGCGGACGGGGCGGGAATTTACAACTCTTTTACAGCGCGGGAACGGCAGGGGGTGACTTGCCGACACCTGTTAATCTAAATTCAGGAAGCCAATGACCATCGAATTACCTCGCGATGTTGAAGCCCGGCTGAAACAGACCGCGCTGGCGCAGGGTGTTTCCCTTGATGATTACGTGGAACGCCTCGTCGCTGAATCCGATCTGAGGCAGACCCATGTTTCTGAGTTCAGAGCCGGGATTGCTGAACGGATGATTTCGAGCGATGCCGGCGCTGATGTCGATGGCGAGGAAGTTATGGCCCGCCTGATCGCCGAACTCAAGTAAGCGTGACTCGCTACAGATTTGGTCGGTATGTAGAGAGCGATCTCCGGATGATTCGCGATCGCATCGCCACCGATAGTCCCGTTGCCACCCGCCGAATACTGGTCCGTTTTGTAAACGCTTTTCGACTGCTTGCCAGGCATCCGGAGCTTGGTCACTGGCCGGTAGGCGAATGTCTGATTCTGTACCTTCCGGCGGTGGTTCATGGAGCAAGAGATGTTCCAGCGATCGTTAACCGCCGAACGGAATGACGATCAAGGCGCCGCGTCATCCACCCGCGTCGCGCGATGCTTCTTCCGGGCCAACTTCGCCACAAGCTTTTTCGTCAGCCCTCGCAAACCTTTCGCATCATATTCAGCGAGCCTTTCGGCTTCGATGTCTTCAACCCCGCGCTGAACACTGCGGCCAATGTTGTCGCTCTCCGACCGTGGCAGCAACGATTCGAAATCCGCAATCCCCTCGCGTTCATTTCTCCCGCCCGCGCTCTTACTCTTTCAAAGCCCTCAATCCTGATCGAACAGCTGGGCCCGCCCAATCCTCTCGCCCTTGAACATCACGAACGAAATCGCCTCCGTTGCCTTCACATCCTCCAGCGGATTTCCATCCACCACCAGCAGCGTCGCTTCCTTCCCGATCTCCACCGATCCCATTCGCTTATCCGCCCGCAGAGACTTCGCTCCATTCAGCGTAGCGGCCTGGAGCGCCACCGGCACCGGAATTCCCGCTTCAACCCAAAGCTGCACT